>ERZ791830.30-NODE-30-length-205569-cov-11.769938_pt1 | contig 205569 bp, 182 predicted proteins | sample MGYA00509945_ERZ791830 | MGnify/ENA primary metagenome ERZ791830 (study PRJEB30046, sample SAMN00792021) | human gut metagenome | study: EMG produced TPA metagenomics assembly of the A metagenome-wide association study of gut microbiota in type 2...
GACAAATATAGAAGTTAAAATAGAAGATGATACAGTATGGCTGACACAACAGCAGCTTACTGAATTATATCAATGCAGTAAATCAAATATAAGTGAACATATAAAGCATATATTCGAAGAAGAGGATAGGCGTATCATTAGAAATAGTGGTACGCTTATTTTTGTCCCTTTTTGCAGATTTGTCCTTTCACCTGCTTTCCAATATAAAATTGAATATGTCTAAGGCAGATTACAAAGCGGCTTATTCTTATTGATTTTAAGAGTAGGCGGCTTTTTTGCGTTCTCTGGTACTGTTTACATAGCCACCTTGACAAAGTGGATAAATCTATGCAAAAGGGATAAGGCTTTAGCACATTTTGAAGGCGGGTATCGCAGTGGCTATGATGGGCAAAAAAGAAAAAATGAGGAATCTTTTAATCATTTTAAGTGCATAACCCGTTATTATATATATACAGATATTCAATGCAGTCTGGTCATACTAGATCAGCAAGATCTGTTTTTACTGATATCCGCAAGGATTACAATTTATGATTTATGATATCGTGATTTCATATCAGGCCGAGATAGACCTTCGTGGAATCTTCGAATACATTGCTTTTGAACTGCAGACACCAGAAAATGCATGCGGTCAGCTTGATAGGCTTGAAGCATGTATTTTATCTTGTTCTATATATTCCGGATGATGATACACAAGTGGTTACGATTATACGTGTTATGTACGGTGGACGAGATGTGGATACGCAATTAAAAAGATTTACAAAAACAAAATAATTTGAAAGCATCAATCAGAAATGGTTGGTGCTTTTTTCATGCCTGAAGAAATCTGTTTTTTATGCCCATTTTTACGGAAGCTTCCTGTATAATTCAAAGTGTAGGAAAAATAAAAAATTATATTTCATCAACGTTTCATAAAAGGTGTGTAGAATGATATTAAAAGTAGCTATAAAATGCTATTGTGAAAAAAATAAAGGAGGAATAATTTATGAAAAAATGCTTGTCCAGTAGATGCAATTAGTTATGGAGTAAGAAAATAGAAAGGAGTAGTTAGGAAAGTGATAAAAAATGCTATAGCATATATTACAAGAAAGAGAAATAGAACTTTAATAATTTTTATCATATTAACTATAGTTCTTTCTTGCTTGTATTCTTGTTTAACAATAATGAAATCAAGCGATCAAATAGAAAAGGCTTTATATGAAAGTTCTAATTCTTCAATATCAATAACAAAAAAAGATGGTAACTATTTTAATGTTAATGAATTTAAAGATATTGAAAAAATAAAAGAAATTGAAGAAAAAATAATTCAATATGATGGATTAGCAAAGCTAAAAGATGCTAAAGTAGTTAGCGGAGAACAAAGAATAAATAGAGAAGATTTATCTGACGAATTTAAGAATGTTGTTTCACTCGAAGCTACAAATAATACTAAAAGAAATATTTTATTTAGTAGTGGAGTATTTACAATTAAAGAAGGTAAAAATATAGGAGAAAATGATAAGGATTCAATTATTGTTCATGAAGAATTTGCTAAACAAAACAATCTAAAATTAGGTGATGAAGTTAATCTTGAATTACTAGATATTGAAAAAAGTGGAAAAATAAAAAGTCATAAATTTAAAATTATAGGGATCTTTTCTGGTAAAAAACATGAAACATATACAGGGCTATCTTCTGATTTTAGCGAAAATATGGTGTTTGTAGATTATTCAACAAGCCAAGAGATATTAAATAAATCAGATAATAATAAAATTGCAAATAAAATTTTAATGTATTCTGGTAGTGCAGAATCTACAGACTTAGCCTTAAACAAATTGAAAGAGCTTAAAATTGATGAGTCAAAGTATTTTGTTGAAAAAGATTCTAATGCGTTTGAAGAGTCTTTGGAGTCAGTGAGTGGAATAAAACACATAATAAAAATAATGACTTATTCTATTATGTTAGGTGGGATGGTTGTTCTTTCATTAATCTTGATTCTATGGTTAAGAGAAAGAATTTATGAAATAGGTATATTTTTATCTATTGGAACATCTAAGATACATATTATAATGCAATTTATATTCGAGTTATTATTCATATCGATACCAAGTATAATATCTTCCTTATTTTTAGGAAATGTATTACTAAAAGTAATTGCAGGTGGAATCGTTAACTCAGAGGACTCAATGATTTCTGGTGGAAGTTTAATAAATGATAGTTTTATGTTAAATATTACAACACTTGGACAAAGTTATTTAATATTAATAAGTATTATTGTTTTATCAGTTGTATTTGCTTCTTCATTAATATTAATCAAGAAGCCTAAAGAAATATTATCAAAAATAAGTTAGGAGAAAATGATGGAAATATTAGAAATAAAGAATGTATCATATAGTTATGCCAATTCTAAAGAAAAAATTTTGTCAGGAGTAAATCAAAAATTTGAACTTGGGAAGTTTTATGCGATAGTAGGAAAGTCAGGAGCAGGAAAATCTACACTTCTTTCCTTACTTGCTGGACTCGATAAACCTAAAACAGGACAAATATTGTTTAAGAATGAAGATATACAAAAGAAAGGATATAGTAATCATAGAAAAAATAATATATCTTTAGTATTTCAAAACTATAATTTAATAGATTATTTATCGCCGATTGAAAATATTAGATTAGTGAATAAATCAGCAGATGAAAGTATCTTGTTTGAACTAGGCTTAGATAAAAAACAAATAAAAAGAAATGTTATGAAATTATCTGGTGGACAGCAGCAAAGAGTAGCTATTGCCAGAGCATTGGTATCAGATGCTCCAATAATACTAGCTGATGAGCCTACTGGTAATCTAGACAGTGTTACTGCCGGAGAAATAATTAATATATTAAAGACATTAGCTAAAGATAGAAATAAATGTGTAATAGTTGTAACACACAGTAAGGAAGTATCAGATTCTGCGGATATCATTTTAGAACTAAGTGGTAAGAAGTTAAAAAAAGTAAAATAAAATGAATTTGGAGGTTGAATAATGATAAAAAATGCATTTGCTTATATAACTAGAAAAAGCTTAAAATCAATAATTATTATGTTAGTTATTTTGGCTATGTCAACTTTAAGTCTTATAAGTTTATCTATTAAAGATGCTACGGACAGAGCTTCAAAAGAAACATTTGCTAATATAACAAATAGTTTTTCTATGGAGATAAATAGACAAGTAAATCCAGGAACACCTAGAGGTGGAGGAAATGTAAAAGGTGAAGATATTAAAAAGATAGCTCAAACAGATAGTATAGACTCCTATGTAAAAAGAATAAACAGTGTTGCAGATTTAGTTGATTATGATATTATTGAAACTAAAGAGACTCTTGCGAATCAATCGCCTAAAAGAGCGAAGAATTTTAAAAGAACAGTGATGTTAACCGGAGTTAACGACTCATCAAAAGAAACAAAATTTGTATCAGAAGCATATAAATTAGTAGAAGGAAAGCATTTAGAAAATGAAGATAAAAATAAAATCTTAATGCATAAAGATTTAGCTGAAAAAAATAATCTCAAAGTTGGAGATAAGATAAAAATAAAATCTAATTTATTTGATGCTGATAATGAGAAAGGTGCAAATGAAACAGTAGAAGTAGAAATTAAAGGTTTATTCGATGGGCATAATAGCGGTGGAGTAAGTGCAGCACAAGAACTATACGAAAATACATTAATCACTGATGTTCATACAGCTGCTAAAGTTTATGGTAATACAGAAGATACAGCTGTATACCAGGATGCAACATTCTTTGTAAAAGGTGATAAGAATCTTGATAGTGTAATAAAAGAGATTGAGAAATTAGATATAAATTGGAGAGAATATAATTTGATTAAAAGTTCATCAAATTATCCTGCATTACAACAATCTATATCAGGTATCTACTCAATTTCAAATAAATTATTTGCTGGCTCATTAATATTTGCAGGAGTTGTAGTTTCATTATTATTATTATTATGGATGAATGCCAGAAAGAAAGAAATAGCAGTATTACTATCATTAGGTATATCAAAATTAGAAATTTTTGGTCAATTCCTAATTGAGATGGTATTTATATCAATCCCCGCATATGTTGGCTCTTATTTCTTAGCTAGGTATACAGCTGAAAAGCTTGGAAATAATATATTGAACAAGGTTACTGGTGATATAGCTAAACAAATTGCCAGACAATCTGCATCTAGCCAATTAGGTGGTGGGGCAGAAGCTGAAGGATTTAACAAGACATTATCAAGTTTAGATATAAATGTATTACCTAAATTCATATTTTATGTAGTTATATTTATGAGTTTAGTACTTCTTGTATCTTTGATTATTTCTTCATTCAATATATTAAGAAGGAATCCAAAAGAATTATTAATTGACAATAAATAAAATTTTTGGTGCTTTTTAGCACCAAAAATTTTTTTGCTTTTAAATATCCAATAATATGCTGTACAATATAAGCGAATAGGCTTAAGTGGAGGTATACATGAAAATATTAATTGTTGAAGATGATAATATGATAAGAGAGGGATTAAGTGAATATCTTTCAGAATTTGGATATACTGTTATTCAAGCTAAAGATGGAAGAGAAGCCTTGTCAGAATTTAATAGCGATATAAATCTAGTTATCTTAGACATACAGATACCTTTTATAAATGGTTTAGAAGTATTGAAAGAAATTAGAAAGAAAAGCAATTTACCAATTCTAATCCTGACTGCATTTAGTGATGAAGAATATAAAATTGATGCGTTTACTAATCTGGCAGATGGATATATAGAAAAGCCATTTTCATTGCCTGTCTTAAAGGCTAGAATAGATTCTTTAATTAAGAAGAATTATGGACATTTAGAGAAGTTTGAATATAAGGATCTATCGGTTAATTTTAATAGCTATACAGCTAAAATAAATGGTGAAGAAATAGATGTAAATGCAAAAGAACTAGAAGTATTAAAATGTTTATTGGATAATAATGGACAAGTGTTAACAAGAATGCAAATTATTGATTATGTATGGAAAGATAGCGAAGAAACTCCTTATGATCGAGTAATAGATGTATATATAAAAGAACTTAGAAAAAAATTACAATTAGACTGTATAACTACTATAAGAAATGTAGGATATAAATTGGAGAGAAAATGAAAAAATTAAAGATATTTCCCAAAATGTTCATACAAATATTTTCTGTTCTTGGAATAATAATTATATTAGTTCATTCATTAGTTTTTTTTATCTTTCCTAAAACATATTTGGAGACGAGAAAAGAAAAGATTTATAATATTGCAAATGAAATTTCTAGTAATATGAATGGAAAAGAAATAAAATATATAGAACAAACTTTGGAACTTTATTCTAAAAGTAGTGAAATAAAAGCATTTATAAAAGAAGAGAATAATAAGAATGAAATACAAATCAAAGATAATATAAATGTTAATTTAGAAAGTGATAGTAATTCTCTGATAATTGAAGAAAGAGAAATCAAGCTTAATGATGGTAAAAAAATAAATCTACAATTTGTTTCTACAGCTGATATGCAAAGAGATGCGAAAGATTTAAGCCTTAAATTTTTACCATATTCATTATTAATATCAATTTTATTTTCTGCTATTATTTCTTTAATTTATGCAAAATCAATAAAAAATAATTTACAAGAAATAAAAATTGTTACTGATAAAATGATGAAACTGGATAAAAAAACGCGTTTAAAAGTTAGCTCTAATGATGAGGTTGGAGAATTAAAACAACAAATTAATGATTTGTATTCTACTTTATTAAGAACAATTGACGATTTGGAATTTAAAAATAAAGAAATTTTAAAATTAGAAAAGTTAAAATATGACTTTTTTAAAGGCGCATCCCATGAACTTAAAACTCCTCTTGCTAGTCTTAAAATAATACTGGAAAACATGAAATACAATATTGGGAAATATAAAGAAAGAGATATTTATATTAATGAATGTATTGAAATCGTTGATAGTTTAACGAAAAATATTTGTCAAATATTATCAGTTCATTCTATAGAAAATTTGAATAATGATGAAGAATATTTGAAAATAAATGATACATTAGAAGACATATTAAAAAAGTATGAAATATTAGCAAATCAAAAGAAAATAACTGTCAATAATTATATATTAGATGAGAATATTTATATAGGAAAAACAGCTTTAAAGATTATTCTATCTAATTTGATTAGTAATGCGGTAAAATATACTGATGTAAATGGGGTAATTAATATTGGGATAGTTAATGATTGGTTATATATAGAGAATACATACGGTAACAATAAAATTTCGAATATGGATAAAATATTTGATGTTAAATTTGATTTAAATAAGGAAAATAGTAATGGATTAGGTTTATATATTGTAAGTAATATTCTGAATAATTACAATATGGAATATAAAGCATTGCAGGATGAAGAAATTTTTATCTTTAAAATTAAAATATTTTCTTAAACAACATATAATTCTGCAATACTTATTGAAAAATAGAGACTTAAAGGATTGCCTGGAGAGTAAAATCTAAATAAAGATAAACACTTCGAATCAAGAGCAACATTAAACAGAAAGCCGAGGAAACCACATGCCTAATTACATAATGGATTTAAGGAAGCTTGTAGGACACAGGACGCTGATGCAGTGCGCCGCAAGCATAATAATAGTGAATGAAAAGAACCAGATTCTTTTAGGAAAGCGTACAGATAATCACAAATGGGGATATGCCGGGGGTTCTATTGAACTTGACGAGAAAGTGGAGGATTGTGCAAGAAGAGAGCTGTTTGAGGAGACAGGTCTTATTGCAGATGAGATAGAATTTTTTATGGTGAATTCCGGTCCGGAGGTGCATTACGTGTATCCTAATGGAGATGAAGTGTCTAATATTGAGATTATATATGTGTGCAGAAAATACCATGGAGAATTAAAGAGACAAGAAGAAGAAATTGAAGAACTGAAGTTTTTCAATATTGCCGAGGTTGAACTGGATAACATTTCACCACCGATAAGACCAGTGGTGAAACGGTTTATAGAACAGAATTCTTAGCAAATGCTGTGCAGATGAAATGCATTTTTTCTGAATTCAATAAGCCCTTCATCACGCATTTTTCCAAGTTCCTTGGAAAGTGCTGAACGGTCAACATTAAGATAATCGGCAAGCTGCTGGCGGTCGAATGGAATTACGAATTCCTGACTGCCAGCTTTTCTTGACTCATTGGACAGATATATAAGAAGCCTTTCTCGGATTGTCTTAGGTGATGTGCAGAATATCCGGTTAGACAGGGTGAGATTCTTCTGAATGGAAATGTGCAGCAGATTGTTAAGGATTGTATCTTTGCAGTGCGTATTTTCAAATTGTGAACTCATCAATTTATCCATATCAAGAAAAAGAATCACACTTGTTTCAGAAGCGACCGCATCTACCATGAGCGGTTCGCCAGTCAGAGCATATGTTTCAGCGAATACATGTCCCGGAGTAATATTGCTCATAATAGCTTTGTTGCCCCACAAATCTATATATTCAATAGTTACCTGACCAGATGCAACAATTCCAATTTCGTGAACGCTGTCTGTTACATGATATATAAACGAATTTTTGTGGAATTTTCTGGCACGCAGAAATCCGGCTGTGGTCATTTCTGATATTTCAGATTCGGTGATATCTTTAAATATTGGTGATTTGATAATTGCCATAAGTTCTCCTTATACTGCCCCGGTAAAATCCAATTTTCTGACTTAAAGTACATTTTTAATAAATTATCAAAAATGTGGTTAAAACAACATATTTATTATGCTCATTATATTATTCTTTAATCACGAAATCAATGAGAACACAGGAGGATTAAGTGATGATAAGAAGAGTTATTCATATTGATGAGGATAAATGTAATGGATGCGGAGCATGTGTGACAGCATGTCATGAGGGGGCAATCGGATTGGTTGATGGAAAGGCAAGACTTATGAGAGACGATTACTGTGATGGTCTTGGTGATTGCCTTCCACAGTGTCCTACAGGGGCAATTTCATTTGTAGAAAGAGAAGCGGCAGCATATGATGAAGCTGCGGTTCTTGCCAATAAAGCTGCAAAGGAGCAGGCAGCAGCACATAAACCACATTTTTCAGGATGCCCTGGAAGCATGATGAGACAGTTTAACAGGAATAATCAGGAAAATGCATCCCCGGTTGCACCAGAATCCCAGCTTGCACAGTGGCCATGCCAGATTAAGCTTGTGCCGGTCAATGCACCATATTTTGACGGGGCAAAGCTTTTAATCGCAGCGGATTGTACAGCATATGCATATGCCAACATGCATCAGGAATTCATGAAGGGAAAGATTACTATTATCGGCTGTCCTAAGCTTGATGATGTTGATTACAGCGAAAAGCTCACACAGATAATAAGTAACAATAATATTCAGAGCGTTACTATTGTTCGAATGGAAGTTCCATGCTGCGGAGGACTTGAATATGCTGTAAAGACAGCTTTACAGAACAGCGGAAAGTTTATTCCATGGCAGGTTGTGACGATTTCAACTGACGGGAAAATCTTAGATTAAAAAATATTAGAAATAAAACTAAAATATTGCCAACACATGAATTTTGAATTATAGTATTAGTGCTTTATAAAATTCTTATAAATATTTGGAGGACTTATGAAAAAAATAAAAGCGCTTATGCCGGAAGCATATGATTTTAATGGAAAGCTTCCGCTAAAACAGGCAATACCGCTTGGACTTCAGCATGTAATGGCAATGTTTGTAGGTAATCTTACACCGCTGCTTATTATTACAGGTGCATGTGGAATTGGGGCAGGAAGTGAATATGCTTCTATCCAGGTTGCACTTTTACAGAATGCAATGATTATTGCAGGTATTGTAACACTTATTCAGTTATTTTCAATTGGACCTGTTGGTGGCAAGGTACCTATTATTATGGGTACAAGCTCAGGATTTATTGGAGTATTCAGCAGTGTTACCAAGATTATGGGTGGTGGAATATTAGCTTATGGTGCAATTATGGGAGCATCTATTATAGGTGGTCTTTTTGAGACTGTACTTGGAGCATTTATTAAACCATTAAGAAAATTCTTCCCATCAGTAGTAACAGGAACAGTAGTTCTTTCCATAGGATTGTCTCTTATCTCAGTAGGTATCAATTCATTTGGTGGTGGAAGCTCTGCTAAGGATTTTGGTTCATTGGAAAATCTTTTCCTGGCATTTGTTGTGCTTGTAGTTATATTATTTGTTAAGCACTGGACTAAGGGATATCTTAGTTCATCTGCAATTCTTGTTGGAATTATTGTGGGTTATATTGTAGCAATTATTATGGGACTGGTTCTTCCACATACAGCAGTTACAGCTGATGGAGTTGAGTATACTAAATCATGGGTACTTAACTGGAACAAGGTAGCAGAGGCTAAATGGATTGCAATTCCAAAGTTTATGCCAGTTAAGCCTGTGTTTGATTTAAGAGCAATACTTCCTGTACTTGTAATGTTTGTTGTAACAGCAGTAGAGACTGTTGGTGATATTTCAGGCGTTATGGAAGGTGGAATGGGAAGAGAGGCAACAGATAAGGAGCTTTCTGGAGGCGTAATGTGTGATGGTCTTGGTTCAACACTTGCAGCAATGTTTGGTGTGCTTCCTAATACATCATTCAGCCAGAATGTAGGACTTGTTGCAATGACTAAGGTTGTCAACAGAGTTGCACTTGCATCAGGTGCGGTATTTCTTATATTATGCGGACTTATACCTAAGCTTGGAGCACTTATATCAATCATGCCACAGTCAGTACTTGGTGGTGCAGCAGTTATGATGTTCTCATCAATCATAGTAAGTGGTATCCAGCTTATTACTAAAGAGCCGCTTGATGCAAGAAGACTTTCAATTGTTTCAGTTGCACTTGGTGTAGGTTACGGAATGGGTGTAAGCCCTGCAATTCTTGAACATACACCACAGGCAGTACAGCTTATGTTTGGTGAGTCAGGTATTGTACCTGCAGCATTTGTGGCAATATTACTTAATGTGATACTTCCTAAGAGCAAACCGGCTAATGAAGAAACTTCAAAAGACGAGTAATATCGTCTGGAGTATCGATATCATATAGTTCATATTCATCCCGTACAGGAACTAATACAACCTGTGCGGGATATTTTTTTGTTAAGAACCCGCCGCCTTTTTTCTCAGGAAGGTTTAGAAGCTCATCGTAATATTTTGCAGGAAATATACATGGAGAACCAGCATTTTCATTGTAGGAAAGTCTGCATATCTTATCATCATAATAAAGAAATGTAAGACACAGAAGCTGCAGGCTTGTCCTTGTAATAAGCGGCTGGTCTGATGGCAGGAAAAGGATTCCCTGAGGCTGCAGATTACCTGAAGAAGCATTATCTGATAGAATTCTGGTAACTCCAAGCCGGACCATCTCATTTCTGTAGGGCATGTCGTGTCGTAGAAAATGTATATTTTTATCTTCACATATATGGACAACTTCATCATGCCGTGTTACTGCAAGTGTCTCACCAAAGCCGGCAAAATGGCTTATAGATACTGCATTTTCAAAAAGAGAGCGCCCGTTAAAGTCTGCTATCAGTTTATTAGAGCCGAATCGTTTTGACATACCGGAAGCCATAATAATGCATGAAAGCGTTTCAAATGTTTTGTCAATATCAATAACAAGAACATCCCTCCTGTTACAGATTCTGTTTAAAAATTCTGTGGATTGTTTTCTTATTACAGCTAAAACATGTGAATTATCAAGCAGTTTTTCAACAGCCTTCTGAAATGAAATACAAGAGCTTTCAAGATAACCAAGCTCATCAATAACGAATAACTTTTCAGGAGTTGTATCAAGATGTGTATCAATAGCAGGAATTGCGCAATTAATAAAACCACTTTCATTAATTGTCATATTATTGCCTTTAGATGCAGGATTAATTCCGGATGTCCGGGGTAGGCCAATCACGAATTCTTTATTGTCAGCAACAAGGTTAGATTTAATGACAACCTGTGGCGTATCCGTTCTATGACTCTGTAACAGATTGAAAGAATCGGACATATGTTTTAACATATTATTAACAAGATATGATTTTCCACTGCCGCGGCTGCCTGTTATAAAAATGTGTTTTCTGCCGGTAATCCTGAAAAATGTAATTACGGCTTCTGCGTCCAGATAAAAATTATTCATAAATCCCCCTATTACAAAGCAAGAACTATTCTGTGTACATTTCCCTTGGTATCAGTGCATTCAGTAACATTGATATTATCATATATAAGAGACATTTTCTCATTGATTTCTGAAAGACTGGCTGCATGTACATCAATATCTGAAACAATTATTCCATCTTTCATAAGAAGAATCCTGTCGCAGTACTCAAGTGCCAGTTCCGGACTGTGTATACACATGAGGGCACATTTGTTATCGGAAATAATATTCCGGATGTGTTTCATAAGCATATGGCGGTTAGAGAAATCAAGCGCACTGTCAGGTTCATCAAGAAGCAGAAGTGCTGAATCTTCTATAAGTGTGCGTGCCAGTATGCATAACTGCTTCTGGCCTTCGCTTAATGTGAGAAAATCTGCATCATATAATCCGGCAAGGCCAACAGAATCGATAGCCTTATCAGCACGATGTCTCATGTTGGAATTGTATGATTCAAGCATGTGAAGCTGTGGATTAAAGCCAAGCAGACAGACATCTCTTACAGTCATACTTACGCTTATTCCATTTCTTTGTGGAATGTAGCTTATCATGCCGGCTCTTTTTCTGACAGACATACTTTCAAGCTGAAGCTCACCAAGCATGCACTTTCCGCTATGTTTAACAAAATTCATAACAGCTCTTATAAGAGAGGTTTTCCCGCAGCCGTTATTACCGATAATTGCTGTAAGTTGTCCAGGCTGAATGTTAAAGCTTACATTCTGGACAGCACATTTGCTTCCATAATATACTGATACATCTGAAACATATAATTCAGGATTGAATAAATCGGACATCATACAACCTCCTTTTTATTAGCTTTGATAAGCAGGATTATAAGCAGCGGCGCACCAAGGAGTGATGTAAATATGCTTACAGGAAGTTCTGATGAGGATACACTTCTTGCAAATATATCAGCAAGTGTCATGATTATGGCACCAGCCAGTCCGCTTGATATGTATGTGAATCTGTCATTGCGTCTTGTAAGTAATCTGGCAATGTGAGGTGCAATAAGTCCAATAAAGCTGATAAGTCCTGTTACACATATAATTGATGATACGATTAATGTTGCAATCATTAATATGATAAAACGCAGAACTGTGACGTTGACACCGAGAGCGGCAGCTTCATCCTCATTTATCGAGAGAATGAGAATCTGTCTGTATAATAAAGTCATGATTATAAAGCCTGCACATGTTACAAAGAAAGGAATAGCAAGGCTGTCCTTTGAAACACCGTTAAGGCTTCCCATGATCCAGTATTCAATAGAAGCAAGCTGTTTTTCAGGATCTGCAGCAAGTTTGAGAAACATAAGAATTGTCTGTGCTACAGAATGAATGGCAATGCCAGCAAGTACAATTGTGTAACTGTTTCTGCCGGGAACAAGATAAGCCACAAGTAATGTGATTATAAGGGCAATTATTCCTCCGGCAAATGCGGATATTGATACAACAGGGGTTAAAGACGAAACCGCAACTATAGCAAAAGCTGCGCCGGCACTTGCACCGGAAGAAACACCGACAACATCAGGTGATGCCAGTGGATTTTTAAATATCATCTGATATACATAACCAGATATTGAAAGGCCAAAGCCTCCGATAATACCCATAATGGCGCGTGGAAGTCTTAGTCTTTTAAAGACCATAATTGACATAGTGTCCCCTGACAGCAGTCCTTTTAATGTGAGTGGATACTGTCCGGTAAGAACTGACCATGTAAACACTGCTATAAGAAGCAGTGCCCACATGACAGATAATAGTATAATTTTGTTCCGGTAATTATTAATATTCTTGAACATAAATCATCCTTAATTATTTTGCAGGTGTAAATCCATAAAAGCTTTCATAGAATTTAGTTACACAAGTTTCATAGAAATCTTTAGTTACCTTTTCTGGGTGAAGAACAGAAGCAATGTATATACTTCCAAGGAAGCTTCCAGGAACTGGAGAATCCCATGCTTCGATATCGTTAGGAAGCTTTACTACATTTTTGTTCTTAACAGCATTGCAGCCGGCAAGATTAGCATCATTTAAGATATCTTCGACTGTATATGTTGCATCAGCAGCGATAACGATGTAATCAGGGTTCCATGCAAGAATCTGCTCGTAAGAAACATTTGCCCAGTAAGTATCTGTAAGTTCAGAAGCAACATTTTTACCACCTGCGTTAGTAAGCAGAGTATTCTGATACATCTTGCTTCCGGCAGTTGAGAGAACAGAGCTGTTACCTGCAAGGTATACAGATGGTGTATTTTCGCCAGAAACATTAGTCTTGTTATCAGCTAAAAATGTCTTAATTGAATTATTAAGTGCTTCAGCACGACCGACATTGTTAGTAATCTTTCCAACAAGAGTTATACATTCCTCTAAAAGTGACTGGTCTTCTGGATTCACAACAACAGCCTTGATTCCAAGACTTTCAAGAGTATCAGCTGTTTTCTTTAATTTCATTGGAAGAAATACAACATCAGGTGCAGCAGCTACACATGCTTCTGTGTTGAATTCCTTGGCTGTTCCCATGTTAGGAAGGCTCACGATTGCTGGAGCTGCAAGCTTGTAAATATTTCTTGTGTTAGCCTTGGCTTCGATTCCAACGAGTTTATCTTGTAATCCAAGTGCAAGAAGAAGGCTTGTTGAAATGTAGTAAGATGATGCAATCTTTTCCGGAGCCTTTTCAAATGTTACGGTTCTTCCAGCCTGGTCGGTAACAGTAAGAGGATAGCTTACGCCAATCTCATTAAACTGTGACATTATGTCAAATGCTGAAGTAGTTGCTTCTTCTGTGCCCTTATCTGAAGTTGTAGAATTGCCGCATGCTGCTAATGAAAAAAGCATGAGCATTGCTAAAAAGAGGGCGGTAAATCTTTTAAAATTCTTCATGTTAAAATCCTTTCTGCGAATTGGTTTGTGGAGATGTATTAGAACGGACGCCTCAAAAAATTGTTAAATCCAACGCAGGACACGCTTTCGCTGCTTGTCGCTCGCAGCGGTACTAGGTTCGCGGGAATTTGTTGTCACTTCGTGCCAACTATTCCCACTTACCAAGTACCGGCGGCTCCAAAGCGTCCTGCGTTGGATTTAACAATTTTTTGTAGCTGTTGTTCTAAATATCTCATAAAACAATTCTCATAAATTATATTAGCAAATGGATTTTATCAGATTGACAAGGGTTTTACAAGCCGTTATATTTATATAAGGAAAGAGAATGAGATTATTTATCGATTTCTTGGTGAGTAAAGAATTTAGTAGTGAAGGATGACAGACAGGTTGTGGCGGGCACAGACCCGATGCCAGCAGGCGAGGGCTCGATTTGCAGCGTGCTGTGTGGGAGTTATGCCGCCATATGCTTAAAGGTGTGTGCAGAAAATCTCGTTCAAGCGTAGCGCGTTTGATTTTCTGCACACTAATAGGCTTTGCAGATGGCGGCATCTACTCCCACTAAGCTAAGCTGCCATGAGAGCCATCACCTGCAGGTAACGGGTCTTTGGCTGCCTCAACCGTCCGTTGTTCATATCACTAATAAACAGATTGGAGTTTTTATGCTTACTATACAGAATTATAAGAAAGTAGAAAGCCTTGAAGAAGCCTATGAGCTTAATCAGAAGAAAGCTAACCGCATTGTCGGCGGCATGATGTGGATGCGTATGGGCGACAACAGAATGAATACGGCTATTGATATGTCAGGGCTTGGACTTGATAAGATTGAAGAATCAGATGAAGAATTTAAGATTGGCTGTATGACTACTTTAAGACAGTTAGAAGCTCATGAGGGTTTTAATGAATATACAGATGGCTGTGCCAAGGAGGCTTTAAGGCATATTGTAGGTGTGCAGTTCAGAAATCTTGCAACTGTTGGTGGAAGCATATATGGAAGATATGGATTTTCTGATGTGCTTACGCTTTTAATTGGACTGGATTCTTATGTAGAATTATACAAGGGAGGCATTGTTCCATTAACTGAGTATGCTGACCGTAATTATGACAGGGACATTGTTGTTAATATTATTGTTAAGAAAAGACCAGTGAATATGTTTTATGAAGCTGTGAGAATAACAGAAACAGATCTGCCGGTGCTTACATGTGCAGGAGTAAAGTTTAAAGATACTGGAGTCTGCAATATCTGCATAGGTGCAAGACCGGGAAGAGCAATTGTTGTTAAAGATACAGAAGGAATACTTGCAGGCGGTATTAACGAGAAGTCAGTAGAAGAATTCAGTACATTTGTTAAGAAAAATGTGCCTACAGCGGGCAATATGAGAGGAAGTGCTGAGTATAGAAGCCATCTTGCAGGCGTTCTTGCAGGCAGGGCACTTCAGAATATTAACAGAGATTAATTGGTGATTACGGATTGGAGAATATATGTTAGTTGATATTAAGTTGAATGGAAAATCTGTTAAAGCAGATATTACGGCAGACATGACACTCTATGAATTCGTGAGAGAGCATGGCTGTTACAGCGTAAAATGTGGCTGTGAAACATCTAACTGTGGCTTATGTACAGTATTTCTTAATGATAAGCCTGTCCTTTCATGTTCAGTTCTTGCAGCAAGAGCAGACAAATGCAGTGTTACAACACTCGAAGGATTACAGGAGGAGGCGTCTGAATTTGTCACATTTATAGCAGACCAGGGAGCAGAGCAGTGCGGATTCTGTAATCCGGGATTTGTTATGAATGCATTGGCGCTTTTCAGAGAGAATCCTTATCCTGATGAAGAGGAGATAAAGGAGTTCCTTTCAGGAAATCTGTGCAGATGTTCAGGTTATGAGGGACAGTTAAGAGGAATTATGAATTTCCTTGAGGCAAAGAAATCGAAGGAGGCTGAATAGATGAAGTCGGTTAATAAAGCTGTCAGAAAGAAAGATGCGATGGAACTACTTCTTGGAAAGCCGGTGTATACAGATGATATTGCACCTAAGGACTGCCTTGTTGTAAAGCTTCTGCGCTCACCATATGCCAACGCATTTATAAAGAATATTAATACGGATATTGCGATGAAGGTGCCGGGAATTGAGGCAATATTTACATATAAAGATGTTGACCAGAATATGAAAAGATTCACATGTGCAGGTCAGACTTATCCTGAGCCAAGTCCTTATGACAGGCTTATTCTTGATAAGCATGTAAGATTCATAGGTGATCCTGTTGCCATTGTTGCAGGTGTCGATGAACGCTGTGTTGATAAGGCAATGAAGCTTATTAAGACAGAATATGAAGTGCTTGAACCATTGCTTGATTTCACTAAGGCAAAGGATAATGAGATTCTTGTACACCCTGAGGATAACTGGGAGGCACTATGTCCGGTTGGAGCTGATAATAAAAGGAATCTTTGTGCACATGATGAGAGCAGCAACGGAGATATCGATAAGGTGCTGGATGAGTGTGATATTGTGATTGACAGGACATATCATACTAAGGCATGCCAGCAGAGCATGATGGAGACTTTCAGAACTTTCTGTACAATAGATACTTATGGAAGACTTCATGTCGTAAGTTCTACACAGATAGTATTCCATTGCAGGAGAATTATCTCACATGCACTTGGAATATCGCCATCTAAGATAAGAGTTACCAAGCCAAGAATCGGAGGCGGATTTGGAGCAAAGCAGACATCTGTGTCAGAGATATATCCTGCATTTGTTACATGGAAGACCAAGAAACCGTCTAAGATTATATTTTCAAGGGAAGAAACACAGTCAGCTTCATCACCAAGACATGAGATGCAGATGCATGTAAGACTTGGTGCAACTAAGGATGGTATTGTAAAAGGAATTGATTTATACACATTATCTAATACAGGTGCATATGGCGAGCATGGTCCTACAACAGTAGGTCTTTCTGGACACAAGTCAATTCCATTATATGGAAAGGCAGAGGCGTTCCGTTTTGTAAGTGATGTTGTATATACTAATATAATGTCAGCGGGTGCTTACAGAGGTTATGGTGCGACACAGGGTCTTTTTGCAGTTGAGTCGGCTGTAAATGAACTGGCAGACAGACTTCATATGGACCCGTTTGAAATCAGATTTAAGAACATAGTAAAAGAGGGCGATGTAATGCCTGCTTACTATGGACAGGTTAATACAAGCTGTGCACTTGACAGATGTCTTGCAAGGGTCAAAGAGATGATTAAATGGGATGAGAAATATCCTATGAGAAAGATTTCTGATACTAAGGCACGTTTTGTCGGAATGGGCATGGCAATGCAGGGCTCAGGTATATCAGGAGTTGATGTCGGCAGTGCGACACTAAAGCTTAATGATGAAGGTGTATATACTATGAACATCGGAGCTGCTGATATGGGAACAGGCTGTGATACAATACTTGCACAGATTGCAGCAGAGGTTCTTGAATGCAGCACAGACGATATAAGTGTATTTGGTGCAGATACTGACATATCACCATATGATTCAGGTTCATACGCATCAAGTACAACATATGTAACTGGTAAGGCTGTTGAAAAATGTGCATTAGAGCTTAGAGACAGAATCGAAAAGCTTGGTGCTAAGATGTTAGGCTGCGAGAAATGTGATGTCACATTTGACGGAAAGAAAGTAATATGCGAATCAGGTGAGAACAAGGATAAATGTGTAACCCTGGCCGATATATCAACAGCATCCATGTGTGGTAATGATATAGCACTTTCAGTTACCAATACACATACATCTCCTATTTCACCACCACCATTCATGGTTGGAGCAGCGGAGGTCGAGGTTGACCTTCTCACAGGAGAGAGCCGTGTTGTTGAGTATGACGCATGTGTTGATTGTGGAACACCTGTTAATCCTAACCTTGCAAGAGTACAGGCAGAGGGAGGTATCTTACAGGGAATCGGAATGACAATGTCAGAGAATATCACATATTCAGATAAAGGCAAGCTGTATGAGAACTCATTTTTACAGTACAAAATTCCATCAAGAATGGATATTGGACATATTAATGTTGAGTTTGAGAGTAGTTACGAGAATGCAGGTCCTTTTGGTGCGAAATCAATCGGAGAGGTTGTAATTAATACACCGCTTCCTGCAATTACAGATGCATTAAGCCATGCGGCAGGAAAGAGATTTTACGAGCTTCCTATAACTCCTGACCAGATTGCAATGGCAGGTGTAAAAGATAATTAAAATTGATTGACCATAGAGCCTTGTAATGTTAGAATAATTTCTTATAATATGACAGATAATTTACTTACGAAAGGAATCATTACTATGAATTTTCTTGAAGAAAGAATTATGAAGGACGGAGTTGTCAAAGAAGGCAACATTCTTAAAGTAGACAGTTTTCTTAATCATCAGATGGATGTCAGGCTTTTCAAGCAGATGGGAGAAGAATTTAAGAGAAGATTTGCTGGAAAGAATATTAATAAGATTATAACAATTGAGGCTTCAGGAATTGGTATTGCTTGTATAGTTGCAGAATGTTTTGATGTACCGGTTGTATTTGCAAAGAAGTCACAGAGTGTCAATATTGACGGAGATGTGTACTCTGCGGAGGTTGAATCATTTACACATAAGTGCAAGAATCAGGTTCTTATATCTAAAAAGTTTGTAGGTCCAGAGGATCATGTACTTATTATTGACGATTTTCTTGCCAATGGATGTGCACTTCAGGGACTTATCTCTATTGTTAATCAGGCAGGCGGAACTGTTGAAGGTATTGGAATTGCAGTTGAGAAGGGCTTCCAGACAGGAGGACAGATTATCCGTAACCTTGGATACCAGCTTGAATCTCTAGCTATTGTTGATGGAATGAATGCTGCAGATGGCAGTATTAATTTCAGAGAGGAGTAATCATGAATGAATATCAGTTTTTTTCACCAGTAGATGTCGTATTTGGATGCGGAAGTCTTTCTAAGCTGCATACTCTTAAGATGCCAGGAAAGAAAGCACTTCTTGTTATAAGCAATGGTAAGTCTGCAAGGATGAATGGTTCACTTGACAGAACAATAGATGAACTTAAACAAGCTGATGTTTCATATGTGCTTTATAACGGAATAGGAGCTAATCCGCTGAAGTCAGCAGTTGAAGAAGGCGCAAGAATTGGTCGCGAGAATGGAGTTGACTTTGTTGTTGCTTTAGGCGGCGGTTCAGTTATGGATGCGGCTAAGAATATGGCAATGTTCATTCCACAGCCATCAGATAATCTGTGGGATTATGCTAACAGTCCATCAGGTGGCAAGATGACACCTCCTAATGAGATGCTTCCATGGATTGCAATTACTACATCAGCAGGAACAGGCTCAGAGGTTGATACTATCGGAGTAATTTCTAATCCTGATACTAATGAAAAGATTGGTATTGGTGGAATGGCAGGCATGTTTGCAAAGTATGCAATTGTTGACCCTGAGCTTATGAAAACAGTTCCACCGAAATTCACTGCATATCAGGGATTTGATGCGCTTTTTCATTCATTGGAAGGGTATATAAGCAACAAACATAATATTATGGGAGATATGATTCAGCGTGCCGCAATTGAAAATATCGGACAATATCTTGCAAGAGCAGTTAAGGATGGTAACGATATTGAGGCAAGAGAACATGTTGCATACGCTAATACAATGTCAGGATATTCAATGGTTGTAACATCATGTATATCTCAACATTCTATGGAGCATGCAATGAGTGCATATCATCCGGAGCTTCCTCATGGAGCAGGACTTATCATGCTGTCTAAGGAGTACTTCACATTCTGGATTAATAAGCATGTATGTGATGAACGATTCGTTGATATGGCACATTTCCTTGGAATGGAAGATGCATCTAAGCCGGAAGATTTCATAACAGCGCTTCTTGATTTACAGAAGGCATGTGGAGTTGATGACCTTAAAATGTCTGATTACGGAATAAAGAAGGAAGAAGCAATGACACTTGCCAGGAACGCAAGGGCAACAATGATGAGATTGTTCGTAAGAGACCCTCAGGAAACTACTGATGAAGAGATTGCGGGTATATACGAGAGAGCGTATAGATAATATTTATTAATTATAGGTATAATGTTCACATGATGAATGTTATACCTTTTTTAATAAAAATGAGGTATTTTTAATGTTTAAATAATATATATATTGACACATATAATTATATGTGATATTAATATATTAAAAGAATTAAATCTTTTCTAAAGTAACTTGGTGTTGATTGCTTCAATAATCAACACCAGTTGCTTATCAAAGCTGGATATTCATAGATTAACATATATCTATGAAAGTTCGTTTATGAAAGTTTGCTTTAAAAAAATTTTATAGACAGTCATTCAGCAATAACCCATTAACACATAATTGAATAATGCAGGCTTGTTTTAGGTATCAGTAGATGCTAATATACTTATATAGACAAATACAATATTAGTATATGTGCGTGGATATCTGCCTGCGAAAGAGACGAGGAGGATATCTATGGCAGAGAAGAAAGACAATGTAACATCTAAATTTAAGGACAATGTATTCTGTATGTTATACAGAGATAAGAGAAATCTTTTAGAGCTGTATAATGCACTTAACAATTCAGCTTACACGAATGTTGATGATTTGCAGGTAACAACATTAAATGGAGGTTCATATGAAGTATAAGAACGATGCTTCATTTTTACTATGTATGAGCCTGTATATGTTTGAGCAGCAGTCGAGTAAGAATCCTAATATGCCGTTAAGATTTTTGCACTATGTATCAGACGTGTTCAGGGAGCTGTTCAGTAATTCCATGCTTCACAGGAGAAGTATGATTAAGATTCCTGTTCCGCATTTTGTGACATTCTACAATGGTCTGGAAAAATGGATTGAAGATGAGGATGAAATCAGGCTGTCAGATATGTACGAGATTCCGACAGACAATCCGGAGCTGGAGCTTAAGGTGCGTGTTATCAACATTAACGAAGATGTACATATCCTTAATAAGTGCAAAACGCTGCGTGATTACATGACATTTGTTAATAAGGTTAGATTCAAGATGGGTGTTGAAGGGGACGATGTCAGGATTGCGGTAACAGAGGCGATGGACGAATGTATAGATGAGGATATACTTGTCGATTTCTTTGAAAAGCACAGGGAGGAGGTCGTCGAAGTGAGCATATATGATTATGATGAGGAAGATGTCAGAAGAACATTATTTGAAGAGGCAAAGGAAATGGCTAAAGAGGAATTAAAAGAAGTTGTTAAAGCGGAGGTCATGGAAGAAGTTAAATCGAAAGTTAGAGAAGAAGTTAGAGAAGAAGTTAAATCGAAAGTTAGAGAAGAAGTTAGAGAAGAAGTTAAATCGGAAGTCAGAGAAGAAATTAAGTCAGAAATGAGAGAAGAAGTTAAATCTATAGTAATTAATCAGGTCATAAAGAAAGTAAAGAAGTCAAAAACTCTGGAGACAATAGCCTCAGAACTAGAGGAAGAAGAGGCAGATATAAAGCCAATATACGATGCAGTAGTCTCATCTGCCCCAGATTATGATATTAATGTAATTAAAGATAGATTAGACAATATGTGAGATATTTATTTCTTCATAAATGAAACAAAATCAAACTTCTTATCAAGCCATCTGCCGACAAGGCCGATGGCTTTTCCCATTGTAAATGCAGCAACAATGGTACCGATGCCAAGACCCTTAACATGACCTAATATCAGGCCGGTAAGACATGCAGTTACGGCAAGGCATATAACATCGAAAGAAATCTTGATGCGTGAATATGCAACACCAGTGATGTCAGCAAGTTCACGAGGGAACAGGTCAGTAGGAATAATAGGAAGCTTGCATCTGTTAGAAAGAGCTATGCCGAGACTTATCAGGCAGTAGCTTATAATAAAGTACACAATTCTGAATCCGATTGCAGTTGGGAGCATTGGAACCCACATATTGTGCATGTCGATGCATTCACCAAATATGAATCCGACAACGAATGAAAACAGATATGATGGTACGAACTTCTTTCGCAGAATCATAAGGCTGAGTACAAGAAGTCCCTGGAACATATATGTAAATGTACCAAGAGTAATCTTAGGGAAGACTTCGGAAAAAGCATATGGAACGCTTGAGATTGCAGATATTCCAGTACCTGAATAAAGCATAAGCACAACTCCAAGGCTGTTGATTATAACAGCAAATGCAAGAATAAGCTCACCTCTGAGTGTTGTCTTAACATTTTCAGAAACAGAACCGGCATTTAAATCTATTGCACTATCAATTGAACTTATGATGAATCCCCTTTCCTTTTTAATAAAGAACATAATCACAGTCTCTAAGTGTAATTTCATTATTGATTAATAACAAATGAATAATTTTAATGAAATTATAGATTTTGTCTATAGAACTGTTTATAATTAAGATAAAGATAATAAATGTGCATGGGAGGCTGATATGAATATATATAACCTGCGATATTTTGTTACACTTGCAAGAATCCGTCAGTACACGAAAGCGGCAGAAGAATTGTGCATTACACAGCCTAGTCTTAGTCATGCAATATCACAGATGGAAAAGGAACTTGGTGTCAGACTCTTTGAAAAAAACGGACATAAGATAACGCTGACTCAATTCGGAGAGGAGTTTCTTTCTTATGCAGAAAAGACTCTGGATGTGTTAGATGATGGTATTAATTCTATTAAAAGAAGTGCAATGGGAAATGGAACGATAAGATTAGGACTTGTAAGACCATTAGGAATAAACTATGTTCCAGAGATGGCGTCAGCATTTATAAAGAAGAATCCGCAGCTCGATATAGATTTTACGTTTCACACAGATGTTACGGGCAGGCTGCTTGACGATATGCAGCTTGGGAAGTATGATTTGTTGTTCTGTTCCAAGCCATCAGAAGAATATCATTTTACGGCTGAGCCCGTTATGAAGCAGAGACTGGTGCTTATTACTCCCAAAGGACATCCGCTGGCTAAGAAAATGAAAAGGAGCATTAATCTTGCAGAGACAGCAGACTATCCATATGTATGTTTTGACAAGAACTCTGGAATAAGAAGCATATTTGATGAAATGTTGAAAAAATCGGACACAACAGTAAAGATTGCATATGAAACTGAGGAGGATCAGGTTATTGCCGGGTTGGTTGCTAATGGATTTGGAATAGCGGTAGTTCCATATATGGATATATTGGAAAAAATGTCTGTAGAAATATTTGAAATCGAGTCACCGGAATATGAAAGAAGCTTCTATATGGTTAATGATAATAGTACATACATGTCTCCTGTTGTAGAGGCATTCAGGAACTTTGTTATAGAGAATACAAGTGTTTTAAAGGCTTTATAGAGATTAATATAATTAATGAATAACCGGTTATATCTTAATTAAATGACAAATTTGTAGAAAAATTAACAGGTTTTATTGATACATTTTTGACAAATTTTAATGAAATTATTAAATAAAAATAAAGTTTGAGAGAATTCAATGTAAAAAATAACAAAAATGAACGCTGGTCATAAACAATTTTTTGTTAAAAATGTACGATTATTAAAGGAGAAAATAGTGTCAAACCTAGGCAGAATCTAGGCTTGACATTATTTTTTTTGTGGAATAAAATCCGTGAACAGAAAAGAAATATATTTCATATTTAGAAAGGAGGTCGTGCAGATGGATGCTTTGGTAGAAGGGCTTATGGAAGAACTTAATTGCGAGACAGTGTTCACTATACCTTTGTTTGGTGGAATCCCAGTATATGAATCCGTTGTTGTTACATGGATTATCATGGCTGTTGTGTTCCTGTTGTGTATTCTGCTAAGCCGAAATCTAAGTGTGGAAAACCCCAGTCGCAGACAGGTAGTTGTAGAAACAGCAATAAAGGGACTCAATGATTTCTTCACTGAGACAGTAGGAGAAAAAGGAAAGGCATACATTCCATATCTGTCAGCAATTGCTATTTACATAGGAATTGCGAACCTGATAGGACTGCTTGGTTTCAAGCCACCAACTAAGGATATGAATGTTACAGCAACACTGGCATTGATGAGTATTGTGCTTATTGAGGTTGCAGGAATCAGAGCCAGAGGAACTAAAGGCTGGCTTAAGAGTTTTGCAGAACCAATGCCTATAATACTTCCTATTAATATTCTGGAAGTATTTATCAAGCCCTTATCACTTTGCATGCGATTATTCGGTAATGTTTTAGGTTCATTTGTAATCATGGAATTATTAAAGATGGTAGTTCCGGCAGTTTTACCGGCAGTATTCAGTTGTTACTTCGATATATTCGATGGACTGATACAGGCGTATGTTTTCGTATTCTTAACTGGTCTTTTTATAAAAGAGGCTACAGAGTAAGAGTATATGTAACAAGAATAAATGTTTTAAAAAGGAGATTATTATTATGTCAACAATTTTAGTAGCAATCGGAGCAGGTATAGCAGTATTAACAGGTATCGGTGCTGGTCTTGGTATCGGTAAGGCAACAAGCAGTGCAGTAGACGCTATCGCAAGACAGCCAGAGGCAGAAAGCAAGATTAGTAAGTCACTTCTTTTAGGTTGTGCCCTTGCAGAGGCAACAGCTATTTATGGTTTCGTTATCGCCCTTCTTATAATCCTTTTCTTAGGCTAATAACATTTATGGGAAAGATAACTAAGACAAGATAGAAAGGAAGGCGAAGCTAGTGTTAAGTATAGATCCATGGAATATATTATGGACAGTAGTCAATCTGCTCGTCTTATATCTGGTGTTTAAGAAGTTCCTGTTTAAGCCTGTTATGAAAGTAATCAATGCAAGAGAAGATATGATTAAGCAGCAGTTTGATGGTGCTAAGAAGAGTCAGGAAGAAGCAGATGCATTAAAGGCTTCATATGACGAAAAGATTGAAAGTGCGAAGATTGAAGCTGATGAGATTATTGTAAATGCTAGAAACAGAGCACAGGAAGAGCATGAGGCAGCTTTGGAAAAGACCAGAAAAGAAACAGAAGTAATGCTTGAAAAGGCAAAGGCTGATATAGCTACAGAGAAAGAGAAAGCAACGGAAGCTGCACAGGCAGATATTGCAAGACTCGCTCTCATAGCTGCAAGAAAAATCGTAAAGACAGGTGATGCTCATGACGCAGGCAGCAGTAAATAATGCAATAGTTTTACACCGGTTGTCTGTGAGCAGAGAGGATGTAAGAAGGGCTGATGAGTTATACAGCAAAACTTCAGAACTTCAGAAAATTCTCACGAATCCTGAAATACCTCTTGCAAAGAAATACGACATCATTGATAAAGTGTTTGCACTTGATGATACCAAGGAGCTTATGAAGAATTTCATTAAAGAAATGTGTAAGCTTGGTTATTGTGATGAGATGAGAGACATATTTGATTCATATTACAGAATTGATGATGAAGCAAACCACATTTTAAAAGCAGAGCTTATAAGTGCAGACAGCAGTGATGAAGATGATAATGCAAAGCAGGCACAGGATTTCTTAAAGAGCAGATATCCGGATTATACAATTGAACTGACAAAGACAATGGATGCGGATCTCTTAGGCGGATATGTTATAAGAGCACATCACAAGGAATACGACAGAAGTTTTGAAGGACGTTTTTGTCAGCTTGAAAGAAAATTAACTGGGAGGTGACCCCTGTGGGCGCAATTAGTGCAACAGATATTATCTCCATTATCCAGAGTGAGATTGAGAATTTCAATTGGGATGAAGCAAGTCGTGAGACCGGTAATGTAATATGGGTCGGTGATGGAATTGCTACTGTATACGGTATTGACCATGCAATGTATGGTGAAATCGTAGTATTTGATAATGGAGTAAAAGGAATGGTTCAGGATATCCGTGAGAATGAGATAGGTGTTATCTTGTTCGGCAGGGATACAGGAATCAAAGAAGGAACTAAGGTTGTAAGAACCAAGAAAAAAGCCGGAATTCCGGTAGGCAGCGCATTTGTAGGAAGAGTAATCAATGCACTTGGCGAGCCTATTGATGGAAAAGGCGATATTAAAGAAGAAGATTACAGACCAATTGAGGAAGATGCTCCTGGTATCGTAGACCGTAAGTCTGTAAGCACACCAATGGAAACAGGAATACTTTCAATTGATTCAATGTTCCCAATTGGCCGTGGACAGCGAGAACTTATCATTGGTGACCGTCAGACTGGTAAGACATCAATTGCCACAGATACAATTATTAACCAGAAAGGTAAAGGTGTTATCTGTGTGTATGTTGCAATCGGACAGAAGGCATCTACAGTTGCCAAGGTTGTATCAACACTTACTAAGCATGGTGCAATGGATTATTCAATTGTTGTATCTTCAACAGCGAGTGATCCTGCATCACTTCAGTATATAGCTCCATATGCAGGTACTGCAATGGCAGAGCATTTCATGCATCAGGGAAAAGATGTTCTTATTGTATATGATGATTTGAGCAAACATGCGGTAGCGTATAGAGCACTTTCCCTTCTGCTTGAAAGATCACCTGGACGAGAGGCTTATCCTGGAGATGTATTCTATCTTCATTCAAGACTTCTTGAAAGATCAAGCCGTTTAAGTGATGCGTTAGGTGGAGGCTCAATAACAGCACTTCCTATAATAGAGACACAGGCTGGTGATGTATCAGCATATATTCCAACAAATGTTATCTCTATCACAGATGGTCAGATATTCCTTGAAACTAACCTGTTTAATTCAGGTATGAGACCAGCCGTTAATGTAGGTCTTTCGGTTTCACGAGTTGGTGGTGCAGCCCAGACTAAGGCAATGAAGAAGGCATCAGGAAGCATAAGAATTGACCTTGCACAGTACAGAGAGATGGAAGTATTTACACAGTTTGCATCAGATCTTGATGATGCGACTAAGGCACAGTTACAGCACGGAAAAGCCCTTATGGAGCTTTTAAAGCAGCCACTCTGCCATCCACTTTCAATGCATGAGCAGGTTATGACACTTGTTATGGCTAACAACGGCGTATTTGATGAGATACCTACTAAGGAAGTTAAGAAACACCAGACAGAATTACTTGAATTCATAGATCTCAAGCATCCTGAAATAGGAAAGCAGATTGAAGATAAGAAAGAGATTAATGATGAGCTGGTTAAGAATATTCTGGAAGCAGTAAAAGAATTTGCATAATGCATGTGTGCTAAAAGAAAGGTAAGCGTATAGATATGGCAAACACAAAGGAAATTCAGGATCGAATAAAAAGTATCAATGATACATTAAAGATTACTAATGCCATGTATATGATTTCTTCTTCCAAGCTTAAGAAATCTAAGAAAATGCTTTCAGACACGGAACCATACTTTTTCACTCTGCAGTCAGAAATGAGCCGAATCTTGAGACATATACCTGATATAAGCAGTATATATTTTAAGACAAATGAGGATAAAGACGCAGCGGATAAAAAGGTAGGCTACATAGTTATTACTGCTGATAAGGGACTTGCAGGTTCATATAACCATAATGTTTTAAAGATTGCGCAGGAGCAGCTTGAAAAGAATCCTAATCATTCATTATTCGTATTAGGAGAACTTGGACGACATTATTTTGAACAGCGCGGTATTGAGATTGAGAAGCAGTTCCACTATACAGTTCAGAATCCTACTCTTAACAGAGCAAGAAATATTTCAGAAGAAATAATAGAACTGTACAGAAAAGGTGAACTTGATGAGGTGTATATCATATACACAAGTATGATTAATGCTATTCAGGAGGAAACACAGATTGAACAGCTTCTTCCTCTTAAGAAGGCAGATTTCAATATCCAGATACCGGTTGATTTCAAAAGAGAGGAACTTGCATTAAAACCTTCCCCAGAAGTAGTTATGGACAGAATTGTTCCTGATTATATAGTTGGTTTCGTATACGGAGCTTTGGTAGAGTCATTCTCCTGCGAACAGAATGCTCGTATGATGGCGATGGAGGCTGCATCAAAGAGTGCAAAGGATATGCTGCACGACCTTGATATACAGTATAACAGAGCCAGACAGGCTTCAATCACACAGGAAATAACTGAGGTTATCGCTGGTGCGAAGTCGCAGAAGAAGAAACGAAAGAAATAATGCGACGGATAGGAGATAATATGAGTAATAAAGGAAAGATTATACAGGTAATGGGACCTGTTGTCGATGTAGCGTTCGAAGATGAGAACCTTCCGGCAATCAGGGACGCACTTGAAGTTAATAATGGTGATAAAAAATGTGTAATGGAAGTTGCACAGCATATCGGTAACGATACAGTCCGTTGTATTATGCTTGCTTCCAGTGAAGGTCTTTGCAGAGACATGGAAGTAACAGCTACAGGCAGCGGCATTAAGACTCCTGTTGGAGAGAAAACTCTTGGCCGTCTCTTTAATGTATTAGGAGAGGCTATTGATGGCAAAGAACAGCCAGATGCCAAGGAAAAGTGGGAAATCCACAGAGAACCTCCAACATTTGAAGAACAGAATCCTGCAGAAGAGATTCTTGAGACAGGTATCAAGGTAATTGACCTTTTGGCACCTTATGCAAAGGGTGGTAAGATTGGTCTGTTTGGTGGTGCCGGAGTTGGTAAGACAGTTCTTATTCAGGAACTTATCAGCAATATTGCAACAGAGCATGGAGGATATTCAATATTCACAGGTGTAGGAGAAAGATCAAGAGAAGGTAACGACCTCTGGACAGAAATGAAAGAGTCGGGCGTTCTTGAAAAAACTGCCCTGGTGTTTGGTCAGATGAATGAACCACCTGGAGCACGTATGCGTGTTGCTGAGACAGGACTTACAATGGCTGAATATTTCCGTGATGAGAAGCATCAGAATGTGCTTTTATTCATTGATAATATATTCCGTTTCACACAGGCTGGTTCAGAGGTTTCAGCACTTCTTGGACGTATGCCTTCAGCCGTAGGTTATCAGCCAACACTTGCAACTGAGATGGGTGAATTACAGGAGAGAATTGCTTCTACAAAGAATGGTTCTGTAACATCAGTACAGGCAGTATATGTACCTGCCGATGACCTTACTGACCCTGCACCTGCAACAACATTTGCACATCTTGATGCAACTACAGTTCTTTCAAGAAAGATAGTTGAACAGGGTATCTACCCGGCAGTAGACCCTCTTGATTCTACATCAAGAATTCTTGAGCCGGACATTGTAGGTGAGGAGCATTATGAGGTAGCAAGAAAGGTTCAGGAAATCCTCCAGAAGTACAAGGAATTACAGGATATCATTGCTATTCTTGGTATGGAAGAGCTTGCAGATGAAGATAAGGTTACAGTATTCAGAGCAAGAAAGATTCAGAAATTCTTATCACAGCCATTCCATGTTGCTGAGAATTTCACAGGTATTCCTGGTGTATATGTTCCATTAAAGGAGACTATAAGAGGTTTCAAGGCAATTATTGATGGTGAGATGGACGAATATCCTGAGAACGCATTTTTTAATGTAGGAACTATAGATGATGTTATTAAAAAGGCTGAGAAGATGCAGTAACATCCTGCCAGAAAGGAAAAACTAATGGCTACAAGTTCATTTTATTTAAAAGTAATATCAGCTAACCGGGTGTTTTTCGCTGGCAAATGCCGTTCTCTGATTGTGCCTGAGTTCGATGGACAGAAGGAAATTCTTGCCCATCATGAAGATATGGTTATTGCAATTGATGAAGGTCAGATGAAGTTCCAGCCAGAGGGCAGCGACGAGTGGATTCATGCTGTTGTTGGAATGGGATTTGTTGAAATCGTTAACAACCGTGTAACTCTTCTTGTTGAGACAGCAGAAAAGCCTGAGGAAATCGATGTAAGAAGAGCAGAGGAAGCTAAGCAGAGGGCTGAGGAGAGACTTCGCCAGAAGCAGAGTATCCATGAGTATTATCACTCAAGAGCAGCACTTGCAAGAGCTATGGCAAGACTTAAGGCAACATCTGGAAAGTAGAATTTATGATACATATGTGAGTTTGCACCTGCCAGAATGCTTGTGAATAGCATTCTGGCAGGTGCTTTTTGTCGTGAAGGGGTAATGGGGTAGCCATGGAGTGGTGGATTGGACGTTAAAGTAGATGGAAGGCGTGTTGAAGTCCAGAAGGGAAGCCGAGCCGCGGCATATTGGACGTTGAAGCGGCGGGAAGGCGTGTTGAAGTCCAGAAGGGAAGAGTCAGTCTGACAATTTGGACCTTAGAGAGGTGTGATGCACAGAGAAAGTACAAAAGGGGTGCCGAAGCATGTAGAATTGTTCTTTATAAGATACTTGTAAATAAATATTCAGCTTGCTATAATATGCAAGATGTATTTTGTATACACAAATAAAGTGATTGGAATTAACAAAATACACAATCAGGGAGGAACTAAAGATGTTATCTATGAAAGAAGCGATAGAGAATTACGTGGAAGGTTGTGTTGGGAAGGTTGACTGTCCAGCATACAAGCTTTTTATGAAAGCCATACTTGCAGGAATGATGATTGCATTTGGCGCAGCCGGAAGCAGTGTGGCAGCACATGATATCGTCAATGTAGGAATTGCACGTCTGGTTGCAGGAGTTGTATTCCCAATGGGACTTATGATGGTTGTTATGACAGGTGCTGAGCTTTTCACGGGAGATTGTCTGGCAATTATGGCAACTGTACAGAAGAAACATACAGCACTTAAGCTTATACGAATGCTTGTCGTAGTATATTTTGGCAATCTTCTTGGCTCGTTAATGCTTACATGTATTGATTATGTAAGTGGGCAGTATAATTATTCATCGGGAATACTTGGTGCATATACAATTAAAGTAGCACTTGGAAAATGTAATCTTGATTTTACAACAGCACTTGCATCTGGAATATTATGTAATATACTTGTGTGTGCAGCAGTTATGCTTGCGGCACGTGCAAAGGATGTAACCGGAAAACTGTTATGTTGTTTTTTTATAATACTGCTTTTTGTTGTAAGCGGTTATGAGCACTGTGTTGCTAATATGTATTATGTACCTGCAGGGATGATAGCAAAACTTAATCCATTATATGTGAAAGATGCTATGGAGCAATATGGTTATACAGCACAGCAGCTTGGTACATTGAATATACCGAATTTTATATTTAATAATCTTATTCCTGTTACAATAGGTAATATTGTGGGAGGAATGGCATTCTTCGGAATACCGCTGATGTATATCAATGGAGTTGGTGGGAAGAAGGCGTGAGACATCCTTAAACACATGTATATAGATAGACGATGTGGCTCAGATACTTTACAATTATGTTTAGAGAATGGTGTTAAATGAAGGCAATAGATATAATTGTATCAGAAGTGTTTGAGAGGTTTACTCAGAATAGAAAGACATCACAGAAACATTTTAGAAGATTAGAATAATATACTTCACAAACAGACTGATGGGGCAAAAATGGATAATATAATGTTTATTTTTGGTTTCTAATATAGCATAGAGGGTACATCAGATTTTGTCTTGTACACCCTCTTTTTCTGTTTAAATATTACTTTTCTGGATATGTATATGAAATCTCCATGATTCTATTTTCTGGATTGCGCGATATAGTTAATTCTGAATCACCTTTTTTAGCTATAAAGAATGAACTGTCGAATGACAAATCCGTGGTAAATCCTGCTGATTTGCATTTATTACCATATGTATTAAATTGACTTTGCGTTGGCTCGTACACAAAAATGTCTGTTCAAGTTGAGCTCTCGTAATGAATGTTAATATTATCCATTTCCGGATAAGGCAACTCAGTCAACAATGGGTCAGACTCCCATTCGTCTTTAGTGGTTGACGGACCATCGTATGTCGTCCATGAAGCATTCTCAACATTTTCTGGACTCTCAATACCACTGTTGTTATTTGCTTGGGTACTATCTGATGATATACCTCCGCATCCCATAATACCTATAGCTGTTGATGTTGTTAATAAAACTATAATTATTTTTTTATATGTTCGATGCTCATTTACTTGAATGATGTGGCAAAAATAGTGTATCATTCAACAATAATTTAATCGTTATCTAGACATCTCCTTTTTATTGCATTTAAGCTATTCATTATATAGCCATTCAAATATATGCTCTTTTAACAATGAAATTACGAACTCTGGGTTGATTATACCATACCACCAATTATGTCATTCATTTTATCGAGAGCAGACTTCCTCTCTCTTATAGCAATCTCTAATGGCATTTTTGCATATGAAGCCGTAGTCAATTCCTCAACAGTCCATGCATCTCCTAAAAATGACATTTCATCAATAAAGATACTTATTTCTTCTTTTTTCATAACATACAAACCTCTCATAACTTAAATATACTGTCTAAGCCATTCTGGCATATTAGGATCATCAAGATTCCATGATATTTCCTCATGTTCATCTTCTTCCCAATTATTTTCGTCTCCATTAAAAAATTTGTATCTATGGCACTTGTATTTAACAACCTGGCCGCCTTCAAGTCTGTACTCATTCCAATAGTAGCTATTTTTACTGTGTCCTTCCCATTCATTAGTTCTGTAAATTAACATAAGCATTCTCCTTTCATTTTCCATGATATTCATTATTAAAAATATTTGATTAAACATGGTTATAATAAATATTAGCCTTCAATCATTCCGTCGAAATCATCTTCATCTGTATGAATCTCATAATCGCAATTTGTACACTCCCAAAACTCATCCCAATACATAGTATTTCCGCAACAAGGGCAATGTTTAAATGGTCTTTCGCTTTTATTTTCGTCTAATATTCCAGAGCAATATGGACAATATCCATAATCTGATTCATCATATACCTTACCGCAATCTGGACACATTTGCATATATCTCACCTCCTTCATTTATATTAATAAAATTATTAATCCTTAATCTCTTCATAGCAACTATATCCACCAAAAACAGCTATGGCATCTGCTATAAATCTGCACCCCTCTTTTCCAATCGCTTTCTCTCTAAGTTTAGCTACATCACCATACATAAAACTTGATGCACCATATCTTACAAATATGTCTTTGGTCACATTAGGTTTTAACTCATTACAATTTTCATACATCATTTTAACTAATAACTGTACTTCCGTATCTGCAGGACCATATGCTTTTCTTTTAAGTATCTCATTTGGAAGCACTCTATCTAAAAATATAGCGTCCTTGTTTGATAGCTGTTCTTCCAATTCTATCATATATTTAGTAACTTGAACAGTTTCTTCTTCACTTAACCCATCATCTGACGAATTAAGCATCGTATCAATTATATTTTTATATTTCTTTACATTAGGGTTGGAATTGACATTCCAATTATCTAAAGCATACTCTTGAAATTCTTTGAATTTCATATCACCTATTTTTTTAGGTCTACTTGGAAAACGCCCAGTTAATTTAATATAATTTGCCAATCCAATATGCTTTTCAATTTGAGATTTTTTGTATTCCAATTCTTTAATCTTATCTTCAATTGTAGGACCATAATCAAAGTCATCATTTTCTGCTATTTCACGTAACTCTTTTAAAGTGTATCCCATACCTTTAAAAACACGAATATACCATATTCTCTCAATTTCATTATCATTATAAGTTCTATAAAAGCAGCCATCCTTCTTTATAGGTATTAATCCGGCTTTCTCATACGAGCGTAACTCATCACGCGATATTCCTAAATTTTCTCTAATCCATTTTGCTCCATATTCCATTTAATCACCTCCTGACAAACTTATTGTAAAACTCGGGTAGTACCCCGAGTCAACATATTTTAAAAAAATTTTATTTAGTTTCAAACAAACTTATCTCATGATTATTCGTTGCTTTCAAATTATAATTAAATGATAGAGCAAAAAATAGTGTATCATCCAACCAGGCAATACATTTGCATCTGACAGCAACATGGTCGCAGAATATAGAGCAGAACCTATAAGAAGATATTATTTCTATTGCTTATAGGCAGAAATATTAGGATTTCTGCTCATAAAGCGCAGATTTCATTGTAAATACCTATAAATGATGGAAAACCACATTATCTATAGGCAATCTTTAGCTTTCTGGCAAGGATAATGTCTGATTCGAGAGAAGAATGTATAGAAAAAACCTATAAGCTGTCAGAATATACGACTACCTATAGGTATCATGACAAAAAATCAGACAAGACACTTCTTCATCAATAATAATATGCCTATAAATCTTGAAATATAGATATTCTTATAGGAAATGTTTAACAACATTATAGTGAATTTATCCAATATATGCTACTAAATCAGAGTCTTGAACGTTATTCAGTAACAGATTTCTTGGCAGAACAGCAAGTCTTAACCCGACATATGTCAATACGGATTTAATATCTTATGTTTCAGTTGGCATTGCGTGCGCAATAATATTGCAACTCATATATATAAAGCTGAAGTGCAGAGCATAAGAAAAATACCTCTTAATCAGCAATATACATTCTGATTAAGAGGTGTTTTTCTTCGTCCATTATTAGTAAGTATACTCATGGCGAGGGCAATAATAAAATGCCTGAAGCTGACTGTTACGGTTATAGGTAACTGTATAACAATCGGCTGGTGCATCAGCATAAGTCTCAGGATTAACTCTGATAGTTATTGTCTGTCTGTGAGACTGTCCACTGTTACCGTGTTCTGCACTGGTATTATCCTGTCCTACCCCTTTGAGATTACTGATAGTCTGGACTGGGTACACTTTTGAATTGCGAATAACTCCATTTGCTGCAATAATCCCTCCTTGGACCTTATTTCAAAATGTTACTTCTAGATTATATATCGGTCAAACGTGTTATATTATTACATTGAATTTCTTTATAAAAATGTATGATAGAGGAAGATAATGCGTAAGATAAGCCCCATTCCGGACTAATCCGGAGTGGGGCTTATTATACGCATAAGCAGTTAATGCTTAATTAATCAATTTCTTTTTTCTTAATTCTGTCAAGATAATCTTTAGTTTCTTTAGCAACCACACCGTTTAAAGCAACGAGTGCAATAAGGTTAGGAATAGCCATCAGACCATTAAATATATCTGCAATTGTCCATACCGCAGATACTGTCATATAAGGACCGATGAATACGCAGAGGATATATACCCATCTGTATGCCTTGATACATTTCTTCTTACCATTAGTAAGGTATTCAAGGCAGCGCTCAGAATAGTAGTCCCAGCCAAGAATAGTTGTAAATGCAAAGAATACGAGGCATAACATAAGAATAAATGAAGCAACTCCATCAGGGAATGGAAGTCCTAACTGAAATGCTTTAGTTGTTACTGCAACACCTTCAAGCCCCATATCGTAAGCTCCTGTAAGAACAATTGCAATACCTGTAATTGAACAGATGATAATAGTATCAATAAAAGTACCTGTCATAGAGACAAGACCCTGACGTACAGGTTCATTGGTACGGGCGGCAGCAGCGGCAATAGGTGCACTACCAAGACCTGCCTCATTAGAGAAGATACCTCTTGCAATACCCTTCTGCATAGCTACAACCATGGCACCAAGGGCACCACCAGCAGCGGCCTTAAGACCAAATGCACTCTGCACAATTGTAAGGATGGCAGCAGGAACATCTGTAATATTAAATAAAATAATAAGAATACCTGCTAAAAAATATGTTGCAGCCATGAAAGGAACAATAACCTGAGCAACCTTAGAAATTCTCTGGATTCCACCAATAAGAACAAGAGCAACACAGAATGTAAGGATAAGACAGCTTATAACTACAGTCCATGAATATGTTCTTCCAAATAATGAAACAGTCCATGCGTTGTTAGGATCAAAGAAATTATTAACAGCAGAAGAGATTCCGTTTACCTGTGTAAATGTACCAATTCCTAAAAGACCAACGCCTATACCAAAGAAAGCAAATATCTTGGCAAGCCATTTCCACTTAGGCCCCATACCATGTTCAATATAGTTAAAAGGACCACCAACAACATGACCATCTTCGTCAACCTGTCTGAACTTAACTGCTAAAAGACATTCTGCGTACTTGGTAGCAGTACCAACTAAGGCAGCAAGCCACATCCAGAATAATGCACCAGGACCGCCTGAGACAATAGCAGTAGCAACACCTACGATATTACCTGTACCAATTGTTGCTGAAAGTGCTGTACATAGTGCTGCGAAACTGCTCACTTCACCGTGCTTTCCATCAGTTTCGTCTTTGAAAATGTACTTAAAAGCACGACCAAGATTAGTAAACTGAACACCCTTAAGTCTGATAGTAAGAAACAGACCAACTGAAAGTATAAGGACAATGAGTGGGATTCCCCAGACATATGCGTCAATAGTATCGAGAATAGTATTGATTTTACTAAACATATTATGTATTCTCCCTTTTTATAAAAAATTAAGACAAATTTTACCACAAAACAACATTTTTTTCAATTGAATACTGTTATTTCCTAATATAATAAATAATTTTGTTAAATGTTGCTTATTGACAAACTCTGTCAATTTATATATTATTGTTGAAAACAAAGGCGTTTTGCAGATAAAGCAAGACGCTTTTTCCTTATTATTAAGGTATTATCCGGAAGATATAATCGGGAGAGACTGTTTAAAAATGCAGCGCCGAAGGTGACAGCGAAAACTCTCAGGCAAAAGGACCGGTTATGGACGGAACTCTGGAGAGCTGTGTAGATACAGCACCGAAGAAGCAATTTCTAAGCAGAGGGATGAGGAATATTGAGGCTGATTTGCTTGGGGAGAATCTTTCAGGTTTTTAACAGAGGCATAGGTGTATTAAAGTGCGCCTGTAGCCTCTTGTTTTTATGTAAAGATATATTAGGAAGGGAATCTTCTTAGGAATCTTGATAAGGCGGGATTGCAAGGCACGAAAAGGCTAAAGCAAAGGAGAGAAACATTATGAAGACAGACATTGAAATTGCACAGGAAGCAGTAATGGAGCCAATTAAGAATGTTGCAGCCAGATGCGGCATAAGCGAGGATGATCTTGAATTATACGGAAAGTATAAGGCTAAGATATCAGATGAGTACATCAACAGTGTCAAAGACAATGAAGATGGAAAGTTAATTCTTGTTACAGCCATTAATCCAACTCCGGCAGGAGAGGGAAAGACAACAATTACTGTAGGGCTTGGAGAAGCATTTGGAAAGCTTGGCAAGAAGGCAATTATAGCACTTCGTGAGCCATCACTTGGTCCATGTTTCGGTATCAAAGGTGGAGCAGCAGGTGGTGGATATGCACAGGTTGTTCCTATGGAAGAGCTTAATCTGCATTTTACAGGCGATTTCCATGCAATCACATCAGCTAATAACTTATGTGCGGCACTTCTTGATAACCATATACAGCAGGGCAACGAACTTGGAATTGACCCAAGATGTGTTACATGGAAAAGATGTATGGATATGAACGACCGTGTTCTTAGAAATATAGTTGTAGGTCTTGGTTCTAAGGTTGATGGAACTGTAAGAGAGGATCATTTTGTTATCACAGTTGCGTCAGAGATTATGGCAGTACTATGTCTTGCAACAGATATGAAAGATTTAAAGGAAAGACTCGGCAAGATGGTAGTTGCTTACAATTATCAGGGACAGCCTGTTACTGCTGCAGATATCAAGGCAGTAGGTTCCATGGCAGCTTTGTTAAAGGATGCATTAAAGCCTAACCTTATCCAGACACTTGAGCATACTCCAGCATTAGTACATGGTGGACCATTTGCTAATATCGCACATGGCTGTAATTCAGTAAGAGCAACTAAGACTGCACTCAAGATGGCAGATTATGTTATCACAGAGGCAGGATTTGGAGCAGATTTAGGTGCAGAGAAATTCTTCGATATAAAGTGCCGTAAGTCAGGCTTAAAGCCAGATGCAGTTGTATTAGTAGCAACAGTAAGAGCACTTAAGTACAACGGTGGAGTACCTAAGACAGAATTATCAGCAGAGAATCTTGATGCATTAAAGAAGGGAATCGTAAACCTTGAAAAGCACATCGAGAATCTTCATAAATACGGAGTACCTGTAGTTGTTACACTTAATGCATTTGTATCAGATACACAGGCAGAATTAGATTATATACAGAAGTTCTGTGAAGATAAAGGCTGTGAATTCGCCCTTGCCAAAGTATGGGAAAAGGGTGGAGAAGGCGGAATTGAGCTTGCAGAAAAGGTTCTTAAGACACTTGAGACAAAGAAGAGCAATTTCCATTGTCTGTATGAGACAGACCAGCCGGTTAAAGCAAAGATTGAGACAATTGCCAAAGAAATATATGGCGCAGGAAGTGTTAATTATTCAGCAGCAGCTAATAAGCAGATTGCACAGCTTGAACAGTTAGGATTTGGTAATCTTCCAATCTGTATGGCTAAGACACAGTATTCGCTTTCAGACGATCCGACATTACTTGGCCGTCCGGAAGGATTTGAGATGAATGTAAGAGAAGCATATGTATCAGCCGGTGCAGGCTTCATAGTAGTGCTTACAGGTTCAGTAATGACAATGCCAGGACTTTCAAAATCACCAGCGGCATATAATATAGATGTTAATGATGATGGGGTAATAACTGGGTTATTCTAGAAAAGTGACTCCCGGGAGTGGGAGGCAGGTGGCTGGGTAGTGTATTTTCAAACGCGCTTTCGCTCGGACGAAAACGCAGCGGTACTAAGATTTTGCGAGGCTTGTCGCCTTTGGCGACTCCCTCGCAAAATCAAGTGCCGGCGTTTCCGTACGGTTTGAAAATACACTACACAACCACCTGCCTCCAAACTTCCGGGAGTTTTTCTACATAGTGTCAAATGATACGTGAAAAAACAAAAAGACACTTTTGTACCATCAAGGGCAGAGCCGCAAGGCGGTGGCTGGTTTGTTTACCTCTGGCTCAGAATCTAAGAACAGTTTTGCTGCATGCACAGTATTGTCTGTTGCCCTATTGCTATGAGGTATTGCCATTTACCCGGCATATTACCAGCCATGGCTAAACCAGAATCCTGTACAGGCGGCTTATATTTAAACTCTTTGTGTGGTCACAGGAAGTAAATTGATACAAGTTTTATGATAAATTTATATAAAGCTTTATAATTAGATATGAACTTGCATAGCTCAAATTAGAAAATTCCATCTATGCAAGTTTTTCTATATTTTGAAGGAGAACAATTAAATTTTTTCTGAAATACAGTAGCTAAATAATTAGCATTAGAAAAGCCAGTTTTATAAGCTATCTGACTAATTGATAATTGTGTATTTCCAAGTAATAACTGAGCATGTTGCAATTTGGTTGCTGTTAAATAATCAGTATAAGAACAGCCAGTTACTTCTTTGAATAATCGAGAAAAATGTGATGTTGATAAAGATATGTATTTAGCAGCATCATCTATTGTAGGATTATACTCCAGATTATTTTCAATATAAACAAGAACGTCATGTATTCGCGAATCAAATTTATTAAAAAGCAATTGTGAAGATTCTATAGGCAAATGTTCCTGATATACTGTAAAAAATAATTTATGTAACATACCAGTTAAAATTAGTTGCGAATAAGGAGTATTATTGTTATATTCCTGATACATTTCTTCAAACTGGGATTTTATCTTTATTTGCGATTCAGGTAAAAAATGCAAATAGTCTGTACATAATATGTCAAATTCTGATTGTCCAACTAAATTAATTGCTGGCTGTAATGCTTCAAGTCTAAATTTAATTATGTATCGTTCATAGGGAATATCAGACATTGCACAATTTCGATGATATACATTCGGTTTACTTATCCCAACATCTCCGGAATGTGCAATTTTAATATTTTCATAGGAAAACCATTTACGATCTCCACTGACAAGATATCCTAACATATAATGATCAGAGGCTGCTTGCATGTGTGGCATAGAATATGATGCTTCTTTTATCTTGTGGTCTACATGTATTATCTCATTTGAACTCAGAGGGATTGGCATTTGTATCTCCTTATATTCATTATATTGTACACATAATAGCATCAAATTAGAGAAAATACAACAAAATTGATATTATATTTAATGTAATCATTAATAAAAACTCATATAATTTCATACATACTAAAAGGATTAAACATGGAGGTTATATGAAGAAACAAAATATTTATTTAAAACTATCTGTGAAGTATATTTACTATTTTTTATTATTTATTGTATTTTCTTATTTTTTATCCCATATCTTAGTTGAAGGTTCCCAAATAATATCTGCAGCAATTAATGATATGATTGCGGGTAAGTTTGTTAATCTTAAATCAATTTTTTTTACAATATTGATTTTTGTTATCCTATCTACGTTAATTTCTTTTTTTAAGAAACTTTGTGGAGAGCAATTTAGTTTGGTAATACAGAAGGAAAGCAAGAATTATATTGTAAAAAAAATTGAAGAGATTGAATATGCATACATTAATGAACATACAGGAACTCTAATTACAAAATTAATTTCCGATATTGAAAAAATAGGCCAACTTTATTCTGAAATAATCCCAGAGATTTTTCAATCAATTATTACAATTATAGCATTGAGTTATTCAGTATTTAAAATGGATTGGATACTCTTACTGAGTATCGTGATTTGCTATCCTTTAGTAATGTGTATAAGCAACAATCTAGCTAAAAATATTAATAGATTAGCAAAGTCTAGGAGAGCAAAGTATGATGAATTGACACAAGTAGCTAATGATGATATTGCAGGAATTGCAATAGCACGTAGCTATGGTTTAAATAAAATATTAAATGAACGAGTAGAAAAAATTGCAAACGATATTTTAGGAAATGAAATTTATCGTAATAAGTATCAAGCAATTGGAAACGTAAATCAGAGCTTAGTCAAATGGATTCCTAGTGTTATCTGTTCTCTAATTGCATTGATGGAATTTTTTAAAGGACAGTTATCCATAGGAGATATGATGGCTTTTATTATTTTGTTTAATAAAATATCATCTCCCATGAGTGAATTACCTTTTAAAATAAATGATGGAAGAGAATTATTGATATCAATAAAAAGAATAAATGAGATAATGGCTGCTCCAAAAGAGCATTCAGGAACATATTGTGGAAATACCTCTGATTTATCAAAAACAGAAAGTGTAATATGTTTTAAGGATGTTTCGTTTTGGTATAACTCTAATCGTGAAAAGAGAGTTTTTGATAAATTGAATATAGATATAAAAAAAGGGACTACAACAGCAATTGTAGGATCATCTGGTGTAGGAAAATCTACATTATTTAAAATTATATGCGGTTTAGAAAAAGTAAGAGAAGGAGATTATTACCTATACGAACAAAATTTTAGAAATTGGAATTTAACAGCTGCAAGAAAAGAGATTGCTCTGGTATCACAGAATGTATTTTTATTTGCAGATACAATTTTTTCTAATATTACTTATGGTATGGATGATGTGTCTATAGAAGTCGTGATAGATGCATGTAAAGCTGCGTGTATTCACGATTATATTATTACCTTACCGGATGGATATCAAACTTTTATTGGAGAGAATGGAGTAAATTTGTCGGGCGGACAAAGGCAAAGATTAACTATTGCTAGAGCATTTCTAAAATCATCGTCTATCTTATTATTAGACGAACCAACATCCGCTTTAGATGTAAAAACGGAAGAAGCGATAAATAGAATAATAGAAACAAGAAAGAACAATCAAACAGTGATCATCATTGCTCATAGATTGTCAACTATACGTAATGCAGATGATATTATTGTTTTACATAAAGGTAAAGTCGCTGAAAGAGGATGTCATTTTGAATTATTAGGTAAAGAAGGTTTATATTCAAAATTGTACAATAACGAATGTGAAACAGGAATAGAATAAAATTATTAGTATATAGGAGTAGTGCTAATGACACAGAAAAATATTTTTTGTAAGTTTTTAGGTTTATTAGAAAACAGATTAATGATATATATTGTATCTATAATAATGATGACAACCTTTTATGCTGTATTTGAAGTTACAGGTTCGCTTTTTGTAAAATCTATATTTGATATTGCAGAAAAAGGAAATTATGAAGATGTAAGTGTAACTATGGGATTCTACTTATTGATAGGAATAGTTGCAGTATGTATTGCTTCAATGTTTATGTATATTTACAATAATGAAGCAAAAAAAGGTTCTATAGAAATAAAAAAGAAGGTATTTTCTAAAACATTAAATTTTCCAATGGAATTCTATGATACACATCATAGTGGTGAATTGCTATCACGTTTAATTTATGATACAGATAAAGCAAGTGAAATATATTCATCCAGACTAAGGAGAGTGTTGGCTCCTATAATTTCCGTTTTGGTATATATAATAATAATGTTTATAATCAATCCGGCAATGACATTAGTTCTTGTTCTTTTGAATATTTTACTTTTTTTACTTAATACATTAATATCTAAACCAATGAAAAAAGTAGGAAAAGAGTCCGCAGAAAAAAGTGCAATAATGACAGAAAAATTGTCTAATATGTTGACCGGTATAGAGGTAAATAAAATGTACGATTTTATGCATCATAACCGGAAGAAATATGAACTAGCTAATAAAGAATATTGTTATGTACAGAGGAAAAGAATGTACTTAGTTAGTATTTTAGAATCCCTTAATGTTGCTTTTGATATGTTGTGTGCATTACTTTTTTTAGTTATAGGTATTTATTTTTTACAACATCAATTAGTTTCTTTGGGAGATATTGCAGCAGTATATACTATATATGCTGCACTTAGTTTACAATTTTTGCAATTAGGTAAATATTATCCTGAATTGATGAATTGTATATCTTTTGCAGAGAGAATATTTTCTTTTCTGGATGAGAAAGAAGAATGTACTGAAATGGTAAATGACATACAAATTAATAGCACTTATGAATCTAGTGCAATTAATATTGATAATTTATCTTTTCAATATAATGTAGCTACACCCGTTTTAAATCAAGTAACAATAACAATACCTAAAAATAAGAATGTGGCATTAATAGGTAGATCGGGATGTGGTAAAAGTACAATAGCAAAACTTCTATTAGGTTTTTATCCAATTTCTTCTGGTGATATTAAATTTTTTGGAAAATCTATTAAAGAGCTTGGATTAGAAAATGTAAGAGCATTGATAGCATATGTTCCTCAAGAAGCATATTTGTTTGAAACAAATATTATCGAGAATATACGATATGGTAAACCGGATGCAACAGATGCAGAAATTATAAATGCAGCAAAATTAGCTAATGCTCATGATTTTATTATGAAGCAAGCCGATAAATATCAAACCATGATAATTGGCAACGGACACAATTTGTCTGGGGGAGAAAAACAAAGAATAGCAATGGCTAGAGCCATAATAAAAAATTCACCAATTATGATTTTAGATGAAGCAACTTCTGCACTGGACAATGAATCAGAATTTCTTATACAAGATACAATTACAAAATTGAAAAAAACAAAAACTATTATTACGATTGCACATAAACAAGCAACCATAGATTTTGCAGATATCGTAATTGAATTATAACAATTTGATTCCTCCCCCCAAAAAAAATTGTTTGATAGGAGATGAGAATATCTCTCCCGCCCCAACCTTGCCAAAGGCGGGGCGGAGCAGTTGTCCGGTAAAGAAAAGCCCAGCCGTGTATATTAGTAAAATCAAAACCGTATGAAGACGCCGGCACTTGGTAAGCTGGGAAAGCTGCCACAAAGTGGTAGCAAATCCCAGCGAACCTAGTACCGCTGCGTCGGAATCCGAGCGGAAGCGTGTTTTGATTTTACTAATATACACGGCTGGGCGTGCTTTAGGGGAGCAACTTCCTACAACATAACTCCCGACTTCTCCTTACTTCTCTCAATCATATGATTCAGCTTCTCAAATGGTTTCTGTAAGAACAATCCGATAATCAGAGAAACAACTATATATATTGAAAGAAATGCGAGGTTCTTAATGTAATCGTATCGGTACATTCCTGCTATGCATTCTCTTAATGCATCCATTGAATATGGGAAGAGCAGGAATCGGTATATTATCTGGTAGGCGTTAGGAAGTACTTCTATAGGGAATGTACCGCCTGAGCCGGCAACCTGTATAACAAGCAGGACAATTCCAAGTGCTTCACCGATATTTCCAAATGCAACAGTAAGGCTGTACATAAAGAAGGTGAATACGAAGCTTGAGAATGCACATGCAACCCAGTAAAGGAATGGGTGGTAACACTGGATTCCTATGTAGAGAAGATTTCCAAGTGTTATAAGCAGTGCCTGAAGCTGTCCTACTGCAAAGAAGATAAAATACCTTCCGAAGAATTTTTCATATCTCTTTGCATCTGCTGGAATGTCCGGAGCAGGATGCACAGGTGTGTGCATAATAGCAACAAGTATAAGTCCACCAAACCACAGTGCAAGTATTGTGTAGAATGGTGAAGCGCTTGTTCCATAGCTTTTAACAGCATATACCTGCTCTGTTGTTATATTTACAGGTGCAGAGAGAAAATCTCCCAAAGTATTGGCATCTGCATTTAACATCTCTGATAATAAACCATATGTATCCTGTTCAGTGATTGTGTTTAATGTATTAATTGCGTTATCAAGCTTTGTCTCGAGGTCACTGAGAAGCTCTTTAGTCTGAGTGAGTGAGCCCGATGTAAGCTTAATTGCAGCAGACAGGTCTGCAACATCCATGTTCATGTCAGAATAAAGCTCTGTTAATGAACTCATAATGCTTTGAATCTGGGACATCTGGTTTGAAAGAGCAGATGATAATTCATTTAAAGATTCAGCGGAATTACCATTTACAAGTGCCTGTAAGGTTATTAACTGCTGCTGCTGTAACTGTAATTGTGTATAAACTTGCGGTGCAGCACTGTTTGAACTGCTGCTTATTGATGATGTAAGGTCAGTAATTGCAAGCATTGAGTTAAGAATTACATCGTATGTTGAAAGTGTAGTCCTTGCGGATGTAAGTCTGTTAATAACTGCATCCATAAGAGAACCGGTTTCTTTATCTGCATCTTTGATAACTGAGTCGCCAGTACCGGCAATCGTAGATACGATTGTATCTATAAATGTCTGGTTTACCTGCTGCTGAACTGCTGTTTTAGCCTTGTCTGTTATCTTAGGTGCAATAGCGTTTGCTTTCTGGTTACAGTAATATTTTAACTGAGGATGTTCCATGGAATCACTTAAGAAGCTTATAAGATTCTTGGAAAAATTCTCTGGAACAACGAGGGCTGCATAATACTCACCGCTGTATACGCCTTCGATTGCTTCATCTGATGAAGCAACAAACTGCCAACCGATAGTGTTATTAGTTTTAAGTGCATCAATTATGGTGTCACCGACATTAAGCTCCGTTCCTTCAAGAGAAGTACCTTTGTCAACAGATACAACGGCAACTTTAATCCTGCTTGTGGAAGCCTGTCCATATGGATCCCAGTTTGACAGGATATTGAACCACGAATACAATGCAGGAATAACGGTAAGACCGATAATTACGCATAGTGCAATTACATTTGTTTTTATGTGGCGAAGGTCAGCCCGTATAATCTTAAATATATTTTTCATAACTGTACCTCACTTAAAAATGCTTTGATACTGTCTGTAAGAGAAGTATCAGCCTGTTTTTCCTTAATCTCAATATTGAGCTCATTGAGCTTTCTTGCAAGCTTGTCATCAATATAATCAATAACTATAAGATAAGCACAGAATATAAAAAGTGAGATTACCCAAAGAAGCAGATAAACAACTTTGGCTGTATCCATGGTAAACATAAGCACCATGAATACTAAGGGAATTATCATCATACATCTTAAGCAGACCTTTTTCTTGTGCTGGTTCTTAGCGTGCATATTTTCTGCAAATGCTGTGATTTCCGCAATTACAACATCTATATTAAAATCATCATTCTGCATAAATCTAATCCTCCTTTACATAAAATGTGTTTCTTTCATACGACGCTCGAAGAACTCGCGTATTTCAAGAAGTGACTTTCTGATTCCTAGTCCCAGAATAAGGGAGATAACAGCGTAAACGCACAATTTCACAAGGTATACAGCGTAATCGCACTGGTATAATCCGCTTATTGCCTCCCTCATGGCATTGATTGCATAAGGGAATGGGAAGTAAAGGTATACATTCTGGAAGAATTCAGGAAGAAGTTCTATTGGATAAGTTCCACCTGAACCGGCAATCTGTAACACAATCATTACTACAGCAATAGCTTTCCCCAAATCACCAAATGTAAGAACAAGTGTATATATGAATAAAGTAAATACAAAGCTTGCTATTGCGGCTGCAAGCCACAGCATGAACGGGTGGGTGCAGTCGATTTTTAAAATGTACAAATCACCAAGAACAACTACAAGAGCCTGAAGCTGTCCCATTGCAAGGAAGAGTAATGCACGGCCTATATATTTCTGATGTTCTGTGGCATCCTTGAATTCATCATCCTCATAGTCAACCTTTACTTTCATAAGGGCAACTAAAACAATTCCTCCGACCCAGAGAGCAAGTGTTGTATAGAAAGGTGTAACACTTGTTCCATAGTTAGTCTGCATATAGACGTAGATTTCTTCTACCTGTACAGGTTCTGACAGGAATGACGCTATTGACTGTGCGTCTGAGTTGATGAAATCCATTATCAGTTTATATGTAGAAGATGAACTTATATCTCCTACTGAACCAGATATGGTATCAAGTCTTTTGTTGAGAGAATCAAGTAATGTTTTTGTGCTTTCTAGAGTTGTATTAATATTTACTGATATATCACTTACTCCAAGAAGCATCTGCGAGATTCCATTAATATTGTCTCCGGCACTGCTTATATTAGCGGCCAGACTGCTTACGGCATTCTTAATGGAAGCCTTAAGAAGGTTAACATTAGTTCTTATTACAGTCTGCATAATTGTCTGGCTCTTCTGGAGCTCTGTGCGGCACTGTTCAACAACAGACTTGATTAACTGGTATTTTGCCTGAAGTGTTTCAGGTGAATCAGTAAGAATATCGGCACACTGCTGAACAAGGTTGTATGCGATATTCTCCATAGCGTTAACAGAAGCTAGAGCTGACTTTAGGGCGGTGATAACTGCCGGGTCAATGCCATCTACTTTGCTGAGGGAATCAATAGCATCTTCAAGAGCCTTATTCTGGTCTATAAGTTCCTTTAACTGTTTGTTGGCTTTACTAAGCTCAACGCCAGCCTGTCCGATATCAGTTATTGAAAGCTGTACAGCTTTATCAAGAGAATCAAGTGCGCTGTCAGTTAATTCATTCATAGCTTTAAGCTGCGCATCAATCTGGTTTGCAATATCATCTGTGACATTATCAAGAGATTTATTGGCAATATCAGCAACATCAGTTGTTCCGGTAAGAACATCTTTAATCTGTGGAAGAACCTCCTGAAGTTTTGCAAGATTATCTGCCAGGTCTGAATTACTCTTAATAAACATGTCAATCATGGTATCGTAAGAATTAATATTGGCAGATACACTCTGTAAATCCTTAACTGTCTTTTCAATAATTGAAGGATCATTTTCAGCTATTTCGTTAAGTCCCTGCATAATAGTCTTAACACACACATCAATGAATTCGGAATTGATAGTGTTCTGAAGAGTGCTTTTTCCTGTATCTGTAATCTTGGAAGCAACAGCATTTTTCTTGGAATTCTCATAATATGTAACTGTTGGTGGATTAAGACCATTGTCAAGGAAGTCATACAGGCTTCGTGAAAAGTCCTCACCAACAACGATAACGGCATAGTACTTCCCGGCATTCAGTTTATTCATGGCTTCATCTTTAGTTTCCGGAAAACGCCAGCCTAATTTATCATTCGAATGAAGCTGTTCAACAATCTGTTCTCCCATATTGATAGTGGAATCATCAGATTCAGAGTAGCCTTCATCTTCAGAAACAATAGCAATCTGGACAGACGCAGTGTTTGCGTAAGGATCCCAGTTGGAATATATGTTAAACCATGCGTAAAGCGATGGAATAAGGCACAGACCAAGCGCAATGGCTAAAGCCAGAATATTCCTGCTAAGACCTTTCAAATCTTTTTTGAAAATCTTAAATATCATAACATTCCTCAATTCTTTAATTATCGTTTAAAACTTATATGTATTTTACTTAAGAAACTGGGGAAAATCAATACAGAGAGGATAAATCAGACATATTTAATAAATTAAGAAAGGATACGGATTTATGAACATATTGTATTGTGGTGATAAACCAATGCAGAAGGGGATTCTTTTATCTTCAATGTCTCTTATTAAAAATGTGGATGAACCGTTAAATATATATATTCTCACGGTTGATTACAGGGAAAAAGGTATTAATTACAAGCCGGTTGATAAAGCATTTGCAAAATATCTGAAAGAAAAATTGAATAAATCGGACATTAAAGTAAATATCTTTCTTGTTGATGTTACAAGATATTTTGTTGAGGAGCTGCCGGAGGCAAATATGCAGAGCAGATTTACTGCGTGCTGTATGCTGCGCCTTTTTGCTGATAAGACAGATATTAAGGATAGAGTTCTTTATCTGGATACTGATGTGTTGTGCAGAAAAGATTTTAGGGATTTTTATTATCAGAATATGGATGGCATAGAGATTGCGGGAGTTTCTGATTATTATGGCAGATGGCTTTTCGGTGATGGTTACATTAATTCCGGAGTAATGCTTATGAATATGAGGATGATAAGACAGAACGGGCTTCTGGAGAAATGTCGTGAACAGTGCATAAGAAAGGAAATGTTTATGCCTGACCAGACGGCTGTTAATACATTTGCAACAAGAGTTAATCTGTGCGGACGAAAGTTTAATGACCAGAGGAGGCTGCATGACAACACTGTTTTTCAGCATTTTACAACTACCTTCCGGGTGTTTCCGGTGATAAGGACTGTTTCAGTCAAGCCGTGGGAGATTGATAAAATGCATAATATACTTGGGCTTCATGAATATGATGAGCTTCTGGATTCTTATAACAGGGAGCATGAAGAGTACATGGCAGTTTCACGTATTCCTGTGTTTTTCTCGATTAATGAACAGTACGCACCATATCTGGCAGTGTGCCTTAAATCACTGGCTGTACATGTAGCTTTTGATGAGCGTTACCGCATTATTGTTATGTGTGATAATGTGAAGAATATCACGATGATTCAGCTTCGTAATGTGATAAAGGATTATGAAAACATAGATATTGAATTCGTTGATATAAGAAAGAAAATGTACGAATATTCTGAAAGCTTTGGACAGACAGTTACTGACAGACAGGAAAACAGGCTTTATTCAGGCGAGTTTACACTGACGATATATTTCAGGTTATTTATTGCAGAGCTTTTTCCAGAGCTTAATAAAGCTGTGTATATTGACTCTGATACCGTAATAAATGATGACATTGCAAAGCTTTATTCAGTTGATATGGGAGATGCAATGTTTGGTGCAGTAAGAGATACATTTGCAGGAAAGAATACAATACTGGCTCATTACATTGAAAATGTAGTGGGAATAGAGCGGGATGAATATGTCAATTCAGGAGTGCTTCTTATGAATCTTGATAAGATAAGACAGGCTCATCTGGCAGACAGATTCTTAAAGCTTATGGCTGAATATCACTTTGACAGTGTTGCACCTGACCAGGATTATATTAATGCTATGTGTGCAAAAGAAATATATTTTCTTGATAAGGAATGGAATGTTATGCCTAACAAGGGCGGGGAGTATATAGCAAGACCGAAGCTGATACATTATAACCTGTTTGACAAGCCGTGGCATTACAGCGAGATTCCGTATGAGGAGTATTTCTGGCAGTATGCGGCGGAGTCTGGATTTTATCCGTTGCTGATTAAACAGCGCAAGCAGTATGGGGATAATGAAAGGAAAGCTGACCGTGAGAATTTAAAGAAGCTTCTTGCAAGGGCTGAGAATATTGCGGACGGTGATGGGGTTAAGTTTTCTGATGTTGTGGGAAGCAGATTTGTTGTGGATAGTGGTTTCGTGAAGGATAGCAGTGATGCTGCAAAATAAATTATGTCGGAGGAGATATGATTGGTGATAGGGAGCAGGTCTATGAAAATATTAGGACGGCTGTAAGCCTTAATCAGTTGAATTCAAAGGTTGAGCCGGGAGACCCTAAGCTGTTACGCGAAGATAAAGAAGCATTACTAAGACATTATATTGATTACCGCACAGCATATGGTTTTTGTGTGAAGAAATATATTGCAGAAGCTATATTTCATGCTGGGACTTCTGCGGTGGGGCTTATAACACAAGTTGACGGACTTGAGAATCTTTCTGGAATCAGAGGTCCTGCGATTGTAACATGCAATCATTTCAGCCCGTTAGACCCTGCAATTGTCAGGTTTGCAATGAGAAAAGCTGGATTCAGAAGAATAAGTATTGTTAATCAAGATTCTAACCTTGCAATGAAAGGTTTTGTCGGGTATATGCAAAAATATGCCGACACAATGCCCGTAAGCAGCCTGAAATGGTTTATGGAGACTGAGTTTCCTAATCAGATTGAAAATGCACTTGATGAAAACAAACTTGTGCTTATATATCCTGAGCAGGAAATGTGGTTTAATTATCGGAAGCCCCGCCCATGCAAAAGAGGTGCATATCTGTATGCGGTAAAGTTTAATGTGCCGGTGATTTCGCTGTTTGTTGAACAGCAGGTTAAAAGTACACATTTGCACACATTCAGGGTACATGTCCTGCCAGTAATATATCCGGACAGACAGCTTGATGAAAGAACAGCAAGTTTAAGAATGCAGCACACAGACTATGAGCAGAAATGTGCTGCATATGTCATGGCATATGGAAAGAAGCTGACTTACGATTTTGAAGAGGGCGATATTGTAGGAAGATAAAAGCATTTGACGCGGAAAGAATTGAAGTGTATATATATTTGAAGAAATTACAAAGATTGAGAGGAAAATGTATATGAAGATACATTCAGTGGCAGTACTTGGAGCAGGAGCAGTCGGCTCTTATGTTATATGGGGACTTTCAGAAAAGAAGGATATAAGTTTAAGCGTTATTGCAAAGGGCGAAAGAGCGGAAAGACTTAAGGCAGAAGGATGTCTGATTAATGGAAAGACATACCACCCGGAGGTATTGACCCCAGAGGAAGCAAAAGGTGTTGACCTTCTTGTTGTATCATTAAAATACGGCGCACTTGCAGGTGCATTAGATGATATTAGGGAAGCCGTCGGTGAGAATACAATTGTCATGAGTCTTATGAATGGTGTTGACAGTGAAGAGATAATATCTACCAAGATAGATAAATCACATATCATTTATTCACTTATAAAGGTGGCGTCACACCGCGAAGGTAAGGAATATGTGTTCAATCCTGAGACTACAATAGGCATTATATATGGAGAGGAAACTGCACCATTTGAGAGTGAGAGAGTTGCGGCAATAAGAGATTTATTTGATGGAACAGGACTTAATTACAGAGTGACTGAACATATCAAAGAAGAGATATGGAGCAAGTATAGACTTAATATCTGTAACAATCTTCCACAGGCTATTATTGGAGCAGGTGTTGGTTGTTATACTGACAGTGAGCATATGAAAGCAATCAGCGAAGGATTACGTAAGGAGGTTGAAGCAGTAGCTCTTGCCAAAGGTATTGATATGAGCAGGTGTGCAGATAACTCAAGCCGAGGAAGCACTGTTCCGCCAACAGCAAGATATTCAACACTGCAGGATATTGACGCTGGCAGACACACAGAGATAGATATGTTCTCCGGCGCAATGATGCGCATGGGGAAAGAACTTGGAATTGATACACCATATAATGAATATACATATCACATCATCAAGGCACTTGAAGAGAAGAATGATGGCATGTTTGATTATGATGAGAATAGTGAGGCTGTGACTTATTCTAAGTAGTGGCAGACGGATTTAGCAGGCATGTGGGGTACAATACAGAAAATATAAGATATTAATCATGGCGCAGCCTTTTTAAGGGCTGCGCTTATTGCTTCTATAAAGACGGAATATGTATATCTGTTGGCTGAATCATAGGTTATGTTGGTTGTGCCGGCTTCCATGACTTTAGCAGCAACTTCATCAAATGAAGTTGTGAGCTTAGGGTACATAGTTGTGATTGATTCAGAAAGATTAACAAGCTCAATGCTGTTAATGTTAGAGGAATCAACTGTGACCTGGATATCAACGGGGTTGCCGTCTAACAGAATAGAGGCGGTATATACTCCGGGGCAGAATTTAGGAGCGTCGGCATTATCAAGGGGTGTCTCAATATTAGAAGAAGCAGAAGCATTTACAGTGCTGCTCTTAGGTTTAGTAGTATTTCTGGAATTATCAGAACTATTGCTGCCAAGACGGATAACAGCGAATATAATAAAAGCTATTATAATAGCAGCGATAACCGCTCCAATAAGGAGCTTTTTAAATGGAATAACAACAATTTTAGTCTGACTCATCACAAAGAAACCTGCCCTTCATATTCATTATTACAAAATATATGGTGTGGGGTGGGAGAATATGATTAAAATATGATATAATAATCACAAATGCATTGGATAGTGTAAAATGGCATATGAAATTAATGTATGAATGGGGCATAAAACCTATTAAAGCTGCTAAATATGATGAATTAGTAGGTATATTGAGAGAAAAATCAGAGGATAATTAATGCGGATAAAGAAAATTGCCTATTAAATTGATAATTTATGCCAAAATAGTAGGTTTTTTTGATGATTAGAATTGTCTAATATTATAGATATATAAGAAAAAGACCTACTAAAAGTGTGAACCGTGTTTATTTAGTAGGCGTTTGAGTTGGAAAGAAGAATTACAAAGCAACTGACAATATGGAAAAGACCTACTAAAAGTGTGAATGGTGTTTGTTTAGTAGGTCTTCAAGTTAGGAAGAAGCATTATAAAGCAACTAATAGCTTGAAAAAAAACTACTAAATTGTTAAATATGATGAAATAGTAGGTAATGAAGAGGGGCAATGACTATGAAACGTAGATTTACTAAAACATTTATAACAGCAATCATGATAATGGCAGGCATGACAGCGTGTGGACAAAAGAAAAATGTCACAACAGATGATGTATCAGAAAAAGAGATGGCGAACATACAGGAGACTGCAGCACAGGAAGTGACAGCACAGGAAATTATAACACAGGAGATTACAACCGAAAAAGAACCGGAAGATGACGAATATGTTCTTGTAAATAAATACATACCGGATATATATGTCGAATTGATGTATGCGACAGACAATAACTTTACAGGTGTCAGAATATATGATTTCACAGACGCATACCTTCGATACGGAACAGTTAAGAAGCTTGCAAATGTGCAGAAAGAACTGAAAGAACAGGGGTACAGCTTAAAGATTTGGGATGCATACAGACCGTTTGAGGCACAGCAGAAATTATGGGAAGTATATCCGGACCCTAACTATGTGGCAAATCCGGCTAACGGAATGAAAAAGCATAATCTTGGAGGAACAGTGGATATTACAATGGTTGCTGCTGATGGAACTGTTATATCAATGCCGACAGAATTTGATGATTTCTCTCTAAAAGCAGATAGAGATTATTCTGATATAGAAGATGAAGAGGCTGTGAAAAATGTGATGATTCTACAGAATGCTATGGAAAATAACGGATTTACAGGCTATCAGGGAGAATGGTGGGACTATTCAGATACGGTGGAATATGAAGCGGTTGATTTCGAACCATGATGAGACATGATATGAAAAAGTGCATTATGGTAAAGCAAATGATGGTAAAGTCTATTATAGAAAGATTAGGGGAGTAACACATGTCATTACAATTAATTCTGGGAAGCTCAGGTGTGGGTAAATCGCACTATCTGTATACACATATAATTGAAGAATCAATGAAGAATCCTGACAGGAATTATATTGTTGTTGTGCCAGAGCAGTACACTATGGCAATTCAGAAAAGACTGGTGTCCATGCACCCAAGAAAGGGAATCCTTAATATAGATGTTGTGAGTTTTGAAAGACTTGCATATAAAGTATTTGAGGAAGTAGGCGAGGACAATCTTGAAGTTCTTGATGACACAGGAAAGAATCTGATTATTAAAAGAGTTTTGGAGCAGAACAAGGACAGATTAAAATATTTTGGAAGTAATCTGTCTAATACAGGATTTGTGTCAGAGATGAAGTCTGTTATATCGGAAATGCTTCAGTATGATATTAAGCCGGATGTTATGCAGGGCGCGGCAGGTGCAGCATACAGTGATTCAGAGGGAAGTGCAGCACTTCAGTATAAGCTTGATGATATAGTACTTGTATATAACGCATTTGCAGAGTACATAGACAAGAATTATATAACTAAAGAAGAAATACTGGATAAATTATGCAGCAAGGTTACAGAGTCAGAGAGAATAAAGAATTGCGAGATAGCATTTGACGGATTCACAGGATTTACGCCGGTTCAGTATAATTTACTGACAATTCTTTTATCAATGTGTCCGAAGATATATGTTTCTCTGACAATCGATGCATCAGAGCGTGAAAATTCAGTAAAAGGCAGGGAAGAACTCTTTTTCATGAGTAAGGATTGTGTATCAAAGCTTTATAAGATATGCGATGAAGGACATGTAAAGATTCTTGAACCTGTGTATATTGCAGACAGGGAGATTCCGGGAAAGAATATAATTGTGAATTTCAATTCAAGGTTTAAGAATTCAAAAGAACTGGGATTTCTTGAACAGAACCTGTTCAGAAACAGAGCACAGAAGTTTGGTAAAGAGACTGACAATATCGTTATATATGAGGGAGCTGTTGCCAAGGAAGAATTAACATTTGCAGCAGGAGAAATAATAAGACTAACAAGACTGTGTGGATACAGATATAACGAGATTGCGATAGTTACTGCGGACATGGATGGCTACGGCAAACTGGCGGCTAATATATTAAAGCAGAACGATATACCATATTTCTTAGATTACAAGCGCCATGTGACGGACAATCCATTTATTGCGGCAATTAACGGTGCACTTGGAATAATAGAGAATAATTACAGCTATGACAGCATATTAGGATTCCTAAGAACCGGAATGAGCGGAATGGAGCGCGAAGATATCGATCTGTTAGACAATTACTGTGTTGCAGTTGGAATCAGAGGCAGGGGAAAATGGCATGAACCATGGATAAGAAAGTTCAGGGGAACAGTCAATAATACTGACCTTGAGAAGCTTAATTCACTAAGAACAATGATAACGGATATGTTGGATCCATTGGAAGAAGTGCTTAAGTCAAAGGAATCTAATGTTGCAGATATGGTAAAGGCTCTTTACGAATTCCTTGTGCGTGAAGATATGGAGCAGAAGGTAAGTGTGCTTAATGACAGCGAGTACACTGGTGATGAATATGCGCAGTTATATAAGAAAGTTATAGAAGTATTAGATAAAATGTATGCCCTTCTTGGAAGCGAGAAGGTTGGTATTAAAGAATTTAACAAGATACTTGCGTCAGGATTTCAGGAGATCAAGATAGGACTTATTCCGCAGACCAACGACTGCGTTGTTATCGGAGATATAGAAAGAACCCGTCTTGACAATATCAAGGTCATGTTCTTTGTCGGAATCAATGACGGCAATGTACCTAAGAAGGCTGATTCAAGAAGCGTTCTTTCAGAAAGCGACAGGGAGTATCTTGAGGATAAGGGAATAGTTATGTCAGCTTCCGTGAGGGAGAAAGCATTTACACAGAGATTCTATCTGTATCTTATTATGACAAAGAGTGCGGAGAAGCTTTACATGTCGTATGCGGTAAAAAACAGCGAGGGTGCGGCGCTGATGCCCTCATATATTATAAGAAGCATGAGAAAAATGTTTTCACATTGCCTTAAGTTATCTTACAAAGACACGGCACAGCAGAATTCATATGTGACAATACCGCGGGCGGCTAACAGCTTTGATAATACTGAAATTGCTGCAAATGTAGATGAGGATATTATTGATTCACTTACTGGCGGAAGGCTTGTCGGAAGCGTCACATCTTTTGAGAACTTTGCAGAGTGTCCATTGAGATATTACTTAAGGTATGGAGTTGATTTGAAGGAAAGGGAAGAATTCACATTTTCACCAGTAAACTTTGGCGTCGTACTGCATGCGGTTATCCGTGAGGTGTGCGACGAAATCAAGAAAAACGGTGAGTCGTACTATCTGATATCAGAGGAGAAGCGCCGCGAGATGGTAAAAAGAAGTGTCGCTGCAATTACTGACATATACCAGAACAGTATCCTTAAGGATTCAAGCCGTAATTCATTCATGATTAAGCGGATGGAAGACCTTGCAGACCGCACTGTATGGGCGATGGGTGAACAGTTAAAATGTGGTGATTTCGTGCCATTTGTATTCGAGCATAAGTTCAATATGGAAGTCGGGGACGGAGACAGATTGCAGCTTATGAGTGGAACAATTGACCGCGTGGACATATGTGAGAACGACACAGATGTGTATGTTAGGATTATTGATTACAAGACAGGAAAGAAGGATTTCAACATAGTAAAGACCTACTATGGAATAGATATCCAGCTTATGGTCTACATGGAAGCGGCAATGAAGCTTGTGGCAAAGATGCGTCCGGGTAAAAATGTGATTCCTGCCGGAGTGTTCTACTACAACATAAGTGACCCGATTGTATCTGCGACAACAGAGAGTGCAGAAGAGATAGAGGATAAGATTAAGGGTGAACTGCGTCTTAAAGGAATGGTTAATTCGGATAAGGATATTGCCGAGAAGATGGACAATACCGAGGGTACATCACTTAATATTCCAGTTAGCAGAAAGGCTGACGGCGGATTTGACTCACGAAGAAGCAAGGTGATGAATACAGATCAGTTTAATATGCTTGGAAGATTCGTTGATGTAAGAGCGGTTGATACCGCGGATAGAATTGCAGGCGGTGATATAAGGAGAAGTCCTTATAAAGACGGACAGTTTTCAAGCTGTGACAGATGTCCTTATGGGGCAGTGTGTGGATTTTCAGTGGATTTGCCAGGCTGCAATTATAGAAAATTAAAGAAATTCGATGATGAAGTATTATGGAATAATATAAAGGAAGGGGTTGATGAGAATGGAAAGAAAATGGACACCGGCGCAGAAGAGCGCGATTGATACAAGAGACTGTAATGTGCTTGTTTCGGCGGCTGCCGGTTCAGGAAAGACTGCTGTTCTGGTTGAGCGAATCATTTCCATGATTACAGACCCTGACAAGAATATAGATATAGACAGGCTGGTTGTTGTTACATTTACAAAGGCGGCAGCAGCCCAGATGAAAGACAAGATAAGAAAAGCACTTGATTCAATGCTTGACGAGAATCCGGGGGATGTGAACCTTTTAAGACAGATAACACTGCTTAACAACGCACAGATAACAACGATAGACAGTTTCTGTCTATGGATAATAAGAAATCATTTTCCAGAGGTTAATCTGGACCCGGGGTTCAGGATAATGGACGAGGGTGAGAAGAAGCTTATTGAAAATGATGTGTTAGAAGATGTGCTTGAGGAATTCTATGCCGAAGCAGATGAAGAATTCTTTAATCTTGTTGATGCATTTGGCATGGGACGGGACGATTCAGGGCTTGTGAGCATTATAGATAAAATATACCGTTTTTCAAGAAGCAATCCGTGGATTGATGAGTGGTTTGACGAGTGCATGTTAGTTTATGATGATGAGACTTACGATAATCCTGCAATTAAGGAGCTGTATGATTCAATTAAAAATGCACTTTTCGATTACCGTGATAAATATAATAGATTAGTAGATATCTGTTCTGAGCCGGCAGGACCTGCAGCATATACAGGTGCTTTGCAGTCTGATCTGCTTGGAATTAATGAGATGATTAATTCACAGGATTTTGGAGAGCTTGGCAGAAGAATAAGAATATTTTCATTTGAAGCCCTGTCAAGAAAGAAGGATGCAGGAGCAGACCCGGATATTAAGGAATATGTCAAGGGGCAGCGAAAGCTGTTTAAAGATTATATAGGACGTCTTAATGACAAGATATTCTTAAAAGACGATGATGGAATATTTGAAGACATGCAGGGAGCTGGTATTCAGATACGGACTCTTCTTAAAGTGGCAAAGGTGTATGCAAAGCGTGTTTCGGAGGTGAAGCGGGAGAAGGGTATAATTGATTTTAATGACATGGAACATCTTGCACTTTCAATACTTGTAAAGAAAGAAGACGGAAAAGTTGTATACACAGAGACTGCAGACAAGCTTGCGAACAGATTTGAAGAGATACTGATAGACGAGTATCAGGATTCCAACCAGCTGCAGGAGGTTATTCTTAATGCGGTGTCGAAGACGAGACTGTCCGGTGAGAATAACAATATATACATGGTTGGAGATGTAAAGCAGAGCATATACAAGTTCCGTCTTGCCTGCCCGGAGCTTTTCATAGAGAAGTACGATACATACGGCGAAACCGGCGATAATGTTAGAATTGAATTACAGAAGAATTTCCGAAGCCGGGAAAATGTACTTGAGTGTGCCAATGATGTGTTCAGTCATATTATGAATAAGAATTTTTCAGGAATCGGGTATGACGAATCTGTAAGGCTTAATGCGGGGTTTCCATATCCTGAATACAGTGACAGTAATTATGGTGATGAAGCCAACAAGAGTACAGATGTAATTCTTATATCTTCAGAGAATGAAGAAGAAGCTACGACAAGAGAGCTTGAGGCAGACAGGCTTGCAAAACTGATTGAGGGAATAGTTGCTTCTGGTGTAAATGTGTATGATTCAGATGAGAATATATACAGACCGGCAGAATACAGGGATATTGTAATTCTTACAAGGTCAGTTACAGGTTGGGCAGATACATTTGCAGATGCCCTAATGGACAGGGGGATACCGGCGTATACAGATTCGTCAACAGGATATTTCAGCGTGCGTGAGATACAGGTAATCTTAAGCATGCTTACAATAGTAGATAATCCGGTTCAGGAGATAAGCCTTGCGGCGGCAATGATGTCTTATTTTGGAGGATTTACGGCAGCGGAGCTTGGAATGGTGAGAAAGCTTGGCAGAGAGCATGCAGATAAGAATGTGCATAATAATCTGTATGAACATTTGAAAGCAGTTGCAGCGCTTGGCGGAGCAGATAAGATACAGGAGACGGATGTTAAGCAGCTGTCCGGCAAATGTGCATTATTTCTTGCAAAGCTCACAGAATACCGAGACAAGAGCAGTGTTGAGTCACTATATGATCTGTGTTGGGAGATGATATATGATTCAGGCTACTACGATTATGTTGGAACAATGCCTGCCGGAGCGCAGAGACAGGCTAACTTAAATGTCCTGCTGGAAAGAGCAGCGGGATATGGAAAGTCAAGTTATTCAGGTCTGTTTAATTTCTTAAGATATATTGAAAGACTTAAGAAGTTTGACGAAGATTTTGCAGAGGGGGCTGCTAGCCTTGACAATGAGAATCTTGTAAGAATTATGAGTATCCATAAGAGTAAAGGTCTGGAATTTCCGATTGTAATACTTGCTGGGGCGCATAAGAGCATTAACTTTATGGACGCAACTGCGCCTGTGCTTGTAGACCAGAACTTAGGAATTGCAGTTGATTATGTTGACCTTGAAAGAAGAACGAAGACACCTACTATTATTAAAGGTGCTATGGCAAGAAGAATTGTAAGAGAGTCGATATCAGAAGAAGAGAGACTTCTCTATGTTGCAATGACAAGAGCAAGAGAAAAGCTGATAATCACTGGAGTTGTAAAAGATGCAGACAAGACACTTGAGAAATACAGGGGAAGTGCAAAGCAGCTTGAAGCAGATGGAATGTTGTCTTTTGCAGACAGTGAGAATATAAAGAACTATCTTGATATGATAATGCCGGTGTGCCTTATGGATTCAGATAAATTGAAAGGCAGCTTTAAAGTTATGGTTGATGCCGGAGAGGATTCCTTGGCTGATGCGGATGAATCCGGAGAGCTGGCTGGTGTAGCGAATGTTGTTGGAATCGGGGAACTGGCTGATGAAATTAAGGAAGTTGTGTCTTATCCTTTATTAGATGAGCTTCCGGAATATGTTCCTGCTGATAACGCAGCCGGCAGGATGAAGCTGACGGTTTCGCAGCTTAAGGCTATGCAGGCGGATGATGATTCAGAGAAAAATGCTTACATGGATGAATCTGTGAAGGCAGCACTTAAAAAGGAAGAATGTGATGAGACAAACAGCATAATTCCAAAGTTCATAAGCGGTGAGGAAGTGCAGCTTGCTGCTAATGAGCGTGGTAGCGCATATCACAGGGTTATGGAATGTCTTGACTATTCAGTGAGTGTGAACCTTGATGGAGTTAAAGCAGATATTAACAGAATGTTAGAAACAGGCAAGATGAATGAATTACAGGTGAAAAGTGTCAATCCGTGGGATATATATACATTTGTACAATCAGATACAGGCAGGAGAGTTGCAAATGCGGTGAACTGTGGCAGTGTCAGAAGAGAACAGCCTTTTGTATTTGAGTACGAAGGACAGCTTATACAGGGTATAATTGACTTGTGTTTTGAAGAGGACGGAGAACTTGTGATTGTTGATTATAAGACTGACAGGGTTATGAAGGGCAAAGCGGGGGAAAAAGAGCTTGTCAAAAGATACGCAATCCAGCTTGATTACTATGCAAAAGCGCTGGAACAGCTTACCGGAAAAACTGTAAAAGAAAAAATTGTATATTCATTTGCTTTAGGAAAAGAAATAATGTGTTGAAATGACGAAAAATTTTCTCTAACATGTAAAATGCGGTTGAAAATATTGTACAATAATGTTAATATGAATTTGATTTGTGAATAAAACATATCAAATTTGCACAAAAATGTGCATAAAATGGAAAAGGAGAGGAAAAATGAAAAAGCAAGTAAAAAAGTTTATGAGTGCATTACTTGCATGTGTAATGGTGGCAGTGTCAGTTATAGTATTTGACATGAATCCAGTACATGCAGCTTCTGGCGCAATAACAGAAGCATCAGGCTGGCTTGAGACAGCATATGTTAAGTGGACACCTGTAACAGGAGCTACAGGTTACAATGTATATGTTAAGTCTGCAAGTGCCTCAGATTCAGCTTATGTTCAGTTGGACGATGAGCTTATCAGAAAGTATCCATCTTACATGAGAGCGGATGCTGTAGGATTAAAAGCAGGCGATTATGTTATGAAGATTGTTCCGCTGAACAATGGCAAGGAGAATACATCAGCTGCTATCGTTTCAGATAAGCTTACTGTAAATGCACATGACAGAAGCGGATTTACATTTTCAAGTAATTCACCGGTAAAGAATGGCGTTGGTGCATATAATAACGATGGTACATTAAAGTCTAATGCATCTGTTCTTTATGTTACAGAAGCTAATAAGAATACAGTTAAGATGAAGATTGGTAACACAGAATATACAGGTGTAGCAGCTATTACACAGGCAATTAAGGCTAAGAGTAACTGCCAGCCAGTTGCTATCCGTATTATAGGTCAGGTTACATTAAGCGGACTTGCCTGCAAAGATGTATCATCAGCATATGCAATTGGTGTTAAGGGAGCAGCTAACGTAACATTTGAGGGTATTGGTGATGATGCTACTTTATATGGAGCAGGTGTGGCTGTATTCCAGTCAACAGGCATAGAAGTAAGAAACCTTGGTCTTATGAACTGGGGCGGTGGAAAAGACGGAGATGGTATATCTCTTAAGCAGTCACTTGGTGTATGGGTACATAACAACGATGTGTTCTATGGTAATGCTGGTTCAGATGGTGACCAGGCTAAGGGCGATGGCTCTATGGATTTAAAGGATAATTCTCAGTATGTGACAGTATCTTACAATCATTTCTGGGATTCAGGAAAGATGTCACTTTGTGGCATGAAGTCAGAGTCAGGTGAGAACTGGATTACATATCACCATAACTGGTTTGACCATTCTGATTCAAGACATCCTCGTATCAGAACAATGTCAGTTTATGTATATAATAACTACTATGATGGTAATTCTAAATATGGTGTAGGCGCTGCAAAGGATAGTGAGGCATTCGTAGAGGCTAACTATTTTAGAAACTGTAATTATCCAATGCTCAGTTCAATGCAGGGCAGCGACGTTCTTGCAGGCGGAATATTCTCAGGAGAGAATGGTGGTGTCATCAAAGCATACAACAACTATATGGAAGGTCAGAAGTCTGTTATATATGCTAATTCAGATACAGGCACAACAAGTGCAAGTGCAACTGATTTCGATGCATATCTTGCAGCATCAAGAAGTGAGACAGTACCTTCAACTTATAAGGCAAAGCAGGGCGGAAAGACATATTCTAACTTTGATACTAAGGTTGATTTAGGTGTTGATACTGCTGATATTGATGCACCTGCAGATGTTCCTTCAATTGTAACTAAGTATGCAGGACGTGTTATGGGTGGCGACTTCAAGTGGACATTTGATAACAGTGTTGATGATACAAGCTATTCACTCAACAGACCTTTAAAGGATAAACTTAATGCATACAAGACATCTCTTGTATCAGTAGGTGGTGGAAGCGTATCTGGTACTTCACATACACATACATATGGTGAGTGGACAGTTGTTAAGGCTGCAACAGAGACAGAAACAGGTCTTAAGAGCCGCACATGTACAGTATGTGGTTATAATGAAACAGCAGTTATTCCAGCTATTGGAAAAGATACACCTGTCACACCTGACACACCAGAATCAGGAGATGCAAAGGTACATAACTTTACAGAATCAGGAACAACAAGTGATTTCTATAGTATTACAGGAAGCATAGCAACAAATAAAGGTACAGCAACATACAACGGTCTTACACTTACAAAATGCCTTAAGATGGAGTCATCAACAAGCATTAAGTTCACAGCACCATCCGCTGGAAAGCTTACACTTGTATTTGGCGGAACAACAGCAGCTTCTGGCAAGGGCGTAAAAGTTAATGGAACAAGCAAAAAAGTTGGTTCTGATGGTACATTAACAGTAGATGTTGCTAAGGGTGCTGTAACTGTAACAAAGGGAGATGCAATCAATCTTTTCTATATGGTATATACACCATCTGGAACACCAGAGACAACACATACACATAAGTATGAGTCAAAGATAACAAAGCAGGCAACATGTACAGAGGCAGGAGTGCTTACATATACATGTACATCTACAACAGGAACATGTGACAAGAAGACATACACAGAAACAATCCCGGCAACTGGACATAAGTTCAGTACAGAGTGGACAGTAGATGTTGAGGCAACAGAGACAACACCAGGAAGCAAGAGCCACCATTGTACAGTATGTGATGCGAAGACGGATGTAACAGAGATACCGGCAACAGGAGTTGTTGAGAAGAAGAACGGATTATATTGTGATGATGGAACATGGAATTATTACAAAAATAATGGAATAGATACAGAGTATGTCGGATTAGCAGTTAATGAAAACGGAATTTGGTATGTATCAAAAGGAACAATCGATTGGACATATACCGGAATGGTTGAATATGATAATCAAGTATATTATGTAAAGAACGGAGGAGTTAATAGAGAATATACTGGATTAATAAATGTATCCGATGAATGGAGATACATATCAAAAGGACGTCTTGATAAAGAATATAAGGGTCTTGTAAATAATGAATATGGCTGGTGGTATGTATCAGAAGGAACAATTGACTGGACATACACAGGACTTGTTCAGGTTGATGCAGACTGGTGGTATGTAACTAACGGAGCAATCAACTTTGGTTATACAGGACTTATTGAAAATGAGTATGGTTGGTGGTATATAACTAATGGACAGGTTAATTTTGCATATTCAGGTCTTGTAAATAACGAAAACGGCTGGTGGTATGTGACAAACGGAAGAATTGACTGGACATTTACTGGCTTAGTAGAGAATGAGTATGGCTGGTGGTATGTAATAAACGGAGGAATTGATTTTAGTTATACTGGCTTAGTAGAGAATGAGTATGGCTGGTGGTATGTAGTTAATAGCGGAATTGACTTCGGTTATACAGGAACAGCAACTAATGAATTTGGAACATGGAATGTTGTTAATGGACATGTAGAGTTTTAAAAATATAAAAGTTGTACAAATTAAAATACGTTTGTACAACTTCTATATTTGTGAATTATGAATGGATTATTAATAGAATTTGAATGTCTTGTGTAAAAGTGTTAAAATTTGGATGAATTTTGAAGTTGGATTAATTATTATTCACAATTTAAAATGGGAGGAGAAAAACTGTTATGCAAAAAATAAAAAAAGTTTTTGCAAAAGTTGTTGCTGGATTATTAGTCGTAAGTAATCTTGCAATAGCAGCACCAAGTATGACTTATGCAGCAGCTGCATCAAGTTTTACTACTTATGGTGGATGGAATGAGATGATGTATGCAACTATCAAAGGTGTTAAGGATGCCGATGTTACTGCAGTATCATATTCAGGTCCAGTTAGTGGTTCTCTTACAGGAGAGGACTTTGAGTATCTTGTTAGAGATACAGCCGACGGAGCAAGAGTTGATGTAATGGGATTAAAGCCAGGTACATATACTCTTAAGGTTACTACTAAGACAGGTACATATACCCAGTCAGGAATTGAGGTTAATGCACAGGATAGATCGGGATATGCGCATTACAATTATACTGATGGTGTAGGTGCTTATAATGATGATGGTACATTAAAGGATAACGCAATTGTTCTTTATGTAACAGATGAAAACAAGAATACAGTTACACTTTCTTATGGTGGAGTAACAGTTGCAGGCATTGGTAATATTCTTAACTCAGTCGGTAAGGCATGTGGTGAAGCAGGTCATGAGACAGAGTGTAAGAAGGTATCGAAAGGAAAGACATATTACGGCAAGGGTAATACTAATCAGGGTATTCTCCAGTTACTTGCTGAGAATAATATACCATTAGTAATTCGTATGGTCGGAGCAGTATCAGAGTCTGGTCTTTATAAGACAGGAACATGGGCAGCAGCTAATGCAGGACTTATTGATGGCCTTACAGATTATGATTCTAATGATTATGGCGGAAGTGTTGGCGACAACGGTCATATGGCACGTATGAAGTCAGCAAAGGATGTAACAATTGAAGGTGTTGGTACAGATGCAGCTATGGATGGATGGGGAATTCATTTTATGTCTGAGACATCAACAACAGCAGCTGGATTAGGAAAGAACTTTGAGGTTCGTAATCTTACATTTATGAATCAGCCAGAAGATGCTATTGGTATGGAAGGTGTTCAGGAAGGCTCTGTTATAACAGCTCCAGTTGAAAGATGCTGGATTCACAACAATGAGTTTTACAGCCCTTCTATAACAGGACCTGCAGAATCAGATAAGGCTGAAGGTGATGGATCATGTGATTTCAAGCGTGGTGAATATTTAACAGTTTCATATAACTACTTTGAAGGATGTCATAAGACTAACCTTGTTGGTTCATCAGATACATCGTTACAGTATAATCTTACATATCATCATAATATCTGGAAGGGATGTAAAGCAAGACAGCCTCTTGGACGTCAGGCTAATATGCATTTCTACAATAACCAGTTTATAGGAACAACAGATTATGCAATGAATACAAGAGCCAATGCTTACATATATTCAGAGTACAATTTGTTTTTTATGACAAAGAATCCTATGGATGTAAGATCAGGAGCAATTAAAAGCTATAATGATTCATTTTCATCTTGTATTGGAGCAATGACAGGAACGGTTGTTACAGATAAGTCAACTAAAGTTAAATCTGGCAACAAGTATGAGAATTTTGATACAGATGCAGCACTTTCATATATTCCTAGTGGAACTTATCAGTTACAGACAAGTGTTACAGATGCAGCCAAGGTTCTTAAAGCATACAATGGCTGCATGCCAGAGACAGTTAAGAAACTAGAGAATGTTACTGCTTCAGAGTGTTCATTGTTGTCATATTGTGCACCTGGTGTAACACCAATTAATATATCTGATTATCCATATACAGCAGCACCAGGAAAGATTAGCAAGACGGTATATGCATTCACAGTAGGTGGAACAGTAGATGTTACTATATCATTTGCATCGGAAGCTTTAACTACAACAGGTTGTCTTGTTAATGAGACTGGTGAGTGCTTCCAGGTAGGAAGTGGTACTGTTACAGGTCTTCCGGCTGGAACGTATATGGTTATGCCATATAATGTTCAGTCAGGTGGTAATGGAGTTAATCCGGCAGCAGGTACATTTAAGGATATGACTATTAATTCAATTACAATTAATGCGGCTGATCCTAATGCACATTATCATCATTATGTATCAGAGGTAACTAAGCAGGCTACATGTACAGAAGAAGGCGTTATTACATATACATGTACAGCAACTAATGGAACTTGTGATAAGAAGACATACACAGAGGTGATTCCAAAGACAGCTCATACATATGGCGAATGGAAAGTAGTTAAAGAAGCAACAGAGACAGAAGAAGGGCTTAAGAGTCATTCTTGTACAGTATGCGGGGCTGAAGAAACAGCATCTATTCCAAAGAAGGGTTCAACAGGTGGAACAGAGACACCAGAAGTACCAACAGGAGATTCTAAGGTACATAATTTTACAACATCAGGTGCAAATAGTTCATTCTTTGTGATTTCTGGTAATCTTGCATCAAACAAGGGAACAGTAACGTATAATGGACTTACACTTACACAGTGCCTTAAGATGGAGTCATCAACAAGCATTAAGTTTACAGCATCATCAAAGGGAACACTTACACTTGTATTTGGAGAAAGTGGTAAGAATGTAAAGATTAACGGAAAAAAGAACGCATCAGATTCTAATTGCATAGTAACAGTTGATGTTGCAGCTGGAAGTGTAGAGATAACAAAGGGAGATACAATGAATCTTTTCTATATGGTATATACACCATCTGGAACATCAGAGACAACACATACACATAAGTATGAGTCAAAGATAACAAAGCAGGCAACATGTACAGAGGCAGGAGTGCTTACATATACATGTACATCTACAACAGGAACATGTGACAAGAAGACATACACAGAAACAATCCCGGCAACTGGACATAAGTTCAGTACAGAGTGGACAGTAGATGTTGAGGCAACAGAGACAACACCAGGAAGCAAGAGCCACCATTGTACAGTATGTGATGCGAAGACGGATGTAACAGAGATACCGGCAACAGGAGTTGTTGAGAAGAAGAACGGATTATATTGTGATGATGGAACATGGAATTATTACAAAAATAATGGAATAGATACAGAGTATGTCGGATTAGCAGTTAATGAAAACGGAATTTGGTATGTATCAAAAGGAACAATCGATTGGACATATACCGGAATGGTTGAATATGATAATCAAGTATATTATGTAAAGAACGGAGGAGTTAATAGAGAATATACTGGATTAATAAATGTATCCGATGAATGGAGATACATATCAAAAGGACGTCTTGATAAAGAATATAAGGGTCTTGTAAATAATGAATATGGCTGGTGGTATGTATCAGAAGGAACAATTGACTGGACATACACAGGACTTGTTCAGGTTGATGCAGACTGGTGGTATGTAACTAACGGAGCAATCAACTTTGGTTATACAGGACTTATTGAAAATGAGTATGGTTGGTGGTATATAACTAATGGACAGGTTAATTTTGCATATTCAGGTCTTGTAAATAACGAAAACGGCTGGTGGTATGTGACAAACGGAAGAATTGACTGGACATTTACTGGCTTAGTAGAGAATGAGTATGGCTGGTGGTATGTAATAAACGGAGGAATTGATTTTAGTTATACTGGCTTAGTAGAGAATGAGTATGGCTGGTGGTATGTAGTTAATAGCGGAATTGACTTCGGTTATACAGGAACAGCAACTAATGAATTTGGAACATGGAATGTTGTTAATGGTCATGTAGAATTCTAATATGAACAGATATTAGGATTTTATAAACCATTAGAGTTAGTATAAGTGATAAATACTAACTCTAATGGTTTTTTTTATGATTTAATCACTTGCCGTAATTACATATTAATGATATGCTTTCATATATTAAAAATAAAAACGGGCATATATGAGTTGGAGAAAGAAATGTCACGAATAAAAATAATGAATACAGAAATAGATAATTTAACAATGAGTGAGACATTGGATTGTATTGATATGTTAATTAATACGAGAGTACCTTCGTATGTAGTTACACCTAATATAGATCATATTGTTCAGTTGGAAACAGATGTTAAATTACAAAAAGCATATCAGAAGGCTGCATTAATCATTACAGATGGAAAACCACTGATATGGATTAGTAAATACTATAAAAAAACAATAAAAGAAAAAATTTCAGGCTCAGATGTATTTCCATTGCTATGTGATATGGCTGCTAAGAGAGGATATTCAATTTTTTTATTAGGGGCAGCAGAAGGTGTGGCTAAAAAAGCTGCCGAGAATTTGAAGAAAAAGTATAATGGATTAAATGTATGTGGAACATACTCACCGAAACATGGCTTTGAAAAAGATGATAAGGAAATAAAAAAAATAAAAGAAATTATAAAAAGTGCAAAACCGGATATTTTAGTAGTAGGACTGGGATGTCCTAAACAGGAATATTTTATGTACGATTATTATCAGGAATTAAATGTTCCTGTTTCTTTAGGATTGGGAGCAACTATTGATTTTGAAGCCGGAATTGTTAAAAGAGCACCTAAATGGATAGCAAACTCCGGGTTCGAATGGCTTTATAGAATAACTCAAGACCCCAAAAGATTAATAAAAAGGTATTGGAAAGATATAAAGTCTATTATACCAATTGTGATAAAATATAAATAATGGGAATGCGTAATGAGTGGATTCAAAAATATAGGAATTTCAGAATATTTTAAAAGATATGGATACAGATATGGCATAAGAAGAATGGCATTTACTATGAGAAATATTCATCTTGTGAAAGATTATGAAAATAAAAAGATATTATATTATAGAAAAATATATAATATTCTACAGAAAAAGTATTATAAATATAGAAACCAGAATCCAGAAGGACTTAAATTTGGAAATGTCGTTTGCAAAAAACCTGTCTGGATATATTGGAAACAAGGCGAACATTCACAACCTGAAATTGTTAAAGCATGTATATCATCAGTAAAAAGATATATTGATGGAGAGGTGATAGTTTTATCTGATGATAATTATTGCAAATATATACAGTTTCCTCAGTATATTTTGGAAAAGGAAGAAAAAGGAATTATGTCTACGGCAGCATTTTCGGATTTGCTGAGATTTTCCTTGTTGGAACATTATGGGGGGACATGGATAGATGCAACCGTTTATATGACAGGTAAAATGCCTTCTTATATAAGCGAAAGTGAATTTTTTGCGTTTCAGGATACATTTGGGTTAGTTAATAATCCAGCATTGTATAGCAACTGGCTGTTACATAGTAATCCGGGTAATATTGTATTAAGAGAAGTAAGAAATATGACATTTGAGTATTGGAGAAAACAGAAATATGTTATGGAATATTTATTTACATATATATTTATAACTATTGCAGTTGAAAACCACATGGAAGTTAAAGAAACTATACCGTATGGAAATAGTGATTACTGTCATCAGATGTTGAATGTTATAGGAGAAAAATATAATGACAAAAAATATAAACATATAATAAGTATGTCCAATATTCATAAATTATCATATAAATTATATGATGAGTTATATAACGATGGAAATAATTTTTATCATAATATAATAAAGGAATATAATTAGAATGAAAAAGAAAATTATAATAAATGGTGATTTTGGGGCTTTTAAAACATTTGCAGGAGTAAGCCGCTATGCAACCGAGGTGATTTTAGAACTTGATAAAATTGTTGAACAGAGCGATGTTGAGATTGTTACACCAGTATATGGCAATATTGACTTAAAAATTAATAATATAAAGATTATAAAAGTTGGGGATAAGCCTATAAATATATGGAAAAATCTAGTATTGCCTAAATATGTTAAGAAAAAAGATGGTATTCTTATAGATTTAACACAGGCTTTTCCTTTAGGGAAAAATGATATAACATGTGTTCATGATTGTATTCCGGAATTAGTTGAGTCAGCATATATTGGAAAATTTCGCCGTTATATTATAAAACCTTTGAAACTTTATCAGAGAAAAAGAGCATTAAAGAAAAGTAAAATTATATTCACGGTAAGTGAATTTTCTAAAAGAGATATTATAAATATATATCATACTAATTCTGAGAAAGTTGTTGTAGCAGGTAATGCATGGCAGCACATGTTAAGAATAGACAGAGATGATTCTATACTTAACAAATATAATTTGGTCAGCAAAAAATTTTATTTTACATTAGGAAGCAGAGTACCTCATAAAAACATGAAATGGATTATAGAGGCGGCAAAGCAGAATCCTTTCGATAAGATAATTATAGCAGGTGAACAAAGCTATGATAAAAACATTTATGAAGAGCAGTATCCTGAAAATATTATATTTACGGGTTATATTACTGATGGAGAAGTTAAAAGTCTAATGAGTGAATGCAAGGCTTTTTTATTCCCGTCATTATATGAGGGGTTTGGAATTCCGCCAATGGAGGCATTAGCTGAGGGTACACCTATAATTATTTCTAATATATCTTGTTTGCCATCAATTTATGGCGATAGTGCTCACTATATAAATCCTTCTAATTATACAGATATTAATCTGAGTAGCATTTTACAACAAAAAGTGGGAGATACGAAGAAGGTACTAGCCCAATATAGTTGGGAAAAAACAGCTGGTATTATTTGGGATGAAATTAAGAAAATATACGAATAGGAGTATTTGGAGAATATCATGAGAATTTTATATTTGATTATGCTATATAATGGAGATATAAATGGTGGACATACATATAAAATGGCAACAGTGCAAATAATTCGGGATATTGTTGGATATGAAAATCTGGATATTGTTTTGTCAGAGCTTGATACTTCTGAATGGAATGCAAATGTGGTTTTAAGATTAAAAAGTTATCAGGGAATTTTAAGTAAGCTTAGAAATCTTTTGCAGGGAAATATTACACAAATAAGTAATAAAGATATAAAAATGGTTGTCAATCTTATAAACAAAAAAAAATATGATTTAGTTATTTTTGGAAATTCAGAAACTGGTAGATTGATAAAGATTATAAAAAATAAATGCAATGTAAAAACGCTCACATTGTACAATGATATAATTACTGATGTAATTAATGAAAAGAAGAAAGATAATTTTGACATTAAGTATTTGCCAATTTGGAATAATGAAATTAAGGCAGAAAAAATTGATTCACAACTGACAGACTATATAATTACATTACATGAGAGAGATGGAAGCCTTCTAAAAAAATATTTACATAGAGATGCCGACGCATATCTTCCAATAATATTGGAGGACAAATATAAAGAAAATGTTAAACTGTATAAAAACAAAAATGAACTTAGACTGTTGTTTGTAGGAGCATATACATGGAATGTGAATGTTATAGCTGTAAAATGGTTTTGTGAAGAAGTTTTATCTGAATTAGAAGAATATAATATAACTTTTAATGTTGCAGGATATAAAATGGAGCAGCTAAAAAAAGAAGAATGGACTAAAAACTATAGAAATTTAAATATAATTGGAACGGTAGATGATTTATCACAAATATACAATGAAGCAGATGTTGTAGTTTTACCTATCATATCAGGATCAGGAATGAAAGTTAAGACGGCAGAGGCTTTGATGTATGGAAAGCGAGTTTTAGGTACAAAAGAAGCATTAGTTGGATATGATGAAATAAGTGATTGTGAATGTAATACCGGTGAGGAATTTAAAAACAGAATAGCTGAATTATATCAGCAAGAATTTGAAAAATTTTGTGTTGATAACCGAAAATATTTTGAAAATAATTTTTCAATGAAAGCCACAAAAGAAAAGATGAAAATTATTTTGAATGAAATATCTAATAAGTAGATTTATTTCTTACAATAATTATAAAGGTAAGAAGAGTAAAGCTAAAGGGAGAAATTTTACATGAATCAGATAGAGAAAATGTGGGGGAAAATATATGATTTTGAATATGTTTCTTTTGATATATTTGATACTCTTCTTTTTAGAACAGTATTATCACCAGAAGATGTTTTTGATATTGTTCAATATATATATAATAAAAAGCATGATAATAAAATTCGTAATTTCAAAGAAACCAGAATTAGATATGAGATTAAATTAAGGAATTCAGATAAAAACAGGGAAATAACGCTGGAGAAAATATATAATTCCTTACCATACACTGAAGAAATAAAAAAAGAATTGTGTTATTTAGAAAAATACACAGAAATTAATAGTTGTATACCGAATACGCCTATGCTTGAACTTATGCAAAAATGCAGCGAGTGTAATAAAAAAATAATCATTGTATCGGACATGTATCTGGATAGGGATACAATTGAGAAAATGCTAAGAAAAATAGGAATTACATGCAGATACAGATTATTTTTATCCAGCGAGGAGGGAGTAACAAAGAAAAGCGGTAGACTCTTTCCGAAAGTAATAGATATATTAGGTGTGAGATCATCAGATATAATTCATTTTGGAGATAATGAATATTCAGATATAAAGATGGCAGAAAAAGCAGGTATTAAGGCTGAAACCAGATTAATATGTACCAAGGATATTGATTTATATCAGAGAAGAAATAATACTATTAAATATAAGCATCTTGATGCTATTTTTAAAAATGAGTACAGGGGTGAAGATGTAAGTGAATATCGAATAGGGTATACAGTAGTTGGACCATTATTATATGCTTTTTGTGACTGGCTTCATGAGCAGAAAACAAGAAATAATTATGAAAAAGTATTCTTTGTATCAAGAGAGGGATATTTAATTCAGAAAATATACAAAGAAATGTTTCCTGATGATACAACACAATATATTTACCTTAATAAGAATTTGTTGCGGTTTCCATTGCTTAATGCAGAATGTAGCATGACAAATTTAATTAACACATTGCCAATCAAGAATACATATTCAATAATAGAATTGCTCAATGTTTTATATGTGGGAAATAATGAAAAATATTACAAGAAATTTAGAGATGTTAATATGATTTCCAGAAAAGATATTTTAGATGGGAAATATGATGATGTATTCAAAGAAGTATTTGATGATGTTAAAGAAGAATTAAAAAAACAGAACGAATATCTTTTAGGATATTTGAAACAAGAAGGCTTCTTTGATGGAAGAAATTTTTTGGTTAATAACAGTATCAATGGAAATGGTCAGATGATGATAAAAAAAATATTACAGAAGAATAATATATCAGTTGAAATATTAGGGGTGCAATTTGTTAAATCAAGAAAATGCAGAGAGGCATTACAGGATAAATGCATTAGCTGGATAAGCGACAGTAATTTATCAGGAAGATATACAATGAAGTTTAACAGATATGCATTGCTTCTGGAGCATATTATGTTCGAACCATCAGGTACAGCGGTCAGATTTGATCGGGATATTGATGGAAAGTATCTAGTGATATGTGCATCACAGCAGGAGGAAAGTAATAATAATACACTAATACAAAATTTACAAGAAAATGCTATTAGATTTGTACACGATTATAAACGGACTGTTCCTTTGAAATTAAGTGTAAAAACAATAAAAACATTTGATTATTTATTTAGATATCCTAAAAAGCATGATATAAATTTATTAAAAAATATATATGATGTTGATTATGATGGAAGTGATTTATTATATTTAAAAATGAATTGGAAACAGATTCAATACAAAGAAGGAAATAACTTAATTAGGTTGTTTTTTCTAAATTTATATGAAGAAATGTATGATGAGTTAAAAGCGAGTGTTTCTGTAATAAAAAGAAAGGTTAATGAGATAAGAGGAAAATAAATGAAGTTAAAATTAAAAGCAGAACACTTTTTCCTACCGGGGATTTTTCTGCTATATATTATAATGCAATTCAATTTTTATTCTGCCAGAGGTGTTTTAGTTGGAATACTTGCAATTGTTTATGTGGTTTTATATAAGAAAAAATTAAATAAAATCAGATTGAATAATATATCAATCTGGTTCAACATATTGATGTTATATCTGACGATTATTACAGCAATAGGGTATGCAAATGATAATATACAGAATATATATTACTATATTAATAATTGCATCAACTTATTTGTTATTGGCGGAATATCAATCTATATAATTTCTTCAAAAGAAAATATAAGAAGTTTTTATGTGTTTATCAGAGCTCTTACTGTCTTTTTGATTTTTTTTGGAATTATAGAATATTTAACCAGACAGAATTTTACACTAAGATTTATTGATTCAAATTCATATTATCAGGATTATCTTAAGGTAAAAGGAAGAATATTTTCAATTTTTCAGCACCCAATAGGATATGCTGTTTATTTAAATACTGCATTTGTTATTTCGTTAATATATCCGTTTAAAAAGAAAGGTTATGATATATTATATAAAATCGTAATAATAATAAATATATATTTGACACAGAGCAGAACAGCGTTGGTAGCATTGATTATTGCTTTTGTTTTATCTAAGGTTTTAAATAGTGCACAAATAAGAAAAACGCAGAAAAAGAAATATATATCCAGAAATAAGATAATAATTTTCGGAATATTTGGATTGATAGTGTTGGTTTTGTGCCTGTTAAATTATAAATATATATCTGCAATCTTTGCAAATATATATTCTTCAATTACTTCAAAATTTTCTATGAAAGATCAGGGGGTCAGACTGGGAATTTTGAAAAATTATGTATTGTATTTAAAGAGAATGAATATAAGACAGATAATTTTTGGAAAAGGTGTTGGATACAGCTACAATTGGATGCGGTGCAATGGTGTTCCGTCAAATATGGGGGTGTGGACAGAAACTACAGACAATATGTATATAACAATGCTTTTAGATGGCGGAATATTAGCTGTTATTATTTTTCTTTGGCTTCCATTTAATGTAATAAAGAAAATGTTCAAAAATAAGGAAATGAGTAAAGAACAGTTAATAGGCTGTATTAATATATTTTTGATAAGCTTTGAAATCTTTTTGCTTGAAGGACTTTTTTGGAATACGATATTTTTTATATTTGCGTTGTCAATATCAAGTGTGTTTATAGAGGATAATAAAATTGAAAGTTAATAGTATAAAAAAGAATGTGGTAATGAATATCATATATTCATTATTAAATGTTGTTTTTCCGTTAATTACATTTCCGTATGTTTCAAGAGTGTTATCTACTGAGGGAATGGGGATATATTCTTTTTTTTCATCATTCGCGAGCTATATAGTAATTATTTCGGCTGTTGGAATTTCAACATATGGTGTTAGAAGTGTAGCAATAAAAAGAGAGAATAATGATTCACTATCACAGGTAGTGTCTGAATTATTTACGATAAATGTGGCAACTACTGTAATTATGCTGCTTTTATTGACGATATTTATGGGATTTATCCCTCAATTTAAAAATAATGCAAGTGTATTTATATTATATTTGATTTATATTCTTTCATCTCCATTTTCATTAGAATGGTTCTTTTATGGATTGGAAAAATATGATTATATTACGAAACGTTCACTTTTTTTTAAGTCTGTATCATTGATTTTTATTTTTTTGTTTGTAAAAACACAAAAGGATTTTATTATATATATAATCATTATGGTGTTTTCTTATGTTATAGGCAATGTAGTGAATTTTTTATATGCTATGAAATATTTCAGCTTTAGAATTGTAAAAATTGAAATGTTAAAAAAACATGTAAAATCTATGCTGATAATGTTTGCATCCGTTCTAGCTATAAATGTATATACTAATTTAGATACTATTATGTTAGGGTTTATATCAACAAATACTCAGGTCGCTTACTATTCAATAGCCGTAAAGATAAAAAGTATTTTAATTATGGTTGTTAATTCTGTAAGCGTAGTTTTACTGCCAAGATTATCATTTTATATTAATAACGATTATAAAGATAAATATAATGCTACCTTAAAAAAATCAATATCAGTGATTTTGATGACTGTATTACCTTTAACATTATTTTTTATGGTTCAGGCTAAAGAATGTGTTATTTTTCTGGGAGGAAATCAATACAAAAATTCATATATATGTCTTGCTATTATAATGCCGGTGTTAATATTTTCAGGAATATCAAATATAACAGGAAATCAGATACTGATTCCTAACAATAAAGAAAATTTATTTCTCAAGGCTGTTTTAACAGGTGCAATTATAGATATAATATTTAATGCGTTTTTTATTTACAGATTTGGTGCAATTGGGGCAGCTATAGCAACTGTGTTGGCAGAATTTACCCAGATGTCTACCCAGATTTTTTATTCGAAAAAATTGTTTTTGGATATAATGATAGACAGAAAAGAATTACTTCAGTATAGCATAGCTGTAACACTTTCATCGGTGGCATTAATTTTATTTAATAAATATTCAGTTATAGATAATCTGGTAATTATATTGCTTGTAAGTGCTGCAATTTTTTTTGGATTATATATAATAATATTAGCACTTATGAAAAATGATATTATTTTAAATATAATGAATCAAGTATTAAATGTGATGAAGGGTAAGCAAAAAAAATTGCTTGACAAACAAAAAGACACTTATTTTATGATAGACATAATGAAGTTTGTAATGGCGATAATTGTTATATCTATTCACACAAAGCCGTTAAATAATTGTACGAGCAGTATTTTGATTAATTTGTATGAGATATTTATAAGACAGGCAGTTCCATTTTTTTTTATTACATCAGGATTTTTCCTTAAGAAGAAAATGAATGAAAAAAAGAATGACACAGAAAAATATGTCGTGTTGAAAGATTATTTATACAAAATAATTAAAATGTACTTAGTATGGACGATTATCTATCTTCCGTTTGAAATGTTATATACTATAAAAGAAAAGATGAATATAGCATCTGCTTTAAAAAAATATTTATTACGTGTTGTGTTATTAGGAGATAATTATTGCTCATGGCAATTATGGTATTTGCTAGCTACAATATATGCGATAATAATTATTATGATATTTATCAGAATGGGAAAACTGAGTAGAATAAATAGTATATGTATAATTACGATGCTATGTATGATAATTGGCACATTATTTATTAAAGATAACTATATCAGGATGTTATCAGGATTATTATATATATTACTGGGCATGATTATAGCAGAGGTTAAAACGAATGTTTTTGTGAGTCTGTGCTCATATATTGCTGTTATCATAATAAATATGTTTTTTTGTAATCATATATTAAAGCAGTTTTTATATATATTGTCTTCAGTATTATTATTTGATGTCATTAGAAGTATTAGAATAAAATCTAATATATTGCAAAAAGAGATTCGTGAGGTGAGTAAGTACATATATTTAACTCATATGGGAGTATGGTTTGTATATGATGAATTAAGATATGGACAGAGAGAATATGGTATAAAAGAATTTACTGTAATAACTTTGGGGACAGTTTTATTTTCTGTCATCTGCTGTTGTTGTGAACACTTAGTAAAAAAGACAAGGAAAAAGTAAACATTGCATAATCTCAAAACATGTTATATAATATAATGACATATGAGATTATATTGCTACGAAAAGCCAATAGGAGGATATGATGACAAGAACATACGCTGTTAAGTATAAGAGTAAATCAAAGATGTTAACAACACCTGAGCAGGTTGCCCAGACTGAGGAAGATATCAAGGCATTAGCACTTGTTAAGGACGCAGTTATTAAGGAAGATGGACAGGTTGTTACTGTTGAAGTTGAGAATGAGGAAGATTTTGAACCGGTTATGGACAGAGTAGTCAACATTTTCAGAAGAATTGATGATAAGTCTGAGGTTTCATACAAGTTCGGTCTTAACCGTGAATAATTCCAAGACTATTGATTAGAGTAAGCCTGTGAAGCCCAGACGCATCACAGGCTTATGTTTTGTATTATGTTATAAAGGAGTAAAACAGTGAGTTTAGAAAGTGAAATTAAGAAAAGAAGGACATTTGCCATTATCTCTCACCCGGATGCTGGTAAGACAACATTAACAGAGAAGTTCCTGCTTTATGGAGGAGCTATTAACCTTGCAGGTTCTGTAAAGGGGAAGAAGACTGCCAAGCATGCGGTTTCTGACTGGATGGAGATTGAGAAGGAAAGAGGTATTTCGGTAACTTCTTCAGTTCTTCAGTTTAACTACGAAGGCTACTGTATTAATATCCTTGATACTCCGGGACATCAGGATTTCTCTGAGGATACTTATAGAACTCTTATGGCAGCAGATTCTGCGGTCATGGTTATTGACGCTTCTAAGGGTGTTGAGAAACAGACTATCAAGCTTTTCAAGGTATGTGTTATGAGACACATTCCTATATTTACATTTATTAATAAGATGGACAGGGAGGCTAATGACCCATTTGAACTTCTTGATGAGATTGAGAGTGTACTTGGAATTGCTACATGCCCAATTAACTGGCCTATCGGCTGTGGTAAGGAATTCAAGGGTGTATATGACCGCAAAGAGAAAAATGTTTCTTTATTCAAGGCAGCTATGAATGGACAGAAGGAAGTTGATACTGAGATTGTTGACGCATCAGATGAGGCTGTTCTTAAGGACAGAATTGGGGATGCTTTCTATGACAAGCTTCAGGAAGATATTGAACTGTTAGACGGAGCAAGTGCAGAGTTTGATCAGGAGATGGTAAGTGCAGGTGACCTTACACCGGTATTCTTTGGTTCAGCGCTTACTAACTTTGGTGTTCAGACTTTCCTTGAGCATTTCTTATCAATGACAACTTCTCCGCTTCCAAGAAAGGCTGATCAGGGAATTATTGATCCATTTACTGAGGATTTCTCAGCATTTGTATTCAAGATTCAGGCTAATATGAATAAAGCACACAGAGATAGAATTGCTTTCATGAGAATATGTTCAGGTAAGTTTGAAGCCGGAATGGAAGCCAACCATGTGCAGGGCGGCAAGAAGATAAGACTCAGTCAGCCACAGCAGATGATGGCGGAGGAGAGACATATTGTTGATGAGGCATATGCAGGAGATATTATCGGTGTATTTGATCCGGGTATTTTTTCTATTGGTGATACAATATGCAAGTCTAACAAGAAATTTGCATTTGAGGGAATCCCTACATTTGCACCAGAACATTTTGCAAGAGTAAGACAGCTTGATACTATGAAGAGAAAGCAGTTTATTAAGGGTATCAACCAGATTGCACAGGAAGGTGCGATTCAGATTTTCCAGGAATTCAATACAGGAATGGAAGAAATTATCGTGGGTGTTGTCGGTGTTCTTCAGTTTGAAGTTCTCGAATACCGTCTTAAGAATGAATACGGTGTTGATATCAGACTTGAGCCGCTTCCATATGAGCATATCCGCTGGATTGAGAATCCTGAGGAAGTTGATGTAAACAGAATTGTCGGTACATCAGATATGAAGAAGATTAAAGACCTTAAGGGCAATCCACTTCTGGTATTTGCCAATAGCTGGTCTGTTAATATGGTACTTGAGAGAAATGAGGGCTTAAAGCTTTCAGAATTTGGAAGAAACTAGTTATTATAATACTTCAGGAGTCAGGTGATTAGATGAAATCAGGATACAAATGTAGTGCAAAAAGAATAGCTGCAATTGGTGTCATGTTATGTATGCTTGTGCTGACATGCCTTACGGTTACTTCTGTACTTAATACTAAGGCTGAAGAGTCCATTGGTCAGGGGCATGTTAATTATGATGTTACAGGCTTAAGAATCAGAAAAGGTCCTACAACAAACAGCAGTATTATTACAACTGTAAGCGGTGGATTTAAGTTTGATATATATGAAGAGACAACTGATGACGACGGTGATACGTGGTACGGCATAGGATTTTATCTTAATGGCAGTTATGAGAGAGGCTATATATATGGCGGCTACATAACTGTTGATAAGAGAAATGATTATAAGCCGGATGCAGATTTTGAGGAGTACCTTGATTCACAGGGATTCCCGGATAGTTATAAGGATGGGTTAAGACAGCTTCATGCGCAGTATCCTAACTGGGTGTTTGTGGCGGACCATAATGGGACTGACTGGAACACAATGGTTGAGAAGCAGAATGTGAAAACCAGAAGCCTTGTTCATAAGGATAATATAAGTTCATGGAAATCTACAGCAGATGGTTGCTATAACTGGGAAACCGGTGAGTGGTATTCTTTTGATAGTGGTGGATATGTACAGGCTTCAAGTGAGTTGGTACAGTATGTACTTGATCCAAGAAATTTCCTTGATGATACATATATATTTATGTTTGAGGCACTGTCATATGATTCATCTGTTCAGAATATGAGTGGAGTTGAGAGTATAATAAGTGGTTCGTTCATGGACGGTTCAAGTCATGATCTTGACGGTTATACTTATCCTTCACTTTTGATGAAAGCAGGAGAAATGTCTCAGGTTAGCCCATATCATCTTGCTACGAGAATAATTCAGGAACAGGGATATAATGGAACGGGAAGACAGATATCAGGTAATGTAAGCGGATATGTAGGCTATTATAATTATTACAGTCAGAATGCATATGCGTCAGGTGGTTATACTGCTGTACAGAATGGATTAAGATATGCAAAGGAATCTGATTCTGGTACATTAAGACCTTGGAATACGAGATATAAAGCGGTAGTAGGTGGAGCAATTAATCTTGGCAAATGGTACATAAATAAAGGACAGGATACTATATATTATGAAAAGTTTGATGTGGTTAATTATTCGCATCAGTATATGACTAATGTTTTTGCACCAAAATCAGAGGCAAAGACAAGCAAGAGAGCATATAGTGAAACAACACTTAATAACACATCATTTAAGTTTATAATTCCTGTATATGATAATATGCCAGATGAGGTATGTGCAATTCCTACAGGAGATGGAAGTCCTAATAACAGACTTAAGGATTTGTATGTTGATGGATATTCATTAACACCATCATTTTCATTATACACGACATCATATGATCTGATTGTTGATAATGATGTTACAAGTGTATATGTATCAGGTGATAAGTTAGCTGATAGTGCTGAAGTAGAAGGCTTTGGAGAGTACTCATTATCTGTAGGTAACAACAGAATAGTTGTTACTGTTACAGCAGAGAATGGAGAAAATCAGGACTATGTAATCAATATCGTAAGAAAAGAAGCTGATCCAATACCAGATCCTGATCCGGTTCCAGACCCTGATCCATCAGAAGAGAATGGCTTTGATACAAGCTTTGATATAGATGAAGAAGGAAGATTTATATCAGGATTTGAGGTTGAAAGCACAGCTGATGATGTTATAAGCAGTATTTCATTCAAGAATGGATGTTATGGAAAGATATATGGCTCAGATTCAGCAGAGAAAACATCTGAAATAATAGCAACCGGAGACAGATTTGTTGTATATACTTCAGATGGAGATGAGTATGCATCATACGCAGTTGTTATATACGGAGATGCTAACGGAGATGGTAAGATAACAAGTATTGATATGTTATATATTAAGAGACATGTTCTTGATATTAGAATTCTTACAAGTGCTTATTATAAAGCCGCTGATGCTAATCATGATGGTACAGTCAGCAGTATAGATATGTTGTATGTTAAGAGACATGTTCTTGATATCAGATATATTGTACAGTAATTATATTGGAGAATATTATGAATAACATAAAAAGAATAACTGCATTAGTAATGGCAATGTTGATGAGCATATTAATGTTTTCTGGTCTGACTAATGTAAAAGCAGCACAGACAGCACATGTTTCTATAAGTTCTGCCAGTGCCAATGTTGGTGATGAGGTAACAATAACAATAACAGCATCATCTGATGTAAAGATAGAACTGTGTGATTTACGAATAAATTATGATTCAAGTATATTACAGTATGTGAAAGGATTTGATGCTGGCGGTGGAGGAACAGGAAGATTAATATCTCCAAATGCAACTTCATTTGATGTTGTTTTTAAGACTATTAATCCGGGAACAGCGACGATATCAGTAGATAAATCAACGTCGTATACATCTTCGGCAGATGAAGATTATATGTCATTAACAACATCTTCAGGATCAGTTAATGTAAAAGCTCCAGCCAGCTATTCTTCAGACAACACATTAAAGTCCCTGCAGATAAGTCCGGGAACGCTTTCACCAGCATTTTCACCAGACAGGACAACATACAATGCAACTGTTGATGCTAATGTTAAAGAACTGGTTGTAAGTGCTGTAGCTAATGATAATGCTGCTGATGTAAGCATAAGCGGTAGAAGAATGGACCCGGGAAGTAATACAACAACAATTACTGTTACTGCAGAAGATGGTTCAGTTAAGAAATATATAATATATACAACAAGACTTGAGGATGGTCAGGAAGCAACAACAGAGGCTGAGTCAAAGACAGAAGCTGTTACAGAAGATGTATCACAGACGGTTAATAATGATGGAACTGTGACGATAGATGGCAGGAAGTATTCTGTTGTAAAGGATTATTCAGGAATCACAATTCCAGATGGATATCAGGAGATTGACTATGATTATAATGGTCAGAAGATAAATGCGGTTAAAGGCATAAAGACAGGTCTTATCCTTATGTATCTTGAAAGTGAAGATGGAAAAGGCGGGTTCTACATCTATGATGAGACTGCGAAAACATTTTCACCATACAATACTGTTGCAGAACCAGAGATAACATATGTTGTTCTGCCTATAACGAACTCGTTAGAGAAGCCGGCAGGTTATGCACTTACAAGGTTTACCATGAATGGTAAAGAAGTGCAGGTACTTATGGACGCTGACAGACAGTACTGCCTGTTCTATGGAGTAAGTTCTCTTGGAGAGAAAGGATGGTTCAGATACAGGGTAAGTGATGGCTCGATTCAGGCGTATTCTGTTGTGAAATCTGACACTGCTAATGCTGATGTTAAGGCTGATAATGGAAAAACATCAGGAAACAGCAGATTCTGGCTGACGATAGTATTAATACTTGGACTGATAATAGCTGCATTTATAGTGATTACTATTGTTCTTTGTACTAAGCTTGCGAAAGTTAAGAAAGTGTTTAACATGGCATCAAAAGATGGTGTTGACCTTGATGAATATACAGAGAAGGTAATTGATGGATATGCCGAGGATGAAGATGACAGTTATGAAGAACTTGATACATCATCTGATAAGATATCCTATGGAGACGATAAGTCAGGTAAGAGTGATGTTGAAGAGTTGAAGCTCTTTGATGTTGAGGATGATAAATAATAAAAAAGCCTTAGTGAAATCATTGACGGTTTCACTAAGGTTTTTTTATTCTTCTGGAAGCGACCAGTTATCAGCCTGATTGTAATAATCGTCAGACATTTCCTTGTACTGTGCACACAGGTATGCGTCATCTGAAGTCTTTGCAAGTTCTTCATAGCATCTGCCAAGCAAAGATAAAGGCTTATTTCCGCTGCTTGCCACATCAAGTATGCTTTCCGTCTCAAATGCAGCATTATACAGCCACAACACAGCTTCTTCATAGTCTGTCTGGTTCATGTAAAATGTACCGAGAATCAGACACATTTCAGCAGGAGGATTGTCGGCAACTGCTTTTAAAGTGGTCTTAAAGAATGCGTCAGTGTCACCGTCTGCCATATATATCTTAGCAAGAATACAGTTGATTTCTTTCATTAAATCATTGCTTCTGCCTTCTTTGGAAAGAATATTTTCAAATATATTCCTGAAAGCAATAAAGTCGGAATCTTCACCGGATATAAGAAGTTCTTTACACAGCATGGTAACTACATAATCTTCAATGTGGACTCCTTTTTCAAATGCTTTGAAATATGTTGAAAAGTCTCTTTTGCTATGGTCGCCCGCCTGCATGTGAAGAATTTCAATGTCACTGTCATATACGATTGGCGTGAGCCGTACTGTTTCATGTATTGGCGAAATCCATGTGAATGGACGGAGCCTTTTGAAAAGCTTCGGGCGGAGTTCTTTGTGTGCATTGTATACAGAATTATATTCTGATGCATTGACATAATACATCTGAACAATGTCTATCTCTGGAAGAAGCATATGTTTCAATTCTCTTAATGCGTAGTTGTTGGTATCATCAAGCACTTCGTCTGCGTCAGCACTGAATATGTAGTCACACCCAGCTTTGGAAAATGCAAAATTTCTTGCGGCTGAAAAATCATTTATCCATTCAAAGTCATATATTTTATCGGTGTAGTGAGCGGCAATTTCTTTAGTATTGTCAGTTGAGCCTGTGTCTACAATAATCAATTCATCATAAGTTCCTGCGTATGAATCAAGACACCTTGCAAGAATGTCCTGCTCATTTTTTACAATCATGCACATGCTTATTGATATCATGTTTTTCTCCTGTTCTTAATTGGATTTATATAGGTTATATCGGTAAATGCCTTGATTTTTTTAGGTATTCGTAAGATACTTGTTATCAATGATAACATATATCTGATACGAGGTACACAATGTCAAAAAAGAAATCTGCAGCAGAACCAGTTGAATATATAGACAGTCAGGCTTTTGACGCGGCGAAAGAGAAGATAATCGGTAAGAGCCATAATGACAAGGGGATAGGTACTTTGTCGGAAAAGACACTGCATGCAGTATTAAAAATGTATTATGAACCCGATGAGGATAATCATGAGGTTGCAATAGATGGTTATTTTGCAGATATATATAACGAGCATGGGATAATTGAGATTCAGACGAGGCAGCTTAACAAGTTAAGGGATAAGCTGTCAGTGTTCCTGAATGAATATCAGGTGAGGGTTGTATATCCGATGCCATATGTGAAGTATTTAAGCTGGATTGAGCCGGAAACAGGGGACATTACTTCTAGAAGAAAGTCTCCGAAGCGATGTTCTATGTATGATGCGATGTTTGAACTGTATAAGATTAAAGCATTTTTAAAGAATCAGAATCTTAAGGTTACATTGCTGTTGATTGATATGGAAGAATATAAGCTTCTTAATGGCTGGAGTTACGATAAGAAGCGCGGAAGTGTGCGTTATGACCGCATTCCTGTTGGAATAAGAAAGATAGTTGAACTGGACTGTCCACAGGATTATATGCAGTTTGTACCAGAGGGACTTGAGAAGAACTTTACTTCAGCGGATTTTGCAAATGCAGCGCATATTGACAGGCAGACTGCTGCCAGTGTACTTGCAATGCTTAATTACATGGAACAGGTTAAAAGAGTCGGAAAGACAGGCAATGCCTATATATACGATATTGAAGAACATTATTGAATGGAGATAGTATGTACTCTGTAAATGGAAACTGCTTTCGAATATCTGTAAGAAATCTTGTGGAATTCATGTGTGCAGAAGGTGATATTGACAACAGGAATACAGGCAGCAATGATGTGAAAATCATGCAGGAGGGGGCAAGGATTCACAGGAAAATCCAGCACAGCATGGGAACTATGTATCATGCAGAAGTGCCTTTAAAGATTGAGATACCGCTTGTATCTGACTTAGGGATTGAGTATGTATTACAGGTTGAAGGCAGGGCTGACGGTATTATTGCAGATATTAATTATGACGAGGATGGCAATAAAGAGCCGGAGAGCGATGCAATAATTGATGAGATAAAGACTATGCAGATAGATGTTTCTCTGCTGAAAGAACCGGTCTATGTGCATAAAGCCCAGGCACTGGTATATGGTTATATATATGCAAGCCAGAAGAAGCTGTCAAAGATTGGAATCCAGATGACTTACGTTACTCCTGAGCCTGAGACAATCAACAAGTTTCTGGAAGAATATACATTTGAAAGAATTGAAGAGTGGTTTAATAAGCTGATTACAGGCTTTAAGAGATGGACTGATTATACATTTGATGAGAGGCATAAAAGGACGGAATCAATCAGAGAACTTAAGTTCCCTTATGAATACAGGGAGGGGCAGAAGAATCTGTGCGTGAGTGTATACAGGGCTATTGAAGATAATACCAATCTATATATTCAGGCACCTACAGGTGTCGGAAAGACGTTGTCTACTGTGTTCCCGGCTGTGCAGGCATTAGGACAGCAGATGTCAGACAAGATATTTTACCTGACGTCAAAGACAATAACGAGAACTGTTGCGGAGGATACTTATGCTATATTAAGAGATAACGGGCTTCATATGAGAACTGTTACTCTTACAGCGAAGGACAAAATATGTCCACTTGATGAGCGCAACTGCAACCCCGTGGCATGTCCTTATGCCAAGGGGCATTTTGACAGGATTAATGATGCTGTGTACGACATTATAACGAGCCAGATGGTTATCGGAAGAGATAATGTCATGGAATATGCCAACAGACATAATGTCTGCCCGTTTGAGATGTCGCTTGATGTTTCGTACTGGTGTGATGGAATTATATGTGATTATAATTATGTATTTGACCCGGATGCGTCGCTTAAGAGGTATTTTGGCAATGGTGCGAAGGGTGATTATGTGTTTCTTGTGGATGAAGCACATAACCTTGTGGACAGAGCAAGAGAAATGTACAGCGCAGTGTTGAAAAAAGAAGATTTTCTTGCGGCTAAGAAGCTTGTCAAAGAGATGGACAAACGGCTTGCAGGCGCACTTGACAGATGTAACAAGCAGTTGCTCGAATATAAAAGACAGTGCGATACATTCATGGTTGTGAGTGGTCTTGGAACATTTCCAGCCAACCTTGAGCGTGTCATGGGACTTATGCAGAAGTTTATGGAAAGGCATAAGGGTGAGCCTGTGACTAACGAGCTGCTCGAGTTTTTCTTTGCAGTGAGACATTTCCTTAATATGTATGACTGTGCTGATGAAAAATATGTCTATTATAATGAGCATGATAATGATGGAAACTTTCTTGTACATCTGTACTGTGTTGACCCGTCTGGCAACATAAGTGAGAGACTTTCACAGGGCAGAAGCACGGTATTCTTCTCGGCAACGCTGCTTCCGGTCAATTATTTTAAGGAAATGCTTTCAGGTGATGTATCAGAAAGAGCGGTGTATGCACACTCTTCTTTTGAACCTGATAATAAGAGAATTGTCGTGGCTACTGATGTGACAAGCCGTTATACAAGAAGAAACGCAAGGGAATATGCCAAGGTACATGATTATATTATGCATATGATTTCTGGCAGAAGCGGCAGATATATGGTGTTCTTTCCGTCATATTCTTACATGGAGAGTGTTCTTGAGTGCTTCAGGTGGGAAAATGGTGTTAATGTGACCGAATGTGGTGGAGAAGATACATTTTTACCAGAAAGCTGTGTGAATGTGCTTGTGCAGGGAAGGTTTATGAAGGAGGCTGACAAGGAAAATTTCTTATCAGCATTTTACGAGGAACTTCCAGAAGGGGCTTCGCTTGCAGGATTCTGTGTGCTTGGAGGAATATTTTCCGAAGGCATTGACTTAAAGGATGAGAGCCTTATCGGAGCTGTCATTGTTGGAACTGGGATTCCGATGGTGTGCAGGGAGCGCAACATTTTAAGGGATTATTTTGATGAATTTGGCAAAAATGGATATTCGTATGCTTATGTTATTCCGGGAATGAATAAGGTGCTTCAGGCAGCAGGAAGGGTTATAAGGACGGATACGGATAAGGGAGTTATTGCACTTCTGGATGACAGATTTATGACTGGTGAATATGAGCGTATGTATCCTAGGGAGTGGAACAGGATATTTCCAGTCAGTCTGGGTAATGCTTATAAATGTATTAAGGATTTCTGGACGGAACAGGATATGTAGAGCATTGATAAAAAATGTACAATGTTAGAACTTGTAGTCGGACTGTATGTGTGATAAAATTTAGACAGATATTATTAAGGTCCGGATATATGATGATTTGGTTTGATTATGGGAGATGGGCTTATGCAGAACGTGGAAGAGATTAATAAGAATATAGAAAACAAAACTGTAGACAAGCAGGCCTGGCAGTCTCTGGGATTTGATGAATTACAGACTATTGAGATTATCAGAGGAATTGAGAATGGCGTTGATGTGAGTGTGTATTGCAAAGAGGAATTTAACGCTGCCCAGATGAAAGCATTAAGACTTGGTCTGGAAGAAAAACTTGATGTAAGCAGATTTGCAGATGCACAGTATGATTATATGCAGATGGAAGAACTGAAGCAGGCTGTGCGTAGCGGAATGAATATGGATGATATATGTAATCCTAAGTTCAGTCATTCTGTTATGAGAGAGATAAGGCTTGCATCAGAGCTTAATTATGATCTGACCAGGTATGCAAAGCTTGGTTATTCAGGAGAGGTATTAAGACAGATAAGACTTGCAAAAAAAGAAGAGATTGACCTTACATTTTTTGTTGAGGATAATTATGATGAATATCAGCTCAATGAGATAAGGTTGGGAATACACAGCTGTGTCGACATAACTAAGTATCTGCTTCATGAATATAATGGGAAACAGATGGAACAGATAAGACTTGGACTTGAAGAAGGAATAGATGTTTCTCCTTATAATATGGTTGGATTTTCATCGGGACAGATGAAGCAGATAAGACTTGGACTTGAAGAAGGAATAGATGTTTCTGAATATGCAGATCCGTTTATTGATGCGGTAAGCATGAAAGAGGCAAGACACAGAATTTCTGATAAATGGAATGACGAGAAGCCTGCACTTAATGAATTGCAGTCACAGGAAATTCTTATGGGACTTACAAGCGGTGTAGATGTTTCTTTATATGCTGATTCAAGATATACCTTTAAAGAGATGGAGAAGATAAGACTTGCACTTGAGAGGGGAAGTAATCTGGATGGGCTGCTTAAGTATGGATGTTAAGATGCAGCTATTACAGTACAGTGTTTTGATAATGAATGGATAAGACCTTCGGAAAGGGGGAACAGCATGAGCAATACAGAAATAGTTAATGAAACAGCTGATATAGATGATATCGAGTTACATGAGGTTTATGTATATATTGCAGATGATAATATGAGCGCATCAGTCAGGCTTGGCAAATGTGATGAAGGATATACATATGATGAAGTCATGAATAAGCTATCGCTTAATGGAATTAAGACGGGAATAGATGAAGAAAAAATTCGATGGATGATTTCACAAAAAATATATGACCAGCCGGTTGAAGTTGCTTTTGGTAAACCGGTAGAGGCAGGAAAAGATGGATATTATGAGTTTTTCTTTGATACAGATGCAATTAATAATAACAGACCTACAGTAAGAGAAGATGGTTCTATTGATTACTTTAACCAGAAGAGATTTGAAAAGGTTAATGAGGGTGATCTGCTGGCAAGATATCATGAGCCGACTAAAGGGGAGTTTGGCTTTGATGTATGTGGAAAGCTGCTTGTGCCTAAACCAGGAAAACCCAAGCCAAGACTGCATGGTAAGGGCTTTAAGACATCTGAGGATGGGAAAGAAACTTATGCTGCAATATCTGGAAAGATTGAATACTGCAACTATGATTTAAGTGTTGTTAATGTGTATGAGGTTAATGGTAATCTTGACATGAGTATGGGTAATATTGACTTTAACGGGGATGTTAATATTACAGGCAGTGTGAGAAGTGGTGTAACAGTTCATGCCATGGGAAGTATATATGTTGGAGGCTTCGTTGAGGGAGCAACACTTATTGCTGGGAAGGATATTGTATTAAAGGATGGCGTTAATACTAAGAATTCAGGAAAGATCGAGGCAGGGGGAAATATATCTGGCAGATTTTTTGAGAATACAGAGGTTATTGCCAAAGGAGACTTACAGTGTAATTATATTCTTAACTGCAGGGTGCTTACATATGGCAGGGTATTTGTTGAGGGACCCATAGGTTCTATTATAGGTGGTGATGTAACTGGTGTTATGGGAATCAGTACTACATCATGTGGACATGAAAGCAATGTAAAGACTTTGTTGAGGGTTGGTTCGACCAAAGAAATCAGAAAAGAGTATGCAGAACTTATTATGGAGCTTAAGGAGGTGGACGAACAGATTGAAACTTTTGAAATGGCTAATAAGAAGTTTGAGATGATTAAACAGAACATGCCTGAAAAGTATGATAGTAAAATGGCATTGAGAGTTACCCAGTCAAAGATTGTAAAGATGGCTCAGAAAGCCAAGCTTGAAGAAAAGAGCAAGGCATTATACAATCTTATAAGAGATTCAGAGAGAGCAGTTGTTAAAGTAAAGAATCATATATATCCGGGAAGCAGGGTATATATGGATGATAAGACTTACATGCCAAGTTCTGTATTTTCACATATTATTGTTAAGAAGACGCCAAGCACGATTATTCTTAGGGATTATGATGAATAAGTATATTACAGGGAGAGTATTATGATAGAAGAAGTTGTTTCGGTGGAATTGCCGGTGCATGAAAGGCTGGTAGTAAGAAAGAACAGACTTACGAATGAAGAAAATGGTATTGATATGCCAAGGATTTCTATAGTTACAGGCACTCATGGGGATGAACTTGACGGACAGTATATCTGCTATGAGGTTATCAGAAGGATTGAAAGAGAGAAGAATAAGCTTAAAGGAATTGTAGATATTTATCCAGATATTAATCCTCTTGGACTTGATACAGGTTCAAGAGGAATTCCTATGTTTGACCTTGATATGAACAGGGTTTTCCCTGGTGATAATAATGGAGCGATGGCTGAATATGTGGCAGCAGGTATTATTGAAGATATTATTGGAAGCGATCTGTGTATTGATATCCATTCAAGCAATATATTTGTAAATGAGATGCCACAGGTAAGAATTAATGATGATACGCAGGAAAAGCTTCTTCCTTATGCGAAGATGATGAATGCACAATTTGTGTGGATATATTCGTCTATTACTGTGCTTGATGCAACTCTTGCTTATAGTCTTAACCATCTTGGTGTGCCTACTCTTGTTACGGAGATGGGTGTTGGAAACAGAATTACGCCAAAGTATTGCAGGGATATTGTTGATGGTATATTTAACCTTATGTCTCATATGGGGATATGGGATGATGAGCCGAAAGAAGTGAATGAACCTATTATCTCTACAGAGGGTGAGGTTACATTTCTTACTGCTAAGGAAAGCGGAATATTCGTATCAGCAGTTGATTCTATGGGAAGGATTGGAATTGGAACGCATATAGGAGATATTATCGAACCTATTGAGGGAAGAATAATCCAGAGAATTGAATCGCCTACAGATGGAATTATATTTACATTAAGAGAGAATCCGGTAGTACATAAGGGGGCTCTTATAGCAAGAGTTTATGGTGGCAGATAATGAAGAAAGAGATTATTTATTCGTTAAAGGGTATATATAGAGAAGATTATCAGATAGAAGGCTACAGATTCGGCGGTGGTGAGAAGTCGGCATGTATTGTTGGTGCATTAAGAGGTAATGAGATACAGCAGCTGTATATATGTTCGCAGCTTGTTAAGGCACTTAAAGAGCTTGAGGCTCATGGTGCAATATCGCACAATCATGAGATTCTTGTTATCCCATCTGTTAACAGATTTTCCATGAATGTTGGAAAGAGATTCTGGCCTACAGATAATTCTGATATTAACAGAGCTTTTCCTGGGGATGTTAATGGAGATACAACCAAGCAGATAGCAGGAACACTTTTTGACAGAATTAAGGGTTACAGTTATGGCATACATTTTGCAAGCTTTTATATGCCGGGTGATTTTATTCCTCATGTAAAGATGATGGATACAGGATTTCAGAGTGCAAGTCTTGCCAATCTGTTCGGACTTCAGTACGTTGTTATTAGAAAGCCGAAGCCAATGGATACAGTGACACTTAATTATAACTGGCAGATGAATGGTACTAATGCATTTTCAATATATACTAACAGCACAGATATGATTGATGAGAAATCTGCAAGACAGGCTGTGTCATCTGTTCTCAGGTTTTTAACCAGAATGGGTATTCTTAAGTACAACAATCACAGTGGATATATTGCAAGTGTTATCAACGAATTTGACCTTATGGCAGTCAAGACTTATGATGCAGGATTTTACAAGAGACTTAAAGAGCCGGGTGATCCTGTATATCATGGTGAGCTTATAGCACAGATTCTTGACCCATGCGAGGGTACTGTTAAGAGTGAGATAATATCACAGACAGACGGTATTGTTTTCTTCGCACATACAGGTCCTACCGTAATGGGTAATCAGGTTGTTTACAAGATAATAAGAAGAATGCATGAATAGTTGTTTGAAAATATGTTTTATTGTGATACAATGGTTAAATATTAATAATTAATATAACTAATCTCAGGAGGAAGATATGAGCGGCGTAAAGAGAGTTTTTGTCGAGAAAAAGAAACCATTTGCAGTTAATGCGAAAGAATTACTTGAGGAGATAGGAGGATATCTTGGAATAAAGACTATTACAGATGTAAGAGTTCTTATCCGTTATGATATTGAGAATCTTTCAGAAGAAACATATAAGAAAGCACTTACTACTGTTTTTTCTGAGCCACCGGTAGATGATGTTTATGAGGGAACATTTCCAGCGGGAAAGGACGATTTCGTGTTCTCTGTAGAGTATCTTCCAGGACAGTTCGACCAGAGAGCTGATTCTGCAGAACAGTGTGTTAAGTTCTTTAATGAGAATGAGACACCAGTTATCAAGACTGCTGTAACTTATGTATTGACAGGAACTGTTACTGATGAGGAGAAGAACAGGATTAAGGAACACTGCATTAACCCTGTTGATTCAAGACAGGCAGCAGAGGATATTCCAGAAACTTTAGTTACTGAGTTCAAGACTCCTGCTGATGTTATTTATTTTGACGGATTCAAGGATATGCCAGAGGATAAGTTAAAGGAATTATATGATTCTTTAGGACTTGCCATGACATTTAAGGATTTTAAGTTCATTCAGGAGCATTTTGCTAGTGTTGAGAAGCGTGATCCTTCTATGACTGAAATCAGAGTACTTGATACATACTGGTCAGATCATTGCCGTCACACAACATTTGCAACAGAGCTTACAGATGTTAAGTTTAAGGACGGATTCTATAAAGCCCCTATGGAAGCTACATATAACAAGTATCTTTCAGACAGAGCAGAAATATATAAGGACCGTAAGGACAAGTTCGTATGCCTTATGGACCTTGCACTTATGGGTGCTAAGAAGTTAAAGGCTGAGGGCAAGTTAGCTGATCAGGAAGAATCTGATGAGATTAATGCCTGCTCAATTGTTGTTCCGGTTGAGATTGATGGAAAGACAGAGGAATGGCTTGTTAACTTTAAGAACGAGACACATAACCATCCAACAGAAATTGAGCCATTTGGTGGCGCAGCAACTTGTCTTGGTGGTGCTATAAGAGATCCATTGTCAGGACGTACATATGTATATCAGGCAATGAGAATTACAGGTGCAGCAGATCCTACTGTTCCGGTATCAGAGACAATTCATGGAAAGCTTCCACAGAGAAAGCTTGTCACAGGTGCAGCTCACGGATACAGCTCATATGGTAACCAGATCGGACTTGCTACAGGATATGTTAAGGAAATCTACCATCCTGATTATGTTGCCAAGAGAATGGAGATTGGTGCAGTTATAGCTGCTGCTCCAAGAAGTGCAGTTAAGAGAGAGAATTCTGACCCGGGAGATATCATTATTCTTCTTGGTGGAAGAACAGGACGAGATGGATGTGGCGGAGCTACAGGTTCATCTAAGGTTCATACAGAGAAGTCTATTGAGGATTGTGGTGCTGAGGTTCAGAAGGGTAATGCTCCTACAGAGCGTAAGATGCAGAGACTCTTCAGAAGACCAGAGGTTACTAAGCTTATTAAGAAATGTAATGACTTTGGTGCAGGCGGTGTATCCGTTGCAATTGGTGAGCTTGCAGCAGGTCTTAAGGTAGATCTTGATAAAGTTCCTAAGAAGTATGAAGGTCTTGATGGAACAGAGCTTGCTATATCAGAGTCTCAGGAGAGAATGGCTGTTGTAGTTGATCCTAAGGATGTTAAGGAATTCCTTCAGTATGCTGCTGAGGAGAACTTAGAGGCAGTTGAGGTAGCTGTTGTAACAGAAGAACCAAGACTTGTTCTTAACTGGAGAGGCAAGGATATCGTTAATATTTCAAGAGCATTCCTTGATACTAATGGTGCTCATCAGGAGACTAAGGTTGTAGTTGATATTCCTTCACAGGAAGACGATTACCTTAAGCCAGTTAAGGTTACAGATGTACGCGGTAAGTGGTTAAAGACTTTAGCAGACCTTAACGAATGCTCACAGAAGGGACTTGTTGAGAGATTTGATGGTTCTATCGGAGCCGGTTCAGTATATATGCCATATGGTGGTAAGTATCAGCTTACAGAGACACAGAGCATGGTTGCAAAGCTTCCAGTGCTTAAGGGTTCATGCGATACAGTAACTATGATGTCTTATGGATTTGATCCATATCTTTCATCATGGAGCCCATATCATGGAGCAATCTATGCTGTTACAGATTCTGTAGCTAAGATTGTTGCTGCCGGTGGTGATTTCAGTAAGATCAGATTCACATATCAGGAATACTTCAGAAGAATGACAGAAGATCCAGAAAGATGGAGCCAGCCATTTGCTGCACTTCTTGGTGCATATGAAGCACAGATGGGATTCGGACTTCCATCAATCGGTGGTAAGGACAGTATGTCAGGAACATTTGAACATATTGATGTTCCACCAACACTCTGCTCATTTGCTATTGATGTAGCTAAGGAAGGAGATATTATTACTCCTGAACTTAAGAATGATGGTGATGTATTAGTCAGATTTGATATTAAGAAGAATCAGTATGATCTTCCAGATTTCGAACAGGTTAAGGCACTCTACAGTGCAATACATGAGCTTATCCAGAAGAAGGCAATAGTATCTGCATATGTTCTTGATGCTAACGGACTTGTGCCAGCACTCAGCAAGATGGCATTTGGTAATAAGTTAGGTTTTGAGATCAGCGCAGACGTTAAGGAAGATGACCTCTTTGCGCCAGCTTATGGCTGTATCGTTGCAGAAGTTCCAGCGGACAAGCTTAGTGAGATTACTACAGCTTATACTAAGGTTGGTACTGTTAAGGATAATGGTAAGTTCACATACAAGGAAGTTTCAATTAATGTAGAAGAAGCATTAAGCGTATGGGCTGATACCCTTGAGGGTGTATTCCCAACTAAGGCTTCTAAGGAAACTACACCGGTTGAAAGCAAGTTATATGAAGCACCAAGCGTACATGTATGCAAGAATAAGGTTGCCAAGCCAACAGTATTTATTCCGGTATTCCCAGGAACTAACTGTGAGTACGATAGTGCCAAGGCATTTGAAAGAGCCGGTGCTGATACAATCGTTAAGGTATTCAAGAACCTTGATGCTGAGAGTATCAGAGAGTCTGTAGATGAATTTGAGAAGGCTATTAACCAGGCACAGATTATTATGTTCCCTGGTGGATTCTCAGCAGGTGATGAACCAGATGGTTCTGCCAAGTTCTTTGCGACAGCATTCCGTAATGCCAAGATGAAGGAAGCAGTTGAGAAGCTACTTAATGAGAGAGATGGTCTTGCACTTGGTATCTGTAATGGATTCCAGGCACTTATCAAGCTTGGTCTTGTACCTAATGGTAAGATTACAGGACAGGATGCACAGTCACCTACACTTACATTTAATACAATTAACCGTCATATATCTAAGATGGTATATACTAAGGTTGTCAGCAATTTAAGCCCATGGCTTGCTAATGCTGAACTTGGCGGAGTATACTGCAACCCAGCTTCACATGGTGAAGGAAGATTTGTTGCTCCTAAGGAATGGCTTGATAAGCTCTTTGCTAACGGACAGGTTGCTACACAGTACTGTGACCTTGACGGTAATGTATCTATGGATGAAGAGTGGAATATCAATGGTTCATACATGGCTATTGAAGGTATCACAAGCCCAGACGGAAGATGCTTCGGTAAGATGGCACATTCTGAGAGACGCGGTGACAGTGTTGCTATTAATATATATGGTGAGCAGGATATTAAGATATTCGAATCAGGTGTTAAGTACTTCAAGTAATACATAGAATATGTCAGCAGTGTGCCATTAGAATTGGAGGGGATATTATGGCAAGAGATAAAGTCAGCACAGATATATTATGGAAGGACAGGAAGAGAATTCTCTTCCTCGGACTTCCATGGTCATTTACAAGATACAGTGTATCTAAGGACAGATTCTTTATAAGCAAAGGATTTTTCAGCATTAAAGATGATGAGGTAAGACTGTATCGGATTATGGATATTTCATTGGAGCGCTCATTCATGCAGAGACTTGTCGGAGTAGGAACTATTAAAGTATGCTCTGGAGACAAGACAATGGGTGACTTTGAGATTAAGAATATCAAGAGGCCTAAGGCTACTAAGGAGCTGTTATCAGATCTTGTGGAGAAGCAGAGAGATATCAAGAGAGTTGTCAATAGAGAGAATATGATTGACGGTCATGACCATTCAGATGGTCAAGCGGATATTGATGACTTTGACAATAATGATGACGATGCACCATTTGACAGATAATTTGTAAAAATGTATTGACAGCTATATAGAAAGATGATATTTTAATAGTTAGTTAAAGCTAACTGATGTAACGGGTATCCAGTTAGGATATCCGTTATTTTATAAATACGGGTTAGACAAAGCTAACAAAAGTAAGGTAAATGAAAGGACGAGAATATGAGCGTAGTTATTATTGGTGGAAATGAATGTATGGAACGCCAGTATCAGCAGATATGTAAGAAACACGGCTGCAAGGCGAAGGTATTTGTTAAGGAAAAAAGTGGATTTTCCAAGCAGATTGGAACACCGGATCTTATGATACTGTTTACTAATACGGTTTCTCATAAGATGGTTTTATCAGCTGTTACAGAGGCTAAGAAGAATGATGTTGATATTGTGAGAACACATTCGAGCAGTGCGGCATCGCTTACAAGTGTTTTAGAAACATATTTAAGCGAAAGCAGGGCATGCTGATAAAGAAGAGAATAAAGTGCAATATGGAAGGAAAAGAAAAATGGTCTGTACAGATGTATTGGGAAGAATTGAGCGGGAAGTAATAAAAGAGTGTTCACCGACGCTTGCCGGATTAAAGACTGGCAGTCTTTTTAATTACAGATATGATAATATATCTGATTTTAAGAAAGAGCTGGCAAGTGTAAACAGAGAACTTAATGCCAAAGGTGTGTATGTAACATTTTTAAAGAGAAATGAAAAGAGTGCACTTTTATATGTGTTCAGACCTGACAGATTAGAGAAGGATTTGTCACAGCCAGCAGTACAAAATGTACTGAAAACATTTGGATATACAGATTATAAAGTGGGAGCAAGCATCAAGCATCTTAAACAGAGAGTGGAGGAGAACACATGTTTTCCACATGAAATAGGGCTGTTCTTAAGTTACCCGGTGGAAGATGTAATCCAGTTTATAAGACAAAAGGGCTGCAATTACAAATGTTGTGGGGTATGGAAGGTGTATTGTGATGAGGCATTCAGCCAGAAGATGTTTGCACGTTACAGAAAATGCACAGAAGTATATTTAAGAGTCTTTGACCGGGGCAGAAGCATATCTGCATTAACGGTTTAAGCATATAAAAAGTAAAAAGGAGAGATTGGATAATGAGTAAAGTAGCAGTAGTTTATTGGAGTGGAACAGGTAATACAGAGACAATGGCTAACGCAGTTGCAGAAGGTGCTAAAGGAGCTGGAGCAGAGGTTGATGTACTTGTGGCAAATGATTTTAATTCAGGAAAGGTTGCTGAATATGATGGAATCGCATTCGGATGCCCGGCAATGGGAGCAGAGAATCTAGAGGAATCAGAGTTTGAACCAATGTTCACAGAGGTAGAAGGAAGCCTTAGCGGTAAGAAAATTGCACTTTTCGGTTCATATGGATGGGGAAGCGGCGAATGGATGGCTGACTGGGAAGAAAGAAGCAAGGCTGCAGGGGCTGTTCTTGCAACAGACAGCGTAATCTGTCAGGAAGCACCAGATGATGATGCTGTTGAAAACTGCAAAAAACTTGGGGCAGCGTTAGCATAATTATTTATTGCCTGTAATATATTGAAAAGATTGCACATTTTGCCCCTGGTTGGTTATATCAATCAGGGGTTAATCTGTTCTAAAAAATATTATAAAAATATAACAAAAGTTGTTGACATCTAATGACCATTAGAATATACTAACCAAGGTGGTAATGAAAAACATTATCAATATGCTAAAAAGAGGAGATGAGCTTATGCCATTAACTATGATTGATGAAGGAACTCCATACACAATCCAGCGGATTGGTGGAAAGGAGGAAATAAGACGTTTTCTTGAGAATCTTGGATTCGTTCCGGGAGCAGTGGTAACAGTTGTTTCTAAAGCTGGCGGTAATGTCATTGTTAACATTAAGGAATCAAGAGTTGCCATAGGAAAAGATATGGCTAATAAAATTATGGTATAAAGGACTGAATATGCCAGTTCTTATATAAAACTAAAATAAGAAGGAGATAAACTATGACTTTAAGAGATGTATCTGTAGGCCAGACTGTTAAAGTTACCAGGTTAAATGGTGATGGTCCGGTTAAGAGAAGAATTATGGATATGGGAATTACTAAAGGAGTTGAAGTCTATGTAAGAAAGGTAGCACCTTTGGGAGATCCTGTGGAGGTTACAGTAAGAGGCTATGAATTATCGCTTCGTAAAGCCGATGCCGAGATGATAGAGGTAGGCTGATTTTTTTTACATGCGGGTTAGCATAATCTAATTATTGTAAGAATTGTCGAATGTTTGTTAGTAAATACATAAACATTTATATAAAAGAAATGAGGTAGTCAAATGTCAATTAAAATTGCATTAGCAGGTAATCCAAACTGCGGTAAAACAACATTGTTTAATGCTTTGACCGGTTCTAATCAGTTCGTTGGTAACTGGCCAGGTGTTACAGTTGAGAAAAAGGAAGGTAAATTAAAGGGACATAAAGATGTAACTATCATGGATTTACCAGGTATTTATTCACTTTCTCCTTATACTCTTGAGGAGGTAGTAGCAAGAAATTATCTTATTAACGAAAGACCTGATGCAATCATCAATATCGTTGATGGTACTAACATTGAAAGAAACCTTTATCTTTCAACACAGATTATGGAACTGGGTATTCCGGTTATCATGGCTGTTAACATGGTCGATATCATGGAAAAGAACGGAGATAAGGTTGACCTTGCCAAGTTAGGAAAGAACCTTGGATGTGAAGCTGTTGAGATATCAGCTCTTAAGGGAACTGGCATTAAGGAAGCAGCAGAGAAGGCTGTTAAGCTTGCAGAGAGCAAGAAGCTCAATACAATTGCTCACAAGTTTGATGATAAGGTTGAGGCAGCTATATCTGCAGTAGAAGATAAGCTTGGTCTTGATATTGTTGAAGAACAGAAGAGATTCTTTGCTATCAAGCTTCTTGAGAAGGATGATAAGATTAAAGTTCTTATGAAGAATGTTCCAGATGTTTCAGCTGAGATTGAGACTCTTGAGAAAGAATTTGATGATGATACAGAAAGTATTATCACTAATGAAAGATATACATATATATCTTCAATTATCAGTGGATGTTTTGCAAAGAAGTCTGAGAAGAAGCTTTCTACATCAGATAAGATTGATAGAATAGTTACTAACAGATTCTTAGCACTTCCAATATTTGCAGTTGTAATGTTCATCGTATACTATGTATCAGTTACAACAGTTGGTACATGGGCAACAGACTGGGCTAACGATGGTGTGTTCGGTGATGGCTGGCATCTCTTCGGAATTGGCACTTCAGCTTACGAAGAAGTAGCTGATGAGTATGGTGATTCAGATGCAATCATCGGGGCATATATCGACAGCCTTGGTGATAAAGGTGAAGAGTATGCAGATGCTATTGATACAGAAGCTGATGATTATGATTCAGATGTAGCAGTAGCAGCATTAAAGAAACTTGAAAACACAGTTCCAGCTAATCTTACATTAGATTATGATGTAGAAGATGAGGAAAATCTTAGTGTAACAACAGAGACAACAGATGCAGCCGGTGTTAAGGAAGCTATAAAACAGTGTATAGACAATGATGGTGCAGCTCCAGATCCTGCTAATTATGGTGTATGGGTTCCTGGTATCCCAGTGCTTCTTGAGTCAGGACTTGATGCAATCGGTTGTGTAGACTGGTTAAAGGGTCTTATCCTTGATGGTATTGTAGCCGGTGTTGGTGCAGTACTTGGCTTCGTTCCACAGATGCTTGTATTATTCATATTCCTTGCATTCCTTGAGTCTTGCGGTTATATGGCACGTATAGCATTCATTATGGATAGAATTTTCCGTAAGTTCGGTCTTTCAGGTAAGTCATTCATTCCAATGCTTATCGGTTCAGGTTGTGGTGTTCCTGGTATCATGGCTTCACGTACAATTGAGAACGACAGAGACCGTAAGATGACAATTATGACAACAACATTTATTCCTTGTGGAGCTAAGCTTCCATTCATAGCAATGGTTGCCGGAGCTATCTTTGATGGTGCTCCATGGGTTGCTCCATCAGCATACTTCCTTGGAATATTCTCAATTATCTGCTCAGGTATCATCTTAAAGAAGACAAAGTTATTCGTTGGAGATCCGGCACCATTCGTTATGGAGCTTCCAGCATACCATCTTCCAACAGTTGGTACAGTATTAAGAAGCATGTGGGAGCGTGGATGGTCATTCATCAAGAAGGCCGGAACAATCATCACACTTTCAACAATCATTATCTGGTTCACAACATACTTCGGATTCGTTGATGGAACATTTACAATGCTTGCAGATGATCAGATTGACTTCTCTATTCTTGGCAGAATTGGTAAGGCAATCGCATGGATATTTGCTCCTTTAGGATTTGGTAACTGGCAGGCAACTGTTGCTTCTATTACTGGTCTTGTTGCTAAGGAGAATATCGTTGGTACAATGGGTATCCTTTACTCAGCAGGTGAGGGAACAGTATATGCTAACATGGCAGCTACATTTACAGTAGTAAGCGGATATGCATTCCTTGCATTTAATCTTCTCTGTGCTCCTTGCTTCGCAGCAATGGGTGCTATTAAGAGAGAGATGAACAACACTAAGTGGTTCTGGATTGCAATCGGATACCAGTGTGGATATGCTTACCTTGTAGGTCTTGTAATTAACCAGATTGCTGGTCTTATTACTGGCGACACAGCATTTAATGTATTCACAGTAATCGCAATTCTTATAATTGTTGGTTTCATCTATCTGTTATTCAGACCATATAAGGAAAGTAAGACATTAAAGGTTGATTCTAAGAAGCTTTTAAATGCAACAAAGTAATTAAATGATATATTATCGGAGGTGTAATTATGCTGGGAACAATTATAGTAGGAGTTATATTAGTGATTATAGTTGCGCTTATTGTACGCAGTATGGTACACGACAAGAAAAACGGTAAATCGTTCACATGTGGTGGCGACTGCGGTAAATGCAAAGGCCACTGCCATTAAAAGGAGGTAACGGGTGGTCAGAAATCCTGATAAAGACAAAGACATTATTATTTCTCGTCTCAAGCAGCAGGGTTGCAGGATAACTAAACAGAGGCTTATGCTTCTTGATGTAATTCTTGAAGAGGACTGCTCAAGCTGTAAAGAGATTTATTACAAGGCAGTAAAAAAGGATCCTAAGATTGGGGCTGCAACTGTATATAGAATGGTTAATACACTGGAAGAAATAGGTGCAATTAACCGTAAGAATATGTACAGGATAACTTGTGATGAGAATGATAATGGCGGTTATACTGTAAGATTAAACGATGATTCGTCAATTAATTTATCAGAAAGCAAATGGAGTAAAATTATTGAGTCAGGGCTAGAAGCCTGCGGATACATTAAGAATCAGAAGATAACAAGTGTAGTTGACAGGAAAAAGGCAGTTTCAGTTAATAAATAATATTTACTAATAAGGGAGAGATGAAACTGTTTCATCTCTCCTTTTGCTATATTGAGAAGATTTCTCAATAAGTGGATTTATGTAGAAATGTTACATAATGTGTAATATAATAACCGTCAAACTTAAGAAACATTTATTGTCCAATGTGGACAGAGAGGAGCACAGTATGAAAATTGATAACTTAAAGAAACCAGGACTTTTCGCAGCAGGTGTATTATTTGGAACAGCAGGAATTAAGATTCTTACAAGCAAGGACGCAAAGAAGCTTTACACTAACTGTACAGCAGCAGTTTTAAGAGCTAAATCATGTATAATGAAGACAGCCACAACTGTTCAGGAAAACTGTGAGGATATATATGCTGATGCTAAGACAATCAATGAGACAAAGTATAACACAGAAGAAGTTGTACTTGATTCAGTAGATGAAGATGAGGAAGCGTAATAGAGTATGAAATTCACAATAAAGCATGATGTGCCCGGAAGAATCCGTGTTCACATGGATGCTTCCAGCATGACTTTTACACAGGCAGATACCTTGCAGTATTATCTTAAGAATCTGCAGGGCGTCACGAATGCCAAAGTGTATGAGAGAACTGCTGATGCAGTTGTTGAGTACAGATGTTCAAGAAAGACTGTGATTGAAGCTATTGCTAAGTTCAGATACAGCAATGTAGAGGTTCCTGAAGATGTTCTTGCAACATCAGGAAGAGCAATCAATTCTCATTATACTGAAAAGCTGGCAGATCAGGTGTTGTGGAGAATGACTAAGAAATTGTTTATTCCGGCACCGGTATGTGCGGTATTAACAACGGTATCTTCAATGAAGTACATTTATAAAGGAATCAGGACACTGCTTGCAAGAAAACTTGAAGTGCCAGTTCTTGATGCAACTGCAATAGGAGTTTCTATCTTAAGAAGAGACTTTAATACAGCTGGTTCAGTAATGTTTCTTCTTGGTATAGGTGAGATAATAGAGGACTGGACACACAAGAAGTCGGTTGACGACCTTGCAAGAACGATGTCACTTAACGTTAATAAGGTCTGGTTAAAGACAGATGATGCAGAAGTACAGGTATCTGTGAAAGATGTTAAGGACGGAGATAATGTAATAATCCGGATGGGTAATGTAATCCCATTTGATGGAACTGTTATCAGTGGTGAGGCTATGGTTAATCAGGCTTCACTTACAGGAGAATCTGAGCCTGTAAGAAGAGGTGAGGGAACTTCTGTATTTGCAGGAACTGTAGTAGAAGAGGGTGAGATAGTATTCAGGGTTAAGCGTGCCGGAGGCTCAAGCAAATATGACAAGATTGTCAGGATGATTGAAGAATCTGAGAAGTTAAAATCAGGTCTTGAGTCAAAAGCAGAGCATCTTGCAGATAAGCTTGTACCTTATTCACTTGGTGGAACTGCACTTACATATCTGTTAACACGCAATACTACTAAGGCATTGTCAATACTTATGGTTGATTTCTCATGTGCATTGAAGCTTGCTATGCCTATTACGGTACTTGCAGCAATAAGACAGGCAAGTCAGGCGAGTGCAACAGTCAAGGGCGGTAAGTTCTTAGAGGCAATTGCTGAAGCGGATACTATCGTATTTGATAAGACAGGTACACTTACAAAGGCTAAGCCAACAGTAAGCAGGGTATATTCATTTAACGGAATGCCGGAAGATGAGCTGTTAAGAATAGCTGCGTGTCTAGAGGAGCATTTTCCACATTCAATGGCTAAGGCTGTTGTTAATGAGGCTGGCAGAAGAAACCTTATGCATGAGGAGATGCATTCTAAGGTTGAATATATTGTTGCACATGGAATATCAACATTTATCAATACAAGTAAGGTTATCATAGGAAGCCATCACTTTGTATTTGAGGATGAAGCATGTGTAATTCCAGCAGGAAAGCAGGAGTTATTTGACAGTCTTCCAGATGACTGCTCACATCTTTATATGGCAATTAACGGTCAGCTTGCAGCAGTTATATGCATAATTGATCCATTAAGAGAAGAAGCACCAAAGGTTATTGAAGGGCTTAAGAAGGCTGGAATATCAAAGGTTGTCATGATGACAGGAGACAGTGAAAGAACAGCCGCCTCTATTGCCAGAAAGGTTGGAGTTACTGAATATTATTCAGAAGTTCTTCCAGAAGACAAGGCTAAGTTCGTAGAGAAAGAGCGGGCAGCCGGACGAAAGGTAATTATGATTGGTGATGGAATTAATGACTCACCGGCGCTTTCAGCAGCAGATGTAGGTATTGCCATAAGTGATGGTGCTGAGATTGCAAGAGAGATTGCAGATATCACTGTCGGCGCAGATGATCTTAACCAGATACTTATGCTTAAGAAATTAAGTGACAGTCTGATTAAGAAGATTAACAGAAATTACCGTGTGATTGTCGGATTCAATTCCGCACTTATTGCACTTGGTGTAACGGGCGTCATACAGCCTACAACTTCAGCACTTCTTCATAATACATCAACACTTGTTATAAGTCTTGAGAGTATGAAGAATCTGCCGGTTTAAGACTATGAAACGGACTCATCTTCTGGTGGGTTCGTTTTTTGTTTGAAGGCAAAAAGTTCTGATTGGATAAATATATACTATACCCATAAGGCACAATATAAATTAATAATCGCAGGATATTATTTTATTACAAGAAAATGAAATTATGTAACAAAAGAAAATTGACTAAGCCGTACGGCTTATATTATAATGCTTTTATCAAAACAAAGCCGCTCGGCTTTATTTGTGAGAAAATATGTATAATAAAGCCGTACGGCTTGTTTTTTGCGTTGAGGTGAATATTATGAAAATAACTGATTCTGAGGGGCTTGGAAATATAATCAGGAACAGGAGAAAAGAATTAAAGTATACGCAGGCATTTTTGTCAGAATATACTGGTCTTAGTGTAAGTTTTATATCAGATGTAGAAAGAGGTAAAACAACTGTTGAGATTGGCAAAGTAATGCAGTTAATTTCAATTCTGGGACTTGATATTAATATTAATGTAAGGGGGAGATAATGAGAAATTTAGAGGTATATATTGAATGTAATGGAAATATGATTAATGTTGGCAGTATTACAGGGCATAATTCTGACGATGCTGTATTCTAGGACACCAGATAGTTTTATTATTAATCTTAATGATAAAGAAAATGATTTTTTATTTGCAACTGAAAGATATGACAGAAAGATTTTAGATACATCCAAAGAATTAATGGGGAAGAAAGTTCCATTAAGACTTCATCAGGAGGATTTTGCACAGGCACTTGGAATTACAGCGTCACAAAAATACGAGAAAAACGGGAAAGATTATTTAGCAGATGCATTTGAACTAATAAAAAATTATTCAAGCAATCCAATTGAAGATCAGATAAGGCTATGGGATTTATGTATATTTAATTATCTTATAGGTAATACAGATAATCATGTTAAAAATATTGCTCTTTTATATAGTGAGGATTTAAAAGGAATAAGATTAGCTCCGGCATATGATTTATTAAGTACTGTTATATATGACAGCAGCACAGAGAAAATGTCGCTTAACATAGATGGCGAATATAACATAAGGAATATAAATCAGAAGTCGTTTGAGAATGAGGCAAAGAAACTTGGTCTTGGAAAAGGAATAGCAACGCAGCATTTTTTAAGTATGGTTGAAAAATTTGAGATGGCACTTGAACAATCAACATATGAACTTGAGGAGCAGGGATATGGAGTTGCAGTCGATATACAGAAACAAATATTAAAAAAAGCAGGAATTCACAACTTTAAATTGACTAATCCGTAATTTAATTATATCATAAGTAATTAGGGACACTTTGTTTCACTAAAGTATAATGGGAGGAAGTTATATGTATTCATTTGATGAAGTATTAAACTATGATCCAGACCTTGCAAAGGCTATGGATGATGAACTTGGAAGACAGAGAAGCCACATCGAGCTTATCGCTTCTGAGAACCTTGTAAGTAAGGCAGTTATGGCTGCTATGGGAAGCCCTCTTACTAATAAGTATGCAGAAGGATATCCTGGAAAGAGATATTACGGTGGTTGTGAGTATGTCGATGTTGTTGAGACACTTGCAATTGAAAGAGCAAAGAAGCTTTTTGGCTGTGAATATGCAAATGTACAGCCACATTCAGGAGCACAGGCTAACTTAGCTGTATTCTTCGCACTTGTTAATCCTGGAGATACAGTTATGGGTATGAGCCTTGACTGTGGTGGACATTTATCACATGGTTCACCAGTTAATATTTCTGGAAAATATTTTAACATCGTTCCTTATGGCGTTACAGCAGACGGATTTATTGATTATGATGAAGTATTAAGAATTGCCAAGGAATGCAAGCCTAAGATGATTATTGCAGGAGCTTCTGCTTATGCAAGAACAATCGACTTCAAGAAGTTCAGAGAAATCTGTGATGAAGTTGGCGCATTACTTATGGTAGATATGGCACATATTGCAGGTCTTGTAGCCGGTGGTGCACACCCAAGCCCAATTCCATATGCAGATGTTACAACAACAACAACACATAAGACACTCCGTGGACCAAGAGGAGGTATGATTCTTGCTTCAGCAGAGGCAGCAGAGAAGTTCAAGCTTAACAAGGCTGTATTCCCTGGAATCCAGGGCGGACCTCTTATGCATGTTATTGCTGGTAAGGCAGTGTGCTTAAAGGAAGCGCTTGACCCAAGCTTTAAGGTATATGCTGAAAATGTTGTTAAGAATGCATCAGCACTTGCTAATGGACTTATGAACAGAGGTTTTGATATCGTATCTGGTGGTACAGATAACCACCTTATGCTTGTTAACCTCTTAAGCAAGGGAAAGACTGGTAAGGAAGTTGAGAAGCTTCTGGATGCAGCTAATATTACATGTAACAAGAATACAATTCCTAATGACCCAGCTTCTCCATTCGTAACAAGTGGTATCAGACTTGGTACAGCAGCCGTTACAACAAGAGGCTTCAATGAGGCTGATATGGATGTTGTTGCAGAAGCAATTGCTATGCTTGTTGATGATGTAGATGCTAACCAGGCTAAGGCAATGGAGCTTGTTAAGGGACTTACAGATAAGTACCCACTTTATGAATAAAGAAATTTTTAGAAAATCACCTTATGAATTAAGGAAAAAACGCATATTTTTATTGTTGCAATTTCACGCACTTGGGACTATAGTTAGTGTCGAAGTGCAAAGGGGCACGAAAGTGAAAAGCTTTCGTGCCCCTTTCTTACATTTCAGGAAACTAAGAAAGGTGTGTGGCGTTATGGGAAAGTTAGAAGGAAAAGTAGCGGTAATTACCGGAGCTTCCAAAGGCATCGGTGAAGGAATCGCCAAAGTGTATGCAAAGTATGGTGCAAAATGTGTGCTTGCAGCAAGAGGTCCTAAGGTGCTTGAACTTGCAGAGCAGTTAAAAAGCGAAGGGTATGAGGCAACAGGTGTTCAGGTTGATGTATCTGATTACAAGAGTGTTGAAAGAATTGTTGAGACTGCCGAGAAAACATATGGAAAGATTGATGTGCTTGTATGTAACGCAGGTGTATGTGTTCTTGAAGACTTTCTTGAAGATGACACATTTGAAAATAGAGACTTACATCTTGATATTAATGTCAAAGGTGCATGGAATGTGGCAAAAGCAGTTATTCCGAGCATGATAGCAAATGGCGGTGGTGCAATCGTAGTTACAAGCTCTGTAACAGGAGATATGGTAGCTGATCCTGGCGAGGTTGCATATGCAACATCTAAGGCGGCACTGGTAGGATTTACAAAGGCGCTTGCAAGAGAATTTGCAGACAAGAATATAAGAGTTAATGCAATATGTCCGGGATATGTAAGGACACCGCTTGTTGAAGGAATGGCAAAGCAGTCAGACCCGGAGAATCCGGAGAGAGCAATACAGGCAATTGCAGATGCAGTTCCTTTAAAGAGGCTGGCTGACCCTGAGGAGGTTGGAGAACTTGCAGCATTCCTTGGTTGTTATGAATCAAGCTACATAACCGGAACACAGATAGTTATTGATGGCGGAAGCACATTGCCGGAAACAACATCTATGGGACAGTAATTTAATATAAGAAAAGTACAAAGGCGTACATGAATCGGATAGATTTGTGTACGCCTTTTCTGATTGGAGGATAATGACATGGCATTTGAAAATGTTGATTTATTTGATGCGGTTGCAAATGCTTCGCTTGAAAAATACGGATGGCAGGACAGATGTGAGGCGAAACTCATAGTGCTGTCGGAGAATGCAACCTATATGGTCAAGAACAAAGAAACAGGTGAAAAAGAGGGAGTGCTTAGAATAAGCAGACCAGGTTATCACACATTGGATGAGCTTAATTCAGAGATGAAGTGGTTAAGACAGATTAATGACTACACACCGCTTCTTGTAGCTAATCCTATAAAAGGGCTTGATGGTAAGAATATACAGGAGATTACAGGACCGGATGGAAATGTATATTTCTGCGTTATATGTGATTTTCTTCCGGGAGAAGCACCTGATGAGAATAACGAGGAGCAGATGGTAAAGCAGTTCAGATATCTCGGTGAGACAACAGCTTATCTTCACCGTCAGACAGAGATATGGAACGGAACAGACAAGCTTGATCGTATGGTATGGACTTACGACACAATAATAGGAGAGCATGCCGCATGGGGTGACTGGAGAGCGTTTCCAGATATGACCCCGGAGGCAGAAAATATATTGTCAGAGGTTTCAAGAATTATTAAGAGAAGACTTGAAAGATATGGAACTAATGAGAATAATTTTGGACTCATACATGCAGACTTACGACTTGCCAATCTGCTTATTGAGGGCGACCAGATTAAGGTTATTGATTTTGATGACTGCGGTTTTGGATGGCACTTACATGACCTTGCGTCAGCACTTAGTTTTATTGAGGACAAGCCAATTGTTCCAAAGCTTGTAAATGCATGGCTTGCAGGATATAAGAAGGTTCTTCCGTTCACTGATACGGATTTTGAAGAAATAGACACATTTATAATGATGAGAAGATTACAGCTTACAGCATGGCTTGCATCTCATCAGGAATCAGGTCCGGTAGCAGAATTAAGTGTCGGCTGGATGGACGGAACCATGGAATTAGCCGAAAGGTATCTTAGATTATTCGGTTAGGCACATAAGAAATCTTCGTGACAACAAATCATGAACAACAATAAGGGAGGAAGCTATTATGGGCGAAAAGAAAACAAATGCATTATCTAAATCAATGAAGCTGATTTATGTATATGCAATGGCAACGGGAGCAATATTTACATTTATGTGTTACTGGGATGGTATATTCATGTCATATACAGGTCCCGGAACATTCTTAGCATTTGCACTTATGACACTGGCAGTACTGCCGACAGCATTTGTGTATGCTGAATTCTCGACAATGTTACCAAGTACAGGTTCGTGTCTGGTATTCAATACGGTAGGTATTAACAAGCATGCAGGTTTCTGGTCAGCGTGGCTTATCATGTGTGCATGGATAGCCGTTCCTGCAGCAGGTGTACTTGGAATTATCGAATGGTTAAATCATCAGTTTGGTCTGGGACTTACAGGCGGCAAGGCAGTTATTGTCGGTTCATTAGTACTGTGCTTCTGGTGTGTACTCAGTCTTTATAAAAATGTTGTAGCAGGCAAGGTTCAGTCATTCATGCTTATGGCAGGTATCGCAGGTATTCTTATCTGTTCATTACTTTTCCTGTTCAGCGGACACTGGAGCATTGCTAATTTCGCAGATTTCTTTACAAGCAGCAATGAAAAGCAGTGGGGTGGTAACTTTGCAACCGGTATTGCATGGGTTGTCGGTTGTTCATTTATGATAACACCATATTTCGGATTCGAGACAGTACCGGCAATGGTTGAGGAGGGTGACTTCCCAATTAAGGACCAGAAGAAAGCGATTCTTGGTTCAGTTATAACATGTGGTGCTATATATACAATTTTCTACTTCTGTCTTGCAGGTGCAATGCCTTGGGCAGAGCTTACTAATGGCGGTGACTGCCACCCATTCATCACATTTGAAGCATTACAGTACTGCTTCGGTGATAAGATTGCATGGTTTGTCCTTATAATGGGTATTGTCGGAGTTGTATTCCCAATTGGTACATCAGTACTTGGTTTCTGGTATTCAGGCGTCCGTATGATATACGCTATGGGTCGTCAGAATTTCCTTCCAAAGCAGTTCTCATACACTAATAAGTACAACCAGCCAACACTTCCTAACATACTTATTCTTGTTGTAAGTATTGGATTCATTGCAATGCAGAGTATTACAGCATTCTTTGACCTTATGGCATTTGCGTGTGCATTGTGTTATGTGATTACTTCAATATCTTCACTGGTGCTTTTAAAGAAGCATCCTGAATGGGAGAGACCATACAAATGTGCAACAGGACTTAAGACAGCCTCTCTTATAATCATGGCAATTATCGCATTCTTCTGTACTATCGGTATTGGAAAGGCAACATGGTTAGGATTTGCAGGATATATGGGTGTAGGTCTTATCCTATGGCTGTATATGATTCTTATTAAGTGGAAGCATGAAAAGGTATGGATGAAGACACCTGATGGTGATAAGGAATATTAAAATGTGAAGAAGAGAGGTTATGGATTATGAAAGAATTAGAGATAGTTATAAAGCCTGAGAAGCTTGAGAATCTTAAAAGGATTCTTGACAGTGAGGGAGCAAGAGGTGTAATGATTACAACAATATTTGGCTACGGTCACCAGAAGGGAACTGGTCAGGTATATACAAGAGATGAAACTCCGGGTATCAATCTTCTGCCTAAATTAAGTGTAAGAACTGTCGTAAAAGACGAGATAGTCGAGGGCATAATTAACAAGGTATTGGAAGAACTTAATACTAACAGTTTTGGTGATGGTAAGATATTCATCAAGGATATTGAGGGAGCAGTCAAGATAAGAACTGGTGAAACCGGTAACGACGCTCTGTGATAAAGCTTTCTTACTTCCCTAATCTTTTTATAGAGGCAGCCGTCCTGTTTGATTAACAGGGCGGCTGCCGTTTTCTTGTGTGTGCCGGATGATATGTTTTCATGGTGTTGGATTGTTCATAGTGTCGGATTGGACGTTAAAGCGGGAGGGAGGCATGTTGAAGTCCAAAATGGAGGTTTCTGTGATAGTTATTATTGCTGACAGAAAGAGAAAAATTTCTGAAAAGTAAAATTTGGAAGTGAAAATATCAGTCATAGGTGATATAATCTACGATAGTTTAAATGAAAAGGAATTAGATATTATGAGACATTTTTCGAGAACAGAATTAAAGGCAGCTATTAACATGCTTAAGGAGTTTACTGCGAAGGGCAATTTTGCAGTTCTTATGTATATGGGTGACACTGATAAGCTTGAGGTATCACAGACTCTTAATTCGGACATGAGCTGCTTTTTATTATATGGAAGCATTCAGCCACTAGCATTTTTCTTTGCAGAAAATATTCCTATGACTGCGGGTGAGTTAGAAGAGATTATTAACAAACAGTCAGCAGTGTATGAAGAGGAGATGACCAATTACAGAAATGCACTAAAGGAAAGCGGAGCTGATAATGGATTATTTATTACAAAGTATGAGAGTATGATTCATACATTTATTGCATATGACCCTGACCAGAGTGGCGAGCGTGACTGCTTCGCACCATTTATTGAGGGTTCATTCAATGTCGAACCGGGTAAGGGACAGTTTGTTAATGAGGTTATGAGACTTGAAGTGTATGATGATGAATATGAGGATGACTGTGTAATTCAGAAGAAGCATTTTGTATATCTTCCATCAGTAAAATTCATGGGAGCATTCAATATGCGAATGATGATGAGTATGGTTGATGCACAGTATAACTAACATTTTACAATTCTTAAATTTATATAATATGTTTGAATCCCGGACTCCTGTATAGTATATTAGAAGTAACTTTAAAGAGTGGAGGGGTTGTATGAACAAAGGACATTTTAAAGACAGTCAGGTTGTTAAGGGAATTACGATAGGCGCAGTGCTAATTGTAATATATCTTGCCCTTAACAATGTGACTGGAATTCTTGATTCTATATCATATCTTGCAGGACTTGTAATGCCATTTATAATTGGCGCTGTCATCGCATTTGTATTCAATGTACCTATGAAAGCAATTGAAAAAGGACTTAACAGGCTGTTTGACAAGCGTTGTAAGAAGAAGCATCCCAGACTTATAAGAGTGCTTGCTTATATGCTTACACTGATTTTGATACTGGCTATTATTGCAGGCGTACTTTTTGTGGTTGTGCCTGAACTGGTGAACACAATAGCTGACCTTATAGGACAGGTGCCAACAGCGGTTAATAATCTAATCAACTGGCTGCAGGTCAAGCTGTCTGCATATCCTGAGTATGAGGAAAAGTTAAGCAGCATATCAATCAACTGGGATTCTGTTCTTTCAAATGTTATGAATTTCCTTTCAATAGGAACTAAAGGAATTATTAATGGCGGAATCGGGGCTATAAGCGGATTCTTCTCAGGTATTACTAATTTCTTTATTGGGTTTGTATTCTCAGTTTATGTGCTTTTCCAGAAAGAAAAGCTTGCATCACAGTGTAAGAAACTTATGTATGTGTGCATGCCTGAGAGCAGGGCAGATAAAATCATTGAAGTGTTAAGACTTACCAACACTACATTCTCTAATTTCCTGTCAGGACAGTGCCTTGAAGCATGTATTCTTGGAACGATGTTTGTTATTACATTGTCTATATTGCGAATGCCTTATGCACTTCTTATAGGAATTATTATTGCGGTTACTGCACTTATTCCGATTGTTGGTGCATTTATCGGATGTATAGTCGGTGTGATTCTTATAATGATGACAAGCCCGTTAAAGGCACTTATATTCGTGGGAGTATTCCTTATATTACAGCAGATTGAAGGAAATCTTATATATCCTCATGTTGTTGGAAGTTCTGTTGGACTGCCTGGAATGTGGGTGCTTGTTGCTGTTACAATCGGTGGCAATCTGTTTGGTATAATGGGGATGCTTACATTTATTCCAATCAGCTCAGTGTGTTATGCGCTGCTTCGGACATATGTGAATAGGAAAGTGGAAGAGAAGGAGATTGACAGAGAGAAATTTCAGGGGTAGGTTTCGTACGGATGTGTGAGGCAGGCTGCTGTATATATCATTTTCAAACACGCTTGCGCTCGTGCTACGACGCAGCGGTACTAAGTTCGCTGGGATTTGCTGGCACTGTGTGCCAGCTTTCCCAGCTTACTAAGTGCCGGCGTCTTCGCAACGGTTTGAAAATGATATATACAGCAGCCTGCCTCCATTTGCACGGAAGATTGTCTGGGAATTGTATCTTGTGTCGGGGGCACGGAGGTACGGTTGTTTACAAGTGGTAAAGTTTGATGTATGCTAGAATAGTAAATATAAAGAATCTATAATTGCTAATATAAAATATGAGGGATAGAAAATGGAAGCATTAGTTATGGGGATTTTACTGGATATGATTTTTTTTGCAAGATTTCTATACATAAAAACCCAATTCTATAAAACCAAAGGCGTCGCAAATGGAAATGACAGACGATACACTTCTGAGTTTATATATGGATACAGAGGGCATAATTATGTCTGCAGTGTAACAAATAATATATTTTCAAGGTATCATGTAAGGGGGGATGTTTATACCATATTTGTAAAAAAACATAATCCATATAATGGAGTTATGGGGAGTGAACTGACTATATATATGGTTCTGAGTATTGTGGAGTTTATATTTGTTGGTTTATACATAGTGCTATTGTTATAGTAGTTTACCGAGGAACTTTGGGGAGTGGTAAGATAAGGTAGATGATTTATATTATGTTAGATGTGATTCATTAAGGGGGATGCAATAATGCATGGAGAATATATAATTATTTATATTATGCTGGATATGATATTTTTGGCTAGATATTTATACATAAAAACTCAATTCTATAAAACTGAAGGTATCGCATATGGTAATAGCAATCATTACTTTTCTGAGTTCCTTATCCGTGACGATAAAGGGTATAATTATGTTGGCTGGGTAAGTATGAATATATTTTCACCGCTTCATACAAGAGGGGAGGTTTATACGATATATGTTAGTAAAATAAATCCCAAGAATGCAGTGATGGGAAATGAACCGACTATTTATCTGGTTCTGAGTATTGTGTTTTTTGTATTTGTTATTTTCTACTTGATAGTATTAGCATTGTATTGGCTTATGTAAGTGTCGTAAATTGGAAAATAATCCAGTCGCTTGCCATCACGCGGAATTGGACGTTAGAGCAGTGGAAAGACAAGTTGAAGTCCAAAAGAAGAGAATATAATTAAGAATAAATAAACAGCATCCCCGGCATGATTAATAACCATACCGGGGATGCTGTTTTTTATATTCTTTAATTACTTATTGTTCTTCTTCTCGTTCTCAAGCTTCTTCATTGCTCTTACCTTAAGTGAAAGACCGAAGAGGTTGATGAATCCGTCAGCATCATGATGATCATACATATCACCTGTCTTGAATGATGCGATTGACTCGTTGTAGAGTGAATATGGAGATGTTGTTCCAGCCTTGATGATGTTACCCTTGTAAAGTCTGAACTTAACTTCACCTGTTACATATTCCTGAGTCTTCTCAACGAATGCCTGAAGTGCTTCACGAAGAGGTGTCTCCCACTTTCCTTCGTAAACAACCTGTGCAAACTTGTTTCCAACATCCATCTTGAATGTTGTTGTATCTCTGTCGAGAACTAATTCCTCAAGCTGCTGATGTGCTTCGTAAAGAATAGTTCCACCAGGAGTCTCATATACACCACGGGACTTCATACCAACAACACGGTTCTCAACGATATCGATGATACCGATACCATGCTTGGCACCAAGTCTGTTAAGCTCTCTGATGATATCAGAAACCTTCATAGCCTTGCCGTTAACTGACTTTGGAACACCTTTTTCAAATGTCATAGTAACATATTCTGGTTCATCCGGAGCTTCTTCAGGAGTGCATCCAAGAACTAATAAATGCTTGTAGTTAGGCTCGTTAGCTGGATCTTCAAGCTCAAGACCTTCATGGCTGATATGCCAGATGTTACGGTCACGGCTGTAGCTGCAGTCTGTGCTGAATGGAAGATGAATACCATGCTGTCTGCAGTATTCAATCTCATCTTCACGAGACTGAAGCTTCCAGTTAGAATCTCTCCAAGGAGCGATAATCTTGATATCTGGAGCTAAAGCCTTGATTGTAAGCTCAAATCTGATCTGGTCATTACCCTTACCAGTAGCACCGTGGCAGATAGCAACAGCACCTTCCTTACGGGCAATCTCAACAAGTCTCTTAGCAATAAGAGGTCTTGCCATTGAAGTACCAAGTAAATATTTATTTTCATAAACAGCGTGTGCCTGAACACATGGAACGATGTAGTTGTCGCAGAACTCATCAGTGATATCTTCTATATATAACTTGGCAGCACCACATGAGAGAGCTCTCTGCTCAAGTCCGTCCAACTCCTCTTCCTGACCACAGTCTGCACATACGCAGACAACATCATAGTTGTATGTTTCCTTTAACCAAGGGATGATGGCAGTTGTGTCAAGTCCGCCAGAATAAGCAAGAATAACTTTTTCTTTCATTATATATTCCTCCGTATATTATTAAGTTTACATAGTAAAACACATATGCTATGCACCTGCAGATTATAATAAACTACTTTATTTAAAAATGCAACAACAAATTATGCATATTATGCACAAATATGCAATGAAAATGTATAAATATAAAATTTCTTCAAAATATCCTTTACATAAGAAAAAAAGTTGCTATAATGTAGGTTATCAATTTACATTTTGCGTTATTTTATGCATAAATGTTGAATATATGCATTTTGCTTCGCAAAACAAGGAGGAGTTATGATTAAAGTAGGCATTATCGGTGCGACAGGTTACGCAGGTAACGAGCTTGTCAGATTATTATTAGGACATAAGGATGCAGAGATTGTATGGCTTGGTTCGAGAAGTTACATAGATCAGAATTATTCAGATGTATATAGAAACATGTTTAAGCTTGTAGATGCAAAATGTATGGACGACAATATGGAACAGCTTGCTAATGAGGTTGATGTTATATTTACAGCAACACCACAGGGCTTATGTGCATCACTTGTTAATGATGAAATTCTTTCAAAGACTAAGATTATAGATCTGAGTGCTGATTTCAGACTTAAGGATGTTAATGTATATGAACAGTGGTATAAGCTTGAGCATAAAGCACCACAGTATATTGATGAAGCTGTCTATGGCTTATGTGAGATTAACAGAGACAAGGTGAGCAAAGATACAAGAATCATTGCGAATCCGGGCTGCTATACAACAACATCAATTCTTACACTTTATCCAATGGTTAAGGAAGGAATAATCAATCCGGATACAATTATAATTGATGCCAAGAGTGGAACTTCAGGTGCAGGACGTGGCGCTAAGGTTGCCAACCTTTTCTGTGAAGTTAATGAAAGCATGAAGGCATATGGTGTAGGAACTCACAGACATACACCTGAGATTGAGGAGCAGCTGGGATATGCGTGTGGAAGAGACGATTTAAAGCTTATCTTCACACCACATTTGGTTCCAATGAACAGGGGAATTCTTGTAACAGCATACGCCAACCTTACCAAAGATGTTACATACGAAGATGTTAAGGCAGCATATGACAAGTACTATGATAAGGAATATTTCATAAGAGTACTTCCTAAAGATGTATGCCCTGAAACACGCTGGGTTGAGGGAAGCAATTTTGTTGATATAGGATTTAAGATTGAGCCAAGAACCAACAGACTTATTATGATGGGAGCGTTAGATAATCTCGTTAAAGGTGCAGCAGGTCAGGCAGTACAGAATATGAACCTTCTCTTCGGACTTCCAGAGAATGAGGGATTACAGCTTGCACCAATGTTTCCATAATAAATGTAGCGTAAATTCAGAATTTAAACGACGAAATATGCACAATGACAGAGTATATGTGATGGTACAATAGGAGGATGTTATGAATATAATTAAAGGCGGTGTTACAGCAGCTAAAGGATTCAAGGCTGCCGGATGTGAAGCACAGATTAAATATAAAAACGGAAAGAAAGATATGGCACTTGTATACAGTGAGAAGCCATGTGTTACAGCAGGAACATTTACAACTAACAAAGTATTTGCAGCTCCTGTTAAATGGGACAGAAACATTGTATATAATGAAGACTTTGCACAGGCTGTAGTTGTAAACAGCGGTGTTGCCAACGCATGTACAGGCGTTGAAGGAGATAACGCATGTGCAGAAGAAGCAAAGGCAGTCGCAAAGGTGCTGGATGTACCGGAGAATGCAGTACTTATTGGTTCAACAGGTGTTATTGGAATGCAGCTTCCTGTTGACAGAATCTGTGCAGGAATTGAAAAGCTTGCTCCAATGCTTGATGCTTCATTAGAAGCAGGAACTCAGGCAGCAGAGGCAATTATGACTACAGATACAAGAAGCAAGCAGGTTGCTGTAGAAGTAGAGGTTGCAGGTACTAAGGTAACAATCGGTGGTATGTGCAAGGGCGCAGGAATGATTCATCCTAACATGGCAACAATGCTCTGCTACATAACAACAGACTGTGATATTGACAAGGCACTTCTTCAGAAGATGACAAGTGCAATTGTTGATGATTCATTTAACATGATATCAGTTGATGGAGATACATCAACTAATGATACAGCTCTTGTTCTTGCTAACGGAATGGCTGGCAACAAGAAGATTACAGAAGAGGGTGCTGATTATGATGCTTTCTATGAAGGCTTAAGCTATGTATTTACAGAGCTTTCCAAGATGATTGCAGGTGACGGCGAAGGTTGTACATGTCTTTTCGAGGTTCAGGTAAAGGGCGCAACAACTAAGGCAGAAGCCAAGACACTTGCAAAGTCAATTGTCACTTCAAGTCTTACTAAGGCAGCAATATTCGGACATGACGCTAACTGGGGAAGAATTCTCTGTGCAATGGGATATTCTGGTGCTGACTTTGACCCTGAAAAGGTTGATATATTCTTTAAGAGTGAAGCAGGTGAGCTTCAGATTGTTAAAGATGGAACTGCCACAGATTACAGCGAGGAGAAAGCAACGGAAATACTTTCACAGAATCCTGTAATTGCTATTGCTGATGTTAAGCAGGGCGATGCAAGCGCTACAGCATGGGGCTGTGACCTTACATTTGATTATGTCAAGATAAATGCTGATTACAGAAGCTGATCTGACACAGCATTTTAAAGCAAATATATCTGAATAAATATGAAATGGAGATTATTATGAGCGCAAAAGATATGACAGAGGAACTTATGAAGGCACAGGTGCTTGTTGAGGCACTTCCTTATATTCAGAAGTTTAACAGAAAGATAATTGTAGTTAAGTACGGCGGAAGTGCCATGGTAGATGAAGAACTTAAGAGAAAAGTTATTCAGGATGTTGTTCTTCTTAAACTCGTTGGTTTTAAGCCAATCATCGTTCATGGCGGTGGCAAGGAAATCAGCAAATGGGTTGAAAAGTCAGGCATGACACCTGAATTCAAGAATGGTTTAAGAGTTACAGACGAACCAACCATGGAGATTGCCGAGATGGTTCTTAACAAGGTTAATAAGAGTCTTGTGTCAATGATTGAGCAGCTTGGAGTTAAGGCATGCGGTATCAGTGGTAAGGATGGCGGCATGTTAAAGGTTGAGAAGAAGTATTCTAAGGGTGAGGACATAGGATATGTTGGAGAAGTAACAGATGTTGATACAACACTTCTTGATTCATTGCTTAAGGACGATTTTTTACCGGTAATATGTCCTATCGGATATGATGATGATTTCCATGCATACAATATTAATGCAGATGACGCAGCATGTGCCATCGCAAGAGCTGTCAGTGCTGAAAAGCTTGCATTCTTAACAGATATTGAAGGTGTGTATAAGGATTTTGATGATAAGGATTCACTAATATCTGAGCTTTCTACTTCAGAGGCGAGAACGCTTTTAGAGAGTGGAACAATTGGCGGAGGTATGCTTCCTAAGCTTAATAACTGTATAGATGCTATTGAGCATGGTGTATCAAGAGTACATATTCTTGATGGAAGAATTCCACACTGCCTTCTTCTTGAAATATTTACTAACAAGGGTGTTGGTACAGCTATTCTTTCAGATGATGCAGAAAAATTCTTTGATTCAGATAAATAATTGCGAACCGTAAGCGTTGAGGTTATAATATTATATTGGCCCATGTGAAAATGTGTGCTCATAAGAATAGGAAAGTGAGAGTAATCATGAATACACAGCAGATTATAGAAACAGCAGAAGAGAAGCTGATTCATACATACAACCGTTACCAGATAGTACTTGATAAGGGTGACGGAGTAAGACTTTACGATACAGATGGTAAAGAATATCTTGATTTTGGAGCAGGTATAGCAGTATTTGCACTTGGTTATAACAATAAAGAATATAACGATGCATTAAAGGCACAGATTGATAAGCTTATACACACATCTAATTATTTCTATAATAAACCGGCTGTAGAGGCTGCAACTGCACTTACAAAGGCTTCAGGAATGGACAGAGTATTCTTTACTAACAGTGGAACAGAGGCTATTGAAGGTGCAGTTAAGCTTGCAAAGAAATATTATTATGTCAAGAACGGAAAGGCTGATGCAGAGATTATTGCAATGCAGCATTCATTCCATGGAAGAAGTATGGGAGCACTTGCAGTAACTGGTAATAAGCATTATCAGGAAGCATTCGGACCTATGATACCGGGAATTAAGTTTGCACAGTATAACGACCTTAACAGTGTAAAGGAACTTGTTAATGACAAAACTTGTGCTATAATATTTGAGACAGTACAGGGTGAAGGAGGAATTTATCCTGCTACTAAAGAATTTATTGAAGGTGTAAGAAAGTTATGCGATGAGAAGGGAATCCTTCTTATACTTGATGAGATTCAGTGCGGAATGGGAAGAACAGGAAGTATGTTTGCATTCCAGCAGTATGGCGTTAAGCCTGATATCCTTACAGTTGCCAAGGCTCTTGGCTGTGGAGTTCCTGTAGGTGCATTTGCGGCGACAGAGGAAGTTGCGAAGGCATTGGTTCCAGGAGACCATGGAACAACATACGGTGGTAATCCACTTGCATGTGCAGCAGCAACCAAGGTGTTCGAACTTTTTGAGAAGCAGCATGTATTAGATAATGTCAAGGAAGTATCTGCTTACTTTGAAGAAAAGCTTGATGAGCTTGTTGAGACAATAGATGTTGTTGTCGAGAGACGAGGAATGGGTCTTATGCAGGGACTTGAGTTATCAGTTAATCCTAAGGACGTAATTGCGAGAGCACTTGATAACGGACTTATTCTGTTCTCAGCAGGAACTAATGTTATAAGATTTGTTCCACCACTTGTAATTACCAAGGCAGATGTAGATGAATGCATAGCTAAGCTTAAGAAATCCTTCTAGAATCAGGAGTTTACTTTATGAAATTAAGAAGATTTATCAGTATGATGCTGATTGTTACCATGCTGACAGTCTTTGCAGGCTGTGGTAATAAAGATGACAGGACACAGGCTGCGAAGAAGCTTAATCTTAGTGGACCTATTACAGTTAATGTCTGGTATAATGACAGTGCATATGAGTCTTATCTTGAATTCGTTGCCAGACAATTTAAGAAATCTAATGAACTGGTAACTATTAATCCTGTATATATTGAGGCTGATTCATATATTACTTATATATATGACGAATCGGTCAGAAACGACAATGCGTGTGATATATATTTTCTGACATCTGAAGAGATGGAGAAGGCTTATCTTTCAGGTCTTACCTCTGAGAATGATATGTATCCTGAAGTCTATAATGAGAATGTGTATGGTAAGGCTGCAATGACTGCATGTTCGTATGGTGGTAAGTTATATGGTTACCCAGTGTCGTTCAACACTTCATTTCTTGTATATAATAAGAAATATGCAGAAGCAGTTGATACTATAGACCAGATTCGTAATATAAGTGATAATTATCAGATTACAGATGAGAATCAGGATGTTTCAATGGTGTTTGAATGGGATCCTGATTCAATGTTCCTTAATTATGCAGCAGCAGGAGCATATATTAATATAGGCGGAGTTAATGCAGAGAACAGGGCTGAGGTATCTCTTAACCAGGAAAAGATTAAGAAGGTTCTTACTAAGTACGCTCAGTTAAAAGATGCATTTGGTATTGACAGAAATACAGTAAGTCTTAAAGAATGTGCGGATCTGTTTTCTACTGGAAATATGCTCTATACGGTGCTAGATGCAGACAGTCTTGCAGAGATTAATGTTACAGATGTAGATTATGGAATATGTGAGTATCCTTCAATGGGAGATGACCTTGATTCTAAGGCAATGTCTGTTACTACGATGGCAGTAGTTAATCCGTACACTAAGAATGTAGATGCATCCAAGGCTGTTGCAAGAGCAATTTCTTATGATTATGCAGATTATCTTGGAAACATGGCTAAGAAAAGCTGTGCAAGGGCGGATTTAAAGGTTAAGAGAGCAGAAAGCTACCAGAAGTTACACCAGATTTATTCTGACTCTGTTGTAAAAGCTAAATATATCGGAGTAGGAGAAGTGTATATGAGATATGAGATTATGCTTCATCAGGTATATGATGGTGGAAATGTTGATACAGCTTACAGTACATTTGCAACAACAATAGAAAAAACAACTAAAAATAATAATGAAAACAGTACGCAAAGTATTAAATAACATTATGAATAAATATCCTGTTATTAACTAATAATTATTCTATGCAGATTAATGGGGAGGTTAGTTAATGGCAGGATTTTTGATTGCAATAATATCAGGTGCACTTATGAGTTTACAGGGGGCATTTAATACAAATGTTACGAAAGCAAGCAGTGTGTGGGTTACTGCAATGTTTGTGCAGTTGACAGCACTGGCGACTTGTGCGATTATGTGGGTAATTGACGGAAGACCTGATATCATGAAGTTGTTTAAGGTTGATAACAAGATTACACTTTTTGGAGGTGTGATAGGTGCATTTATAACATTTACAGTTATAAAAAGTATAAGTGGTCTTGGAATTGCTAAAGCTGAGGTTACGATTGTAGCTGCACAGATAATTGTTTCATATCTGCTAGGACTTTTCGGGCTGTTTGGAAGTGAGAAGACTACATTTTCATGGATTAAGCTTGTGTCGCTTTTTATTACAGTTGCAGGAGTATGTATGTTTTATTTTCTTGGTAATCCGTCAACGGATTAATATATTATGAAGAATTATGATAAATGTCAGAAATATCTGACAGGAAGGAACAGAATGGAAGATTTATTCAGTGTATGTGGAAAGATACGATTAAGAAAAGGTGAAGGGAGAACCTTAAAGGCAGGTGGAGCCTGGATATATGATAATGAAATTGAATGGATGTCTGACGAAATTATTGACGGACATCTTGTTGAGGTGCTTGATTTTGATGATTATTTCATGGGAATCGGATTTATTAACAGAAAATCTAAGATTACAGTAAGAATGCTGAGCAGACACACAGATATTGTTGATGAGGCATTTATTGAGGAGAGAGTAAGGGCTGCGGTTGAATACAGATTTGACACAGTAGATACCTCTGCTTGCCGTCTTATATTTGGAGAGGCAGATTTTCTGCCGGGGCTTGTTATAGATAAGTACTCAGATGTGCTTGTTGTGGAATCACTTGCTTTAGGAATTGACAGATTTAAGTCACTTATTGTTGAAAAAGTGAAGGAAATCCTTCGTGAAAAAGGCATTGATATCCGTGGAGTATATGAAAGAAGCGATGCCAAAGTCCGTACTCTTGAAGGGATGGAGAGAGTAAAGGGCTTTATTGGTGATGAATTTGACACTAATGTTGAGATAGTTGAGAATGGTGTCCACTACATGATAGATGTTGTGAATGGACAGAAAACCGGGTTCTTTCTTGACCAGAAGTACAACAGACTTGCAATGCAGAAGCTTTGCAAGGACAAGAGGGTATTAGACTGTTTTACCCATATGGGTACATTTGCATTAAATGCAGGAATTGCAGGTGCTAAGGAAGTTACAGGACTTGATATATCTGAATATGCTGTTGAACAGGCAAGAGCCAATGCTAAGCTTAACGGACTTGAGGATACAGTACATTTTAAATGTGCAAATGTATTGGATGAGCTGCCAAAGCTTAACGAAGCAGGTGAGAAATATGATGTTGTAATACTTGACCCGCCGGCATTTACCAAATCGAGGGAAGCTACAAAGAACGCAATTAAGGGCTACAGGGAAATCAATATGAAGGGACTTAAACTTGTCAAAGACGGTGGCTACCTTGCAAGCTGTTCATGCTCACACTTCATGACACAGGAGCTTCTTACCAAGACTATTAAGGAAGCCGCTAAAGCTGTACATAAAAGACTCCGTCAGGTCGAGTTCAGGACACAGTCACCTGACCACCCAATACTGTGGGAGGCGCAGGAGAGCTATTATCTGAAATTCTACATCTTCCAGGTTGTGGATGAAAAATGATACAGGCATTAATTTAAACTATCCAGAACCGTTAATCTGAGTCTTTTATGATGTTTTGTTATAATTAATTATATGTATCCGCAAACTATTCCGAGTATTGCGGATAAGCATATAATTAAAATTGGGTTTATTTTTTTGAATGCTAAAACTACGGATATCAGAAATATAATTAATGTTGTATAAAAACAAATATCAGTAAAAACAGTAGTATTAAACCCATCTGGTATGAAAACGGTTGAACTCATCGAAATTACAGCAGAACCAATCAAACCAACTACAGCAGGTTTTAATCCTGACATACATCCCTTTATGACTATACTTTTTTGAAATTGAATAAAACATTTTGCAACAATAAGAATGATAATAAAGGATGGGAGTATCACTCCGAGTGTTGCGCAAAAAGAACCGAAAATACCGCCAACTTCTGCTCCTACATATGTTGCTATATTTACAGCAAATGGTCCGGGTGTACTTTCGCTAACTGCTATAAAATCAATCAGTGACTGTGAATCTATCCAATTATGGGCAATAACTTCATCCTGAATCAATGGTAACATAGCATAACCACCGCCAAAGGTAAATGCACCGATTTTTAAGAAAATATAAAAAAGCTCAAGATAAATCATTAACATTTCCTCCTTAATATGGTAATAGATGTTACTAAACCTAATATTGCACAGCTGATAATTACAATAAGCACATTTACATTAAGTAAGGCAGTAAAAATAAAAGAACATGCCATAATTATGTAAGAAATAATATTCTTAGGACATTGAATATACATTGACCAGAGAGCTTTGATAATCAGAGCAAGTACACCAGCTCTGATACCATTAAAGGCATATTGTATGATTTTTATGCTTTGGAATTCTTTAAGTACAAAAGATATAATAAGAATAATCAGGTAGGATGGTATCACAACTCCAAGTGTTGCAAATAGTGCACCCCAAAAACCACAGATACGAAAGCCAACAAAAGTAGCCGCATTAATTGCAATTGGTCCGGGAGTTGACTCGGAGATAGCCACTATTTCAAGAATATCATTATCAGTTATCCAATGCTTCTTCTCAACAATTTCTTTTTGAATCAGTGGTAACATAGCATAACCGCCTCCAAAAGTAAATGCACCTATTTTTATGAAAGTTAAAAAGAGCTGTATAGCTTTTGGAATTTTGTTATTCATCGTAAGTCTCCTTCTGTGTGTTGGTGATTGGCATGGAATCTTTCATCTTATCAAGCAGTTCATAAGGAACGAATAAATGTCCCATGCCGGTTCCAAGCTGGATATGTGGTTTATTCTTACCATGATAATCAGAACCGCCGGATATCAGCAGATTTCTTTCAGAAGCAATCCGTCTGATTGATAATTCATCACCCATCTTGTAGGTTGAATATATGGCTTCAATCCCATCAAGTCCGGCAGAGCACATATGGTCAAGCAATTTGTTCATCTGGGCATTGCCAAGATGATATAGAACCGGGTGAGCTAAGATTGCAATACCGCCGGCTTGGTGAATACGTTCAATAGCTTCTGCAGGGTCAACTTTGGCTCTTGGCACAAAACAAGGCTTTCCCTGACCTAAATATCTGTCAAACGCTTCATTTCTATCACCAACAGCTCCAATTGCAACAAGTCTGTCTGCAAAATGTGCTCTTGTAATTACCGCATCGCCATAGGTCTTTAGCATATCTTCATATGTAATATTAATTCCTATATTCTGGAAGCGTTCACATACCCGCTTATTTCTTTCATCTCTTGAACTTAACTGCTTATTAAGGAATGAATTGAATTCATTGTCGTTATAATCTATAAAAAGCCCGACAACATGTATCTCAGTATTATCATAATTAGTACTTATCTCAACTCCGGGAATAACTTCAAGTTCGTGGCCTTTGTTATTAACATTTTCACATGCTAAAAGAGCTTCCTTAACTCCCATGGTAGTGTCATGGTCGGTAAGAGCAAATGCAGCAAGTCCCTTATCGACTGCCTTATCAACCAGAACAGCAGGAGAATCAGTTCCGTCAGAGCATGTGGAATGAACATGTAAATCTATCTGTTTCATAGTAAGCTCCTCTTATAAAATGTAAATATATTCTACCATACTCAGACAACTTATTAAAGTGTAAAACATTTGGCAAAGTGTTTAAAAAATGTTGTAAGAGACGGCATTGTGCGATAAAATAACAGTATATTTTTGGAGGGAGGTTTACTGATGGAAAGACAGTTAGTACCAGGCGGATTTTATAAGCATTTTAAGAATAAGCTTTACCAGGTAAAGTGTGTTGCATATCATTCAGAAACCAAAGAGAAAATGGTGGTATATCAGGCTATGTATGGTGAATATGCTGTGTATGTAAGACCATATAATATGTTCATGAGTGAAGTGGATCATGTAAAATATCCGGATGTAGCACAGAAATATAGATTTGAGCAGGTAGATCCGTTGACGATGCAGGAGATATCTGACAATTTACAGGCAGTAAGAGTTAATTCAGGCAATAGAATTGATGAAGCATACACATTAAAAGAGGACAGTGTGGATAACTCACTGGCCCAGCCAGAGCAGCAGGTTGCTGCAGGGGACAGCGTCCTGGATAAGTTTTTAGATGCGAGAGGATATGAGGAAAAGCTTGATGTCCTTATAAGATACAAAAGCAGATTCACAAATCCAATGATAGATATTATGGCTGAATCACTGGAGATAGTTGTTCCAGAAGGCGAACTTTCTGGAAGAATTGATTCTTTAAGAAAGGTTTTACAGGCACATACAAAGTATGAAGGAAGCCATTTAAGACCGTAATAATTTGCACAGATTCTGCATAAGAATATGTGGATTATATAAATATATTACAATTATCTGACAATTTTACAAAAAATTTACAATTAACAAAAAATGTGAATAACTATGTGGATATTGTGGAAAAGTTCAGGGATAAAGGAGAAATTATGAGAATAGTAGTTTTAGCAGGTGGAACAAGTACAGAAAGAGACGTTTCATTAGTCACAGGATACAGAGTATGCGAGAGTCTTAGAAGAAACGGACATGAAGCAAATATGCTTGATATCTTCTTAGGTGTTGATGACAGTGAGGTTAAGACATTTTTCACAGAAAAGAATGATTTGGGAGAACTGTCTGACAATTTAAAGAAGAAAACAGCGGACATTCCGGCAGAGGTTAAGAGAAGAACAGAGGCAAGAGAAAGCTTTTTCGGACGTAATGTATTAGAATTGTGTAAAGAAGCAGATATGGTATTCATGGGACTTCATGGAAGCAATGGTGAAGATGGTAAGGTCCAGGCTACATTTGATCTGCTTGGAATCAGATATACAGGTACAGATTATTTAAGCAGTGCTATATCAATGAGCAAGGAACTTGCAAAAAAGGTTCTTGTACCAGAGGGAATTCCTATGCCTAAGGGTGTTACATTACATAAAGGACATAAGATTGAGTATGTTCCATTCCCATGTGTTGTTAAGCCTTGTTGTGGTGGTTCAAGCGTTGGTGTTTCAATAGCACATAACGAGAAAGAGTTTGAAGATGCACTTGATGAAGCATTTTCTTATGAAGATACTGTACTTGTTGAAGAGTTTGTTGATGGAAGAGAATTATCAGTTGCAGTGCTTGATGGAAAGGCACTTCCAGTAATTGAGATTGAACCGCTTGAAGGCTTCTATGATTACAAGAATAAGTACAAGGCTGGCTCTACCAAAGAGACATGCCCTGCCAATATTCCAGAAGATATTGCAAGCCAGATGCAGTTCTGGGCAGAAAAATGCTGCCAGGCAGCAGGCGTAACAACATACGCAAGAGTTGATGAACTTCTTGATAAGAATAATAATATATTCTGTCTTGAGATTAATACACTTCCAGGAATGACTGACACAAGCCTTATTCCTCAGGAGGCAGCAGCAGTAGGTATATCGTATGATGAACTTACAGAGAAGATTATCGAGATATCTCTTGCAAAGTATGAATAGAAGAAATGTAAATGTATAATAATGCATTTTTATAAAACGAGGTTAGTTATGTTATGATTAAGGAACTTGTTAAGAAAAACAGATCATACAGAAGATTTTATCAGGAAAAGAAGCTGACAAGGCAGCAGCTTATGGAACTTGTTGAGACTGCAAGACTTACTCCGTCAGCAGCTAACAGACAGCCATTTAAGTATAGAATTGTGTGTGATGAGGAAGAGAATGAGAAAGTTTTCAGACTATTAGGATTTGCCGGATATTTAAAGGACTGGGATGGCCCATCTGAAGGTGAGAAGCCGACAGGATATATTGTTATAACCTGTCCTGCGAATGTCAATGATGAAGTTGATGCGGGAATTGTCGGACAGACAATGCTTCTGGCAGCTACAGAAGCCGGATTTGGCGGATGCTTTTTTGGCAATGTTAAAAGAGATGAGTTAAAGACACAGCTAAATATACCGTCTGAATTAAAGATTGTGTATGTCATTGCATTTGGCTATCCTAAAGAAGAAGTGGTGCTTGAGGATATTCCTGCGGATGGAGATATCAAGTATTACAGAGATGAGAATCAGGTACATCATGTGCCTAAGAAAAGAATTGAGGATATTGTGTTATGAAGGGAATGACCTTAAGAGCCATGACACAAGCTGTTAACGGCATATATCATGGCAATGGAGAAGATTATGACAAAGAGATTACTGCCATTACGATTGACAGCAGAAAGGTAGCTGAGGGCGGGCTTTTTATTGCTATTAAAGGGGAAAGAAGTGATGGCCATGATTTTATAGGACAATGCTTTGAGAAGGGCGCTGCATGCGTTATTTCTGAAAAGGAGCTGCCAGATGAAGAACGTTCGTATATACAGGTTGAATCAAGTCTTCAGGCATTAAAGGATCTTGCACTTCTTTACAGAAATAATCTGGATGTCAAGGTTGTAGGAATCACAGGAAGTGTTGGTAAAACAAGTACTAAGGAAACAATAAGCTCTGTTTTATCTGAAAAATACAGGGTGTTAAAGACACTTGGTAATTTCAATAATGAGATTGGGCTTCCACTTACTGTTTTCAGACTGACAGAAGATGATGAAGTTGCTGTTCTTGAGATGGGAATCAGTGATTTTGGTGAGATGGACAGATTATCTAAGATTGCACAGCCTGACATATGTGTTATTACTAATATCGGTTTTTGCCATCTTGAGAATCTTGGAACAAGAGATGGAATTCTTAAGGCTAAGACAGAGATATTTAATCATATGAATCCGGATGGAATTGTTATTGTTAACGGAGATGATGACAAATTATCAACAATAAGCCAGGTACACGGCAAGCGTCCGCTTGTGTTCGGAATAAGCAACAAAGACGGGGTATATGCAGATAATATCAAGAGTCTTGGACTTGATGGAACCAGCTTTACAATTCATGGAATCAAAACATCAGATAACTATTCAACATTTGACCTGACTGTACCTGTACCGGGACATCATATGGTATATAATGCGATGGCAGCAGCACTTGTTGGTTCTGTGCTTGGACTTTCATCTATTGAGATTGAGCGTGGAGTGAAGAATTTAAAGACAATTGCCGGACGAAACAATATTATTAAGGAAAATGGATTTACAATAATTGATGACTGCTACAATGCTAATCCAGTTTCAATGAAGGCATCTCTTGATGTTCTTGACACTGCTATTGGTAGAAAAGTTGCTATTCTTGGAAGTATGTTTGAGCTTGGTGAGAACGAGAAACAGATGCATTACGATGTTGGGATGTATCTTGGAACTAAGGATATTGATGTACTTATAACCGTAGGCGACCTTGCTGCACAGATTGCGGAAGGAACAAGGGCGTATATTGACACTAATTACAATGCACATGGTTGTGAAGTACATGATTTTGAAACAAGAGATGATATGTTAAAATGTATTGGACATATTCTGAAAACAGGTGATAATATACTTATAAAGGCATCTCATGGTATGGAATTTACCAAAGTTGTAGAGGCTGTAAAAACAATTAATTTATAATGGAGGTTTTATGAAATTACTTAAGAGAGTAAGCATATTAGCTGTACTTATTACAGTGATTGCAGTATTTGCAGGCTGTGGTAAGGAAGCAACGGTTGTTGGAACATGGGAAGGAGATGATTATACTTATACTTTCAATGATGATGGAACAGGAATCCAGCAGATAGGAGAGATAAGTGTTTCAATTACTTCGTATGAAGCAAAAGATGGAAAGCTGAGCATAACAATCAGTTTCCTTGGGACAGAAGAGACAGATGAGTATACATATTCAATCAAGAAAAATGTACTTTCTTTAAGCGATGGAAACAATACAATAGAACTTAATAAGAAATAGTATTTTAAGACTTTTGCATTATATTCTGATGCAAAAGTCTTTTTTTAAAATCTTTATATTTTTATACTTTACAAACTTTTAAATATGTGATAATATCCACAATATAAAAAGTACTTTTTAAATAATTTAATTTAGAGGAGGATTTGTATATGCATGATATTATTGAACATTATGGAAAGGTTGTTATAGCGCTTGCGGGGGTACTTGCAGCAGTATTGCTTACAGCAGCAGTTGTTACTATTGTTTCAGACAGAACTAAAGGTGCTGTTAGTGACATTTCGTATAAGGAGCATATATATGATGCTATTGATGCGAGCAGACCTAATCAGTAATGTGAGGAATGTATATGGAGAAAGAACAGCTTCAGGAGCTGATAGAGAATAATAAAGAGGATATCTTTTCAGAGATTAAGGATGAGATATCTGATGATACTGTAACTGATATCGAGTGGGATGGATATAATCTTTGGATAACACAGTTGGGAAGAGGCTGCTATATTTCCATGAAAGAGCTTAGTGACAGGTATATGGATAATCTGTCTATAAGACTTGCTAATATTATGGGTGCATCTTTTAACAGAATGCACCCGATATTGGAGGCTAATACTGAATCTTTAAGAATCTCAATATGGCACGAATCTAGGTGTGGAAGAAAGAGCATGGCTATAAGAAAGATTCCAAGAAAGCTTAGATTTGGGCATGGTGACCTTGTTAAGTCTGATTATGCTCCTGAGAGTATTATTACATTGCTTGAGAATTGTGTGACGGCTCATCTTTCAACTGTAATTGGTGGACAGCCTCATGCAGGAAAGACAGAACTTCTTAAGTATCTGGCTACATTTATTCCGGCAGAAGAAAAGGTTGGTGTTTATGAGGATAATCAGGAGATACATTACAGGCAGATTAATCCACATAGCAAGTGTGTTGAGTTTTTTGTGGATTCTAAGATTACATATCAGGATATTATAAGAGCAGGTTTACGACATAACATTGACTGGGTTCTTCTTTCAGAATCAAGAGGACCAGAAGTTATGGAGCTTCTTAACAGTTTATCTACGGGAGCTTATTGTATGACGACTATGCATCTGGATGATATAAGGGATATGCCAGACAGAATGTATTCTATGCTGGGTAATGGAGAATCGTCAGACAGATTTATTAACAGTATATATAAGTATATTGATCTTGTGCTGCTTGTTGATTGCGACAGATTTGAAAGAAGACATATCAGCCAGGTAGGTTTTTTAAGCAGGAATCAGGGAGAGAATACATGTACTGTTATATATGAAGATGGGGAATTTCTGGATAGTGATATTCCACAGGATATTATGGATAAGTTTATTAAATACGGAATAGATGATCCGTATATATGGAGGCACAATTGAAGAAGATATTAAGATATTTATCTGTAAAGCAGTTAATGGAGGATATTGCAGATCTGAATGGCGTTATGTCTGTAAGAAGATTTGTTTTATCAACCATGCTTGCAGGAGTTGCTGTATATGGTGCATGTCTGTTGTACAGAATTAATTATATCGCAGCGTTATTTGTTATGATTCTGGCTGTAATTATGATTCCCGGACTGGTAAGGAATTATTTTATGGAAAGAAGTAAAGCGTCAAGATTTGCAGATGTGGATGTGTATCTTCACCAGATGACATACTCGTTTATCAGGAATCCGAAGGTTAATATTGCACTTCAGGATGCGTATGCAATCAGCAGCGGAAGACTGAAGAGATGTCTTTCACGGGCAATTGAAGAACTTCAATATGGAATGGGGGAAAGAGTATATGAAGATGCATTGAAGATTGTTGAAGAAGAATATGATTGTTCAAGAATACGGACACTTCATAAGTTCTTAGTCAGTGTAGAAGAAAAGGGTGGACGATACACAGGAGCAATGGAAGTGCTTCTGGAGGATTTTGACAGATGGGTTAATAATGTATATAAGTATCAGTCAGAGATAAGAAAGATAAAGCGGGATATTACTATAGGAATAATGATAAGCATGGTGCTTGCAATGCTTACTACCGTTATGTGCAGTACTCTTAATATGTTTTCAAAAGAGCCGCTTAGCATAACAGATACTCTGGCATATCAGTGCGTTTCCATTGTGTTTGTTGTTCTATGCATGCTGTTTTACATATATACCCGTAAGCATTATGGTTGTGACTGGATAGGAGAAGCCAGAACAGATAAGCAGATAATGCGTGATTATAATAATGTATTTAAGTCGGAAGCAAAGAAGATTACTTTAAAGATGATTCCGTTATGGGGGATTATGCTGCTTACAGTGATAATTCTCGTATTAGTACAGTTAAAGATTGCGGCGATATGTGTTGCTGCAGTTATGTTTCTGTTTATAATAACGCCATTTACACAGAGAAAAGGTTCAGCAGGAAGAATTAAGAATGACTTATATTGTGGTTTTACAGAATGGCTAAGAGACTTAGCAGTTAATCTTGAAAATAAACCATTATTGTCAGCAGTTGAAGATACTTATGATAGCTGTCCTGTTATCATGAAAGAATCTTTAGGAAAGTTTATATATGAGATTGAACTCAATCCATCTGATATCATGCCATATTATAGTTTCTTAAATGAATTTGATGTGATGGATATCCAATCGGCAGTCAGAATGTTGTATTCAATAGGAGATCTAGACAGGGACAGCATGAATCAGACGATTAATGCTCTCGTAAGAAGAAATTATGAATTATCAGATAAGGCAGAGGCTGCCAGATATCTTGACAGTACAAGCATGATGAGATTTTCTGAGTATATACCAACTTTTTTTGTGGCATTTAAGATGGCGGTTGATATGATGTTAGTTGTTAATATGTACTTATAATTGGAGGTGTATATTATATGAATCATATTATTGATGAATATGCAGGAGTGATAATTGGACTGATTGTATCTTATTCAATGATTAATATTTTTGGAAATATCTTTACAGGGGTGATAAGAATATGAAGGATGTTATTAATACATACGGAGAAGCAGTAATAGGAATGTGTGCAGTGGTGGTTGCCATGACAATGATTGGAATGTCTATGTCTGCGTACAGAAATATACTTTTAGGTGTGATAGGTTCATGCCTTGGATAGCAGATAAAGGGGGTATTAATGAAGGGGATAATTGAGACATCAGTTTATCTTGTTATATTTGCATTGGTATGTTTCTTTTCTATTGATTTCATAAGGATTAATCAGAGAGTTTCTGATGCAGGAGAGATAAGCCAGTATATTGAGAATTATATTGAAGCATATTGTGGGGATATTCCTGATAGTGAATTATCAGAGGAAGCTAGAGATAAGAAGCTTTATGTGTTAGCCAGGTCAGTTCAGAAAGGGGGTATGAGGCTTACATATGGAGACGTAAGCAGGGCAGGTGATTATGAATATATAGAATACACACTGGAATATCCGCTGTCTGCGGCTATGTTTGGTTATTCTTCGCAACATACATATAAAGGACTTGCACGTTACTTTGTAAGCTGAAGATATTTGAGAGGAGTTATTACATGTAGTGGTATTATTGTTGTTATAGCGTTAATAGTCATGATACATGCGTCGATAACAGGAAACAATATTAGAAGAGATGAAGTCAACAGAAGTCTTGACGGTGCAATGGATTTTGCATTTGACAGGATGGGTGATGTATATGCTGATAAATATTTTACAACATATGATGCTGGGAAAAGACAACAGATACTGACTGATCTGATGGAAGAATTTTGTGTGGTTTTAAGTGAAAGAGTTGCATCAGATGGTAATGTTACTGTTAAACTTATAGATTCAGATTTAGACAGAGGGTTGTTTCAGATTGGAGTTACAGAAGAATATGAATATCCATTTGGTGGAAGAACAGGAAAATGTTACTATGAAAAAACGTATTCCTTTAATTGACAAATGTTTTCTTATATCATAGAATATTCTGGTGTGCCTGAAAAGGAGCGTACTAGAATGATATGATAAGGAGATTATTATGGAACTTCAGATTTTACACTGGTTTGAATCATTACATAATCCTGTAACAGATCCGGTTATGTATGCTATAACCTGTCTTGGAAATGCTGGAATATTCTGGATTTTATTATGTGCGGCGTTCTTATTTATACCGGTATTTAAGAAAGACAGAAAGTTAGGACTTAGTATGGCAATTGGACTTATTCTGTCACTTATTATGTGTAACGGAATTATGAAGAATCTGTCAGCAAGAATAAGACCATTCAATGCAGATCCGACATTTGAGAATCTTTATGGAATCTTTAATGGCATTAAGGACTGGTCTTTCCCATCAGGACATACATCAGCTTCTTTTGCAGCGGCATTAGCTATTATATTGTGGGACAGAAAGAAAGGAATTCCCGCAGTTATACTTGCAGCTCTGATTGCAGTTTCAAGATTATATCTTACAGTTCATTATCCAACAGATGTACTTGCGAGTCTGTTACTTGGATCACTGTATGGAGTAATAGGTTATTTTGTTACAAAGCTTATTATGAAAAGATCAGAGAAAGCAAGAAAGGTGTTTTCTGGAGAAGAACCTTATAAGAAGCTTTTTGCCAAGGCATAATGAATATGTAACTATGTGACTGTTTTTAAGAAAGGACGATTGTATATCATGATGGATGTGGTATTTGATACTATCATTGATAGTGTTAAACTGTTGCCGTTTCTTTTTCTGACTTATCTTGCTATGGAGTATCTTGAACATAAGACAAGTGCCAGGACGAAGAAGTTTGTTAAGGATTCTGGCAAGGCTGGGCCTGTTATAGGAGCTTTACTTGGAGCTGTTCCACAGTGTGGTTTTTCTACAGCGGCATCTAACCTGTATGCAGGTAAAGTAATTACTATGGGAACGCTTATTGCCATCTTTATGTCTACTTCAGACGAGATGATACCAGTATTTTTATCAGAACAGGTAGATGTATTAGTGCTTGTCAAGCTTATACTCATTAAGGTTTTTATAGGTCTTATAATGGGTGTTGTAATTGATCTGATAGTGAGAAGAAGCAAGAAAAGTTATAATATGGTAGAAAAGATTGGACATGTATGTGATCATGACCACTGTGGTTGTGAGACAAGCATATTCAAGTCGGCGTTAAGACATACAATAACTATATTTGCATTTATTGTTGTTATATCTTTTGCACTTAATACTTTAATTCACTTTGTTGGTGAAGAGACTTTGGGGAATCTTATACTTAATAAGCCTGTTATTGGACCATTGATAGCGGGAATTATAGGTCTTATTCCTAACTGTGCATCATCAGTAGTATTAACACAGCTTTATATTGAAGGCGTACTTGGACTTGGCTCTCTTATGGCAGGACTGCTTGCCGGTTCGGGAGTAGGTATTCTTGTGCTGTTCAGAGAAAACGATGATATGAAGGATAATTTTAGAATTCTTGCGATTCTTTATGTGAGTGGTGTAGCATGGGGAATTATAATTGATGCATTATCAAAGATTATATTATAAGATTGGCAATTTAACAGATTAATATTAATCTCCGGTTATTGGGAGTGTATCTTTCAGGATACATTTTTGATAATCGGAGATTTTTTTATTGAATTAGAAATAAAACAGTGATAGAATGACTTTTAGAAAGATGCTTTATAAAAGTTTAACATGAGTTGAAAAAGGAGGTAGTGTTTTTGCAGAGTGTATTGGATGCTGGATTTAAGAAATATGGCAGAGTTATTGCTGATATTGATACCAGTGAAATAGTGAAACTTATGGATTCGTATGATATGCCTGAAGATGTTGTATATGTTGCAGGTGATGAAAAGCTTGAAAATACACAGATTCATAAGGTAATGGAAGAGAGTATATATGGTGGATGTCCTGTACAGACAGGGTATTGTAATGGACATAACCAGAAACTTAATGCACTGGAATATCACAGAAGTTCAGAAGTTAATATTGCGGCAACAGATATGATTCTGCTGCTTGGCAGCAGAGAAGATGTGAAAGACGATTTTACATATGAGACATCTAAAGTTGAAGGATTTTTTGTGCCTGAGGGAACTGCTATTGAGGTGTATGCAACAACTCTTCATTATGCACCATGCGGTGTGGATGGACAGGGCTTTAAGTGCGTAGTTGTACTTCCGAAGGGAACTAATCTTGATGTAGTTAATACTCATGCAACAGCAGAAGATAAGCTGCTTGCGGCATCTAATAAATGGCTGATAGCCCATGAAGATGCTCATATAGATGGAGCATTTAACGGCTTAAGGGGAGAGAATATAACAGTATAGGTTAAAGGAGATAAGTTATGAATAATACACCAGTTATGAAAATCGGTATTGTTGCAGTTTCAAGAGACTGCTTTCCAGAATCACTTTCAGTTACAAGAAGACAGAATCTTGTAAAGGCATATGAAGCAAAGTATGGCAAGGGGGATATCTATGAATGTCCGGTATGTATTGTTGAGAGTGAGATACATATGATGCAGGCACTTGAGGATATTAAGAATGCAGGATGTAATGCACTCTGTGTATATCTTGGTAATTTCGGACCTGAGATTGCTGAGACAATGCTTGCAAAAAATTTCAACGGACCTAAGATGTTCATTGCGGCAGCAGAGGAGACATCAGCTAATGGAGGTCTTGTTCAGGGACGAGGCGATGCTTATTGTGGAATGCTTAATGCAAGCTATAATCTTAAGCTTCGTGGAGTTAAAGCATATATTCCGGAGTATCCTGTTGGAACAGCAGAAGAATGTGCAGATATGATTCATGAATTCATACCTGTAGCAAAGGCGGTATACGCATTAAGCAATCTTAAGATTATCAGCTTTGGTCCAAGACCTAACAATTTCCTTGCATGTAATGCACCAATCGCAGGTCTATATAATCTTGGTGTTGAGATTGAGGAAAATTCAGAGCTTGATTTATTCGAGAGCTTTAATAAGCATGCAGGAGATGAAAGAATTCCTGATGTTGTAAGGGATATGGAAAAAGAGCTTGGTACAGGAAATAAAAAGCCTGAAATCTTAAGCAGACTCGCACAGTATGAGCTTACATTAACTGACTGGGTTGAATCACATAAGGGCTCAAGAAAATATGTTGCAGTAGCAGGTAAATGCTGGCCGGCATTCCAGACACAGTTCGGATGTGTTCCTTGTTATGTCAACTCAAGACTTACTTCAAGAGGAATACCTGTATCATGCGAGGTTGATATATATGGTGCATTGAGTGAATTTATCGGAGAAGTTGTAAGTGACGATATTGTTACACTTCTTGATATTAATAATACAGTTCCAGCAGATATCTACAATGAGGATATCGCAGGCAGATATGCATATACACAGAAGGATACATTTATGGGATTCCATTGTGGCAACACTGCATCAAGCAAATTGTCATTCTGCGAGATGAGAAACCAGATGATTATGGCACGTTCACTTCCTGAAGAAGTTACTAATGGTACACTTGAAGGGGATATCGTTCCGGGAGATATCACATTTTTCAGACTCCAGAATTCATCAGATAACAAGCTTTCCGCTTACATAGCACAGGGTGAAGTTCTTCCGGTAAGAACACGTTCATTTGGTGCAATAGGTATATTTGCTATTCCAGAGATGGGAAGATTCTACAGACATGTGCTTATTGAAGGCAATTTTCCACATCATGGTGCAGTTGCATTCGGACATTTTGGAAAGACACTTTTTGATGTGTTTAAGTATATCGGTGTTGAGAATGTGTCATTCAACCAGCCTAAGGGCATGCTTTACAAGAGCGAGAACCCATTTGCATAAACAGGTGCGGTTATAGATATATGATTGTGGAAAGGAGTCTGGCATGAATTATATAGGAATTGACCTTGGAACTTCGTCGGTCAAGATTGTTCTTATGGACACAGCAGGACATATTATTGCAAATGTGTCTAAGAGTTATCCGATTGATTACCCTAAGGCCGGCTGGTCAGAGCAGAATCCTTATGACTGGTATGATGCTTGTATAGAAGGCATGAAGGAGCTGCTTGACGGACAGGATGAATCAACAGTTGGTGGTATCAGCTTTGGTGGACAGATGCATGGACTTGTTATTCTTGATAAGAATGATGAGGTTATTAGACCGGCTATTTTATGGAATGACGGAAGAACAACGAAGCAGTGTGAGTACCTGAATGAAGTGATAGGCAGGGATAAGTTATCAGAATATACAGCAAATATTGCATTTGCAGGTTTCACAGCACCTAAGATATTGTGGGTGAAGGAGAATGAACCGGATAATTTTGCTAAGATAGACAAGATAATGCTTCCAAAGGATTATATTGCGTATTGTCTTACAGGTGTGCATTGTACAGATGTTTCAGATGCTTCGGGCATGCTGCTGTTTGATGTGAAGAATAGGCGTTGGTCGCGTCAGATGCTTGATATATGTGGCGTGACAGAGGCACAGATGCCACGCATCTTTGAAAGCAGTGAGTGTGTTGGTACGGTAAAGAAGAATATTGCAGATGAGCTTGGAATAGGAAGTGAAGTAATTGTTGCAGCCGGTGCAGGTGATAATGCAGCTGCTGCAGTAGGCACTGGTACTGTCGGTGACGGACACTGCAATATTTCTTTGGGAACAAGCGGCACGATATTCATTTCAAGCAAGGAATTCGGAGTGGATTCCAATAATGCACTTCATTCTTTCGCACATGCGGATGGAAAATATCATCTTATGGGCTGTATATTAAGTGCAGCATCTGCTAACGGCTGGTGGATGGACAAGATACTCGGAACTAATGATTACACAGGTGAACAGTCGCAGATAACAGATGATGACCTTGGCAATAATAATGTGTATTTCCTTCCATATCTGATGGGTGAGAGATCACCGCATAATGACGAATTTGCAAGAGGTACATTTACAGGAATGACAATGGATACTGAGCGTAAGGATATGACACAGGCAGTTCTGGAAGGCGTTGCATTTGCAATAAGGGACTGCTTCGAGGTTGCTAAGAGTCTTGGTATAAGAGTGGAGTCAACCCGTATGTGCGGTGGTGGCGCTAAGTCAGAACTGTGGTGCAAGATTATGGCTAATGTACTTGGAATTCCTGTGGAACTGTTAGAGTCAGAGGAAGGTCCTGCTATGGGTGCGGCAATGCTTGCCATGGTTGCAGCCGGGGAGTATAATTGCGTTGAAGATGCGTCTAATGCTCTCGTTAAAGTACGAAAGACAATAAGGCCAGACGAGAAGATAATAGAAAGATACGAGGATAAGTACAATAAGTTCAGATGTATCTATCCTGCAATAAAGAATGTGTTCAGAACAATTAATGAGTGATTATACGAGGAGAATTTTATAATGAAGTTTTTTATTGATACTGCAAATGTTGAGGATATCCGTAAGGCTAATGACATGGGAGTTATCTGTGGAGTAACTACTAATCCATCTCTTATTGCCAAAGAAGGAAGAGATTTCAAGGAAGTTATAAAGGAGATTACATCTATTGTTGACGGACCTATAAGTGGCGAGGTTAAGGCTACTACAGAGGATGCAGAAGGAATGATTAAAGAGGGAAGGGAGATTGCAGCAATCCATCCTAACATGGTTGTTAAGATTCCTATGACAGTTGAAGGTCTTAAGGCTACTAAGGTGTTATCATCTGAGGGAATAAAGGTTAATGTTACATTAATATTCTCAGCTAATCAGGCACTTTTAGCTGCAAGAGCAGGTGCAGCATATGTGTCTCCTTTCCTTGGAAGACTTGATGACATATCACAGCCTGGAATTAATCTTATTCAGGATATTGCAGATATATTTGCAAACTATGATCTTAAGACAGAGATTATCTGTGCAAGTGTAAGAAATCCAATACATATTACAGACTGTGCACTTGCAGGAGCTGATATTGCAACAGTACCATATAAGGTAATCGAGCAGATGGTTCACCATCCACTTACAGATGCAGGAATTGAGAAGTTCAAGAAAGATTATATCGCTGTATTTGGCGAGTAATGTAACTGACATACAGGTTAACCGGGATTAAGCGAGAGGTAATGGATGGATTCATCACAGAAACTAACAAACACGGATGTAAAAAAACTTAATAAAAACCGTATATTCAGACTGATATATAATTCAGATAAGATATCAAGGCAGGAGATAGCAGACCGGTTAGGTCTGTCGCTGCCGACAGTAAATCAGAATCTTAAGATGCTCATGGAAGATGGACTTATAGAATATGTTGGCAATTTCACTTCAACAGGTGGAAGAAGGGCACAGGCAATTACTATTAGTAATAATGCAAGAAAAGCCATCAGCGTGAATATCAAAGCTGACTATATTAATGTAGATGTAGTCGGACTTAAAGGTCAGATTATATACAGTATGGATGTTAAAGCACATTTTAGTAAAAGCAGCGCATATATTGAGAAGCTTACTGATGCGGTAAGACATGCAGCGGATTATGTTGGAGCAGACGCAGATGACATTCTGGGAGTTGGCATTACAGTTCCGGGAATACTTGATGATGAAAAGCAGATTCTTATCTCAGCACCACCATTAAAAGCTAAGAACTATGATTTTACAAAGCTTATATCAGCTATTGATTATCCGGTTGTAGTAATGAACGATGCGAGGGCAGAGGCATACGCAGACCACTGGTTTAATGGAAAGCCTGAAGATGAAAAAATATATATTATGCTTGGTGAAGGTGTAGGAGGTGCATATATTAACGCTTCCGCAATCAGAAATGGTGTTCATAACCGTGGTGGCGAATTCGGACATATGGTTATTCACCCTGGAGGAAAGCAGTGTCTGTGTGGTAAGAAGGGCTGTTTTGAAGCATATGTTTCAGAAAAGGTATTATCATCAGAGCTTGATACATCACTTGAAGATTTCTTTGCACAGGCAGAGAAGGGAAAGCCTGACTATGTGGATATGTTAGAAGAATACATTGATAATCTGGCACTTGGAATTAATAACATATATACAATGATGGATTGTGACATTGTCCTTGGTGGAACGGTTGCACCATATATTAAGAGGTATGAGGATAGAATAAGGGAACGCCTTATTGAAGATTATTCCTTTGATACTGATGCGGATTATTTAAAAATATCAGATGGCGGCGGCAGAAAATCAGGGCTTGGAGCAGCATTAAGCTTTGTTGCCAGATTTATTGATGGTGTGGAATAATGAAAGCTTATAAGATAGCGTGAAGTAGTGATTCTTGCTGCATGAGTGCTGAATGCTATGATGCGTCAGAGGGTTGCATAAGTCTGGAATGCCTCAGCGCTTACCTATAAAATGATGTAAAGTGTGTGATTTATAGGTGAATTTCAAACTTGACTATTAAGATAGATAAAAATAATGCTTAAAATACCTATAAGGAGTCGATTAATGACTTCTTATAGGTATTTTTTTGCTTTGAAGAAGAATTTTTGCTGAAATTGATAGAAAAACTCCTATAAATTAGTTCAAATAATGATTCTTATAGGTTCAGTCATGAGAAAAAGGTATTTACGGGCTGCAAAAGCGTGAATTATATGAAAAGTTACCTATAAATCAACAGGTATGAGGATTCTTATAGGACGGAAGCGGAAATAAACACATAAATATAAATAAAGCAAGAACTGCTTGACAAATGTGTGCATACACTGTATATATGTATATATACAGTGTATGCACAAAAATAGTATATCAGGTGTATAGCTGTTATGTGTAAGACTGTGTTTTGGGGAGGCAGAAGAATGATTTCTTTGAGTGGAGTTAATAAGAGATTAGGAAGTTTCAGACTGAAGGACATCTCAATAGAGATTCCTGATGGATACATATGTGCACTTGTGGGGCAGAATGCGTCGGGAAAGACAACACTTATTAAGATGATACTGGGGCTTTGCAGACCGGACGAGGGAACGGTTGTAATTGATGGATTGAATTATCAGGAAGCGGAATGCGAGAAGAGAATCCGTGATATTACAGGAATAGTACCAGTCAATGAACTTATGAATTCAGAACTTTCACTTTTAGAGAATGGAAGATGTTATGGCAGATTTTATAGCAGATATGACGAAAGTATCTACATGGAGTATCTTGAACGGTTTGGACTTGATAGAAGGATAAAGTTTGGAAAATTATCGAAGGGACAGAAGATAAAGGCACAGTTTGCATTTGCATTATCAACAGACCCAAAGTATCTGATACTGGATGAACCGACAGCTAATTTTGATCCTGATTTTAAACAGGATTTACTGAATGTGATTATGCAGTTTATGGAAAGCGGTAAGAAAAGTGTGATTATTGCATCACATATACTGGATGAATTAGACAGGATTGCAGATTATCTTATATATCTTGATAAGGGAGAACTTGTATATTCAGGAGATATAGAAAGCTTCAGGGATAAGTACAGGATAATATCAGGAGAAACCTATAAAGTGAAACTTCTTAAGCAGGAAGACATCATACATGCAGAGGACAGGAAATACGGAACTAAAGCACTTGTAGTCAATCATGGATATTCAAAGTATGATGGTGCACTTACGGTAACAGTTCCGACACTGGAAGAATTCATGTATCATTACAGTAAAAGAGGTGAAAGTGTAATATGAAATACTTAATGAGGGATTATATATATGGATGGCATTGGGAGAATTTCAAGGCATCATATGAACACGGAAATTCAGCAATATTTAATTTTTTAGCGGTACAGCTTATATTTGTGGCACAGATTATTAAAACAGCCGGATTGGCTCGATTAGTAATTGCTTCAGGGTATTTTATATCTCTTGCTATCTGCTGTCTTTCAATATTCACACACCCTGCCGAATTAAGAACAATGTATTATGTATGCCCGCTTACAACCAATGAGCGTGAAAAGTTGGTGAGAAACTCTTATATCTTCAGAGTGGCAGTACACATGCTGATACTGACGATTGGCAATATATTTATGATGATGGCAGTAAGATTCAGTGCGTCTGTATTTATATATATTACTATAAATGCATTTATAATCAGCACGCTGCTTCCATATGGCAAAAAAGATGGATTGTTATCATATGTTATGGCACTTATAATTATATGTACAATTACTGACTGCTGGCAGTTTGATATATTAATGAGTTCATTTACGCCGATTATTGAAGAACGTTTTTTATATTCAATAATGGTGCTTATAGAGTTTCCAGTATGCATAGGTTATGCAAGGCAGGTAAAAAGAAAGCTTAAGTCAGCGGCAGTTTATGAAGAGGTGGTTTTATGAGCATTAATATAAATATCCTGCCACAGGGAACGCTTGCAATATACGAGCAGATAATAATGCAGCTTAAGAATGCGATAATAACCGGAGAACTGAAATCCGGCGAGGCACTTCCTTCAATAAGGGCATTGGCAGCAGACCTGCAGGTTAGTGTGATAACAACCAAGAGGGCTTATGAAGAACTTGAAAAAGAGGGGCTTATCCGCTCGGTTGCAGGAAAAGGATTCTATGTGTGTGAATACAACACAGATTATCTGAAAGAAAAGCAGCTTATGATGATAGAAAAGAGAACTCAGGAAATCATATATGAAGCAAAAAATGCAGGGCTTTCCTGTGATGATTTAGTGGATATGATTCGCACTTTGTATGAGGAGAAATAGAAATGGACAATATTGCATTGGAGTTTAAAGATGTAACAGGAAAAGGCTTTGGATTTAAGCTTAAGAATGTCAGTATGACACTGGAAAACGGCTACATATATGCGGTCACAGGAAAGAACGGAGCAGGAAAAACGACATTGTTTAACTACATTTTAACAGAGAAAAAAAGATATACAGGCAGCATAAAGCTGTCCGGTTACGAGCTTGCTGGAAATCATGCAAAAGCAATGGAAATCACCGGGCTGGTGTCAGAGGATAATGTATTCTTCGAGAACCGTACTGGAAAGCAGAATGCTGACATACTGGGACTTGTGTATGATGATTTTGATGTGGAACTGTTTAATGAATGTATGAAAAAGATGAATGTCAGCACTGCAACGACATTGTGGCGTATGTCAAGAGGTGAGCGTATGAAGTTCCAGCTTGCGTTTGCAATAGCACATCACAGCAGGCTGTATCTTCTTGATGAAGCAACAGCAGGCATGGATGCAGTGTTTAAGATAGAATTATTTGACATGTTAAGAGAACTTATAGCACAGGAATGCTGTGTGATTATGATAACACATGACATGACAGAGATTATGAAGAATACGGATTATGTGGCAGTTATGGAGGGCGGCAGACTGGGAAAGTTCAGCGAAAGTATTGAATGCACAGTGTGAGAACAGCACAGGAAAGAGGAGAAAATGACTATCATAACAGATATCAAACAGCAGGAAAAATTAGAAAAGTTCTTTAAAGAAGAAAATACATGGTTTCCGGATAATGTAGGAGAGAAGTTTCTGGCCATATTTTTCTTCATAATATCAGGAATATTAGCATGTGCACCTAATAAAATGATAGATTTCAGTGATTTGAACAATGACATGAAGGTTGTTCTGATTGGGTACATGTTTTACATTCTTGGCGTGACATATATGGTCATGAAATACAAATCTTATCAGGAAGCATACAGCACTAACAGAAAAAGAATAACAACAAGAGAACTGCTGAAAAACATGCCGATAGACAGGATGCAGCTATGGATATTCATAACAAAAAAGAAAATAAAACCATGTGCAGTAATGACTGCGATAATAATAGCCATAAGAATAATAATAACATTGGCAGCCTATAGAAACATTTATCTATCAGACATACTGATGGTGCTGGTATTTAATCTGATTGTACCCGTCCTGATAGCGTAGTGGCTGTGTCCTATAAGAAATATGTTATATACTCACTTATAGGTAGTATCTCATATATTTCAACATAACCATGCTAATAAATAATGTTCCCTCTTAGTTCTGTCCTATAAGACTTATCATAATCTCATTTTTATAGGCAAAATTCCCACTGGTTTCATCAAAGAGTATTTCCGAAAGCAAAAAACTACCTATAAGAAGTTTTATAAACGACTTTTTATAGGTAGTTACATAATTAATTCACGTTTATTTTAATAGATGAACCCATAATCTGCCTATAAGAAACACATATATGAATGTTTTATAGGAAATAAGTCTATGGTATCACTCATCAGGCATGTATAATGAATCTACATCAGTCTTGGATTATATGCCGCGCTTTTATTACTGATTTTCATCTTCATTGCCCTGATAAGTCCTCTCACTGATAATAAACCTGGGTCTATTCTTGACCTCCATATATATCTTCCCGATGTATTCCCCGATAACCCCGAGGCACATAAGCTGTATTCCGCCCATGAAGCATACGATACATACTGTACTTGCCCAGCCGGTTACTGTGTTGCCGAGCAGGTTGTCAACGACAGCCCATATAACACCGATGAAACTGAGGATTGAAACGATAATACCAAGTGACATAACAAGACGGAGTGGTTTTACACTAAGGCTTGTTATGCCGTTTAATGCAAGGTTAAGCATTTTGCTGAAAGGATAGTGGGACTTTCCGGCAAGTCGTTCGCTTCTTGAATAATATACGCTTGTACTTTTAAAACCGACAAGCGGGATAAGCCCACGAAGGTACAGATTAGTTTCTTTGAATTGTGCCAGTTCATTAATCACACGCGTTGATAAAAGCCTGTAATCGGCATGGTTATATACAGTTTCTGCGCCAAGCTTTGCCATGATTTTATAGAAGCCTTTGGCTGTGTTTCTTTTAAAAAATGTATCTGTTGAACGGTCATTTCTTACACCATAGACGATATCACAGCCATCGTGGTAAGCGTCAACCATATCTTCCATTGCATGAATATCATCCTGTCCGTCGCAATCTATAGATATAGTCATATCAGCATACTGGGAAGCTTCCATAAGACCGGCAAGCACACTGCTCTGGTGTCCGCGGTTGCGGCTCTGGCTTATTCCGATGAAATGTTCATCCTTCTTTGATAAATCCGTAATTATATCCCATGTACTGTCAGAACTTCCATCATTGACAAACATTATTCTGCTGTCAGAATTGATTTTGCCGGCTTTGATAAGATGGTTAAGTTCATCAAGAAACATGCCTGAAGTAACAGGCAGAACCTGTTCCTCATTGTAGCATGGAATTACAATATATAAACAATCAGGTCTGTTCATAAAAACCTCCCGTTAAAGTTTTTGCTGTTCAATAGTGTATTCCCTGTATTGCCTGTAACTCTTATTATCCTGATTAAGAATAATAAAACGGTTGAATATAATTGCTATGAATAAAAGAATTACAGCGAATACACCACATTTGTATAAATACTTCTTTGAGACTGAGGACAGTTTCTTTGCCATGCTGTAAAAACCAATAATACTAAGAGGCAGTAACAGCATGAAATAAGGAAGCGTGTACTGGCATTTGCCTTCCCAGAACAGGTGGAATATGAAACCGCCTATAAAAGTAAGCGGAAGCACAGCAGCACCTGCGAAAGTACCTTCAATAAGTGTATTCACAGCATAAAGCATACTTCCAAATAAAATAATACTCTGCATTATATTAAGAAATGCGATAAATGTTGAACTTCCCTTTAGTGAAAGAATATCCGAGATAACAGGGCTTTTCTCAATATCACTGCTGCGGACATTGGTTATCCAGAAACACTGGAATTCAGGGTTATTCCACTGAGAGGCAACTTTCTTCGAAAGAAATGATGTAAATGCTTTGTGGTCGTTTTTATATGTGTCAATATAACCTTTAATCTCTGCTTTAGAAACCTCAGCTTCTTTCTTAGTATCGTAATCGTTATTCTCGTAAAATGCAGCAATACGCCCGCTGTACCAGCCGTCTGCATAAACATTGCCATCAGATGGGTGAAGTCCCATTGCAATCCATGTCCAGCTTGAAGCACCGCTTCCAAGATTGCAGCCGGAAATCTTTTCGATAACAAGCTTTGGAACAATGGCCTGAATTGCAAATCCTGCAATTACGGCACATGTAACAAGAATAATCTGTATATTTCTGTGTCTTAGTGCTTCTGCAACCGTATAGATTATGAGCGCAATCATGAATATAAGATAATTATTCTTAACCATAACGCTTAACATCATGGAAACAGCACTTATAACAATATATGAAATCTTAAAGCTGTTAAATTCTTTAAGGCTGTCAATAAAAAGCATTGTGTATTTGAAAGCGGAAGTGGCAAAGAATAATCCTGCAACATTGCCATATATGAATACGCTGTAGAGAGTCCATGGGAAAAACAGAATTCCCAGTATAATAGTGGACAGGCTTGCAATCCGCGGAAGCTTTAAAATCCCAAGTATGTCAGAAAACATCTTGTAAGTGAATACAATCATCACAACATTAAGAAGCTGCCAGAATAAGTAATTATAGTCACCAACTATGAAACCTATAATGTATTCAATGAACAGAAGCCCAATCTGGTTAGTGTATTTTGCTATATAGCCATTGTACCGGAATGCCGAATAATCACCGTTTCTAAGTCCTCTTGCAGCATCAAGCACATAATACTGGTCAGCGCCTGCATTACTCTGCGTAAGCAGAACCCAGGCAGCACCGCTTATACCAATTATAATAAGACATATATTGCGGATTCGTATAAATGTTTTCTCGTTATTGGAAAGATAACTGTTAATTCTGGTGAAAATGTTATTTCTCACAAGATAAAAGGCTGCAGCAATAAGAACTACAAGTATGATTATATGAAGCCATGCATGGTCTCCTGTGTAATAAGTGTGTTCACTTGCATCAGATGTCAGTCTGCTCGTACTGAAAATGCTTAGCAGAAACAGCCATATGTTAATAATAAGAAACAGACCTAAAACAATATATCTGTATACTGAATAAAGAGTTTTAGACATAATATTCTTCCCCCAGTTGGAATTAATGAAATACTAATCTAAATAATAACATATGATTACATCTATTGAAAGTTGTAAAATCAAATGATTTTGATTATAATGTAGTCATATTTTTTTTGGAGGATATAAACAATGATAGCTGATTCAATGGTTTCTTTAGTAAAAAACAGTTCGGTAATCCGTGCAATGTTCGAGGAAGGCAACAGACTTGCCAAGTTATACGGAGCAGAAAATGTGTATGATTTCTCACTTGGTAACCCTAATGTTCCAGCACCTGCAGAGGTTAATGAAGCAGTTAAGGATATAGTAGATAATGAAGAATCAACATTTATACATGGCTATATGAGTAATGCAGGATATGAGGATGTGAGACAGACTATAGCTGAGTCACTTAATAGAAGATTCGGAACACATTTTAACCATACTAATATTGTAATGACTGTTGGAGCAGCAGGCGGGCTTAATACAATATTCAAGACATTACTTAATCCGGGCGAAGAGGTTATGACATTTGCGCCATTCTTTGGTGAATACAGGAATTATGTAAGCAATTTTGGTGGAAAATTAGTCGTTGTTTCACCTAATACTGTGGATTTCCAGCCTAAGCTTGACGAGTTTGAAGCAAAGATAACACCTAAGACAAGAGCTGTTATCGTTAATAATCCTAATAACCCGACAGGTGTTGTATATTCAGAGGATACTATAAAGAAGATGGCTGCTATTATGGATAAGAAGCAGAAGGAGTACGGAACAGAGATTTACTTAATAGCAGATGAACCATACAGAGAGTTAGCTTATGACGGTGTTGATGTTCCATATCTTACTAAATATTACGACAATACTATTGTTGGTTATTCATACAGTAAGTCGCTTTCACTTCCAGGTGAGCGAATCGGATATCTTGTTATTCCTGATGAGGTTACAGATTCAGAAGATGTTAAGTCAGCAGCTTCTGTAGCTACAAGAATTTTAGGATTCGTTAATGCACCTTCACTTATGCAGAGAGTTGTTGCAAAATGTGTTGATGCACAGGTTAACCTTGAAGCATATGACAAGAACAGAAAGGTAATATACGAAGGACTCACAAAGTTAGGCTTTGAATGTGTAAAGCCAGAGGGAGCTTTCTATCTTTTCGTAAAGTCGCCTGTTGAAGATGAAACTGTTTTCTGTGAGGCAGCCAAGAAGCACAATATCCTTATGGTTCCTGCGTCATCATTTGGATGCCCTGGATATGTTAGAATTGCATACTGTGTATCTTATGAGACAATTGTTAATTCATTACCACATTTTGCAGAAGTTGCTAAAGAGATGGGGTTATAATTATTTGTGAAAGAAGAGGACTTATATATGAAGACATGGGAGAAGAATATCAGAAGAGTTGAGCCATATGTGCCGGGAGAGCAGCCTAAGGTTAAAGATGTTGTAAAGCTTAATACCAACGAGAATCCATATCCTCCAACACCTAAGGTGCTTGAGGCAGCAGAGAGAATGAATATCAGCGATTTAAGGCTTTATCCGGACCCTGAGGTTACAGACCTTGTACATGCAATTGCAGCTTATTACGGAATGAATGATAATCAGGTGTTCGTCGGAGTTGGCTCTGATGATGTATTGTCAATGTGCTTCCTGACATTCTTTAATTCTGACAAGCCAATACTGTTTCCTGATATCTCATATTCATTCTACAGTGTATGGGCTGACCTTTACAGAATTCCATATGAGAAGCAGCCGCTTGATAAGGATTTTAATATAATTCCAGAAGATTATTACAAGGAGAATGGCGGAGTGGTATTCCCTAACCCTAATGCTCCTACAGCACTTTATATGGAACTTGATAAGGTTGAGGATATTATTAAACATAATCAGGATGTAGTTGTTATTGTTGATGAGGCTTATATTGATTTTGGCGGAAAGTCAGCAATGGAGCTTGTCAATAAGTATGAAAATGTGCTGGTTGTCCAGACATTTTCTAAGTCACGTTCAATGGCTGGTATGAGAATAGGTTACTGTTTCGGTAATCAAGAGCTTATAAAGGCTCTTAATGCTGTCAAATTCTCATTCAATTCGTACACAATGAACAGAACTTCAATAAGCTATGGCATTGAGTCTGTCAATGATAACGAATACTTTGAAGAGTGCGTGGGTAAGATAGTTAAGACCAGAGAGAATGCTAAGGAAAGACTTTCACAGTTAGGCTTCTCATTCCCTGACTCTAAGGCTAACTTTATATTTGCAACACACAAGAGTGTTCCGGCTAAGGAAATATTTGAAAAACTTAAAGAAAAGAACATATTTGTCAGATATTTTAACCAGCCACTTATTGATAATTACTTAAGAATTACAATAGGAACTGAAGAGCAGATGGAAAAGCTTTACGCTGCGTTAGAAGAGATAACAGGACAGGTTAAGTAATATGGGAATACCTTTTGAACAGAGAAATTTTCAGAAAGAACTTGATAAGAAGATAGCGGGCTTCCAGAAAGACGGAATTGTACCAACACTGCTGCTTCACAGCTGCTGTGCACCGTGCAGCAGCCATTGCATAGAGTATCTTTCTGATTATTTCCATATAACTGTATTCTACTACAATCCGAACATATCAGCAGAAGAAGAGTATAGGAAGAGAGTAGAGGAACAGAAGAGATTCATCAGTGAATTTCCGGCAAAGTATAAGGTTTCCTTCATAGAAGGCGATTATGATACTAAGGAATTCTATGACATAGCTAAAGGATATGAACAGTGCAGGGAAGGCGGGGAGAGATGCTTCCGTTGTTATGAGCTGCGGCTTAAAAAGACCTGTGAAACTGCAAAGGCTGGTGGATTTGATTATTTTACGACAACGCTTACAATAAGCCCTCTAAAGAACAGCGTCAAGCTTAATGAAATAGGTTTAAAGCTTTCAGAGGAATATGATATGCCATATCTTTTATCTGATTTTAAGAAAAAAGAGGGATATAAGCGTTCTATTGAACTATCACATGAGTATAATTTATACAGGCAGAATTATTGCGGATGTGTCTATTCGCGTTGATTTTTGTATAGGGAGTATGATATACTAAAACAAGATTTTGTGGTGATTAAATTTAAAGAGTAGATTGCATTATAATGCGTGAATTGGAGGATAATACTATGGCAAAGAAACATGGATTGGCTAAGGTTGTTTTAGGAGTGGGCGCTGCTGCTGTAGCAGGCAAGGTTGCTTTTGATAAGTTCAAGCAGACTAAGGAAAGATTCGCTAAAGAAGAGAATGATAGTTTTGATGATGAAATCCGTAAGTATAATGCTATCGGAGAGAAGAAGGTTATAGAGGTTGAAGATGAGGTATTTGCTGGCTGCGAGCTTAAAGCAGTGGCCTCTAAGACAGTACTTGACCTCGGTCTTGCAGTGTTTGAGAAGGATGTATATATTAATTTCTCAAGTAATGCAAGTTCAGTAACTATCATTCTTCCAGAAGGTGTCAATGCAACATGTGATATTTCAAGAAAGATAGCTGGTGTTAAGAATCTTGTTGATAATGTTGACGAAGAAGGAATCCACACAGTATATATTATTGGTAAGGCTGTATGCAGTAATGTAGAAGTAATTCCTGTTAATTTCTATGTCGATGAAGAAGATGAGGAAGATCCTGATTTTGTTGATGAGGATGACTGCCTCGCATCAGAGGATGATTTTGATGATGATGTTATATTTGATGAGAAAGACGGAGACGTTGAGGTTGAAGTCAAGGTAATTAATGGAAAAGTATCTGATAATGAGCAGAAAAAACCAGAAGCATCTGATACAAATACAGATAAGGAAGAAGCAGAAGAAACTGAAAAGGAAGAATCTGCTGATGATACAGAAGAAACAGAGACAATCAATCTTGAAGAAGTGTAATAACTTCACTATGCTAAAGAATTATGAAGAATAGAGATAAGATATTAGATTACTTTGATAATGTGGCAGATGGCACAATTGTGTCGGCTAATGATATGTATGAGCATGGATTTGTGCGGATGAATCAGGAAGCATTCTTCCGGGCGGTCGAAAGACTCTCTGACGAGGGTGAGATAATCCGTGTTGGAAGAGGCATGTATATTAAGAAATCAGATGCGCAGGGAGATATTACAGAGCTTTTACTGAATTATTTCTTTGGAGAGGATAATTCAAGCGGAATGTTTACCGGAATACACCTGTATAACAAATATTCGCTTACGAATGTTAAGTCTGATAGTATAAGCCTGTATTCTAACGTGTGTAAGCAGTCTGTATGTCATATTGGTAATATAGAGGTGAAAAGACCTGCAGTAGAACTTGATTTTGATAATACGAGAATTATTGAGGCAATGGAGATATTCCAGAATTATTTTAACATTCCTGAACTTGATAAAACTAAATTTGCAAGATATGCAAAGCAGTTTGCAAGGGGGTATGATGATGGAGCCGCAGTAACAGTATTACGAAGTATGAAGTATAAGAAAAGATCAATTGCTTTTATGAAGAAGGTACTTGATACATACAAGGTTCCTAATACTTTATCTCAGTTTTTAAGTAATGCTTCACATTATAAAGTGCCAACATTTAATAAGCTTGCAAGATAATCAAGAATCGGTTTACATAAGGAAAGGACAGAATATGAAGAAGATAATGATTGCATCAGATATACACGGTTCTGCATATTATTGCAGAAAGCTGCTTGAAAGATATGAAGCAGAGAAGCCAGACAGACTCGTTCTTTTAGGTGATATACTCTACCATGGCCCGAGAAATGACCTGCCTAAGGAATATGCACCTAAGGAAGTTATTGCAATGCTTAATCCTTTACGCAATGAGATTATATGCGTAAGAGGTAATTGTGATACAGAGGTTGACCAGATGGTGCTTGACTTTAATGTACTTGCAGAACAGGCATATCTTAATTTCAATGACAGATCAATCGTTATTGCACATGGACACAAGCTTGATGAGAAGAATATACCTGCATTAAAGGAAGGAGATATTCTACTTTGCGGACATACACATGTACCTAAGTGTGAGAAGAGAGATAATTACATATACATGAATCCTGGTTCAGTTTCAATTCCTAAAGAGAACTCAGAACACAGTTATATGATACTGGAGGATAAGTTCTACTGGAAGAACCTCGATGGGGAAGAGTACATGGAATATTAATATGCCGAAAGCAGCAGGATAATTGTATGTGACAGGAGCTATTATTCAATCAGAAATAAGACCTATGGCAGTAGTCATAGGTTTTTTTTACGGCGTAGAAAAATGCAAAGGAAACTCAGAGGAGAATTCGTAATGAAAAAGAAAAAATGTAACAGAGTTTTGCTGGTTTTTCTGGTAATGGTGACAGCTATATCACTTTTGTCAGGCTGTGGCGGCAAAAGTGCAGAAAAAGAAGATGGGGAAACAATTACGGTGTACTTATGGAGCACAAGCCTGTATGAAAAATATGCACCATATATTCAGGAACAGCTTCCGGATATCAATGTTGAATTTGTAGTAGGAAATAATAATCTGGATTTCTACAAGTTTCTTAAGGAAAACGGTGGATTGCCGGATATTATAACTTGTTGTCGTTTTTCACTGCATGATGCGAGTCCCCTAAAAGACAGTCTTATGGATCTTTCTACAACCAATGCAGCAGGTGCGGTCTATGACAGCTACCTTAGCAATTTTATGAATGAGGATGGAAGCGTAAACTGGATTCCAGTGTGTGCGGATGCACACGGTTTTGTAGTTAACAAAGATCTTTTTGAAAAGTATGATATCCCTCTCCCAACAGATTATGAAAGCTTTGTTTCTGCCTGCCAGGCATTTGACAAAGTGGGAATCCGTGGGTTTACTGCAGACTATTATTATGATTATACCTGTATGGAAACACTGCAGGGTCTGTCAGCATCAGAGTTGTCTTCTGTAGATGGACGCAAGTGGCGTACTGCCTACAGTGATCCTGATAATGAAAAGAGAGAAGGTCTGGACAGTACTATCTGGCCTGAGGCTTTTGAACGCATGGAGCAATTTATCCAGGATACTGGTCTGAGCCCGGATGATCTGGATATGAATTATGATGATATAGTTGAGATGTATCAAAGTGGAAAGCTTGCCATGTACTTTGGAAGCTCTTCTGGAGTAAAAATGTTTCAGAATCAGGGGATTAACACAACATTTCTTCCATTCTTTCAGAAGAATGGTGAAAAGTGGCTTATGACTACACCATATTTTCAGGTGGCTTTAAACCGTGACCTGACTCAGGATGAAACACGCCGGAAGAAAGCAATGAAGGTGCTGAACACAATGCTTTCAGAGGATGCACAGAACCGGATTATTAGTGATGGACAGGATCTGTTAAGCTACAGTCAGGATGTGAATCTTAAGCTTACGGAATATCTGAAAGATGTGAAACCTGTGATAGAAGAAAACCATATGTATATCCGCATTGCGTCAAATGACTTTTTCTCTGTTTCCAAGAATGTGGTTTCGAGAATGATTTCAGGAGAATATGATGCAGAGCAGGCTTATCAGTCATTTAATTCTCAGCTTCTTGAGGAGAAATCCATTCCTGAGAAAGTAATATTGGATTCACAGAAGTCTTATTCCAATCGTTTTCATAGCAACGGTGGAAATGCGGCATATTCGGTTATGGCCAACACTCTGCGTGGCATCTATGGGACAGATGTGCTGATAGCAACCGGAAACAGCTTTACGGGAAATGTGCTGAAAGCCCGTTATACACTCAAAATGGCGGGAAGCATGATCATGCCAAATTGTCTTTCAGCCTACAGCAGCAAGATGAGTGGAGCTGAGCTGAAAGAGACTGTTAAAAACTTTGTAGAAGGCTATGAAGGCGGTTTCATCCCATTTAACCGTGGCTCACTGCCTGTGTTTAGTGGCATTTCTGTAGAAGTCAAAGAAACAGATGATGGTTATACATTGAGTAAAATTACAAAGGACGGAAAGAAAGTTCAGGACAATGATACTTTTACAGTAATCTGTCTTGCGATACCAAAACACATGAAAGCTTATCCGGCAGATGAGAATATTGTGTTTGATGAAGAAGATACTGCTGTGGAAGATGCCTGGACAGGAGCTGTATCAGATGGTAATGCCGTTCTTGCAGAGCCTGAGGACTACATGACTCTGAGGTGAGAAGTATGGAAATTAAGAATCATAATAAAGACAGAAAGAGAACTGGCATGAGAAAACGATTTAGTATAGCGGCATATCTAGCTGTTTTTGCGTGTGTTGTATTGCTGGTTTTCCAATATTTTGGATTTATATCGAAAACTGTTTATGAGGAAAGCGTTTCTCATCTGACGGAAGTTTTTCATCAGTCTGATAACATGCTACGGGAACTTACAGATAAGAATCTGACTTATCTTCATATGTGGGGGGAGAATCTGCAGAATACCTCAAGTGAGGACGAAATTCGTGACTATATAAAGAAAGCGCAGGAATATGCAGGCTTTGTAGAATTTTATTTTCTGTCAGCTGAAGGAAACTATAAGGTTGTAACAGGCAACACCGGGTATCTTGGATTACAGGAAAATATTGAAGAGGAAATCAGGCAGGGAAATGATGTTATTGCAAATGCAGCAGTTCCCGGAAAATCCCAGCTGCTTGTTTTTGCCACTCCTAAGGCTCATGGAATTTATCAGGGATTTGAATATGATGCGATTGCCATTGCCTATGAAAACTCTGATATCGTAAATGTACTGGATATTTCTGTTTTTAATGGAAATGCCCAGAGTTTTGTTGTTCATCCGGATGGACGTGTTGTGGTAAATCATTCGTCTGCATCATGGGGTAATGTGTATAATTTCTTTGGCGTTCTGCGAGAGCACTCTGATATGTCTGAAAAAGAAATCAATGAGCTTTCGGAGAAGTTTAAAACAGGATGTACCGATGCGATGCTCCTAAATCTGGATGGAAGGAACTACTATCTGGTCTATGAAAAATCGGATATCCAGGACTGGATGTTCTTAGGACTTGTACAGGCGGATATTGTCAATGCCAGTATGAACAGCCTGCAGCGCAGTACGATACTTCTAGTTAGTGCGATTGTGTTCTGTATTGCCGCATTCCTTATAAGCCTGATTGTTCAAAAAAGCAGGACAAACTTAAGAAAAAAAGATACGGAGATTCTGTACCGGGATGAGCTGTTTCAAAAGCTTTCAATGAATGTTGATGATGTTTTCCTGATGCTGGATGCAAAAACATATCAGGCAGATTACATCAGTCCGAATGTGGAAAAACTGCTGGGCATTACGGTAGAACAGATTCGTAAGGATAGTAGTATTCTGGCAAAACTGCATATGGCAGAACAGGGAGATACAGAGAAAAATTATCTGGAAGGAATTCAGGTTCATGAACAGAAAGAAGGAGATTTCGAATATGTTCATCTGAAAACAGGGGAAAAACGCTGGTTTCATAATATTGCGATGTGCTGTGAGATAAACGGGAAAAAGAAATTTATTCTGGTTATGTCAGACCGTACTGCTGACTGGAAAATGAATCAGGCACTTTCAGAGGCAGTACGTGCTGCAGAGACAGCAAACCGGGCAAAGAGTACTTTCCTTTCCAATATGTCTCACGATATCAGGACACCAATGAATGCGATTATCGGTTTTACAACACTGGCGGTAAGTAATATTGATGATCAGAAAAGAGTCCGGGATTATCTGGACAAGATTCTTTCATCCAGCAACCATCTCCTCTCACTGATTAATGATATATTGGATATGAGCCGTATCGAGAGTGGAAAAATCCATTTGGAAGAAACGGAGGTCAATCTGTCGGATGTACTTCATGATTTGAAGACCATCATCAGTGGGCAGATCCATGCAAAGCAGCTGGATCTTTATATGGATGTCATGGATGTGACAGATGAGGATGTCTATTGTGATAAGACACGACTGAATCAGGTGCTTTTAAACCTTTTGTCGAATGCAGTTAAGTTTACTCCTGCAGGAGGAACTGTTTCTGTACGGTTGAAGCAGTTCCCAGGGACAGTAAAGGGCAGTGAAATGTACGAGATCCGGGTAAAGGATAATGGAATCGGCATGAGCCCGGAATTTGTAAAGAAGATTTTTTCTCCTTTTGAGAGAGAGCGTACTTCCACAGTCAGCAGGACTCAGGGGACAGGGCTTGGAATGGCCATTACCAAGAATATTGTGGATATGATGGGCGGAACAATTGATGTTCAGACAGAACAGGGCAAAGGTACTGAATTTATTGTTTGTCTGCCATTTCGGATTCAGTCTGAGAAACACCATACAGAGAAGATTGCAGAGGATACAATCCTTCCGGCTGCGGGTTCAGATTTCCGAGGCAAACGTATATTGCTTGTGGAAGATAATGAACTGAACAGTGAAATTGCGGTGGAGCTTCTTAATGCGTATGGCTTCGTGGTTGATACTGCAGAAAATGGAGCTGAGGCGGTGGAGAAGGTTAAGAATTCGACACCGGGTAATTATGATCTCGTACTGATGGATGTTCAGATGCCTGTAATGAACGGATATGAGGCTACCAAACAGATCCGTGCACTGAATGATCCGGCACTGGCTGGGATTACTATTCTTGCCATGACTGCCAATGCCTTTGATGAAGATAGAAAAAAAGCACTGGAATGCGGTATGAATGGTTTCTTATCCAAACCTATAGTTATTGAGGAATTGATTGGTACATTACAGAAGAATATTGAACAGGTGTCATTACAAAATATATAGAACAATCATATTTATTTTATACATTTTTAATTGCTTTTATCGGGTTGTATGTTACCATATGTATGTTGATGTGAATTACTTCAATATATAGAAAGGGAATGTTTTTTATGAACCGATTTAAGCAGAGTTTTTCAAGATTTATGTATGGAAGATATGGCATGGACCAGCTTTCGAGATGTTTATCATATGTAGTTCTTGTTTTGATTATACTTACCTTCTTCTTAAGGAGTAATGTAATATATACAGTAGCACTTCTTGGTATTGTGTACATATATTTCAGAATGTTTTCAAGAAATATATCAAGAAGAAGTGCTGAAAACCAGAAGTACATGAAGATTCATTATAAATTCATGAGTAAGTTTAACAAGATAAGAGCAAGAATCAAGGACAGTAAGACACATAGAATTTTCAAGTGTCCAAGCTGTGGACAGAAGATAAGAGTTCCTAAGGGAAAGGGCAGAATAAGTATTAAGTGTCCTAAGTGTCGTATAGAATTTATCAAGAAAACATGATATTGAATTAATTAACGGCTGGTGCGTATGCATCAGCTGTTTTCATGTTATTGCAGTTGTCAGCATAGATATTATGTGAACTTAACCGGAGAATTATGTGTGAATCCGAGAATTGAGAATCTATTGCAGATTAGTGCTGATACAAGTGAAGATATAAGGCAGCAGGTACCTGATATGGATGCAGGGTTTGATGACTCTGACAGAACGTGGGAGATAATTGTCAAGACGGCTGGAAGTCTGGACAGGATTAGAAGCATTTATACAAATGCAGAGTTTACGCAGCTTCTGTGTGGATACTGGATTGTAAGAACAACGATTTATAATATTGAAGCACTTGCCACAGAACCAGAGATTATATTTATTGAAAAGCCTAAGGCATTATACTTTGAATTGTATGCAGCTAAGTCAGAAGCCTGTGTTAATGTTGCAAAAGCAGAAGAAACCCAGTATGGAGGCGTGACCGGAAAAGGTGTGCTTGTAGCGGTAATTGATTCGGGAATAGATATAGGTAATAATGAATTTCTTGATGACTCAGGGAATACAAGAATTAAGGCGTTATGGGATCAGACAACAGGTATTACATATTCTGATATGGAAATTAACAGTATACTGGAGGATTACAAGAATGGAGCTGTAAAGACACTGCCGGCAAGAGATGTAACCGGACATGGCAATGAAGTTGCAGTTATTGCATGTGGAAGAAGCGGTGTTGCTTCTGATGCTGACATTTTAATTGTAAAGCTGGGAAATTCAGGGGGAAATGCATACATAAGGACAACGCAGATTATGAGAGGCGTTGATTACTGCATAAGAAAAGCTATTGAATATAGTCAGCCGGTTGTGGTTAATATAAGTTATGGCGGAACTTATGGCAATCATGAGGGTGGTTCGATATTTGAAATGTTTATAGATGACTGCTGTTCAACATACAGATGCAGTATATGTATAGGGGTCGGCAATGAAGGAGAAGGCAGAACACATTATTCAGGTCAGCTTATCAGTGGAAATGTACTGGATGCAGAACTTGCAATTGGTGATTATGAGCCGCAGATAAGTATACAGATATGGAAAAGGGCAATGGACAATGCAAGAATTGAACTTATTGCGCCAACAGGGGAAAGACTGGTTATAAGTGAAAGAAATGCGGGGGTTGTGCATCATAACATTAAGAATATGCGTATCGTATCAAAGGCATATGGACCGGGACCATTCTATATGGGTGAAGAGATATATGCAGCCATAGTTGCGACAAGCGGATATATTACTTCTGGAATATGGGATATAAGATTTACCGCAGCAAATGTGTTGGATGGATTCTTTAATATGTGGCTTCCTCCGGTTTCGACATTAAGCAGAGCAACAGGATTTTTAAGGCCGTCGCCTGAGTACACATTTACAATACCGGGGACTTCGAGGCGGGCAATATGTGTTGGTGCCAATGGGCGTGCTCCGGGGAGTGCGGCCACATTTTCTGGCAGGGGAGTTAATGTAAAAAGCGGCCTTATGTTGTATGCAAAACCTGACATAACAGCACCGGGTGTTAATATTAGAATTCCGGGGAATAAGGAGAAAACTGTTACGGGGACATCTTTTGCAACACCCATGGTTACGGGGGCAGCTGCTATGCTGATGGAATGGGGGATTGTGAAGGGCAATGACCAATATATGTATGGTGAAAAGCTTAAAGCATACCTTATAAATGGTGCAACACGGGTGGGAAATGTATGGCCTGATTCAGCCAGAGGCTGGGGAGAATTATGCGTTGCGGCAAGCATTCCCGTCAAATAAATTCATTTAACACTTGAAAAATATACAAACATTGTGGTAAAGTATGTTTAACATACAGTATTAATGTGTTATTAGAAATGAGGTTATATATATGAAGATTTCAACAAAGGGAAGATATGCGCTCAGGGTTATGATTGATCTTGCGGAGCATAATACAGGAGAATATATTCCACTTATGGATATTGCCAGAAGACAGGATATTTCTGAGAAGTATCTGGAAGCGATTGTTGCAACATTAAGCAAGAATGATTTTCTCATATCATTAAGAGGAAAGGGTGGCGGATACAAGCTTGCACGCAATCCGGAGGATTATTCAGTGCTTAGCATACTTCTTGTAACAGAGGGTTCACTTGCACCGGTTGCATGTCTTGAGAAGAAGCCTAACAGATGTCCGAAGGCGGCAGAATGTAAGACTTTACAGATGTGGGAAGGTTTTGAGAAGCTTGTTAATGATTACTTCGGCAATATTACAATAGCAGATCTTGTTAATTCTAATGTGGGAATAGACAGTTATATTATATAGTAAATGTTAATGATAGTTCATGACTGCCTGAGATTGTTCAGGCAGTTATATTTTTTCTCAAATAACCTATTGACATACTAGGTAAAAGGGTTTAATATATGGACAGTTCAATAAATATTGAATGTTCATCGCATAACAGATGAAAGGATGAGAAATATATGAGTGGTTTTAACACATCACTGCTGCATGATGGCGTTGACGATTATCCTAATGGAGCAACACTTGTTCCAATATATCAGTCAAGCGCATTTAAGCATGAGAGTGCAGAAGAACTGGAGAGAATATTTGATAATAAGGCGATGGGATTCTCATATACGAGAATTAACAATCCAACTATAGAAGCATTTGAAAAGAGAATTACCAAACTAGAGAAAGGTTTTTCAAGTGTAGCGTGTTCTTCAGGAATGGCGGCAATATTTAATTCTATAGCCAATATTGTAAGACAGGGTGATGAGATTGTTGCTTCATGTGGATTATACGGAGGTACTGTTGAACTGTTTGAGGACCTGGAAAGCTTTGGCATTACAGTGAAATATGTGGCTGATAATAAGCCGGAATGCTTCGAGGAACTTATAACAGATAAGACGAGAGTTGTATTTGCAGAGACAATTGGTAATCCCAAGCTTGATGTAACAGATATCAAGGCAGTGGCGGATGTTGCACATGCACATGGAATTCCGCTTATAGTTGATAATACGGTATCAACGCCATATCTTATACAGCCTATAACTCTTGGCGCAGATGTGGTAGTTAATTCATCATCAAAGTACATTAATGGAAGCAGTGATGCGATAAGCGGAATACTTACTTTTAATGGAAAGTTCAAGTTTGATAAAGAAAAGTATCCGGGACTTAAACCATATTTGAAATTCGGTCCAATGGCATATATAATTAAACTTCGTAACGGATTATTCAGAAATACTGGTGGTTGTCTTTCTCCACAGAATGCTTTTCTTAATAACCTGGGACTTGAGACATTAGGGCTTAGAATGGAGAGACACTGTTCTAATGCGTATGAACTTGCCAGATACTTAGACACATTTGAAGGAATTACAGTTAATTATCCGGGACTTGAGAGCAGTCCGTATCATGAAGTGGCTGATAAGCAGTTTACTAAAGGCTATGGTGCGATAATAACATTCAGAGTTGGAAGCAAGGAAAGAGCATTTAAGATAATTAATGCATTAAAGATTCCTAATATAGTTTCTAACATAGGAGATACCAAGACACTGGTTATCCACCCTGCTTCAACGATTGCACTTCATCTAAGCGACAAGGATAAAGAAGCTTCGGGAGTGTATGACGATCTGATAAGAGTCAGCGTAGGAATAGAGGATATAGATGATCTTAAGGAAGATTTCAGGGCAGCCTTAGAGTCTACTGATAATGAATAGTGCATGGCACAGAAATGAGGATATTATGGCAGAGAAAGTTGATTATGGAACACTTAAGAAGGGTGGATTCATGAGACAGAAGCAGAAGAATAACTTCTCACTTCGTCTTGCGGTTGTAGGTGGATATCTTACAGCCGAGAATCTCATTAAGATTGCAGAAGTTGCAGACAAATATGGAGACGGACATGTCCATCTTACATCAAGACAGGGCGTTGAGATTCCGTTTATTAAACTTAAAGATATAGATGCTGTTAAGGAAGAACTTGCAGAGGGCGGCTGCAGACCTGGTGTATGTGGTCCGAGAGTGCGTACAGTCACAGCCTGTCAGGGCAATACAATATGTCCTAGCGGTAACATAGATTCATATGACATAGCAGTTAAGTTAGACGAAAGATACTTCGGAAGAGAGCTTCCACACAAGTTCAAGTTCGGTGTTACAGGATGTCAGAACAACTGTCTTAAGGCAGAGGAGAATGATGTTGGTATCAAGGGCGCTGCTGATGTTAAGTGGATTGAAGACAAATGTATTGGCTGTGGTGTATGTGAGAAGGCCTGTCGTACAGGTGCAATCACAATACAGGATGGCAAGGTTGCAGTTGATTATGACAAATGTAATTACTGCGGCAGATGCGCTAAATCCTGTCCAACAGATGCGTGGGACGCACCTTCTGCATATATCATTTCATTTGCAGGAACATTTGGTAATTCTATAAGCAAGGGTGAATCACCACTTCCGCTTATCAGAAATGAAGAACAGTTATTCCGTGTTTGTGATGCAGCAATCCAGTTCTTTGCAGACAACGCAAAGCCAAGTGAAAGATTTAAGTTCACACTCGACAGAGTTGGAAGAGAAGAATTCTATAAGAAGATTAAGGAGGCATACAATGGCTGATTTTGAGATTGATGATACAGTAGATATTACTGATGTGGTCTGCCCAACAACATTTGTTAAGGCAAAGGTAGCAATTGAGGAGTTAGATGACGGACAGATTCTTGCAGTCAGAATGAATGACGGTGAGCCTGTTCAGAATGTTCCAAGAAGTATTAAGGAAGAGGGACATCAGATATTAAAGCTTACAGCTAATGAGGATGGTACATATACTCTTATCGTAAGAAAGGTAGAAGACGAGGATTAAGGAAAGGAGGGCTTATGGCAGCCAGAGCTAATGCAGAGAATTTCGAAGAACTGGTTCTTAAGTCAGAACTTCCGGTTCTTGTGGATTTCTATTCAGATTCATGCATCCCATGCAAGATGATGGCAGGGGTTGTAGGAGACATTGAAGATGATTACGAGGGAAAGCTTAATGTTTACAAGGTAAATGTAAACTTTGATGAATCGCTTGCTTCTAAATATGAAGTATTGGCAGCACCTACATTTGTTGCATTCAACAAAGGTGCTGAGACAGGCAGAATTGCAGGAAAGACAACTAAGGATGCACTGCTTGGATTATTTGAAGGATTAGTATAATAAACGGCGCAAGAAATGAGATTTAATTACAGGGAGGAATGTTATGAAGATTACAGTTGCAGGAAACAAGAAGGAATATGAAGATGGAATTACAGTAGCAGAGCTTATCGTTAAGGAGAATGTTGAGAATCCGGAATATGTAACAGTTACTGTTAATGATGATTTTGTTGAGAGAGATGATTTTGAGACAACAAAGTTAAATGAAGGCGATGCAGTTGAGTTCTTATATTTCATGGGAGGAGGAGCATACTAATGGCGTTTACTAATGAACAGCTTGAAAGGTATTCGCGCCACATTATTTTAAAGGAAGTTGGAGCTAAAGGACAGAAGAAGCTTCTTAATGCGAGCGTGCTTATAATCGGTGCAGGTGGACTCGGAGCTCCTGCAGCTATGTATCTGGCAGCAGCCGGAGTTGGAACAATCGGTATTGTTGACGCTGATGAGGTTGATTTATCTAATCTTCAGAGACAGATTATCCATTCAACAGCAGATATCGGCAAAGCTAAGGTTAAATCTGCTAAAGAAACAATGGAAGCAATCAATCCTGATGTAACAGTTAAGACTTACAGAGAATTCGTTACATCTGAGAATGTTATTGAGCTTATCAAGGATTATGATTTCATCATTGATGGAACAGATAATTTCCCAGCAAAATTCCTTATTAACGATGCATGTGTTATGGCTGGAAAGCCTTTCTCTCATGCCGGAATCATAAGATTCAAGGGTCAGCTTATGACTTATGTACCGGGAGAAGGACCATGCTACAGATGTGTATTCAAGAACCCACCACCAAAGGATGCAGTTCCAACATGCAAGCAGGCAGGTGTTATCGGAGCAATGGGCGGTGTTATCGGAAGTCTTCAGGCAATGGAAGCTATCAAGTACATCATTGGAAAGGGAGACCTTCTTACAGGAAGACTTCTTACATATGATGCTTTAAAGATGGAATTCCATACAATTAAGCTTCCAAAGGATCATAATTGTGCTATATGCGGCGATAATCCTACAATTCATGAACTTATTGATTATGAGCAGGCTGAATGTGATATGCATAAGTAATAAGAGAAAATATATGTGATGGCAGAATAATGGGATAATCATGTGCAGGCACGCTTTCGCTACTTGTCGTTCACAGCGGTACTAAGCTCGCCAACGCCGAAGGCGTTGGCTTGCTAAGTGCCGGTGACTCCAAAGTGCGCTGCACATGATTATCTCATTATTCTGCTTATATATGTTTTCTCTTTCAGCGTGTGCGCGGGGCTTACGCTGGATAAGTATGAAAGTGATAATTTTGTTTTGGAGGACAGGTATGGTTATACGAATTAAAAAGGTGGATTATGATTCAATTGTACGTTATTGCTTAGATGGGCTTCCTAATGAATCTTGTGGGCTTATTGCGGGATTTACTGATGGGGATGTTAAGGTTATTGAGAAGGTGTATTTTCTTACTAATCTTGACCATAATAATGTACATTTTACTATGGATCCTAAAGAACAGTTCGCAGCAGTCAAGGATGCAAGAAGTCTTGGATTAACCATGCTTGGAAACTTTCATTCACACCCGGAAACTCCTTCAAGACCTTCCGAGGAGGATAAGAGACTGGCATATGATTTGACTGCTGTATATATGATTATGTCCTTTATGGATAATGACAATCCTGTGTTTAAGGCATTTGGTGTTGATAAGGATAAGAATGTTATTGAGCATGTGCTTGAGATTGTGTAATATGAACCTCTTCGCTTAGTTTAAGTGAAGGGGTTTTGTTTTTTATTAGGGGATTATGGAGGACAAATGGAGATAAAACAAGGATATGCGTATCATATAAAAGATGAATATTTTACAACGGCAAAAGATGAGCATCTTATGAAAAATAAGGAAGATAATTCCCCGATTCTCGCTATGATAGATTGCTATTTCTAAGATTTGTTAGTAACATTTTAATAGACAAAGAACAGTGCTGTGATATTAATACTACAATCAGGAGGTAGCTCTATGGACAAACAGAAAACAGGTGAGCTTATTAAGAGTGCGAGAATTAAGAAAGGATATACACAGGTTGAATTGGGTGATTTGCTTGGAGTGACTAACAAAGCAATTTCCAGATGGGAAAAAGGAGACAGTTTTCCCGATATAGGTGTTATAGAAGAGTTATCAAGAATACTTGACATAAGGATTCAGGATATTGTAATAGGGGAGATTAAGGAGAAGAATACCGACAGTGAAACAGCGGTTACAGAAGTTGTGAGAGTGGCAAAGCTGCAGGACAGAGTAAAGAAAAGAGAACTTATAACAGGAATTGTTGCTGTTATTATTGTTGGATATATGCTTATGTGTGGGTGGTACTCATTCAGGGGACATATTGACAGTTCGGGAATGTATTATCTTGGGATATCTCTTGCTGTTATTCTTGTAGTTGTGTTTCTGAAAGAAAGATTAATCGGTGCAGATCCAAATAGAGAAAATGCGGATAAGCGGATATATAATATTATCGGATTTGGAAGTATGGCATACAGTTTTATTATGATGATAATTGTGACTGGCATATTTAATAATCATGAAATTCAGTCATGGAAGATAGACGGAAATATAGGACGAATTATAAATGTGCAGCTTATTATAATATTTATACTTAATCTTGCATTGCTTATTATTCAGAATTATGTCAGCATGCGAAAATATGAAGGAGAGACTGGAAGAGCGTACAGTCTGATAGGAGCATGCTTTACAAGTATGATGTATTCATGGCTGTTGCATACATTGACAGATATACACAGCTTTAATAAATATATGATAATCATTGCGGCTATTGTGATAATTGAACTGCTTGCTGTATATATTATCAGGTTCTGTGTTACTAATCATAGACAGGTTTCATAAAGAACAGGAGCATGTTACTATTTACCCGGTAACATGCTCCTGTCTAGTTTTAAAGTTAATTATTCTAATTATTAAGAGCTTCTTCAGCCTTTAAATAATCTTCCTCTGAGTATTTAGTAAGAATCTGCTCTTTGGTCAGTCTGAGCTCAATCATTGTAATAATTGCTGTCTGACGATCTTTTTGCATGCCTTTAATTTCTCCTTTACGTTCGCCTTCAGCAACACCCTTCTGAACCCACTCATCTTCCATCTCCTGAACACATTTCCACACGGGAGTTTCACCTCCATCGTCTAATTCATTAAATATATCTGATAATTTGGAAAAACCGGTAATTGTTGTTACCAGATTGATGATTTCGCCGTCTATTGATTTGTTAGTGTATTCTTCAGACAATCATTGAAGATTCTTTGTATATATCTTCTGTGTAATGTCAAATACACTTCTGACATCTTCATTATAAAATTGATAGTGTCCTGAATCAAGTATCTGAACAAGATTTATCTTGTAATCAGAAAAGAAAGGACGCAGTTCTTCAGGGATGTCAGTCATCATGCCAGATAAAGTGACAGGACCATCCCATGGAGATTCTCCATAGTAGAATATAAGCGTGATTATAGGATGAATCTTGTCCGATTTGTTCATGCCGGACAGAAAGCCGGTATCAGAGTCTAAGTCATGCTCTGCCTTGTGTATATTACGGAATTCATTACATTCCTTAAGATAACCAAGCCCATCATAAAGCAAAGCCCTTACAGGCATGGCATAGTGTGGATTAGTCTGCAGTTCCAGACCAAGAATAGTGAATTCAATACCATTATGGAACTTCTTGATAATGTCTCTTGTTCTGACAAGAGATTCATTGTAATCATTGAATTGAATAATACCGGAAACATCGGTATCCATCTCAGTTAGTTCATCAGGATTAATAACCTGCCTGCCATTAAAAGCTACAGCATTGAAGAGGTCGGCAAAGCGTTCGTTGTTACGCCAGAAGGTTTTCATGGCAGTATCTGGTTTATCAATCTTTCTGCAAATATATTAAAATTAGGGACTGCGGTTACACAGCTTACAGAAAGCTACGGACAGTTTGACAGTGGAATCAATGAGAACACAGACGGAGTTGCAGAGGTTGCAACAGATACAGCAGATACAGCCAAGAAACTTAATTTCTGGCAGAAGCTGCTTAAGCTGTTCGGGTTATTTAAAGAGTAAATAAAGTAAAAAATGTGGTGCCATATCAATTAGAATATGACACCACATTTATATTACACATGAAATATCTCAACAAGAAATATCATTGCAAGACCATAGTAAGTCACAACCGCAACAAGGTCATTTACAGTTGTGATAAGCGGGCCTGACGCAACAGCCGGGTCAATGTGAATCTTGTGGAAGAACATAGGAATAATAGTTCCCACAAGGCTTGAAACAACCATTGCAACAATAAGGGATAATCCGACACAGCCAGATATTAAAAATGCTGATATCCACGCATATTTCTTGAATATATGAATATAGACACCTAAGAATACAAGTGCCATAATACCAAGACTTGCACCATTAATGAAACCAATCTTCATCTCTTTGAAAAGAAGGGATAACTTCTTCTTAGCACTTAAAGTCTCATCCATAAGTACACGGATAGTTACAGCAAGTGATTGTGTTCCGACATTACCAGCCATGTCGAGAACGAGAGACTGGAAACATATTACAATCGGAAGAACAGCAACTACTGATTCAAATATTCCTACAACTGATGAAACTGCCATTCCAAGAAACAGCAGTATAATAAGCCAAGGCAGACGTTTCCTGATACTTACAAGCGTTGGTTCGCTTAAATCATCTTCTGAAGTAAGACCGGCAAGTTTTGCATAGTCATCACCCATTGCATCGTCAACGAGTTCAACGATATCTGTTGCAGTAAGGATACCGCATATCTTTCCATCTTCAGTAAGTACAGGAATGGAATCCTCTTCGTAATCTGCAATCTTATCAATACATTCATTGATATTTTCATGCTCATATACATAAGGGTATGAACTGCTTATTATGTCGGCAAGGTTATCATTCTGTCTTGCTATAATTAAATCCTTTAAGTCAATTGCACCGGCAAATTTGTCAGCACTATTAACTACATATATAGTTGATATATTGTCATGTTCGCCAGCCTGCTTGACAAGGGCACTCATGGCTTCTCTTATAGTAAGGTTATCTGGTATGCATATGAAATTATTAGTCATACAGCTACCAATCTCATCGTTCTCATAAGAAAGAAGCTTCTGGACATCTTCCTTTGCATCAGCGTCTAAGTGTTCAACAATTTCATTCTTCTTAGTTTCTGACAAATCGTCAAGTACATCAACCGCATCATCAGAATCCATGTAAGATACTACACGTGCAGCTTTCTCTAATGACAGCTCTTCAAGATATTTTTCCGCATCATCAAGATAAGAGAAAATCTCAGCAATCATATGTTCATCAAGAACGTTATATATATGCTGTCTTTCAGCAGGTGTAAGAAGAGTGATTGCTTCAGCAATATCTTTTTCATGATACTTAGAAAGTGCCTTAACTAATTTCTGTGAATTCTTAGATGACTTAAAAATCCTGACAAGTTCTTTTACATAATCTTTCTTCGGGAATAATACTTTGTTCATTGTGACCTCCTTCTTGCCTCAATTGGGCATAAAAATACATCGCTACAGATGATTGTGATAGTAAGGATCCTCTGATGCGATGTATAAAAGGCACAATTTATTAGAATGTGGTTATGAGATTCTCACAGATAGCCACATTCCGAGCCTACACTTATAGTATACACCGCAGTTCTTACTTCGTCCTATACGATCGCAACTATCCATGAAAATCCACCTCCGTTCATAATCAGATTATTTTACGGGTTGATTGTAACAGAATATTTTTTAAAAAACAACAAAAATGTGTTATAATATTAAAAAATTTCAGGCAGGTAAGGGTATGACATTACAGCAGTTAAAATATATTGTTACAGTTGCACAGACAGGAACTATCACAGAGGCGGCAGGGAAATTATATATTTCCCAGCCTAGCCTTACGAATGCAATTCATGAACTTGAAAAAGAAATGAATATTACGATATTCAACAGAACTAATAAAGGAATAAGTGTATCTAAAGAAGGTGAAGAGTTCTTATCGTATGCAAGACAGATTCTTGACCAGGCGGCAATCTTAGAGGACAAGTATAAGGGCGATAATGGTGGAAGAAAGCAATATTGTATATCAACACAGCATTATTCTTTTGCTGTCAATGCATTTGTTGACCTTATTAAGCAGTTCGGACAGAACGAATATGATTTCAGCTTAAGAGAAACCCAGACTTATGAGATTATTGAGGATGTCGCAAAGCTTAGAAGTGAAATAGGAATTCTGTATATTAATAATTTCAACGAGGCGGTATTTAAGAAGATTTTTAAGTCATACGACCTCGAATTTCATGAACTGTATACTGCGAGACCGCATGTATTTATAAGCAGAAAGCACCCTCTTGCAGAGTGTGATGTTATAAGCAATGAGCAGTTAGAGGATTATCCGTATCTGTCATTTGAGCAGGGCGAACATAATTCATTTTATTTTTCGGAAGAGATATTTTCAGAGACAGCAAGAAAGAAGAACATAAGAGTCCGTGACAGGGCAACACTTTTTAATCTGCTGATTGGTCTTAATGGTTACACAGTAAGTAGTGGTATTATTGACAAGAAGCTCAACGGAAAAGACATTATAGCAGTGCCGCTTGCTGATGAATCAGATATGCATATTGGTTACATAACTCACAGAAAAGGGATGCTTAGCAGGCTTGGAAGTACATATCTTGAGGCTATAAGGAAGTATCTTAAGTAGTCATTGCATGTATATAAAACGGGTTGGACATAGTTTTAAACTATGACTAACCTGTTTTTTTATGTATTATACAAATGCGTTCTTCAAATTTATAATGACAACATCAAATTATAGATGAGGAGAGCAGGTATGAAGACAGCAGGTATGAAGACAGCAGTAGCAGGTTATCCAAGGATAGGAACATTAAGAGAGTTAAAGTTTGCATTAGAAAAATATTTCAGAAAAGAAATAAGTGCAGATGAACTGACACAGACAGCAAAGGAGTTACGAAAGACACACTGGCTTATACAGAAAGAGGCAGGAATTGATTATATCACAAGCAATGATTTTTCATATTATGATATAGTGCTTGATACAGCATTTTTACTGAATATAACTCCTGAAAGATACAAGGAACTTGAGGTTTCAGAGCTTGATAAATATCTTGCAATGGCAAGGGGCTATCAGGGAGAGAACGGTGACGTTAAGGCTCTTGCAATGAAGAAGTGGTTTAATACCAATTACCATTACATTGTTCCAGAGGTTGAGGACAGCACGCAGATAAGACTTACAGGTAATAAGCTGTGGGCAGAATATGCAGAGGCAAAAGAACTTGGAATCGAGACAAAACCGGTAATCACAGGTGTGTATACTTTATTTAAGCTGTGCAGATTTACAGGCAAGAAGAGGGCAGATGATTTTATCAATGCATTTATTGAAGCATATAAAGATGTTTATAGCAAATGTGAAGCTGTAGGAATCCAGTGGCTTCAGTTTGATGAGCCTGCACTTGTACAGGACATGACAGAAGAAGACAGAGAACTGTTTGTCAAAATGTATAGTGATATTTTAGGTAAGAAGAAATCATGCAAAGTATTGCTTCAGACATATTTCGGAGACGTGAGGGATGTGTATGAAGATATTGTTAAGCTGTCGTTTGACGGAATCGGACTTGATTTTATTGAGGGAAATAAGACGGCAGAACTTATTGAAAAATATGGATTTCCAAAGGACACGGTATTATTCGCTGGACTTGTAAATGGAAAGAATATCTGGAAGAATCATTATGAAAAGACTTTGAATGTTCTTAAAAAGCTTGAAGATAAGGGAATACAGACGGTTTTATCAACATCATGTTCGCTGCAGCATGTTCCATATACATTAAAGCATGAGAATAAACTTTCGGATGAATATCTGAATTACTTTGCATTTGCAGAAGAAAAGCTTGTGGAATTAAAGGAATTAAGCGGGCTTGTCGAGTGTGGAAATATTGAAGAAGATGAAAGATTCAAGACAAACAGACAGCTATTTGCAGGTACAAGAAAATGTGATAATGAAGCTGTCAAGAAAAGACTTGAGGAAGTTACAGAGGCAGATTACAGAAGGCTTCCTGCAAGAAGTGAGAGACAGCAGCTTCAGAAGAAAGAATTTGCATTACCGAAGCTGCCTACAACTACAATCGGTTCATTTCCACAGACAAAAGATGTTAAGGCCAACCGTTCAGCATTCCGTAAGGGTGAAATCAGCGAAGAACAGTATGTTGAATTTAATAAGAAGAAAATTGAAGAATGTGTCAGATGGCAGGAAAAAATCGGACTTGATGTACTTGTTCATGGAGAATATGAAAGAAATGACATGGTTGAATATTTCGGTGAAGCGTTGGGAGGTTTTCTGTTCACAGAGAAAGCATGGGTTCAGTCATATGGAACAAGATGTGTTAAACCACCTGTTATATGGGGAGATGTTTACCGCAAGAAGCCGATAACAGTTGAGTGGTCTGTGTATGCACAGTCACTTACAGATAAGATAATGAAAGGAATGCTTACAGGTCCGGTAACAATTCTTAACTGGTCATTCCCAAGAGAAGATATTACAATCAAGGAATCAATTTCGCAGATTGCACTTGCAATAAGAGATGAGGTGCTTGACCTTGAAGCAAATGGAATTAAGATTATCCAGATTGATGAGGCAGCCTTAAGAGAAAAGCTTCCATTAAGAAAATCTGACTGGAATACAGAATATCTTGATTTTGCAATACCAGCATTCAGACTTACTGCAAGCGGCGTAAAACCTGAAACACAGATACATACTCATATGTGTTACAGTGAATTTACAGATATAATCCCAGCAATAGACGATATGGACGCTGATGTTATCACATTTGAAGCATCACGCTCAGACCTTCAGATTCTTGATTCATTAAGAGAAAACAACTTTGAAACAGAGGTTGGACCGGGAGTATACGACATTCATTCACCAAGAATACCGTCGGTAGAAGAGATTACCCGTGCAATAAAGATAATGCTAACAAAGATAGACAAAGACAAGCTGTGGGTAAATCCAGACTGTGGACTTAAGACAAGAGGTGTGCCAGAGACAGAAGCAAGCCTTAAGAATATGGTTAAGGCAGCAGAGATTATCAGGGCAGAGTTGTAGTGTAGGCTTTTGTGTGGCTGGCCAACAAAAAGGGCGATGTCAAAGCTGACATCGCCCTGAATTATATACAGTTTCCAACTAAAGAATCCTACACTCCGCTATAAGCACTATATCCGCCGTCAACAGGTAACACTATACCATTGACAAAGCTGGCTGTTTCATCACTTGCAAGAAAGAGTGCAGCACCAATAAGCTCTTCAGGATTGCCAAAGCGTCCCATAGGTGTTCCGGCAATAATCTTTCTGGCACGGTCTGTATATGAGCCATCAGCATTGAATAAGAGATCATGATTCTGCTCAGCAGCGTAGAATCCAGGCGCAATTGCATTGCAGCGTATACCGCTTTCACCAAAATGTACAGCAAGCCACTGTGTAAGATTAAGAATAGCACTCTTGGCATTGCCATAAGCTATAACCTTGGTAAGAGGAAGAATAGAAGTTACAGAAGCAATATTGATAATACTGCCACTTCTCTTTTCAACCATATCCTTAGTAAATACCTGAATAGGAAGAAGAGTTCCCATGTAATTAAGATCCATAACATCACGGATTCTGTCTTCATCAAGATTCCAGAAAGAATAGTCAGAATCTTCTTTTTCTTTCTTTAACATCTCGATGGAAGTAATTGCACCAGGCTGGTTGCCGCCTGCACCATTAATGAGAATATCACAGCTGCCGAGTTCATTCTTAATAGTTTCATAAGCAGCTGAAAGCTCATCTTTATTAATTACATTGCAGCTGTAGCCTTTAACAATAACATTTTTGTTATATTCATCCAGAGCATCTTTAGTAAGCTTCTCAGAAACAGAAGCAAGCTTTTCTTTGTTACGTCCGATTATTGCAACCTTAGCACCGCATACGGCAAGTCCATATGCCATGGCTGAGCAGAGAGTTCCGCTTCCTCCGGTTACAACAGCAGTTTTACCTGAAAGATTAATATTAAATGGTACCTTCATTTTACTTAAGAAAATCCTCTCTCATAGGATTGAATACATCACAGAGGATTCCTTCTTCAAGACATGTAACACCATGGGTTACGCCAGAAGGCATGTATACGCTGTCGCCCTGATTAACGATTTTAGTTTCATCACCGATAGTGAATTCAAAGCTTCCCTTAGCAACATAAGTAATCTGCAGATGCTTGTGGCTATGGAAATTGCCCTTAGAACCTTTTTCAAAATGAATCTCGCACATCATAAGGTCATCAGAGTAGCATAATATTTTTCTTGTAACACCAGGTTCGCAGTTAGTAGCTGTAACATCTTTGTTAAATGTAAACATATATAATACCTCGTTTCTATATTATTGATTGTTTGTATGTATATATTAAACTTTTACATCAAAAAAAACTAGCATAATTATCAAACTATGTTATAGTAAATACAGATATATTGTTTAAACATTTTACATGAAGGGGGTGCACATTAAGATGATGATTAACGGCGTTAATGATATGAATAGAAATCTGTCTGTTAATGTAGCAGGTGTTGATACACAGGATATAAGCTCTGCAAGACTTAAAGCAATGAAGCGTTCCGGACAGGTGGAATGTGAAACATGTGCGAACAGGGAATATAAGGATGGTTCAGATGAAGTAAATGTTTCATTTAAGAGTGCAGCACATATTGACCCGTCAGCAGCGGCCACAAAGGTTATGGCACATGAACAGGAGCATGTTTCTAATGCGAACAGGAAGGCTGCCAGTAAAGATGGCGAAGTACTGAATGCGACAGTTACACTTAAAACGGCTGTCTGTCCAGAGTGCGGAAGGTCGTATGTGTCAGGTGGTGTCACCAATACAGCAATTAAATATCCTGCCACATCTTACGGACAGAACCAGAAATCAGCAGATTATCCTGAATTTGCGGGTAAAAATGTGGATTATGCAGGATAATTGATGTATGAGCGTGGAATAAAGTATGGAAAAAGTAACGGAGAATAGTAGTTTTATGTATACAATATGGCTTGTGCTGGCACTTATATGCCTGGGATATTATATAGTGTGTGCAACATACGCAGGGATAGGATCATCATTTATATTTATATGGTTGATGGGTGCTGTCTTTTTTGGACTGATATTTGCAGTGAGAGTATTAGAAATTAAAGGTATAATTCATGTGGCAAAGGTCTTAAGAATATGTTTTATAGTGATAATGGCAGCAGGTGCGTCTCTTTTTATTTTTATAGAGGCACTGATAATTAAAGGAATGATGGCAAAGCCAAAGGATAACTGTGATTATATAATAGTACTTGGCTGCCAGATAAGAGGTGACCACATAACAAGGTCACTTAAGAACCGGTTAGATGTTGCAGTTTCCTATGCAATAGATAACCCTGATACAACAATAATAGTATCAGGAGGCAGGGGAAAAGGTGAAAATACAACAGAAGCATTTGCAATGTATAATTATCTGGTATCTAGAGGAATAGATGGCTCGCGCATAATACAGGAAGATAAGTCAACAGATACATCAGAGAACATGAAGTATTCAGTGCAATACATTGAGAATACAGATTCACTTGTTGGCATAGCAACTAACAACTTCCATATAGCAAGAAGCCGCCTTCTTGCCAGACATGCAGGATTAAACAATACCTGTGGAATGCCAGCAGAAAGCGACCATATACTTTTCATAAACTATATGGTAAGAGAAGCAATCGGAATAGTAAAAGACTTTGTGTTCGGAAATTTTTAAGAATTTATTATTTATATATAAAGAAGTACCTGTATTTTAGTCTGATAACTGAATTATTACGAACCCAGTGTAAGTTATGCTGCCATTTGCAAAAGGGTATTGCAGAAAAGCTCGTTCAAGCGAAGCGCGTTTGCTTTTCTGCAATATAAAAAACTCTGCAAATGGCAGCATTTACTTACACAAGGTGAGTAATATCTGAGGTTATCAGACTAAAATACAGGTACTTCTACATATATTAATGATAAAACCTCTGTATTTCATTGATTAACGAATAAGTCTGGTTATATCCATCGTTATACATTGAAAGAATCTTATTAAAGTCTTTTTCAATCTTTCCAAAGCCTTTGCTCTTAGTAGGGCGGATAACGAGGCAGCGGCCTTCTTTTTCGTAGCGTTCAAGACGCTTTAAGCACCGGTTGTAACGTTCAGCACGAAGAAGAATATCACGCTGAATTTCAGGATATTTAAGGAAAGCTCTTGCAAGGGTCCGCACTGAACTGGTTGTCTGCTTCTGATAGCCTGCTTCACGGGTAAGAACAACAATAACTCTGTCACAGCCATCTTCAAATGCTTTCTCAAAAGGAATGGAATCACTTAAACCGCCATCAAGGTAAGGTGTTCCATCAAGATATATAAGAGGAAAAGCCAGTGGGAGAGCACACGTTGCCCGTAAAAGCTGGTTGGTACGGTCATATCCTGTGAAAGTTTTATATTCAGGTTTTCCAGTGAGTACATTAGTTACAACACATTTGAAAGTACCTTTATATCTAAGAAAAGCATCATAATCATAAGGAACAAGTTCATTAGGGATAGTGTCAAATGTGAAATTAAGCCCGTAAAGAGAACGGTTATCCCTGTGTACCATATTGCTAAGTCCCACATAACGTTTATCATTTCTATAATCAATAAGAATCTTTAAGTTTCTTCCAATCTGTCCTGATGCCATGGATACACCGTATGCAGCACCGGCTGATACACCAATCATGTAATCAGGCATAATTTTATTTTCTAACATTGCATCCATAACACCACATGAAAAAATGGTTCTGAATGCACCACCTTCAAATACAATTCCTGTTTTCATAATCTGACCTTTCTGAATAATAACTTTATATAAAATAAATGAGTTGTTTTTATAAAAGCATTTATAATGAATTATTGATTATATTTTCGTATTTAATCAGTATATAGTCAATAAAAATCTGTGTTTTTGGCTATATTTGTTAAAAATGGGTTGCTTAAAGGCATTTTTTAGTGTACAATTTCTATAAAATATGGGTAAAATAGCATGTATATTTTCCCATTTAAGTTGATAAGGAGACAGAAATAATGGACGCAGTAGTAAAGTATATTGACGGGCTTCTGGAAAAAAGCACACCAGATGCTCCTGTATGGAACATTGAAAAGATTAAGCAGGGCCTTAAGTCAAAGTGGAACTATATTGATGGCTGTATGATTAAAGCAGTTCTTCAGATGTATGACTTAACCAAGGAAGAAAAGTATCTTAAGTTTGCAGATGATTTTATAGATTACAGAGTCTTTGAAGATGGTACAATAGATGGCTACAGCATAGGTGAGAAGAATATTGATAATGTTAATGCTGGTAAGACTTTATTTGAATTATATGATCTTACAGGTAAGGAAAAGTATAAGAAGGCAGCAGATTTAGTATATTCACAGATAGAGATTATGCCTAGATGCCAGAATGAAGCCAGAAGTTTCTGGCATAAGGATATATATCCTAATCAGGTATGGCTTGATGGTCTTTATATGGGACTTCCATTCTATCTTGAATATGAGACAAGATACAATGACAGAAAGAATTACTCTGATATTTTCGGACAGTTCAAGTTCGTAATTGAGAATATGAGGAATCCTATTAACGGACTTTATTTCCATGCAATGGATACAAGCAGGGAAGCGTTCTGGTGTGATAAGGTTACAGGTTTATCACAGCACAGCTGGTTAAGAGCTATTGGCTGGTATACAATGGCGCTTATTGATACACTTGATCAGGTTGATAATAAGGACCATAAGTATGATGCTGAATGCAAGATGCTTGAGGATGCATTTAAGGATCTTGTCGATTCAATGCTTAAGTATCAGGATGAGAGTGGTATGTGGTATCAGGTGGTTAATTATGGTGGCATGGATAAGAACTACCTTGAGACAAGTGGAAGTTCAATTATGGCATACGCACTTCTTAAGGCTGTACGTCTTGGATATCTTTCTGATGATTATGCGCAGTATGCCAAGAAAGCAATCGATGGTATCTGTGAAAGATACCTTAAGACTAAGGAAGATGGTTCATTATCACTTGGTGGTATCTGTCTTGTTGCAGGACTTGGTGGTAATGGAAGAAGACCTGGTACATATGATTATTATATGTCAGAGCCAATCGTAGAAGATGATGCCAAAGGTGTAGGACCATTCCTTCTTGCATATACAGAACTTTTAAGATACGAGAATAAGTAACAGGCAGAATATAGAACATAATAAAGCGGGGTCTTACAGCATATGCCTGGGACTCCGTTTTTTATATTTCAGAAGGAGATTAATTATGAAGAAACCATATATAACATTGGAAGAAGCACTTGCAGCAAGAGAAGAAGGAAGAAGAAGCATTAAATTCCTTACAGAGGCAAATGGATGTATCAATGGCTGTTGTTCAGGAGTTACAATATGTTCAGAAACAGAGTTTAATCCAGAACCGGGATTTCATGATGACCAGGAGGGCTTTTTTGTATTGGAAGGAAATGGATTTGTCAGACTTGACAACGAAGAGTTTGAGGTTAAAGCGGGTGATTCATTCATAGCATTGCCGGGTGTCAGACATACAATGAAAACGGTTGACTCAGAAAAGCCATTGAAGGTTTTCTGGTTTCATAGCGGAATCTGATTAGATATATTTTGCGGCTGGCTTGATGGGAAGCTGATATGGAGGTTGCAATGTTTGATGAACTAAGCAGTGAAGATGAGAAGAAGAAATGGCTATTTAAAGAGAATGTAAGGCTGCAGGAATTAAGCAGAAATCTGGAAGATGAGAGAAAACTCATTGAGATTCAGATGGGAATGCTTCAGAGACAGCAGAGTAAGAATATGCTGCTGAAGAAACAGCTTGAGAGTCAGAGAGATTTATTTGAACAAAAATGGAATATTCTGGAGAGAGAAACCAGACAGCTTGCAATTGATAAAGATAAGTTCGAGCGGGAAAAGCTTATATATAAGGACAAGGTTTATCGTGAAGCAAGGCGCAGTATGTCTAATGCTGAAAATGTAAAGATATTCTTCAAGGGGGTTGAGGATACAACATCTTTAAAAAAGCGCTATAAGGCACTTTTAAAGATATATCATCCTGATAATATGCATGGAGATAAAGAACTTTTACAGGCAATTAATACAGAATATGAAAGATTATCAAGATTTTATCTTGGAACATAATGAAAAATGATGTATAATAAGCGTTAGTTTTGTAAAACAAGGCAGAAAATAAGGAGGAATATATGTTTAAGATTAACGATAATTATTTAAAGCTTCCAGGAAGCTATTTATTTTCAACAATCGGTAAGAAAGTAGCAGCTTATCAGCAGGCTAATCCAGATAAGGAAATCATCAGACTTGGCATTGGAGATGTTACACAGCCATTAGCACCAGCAGTAATTGATGCATTACATAAGTCAGTTGATGAGATGGGACATGCCGAGACTTTCCACGGATATGCACCAGATCTTGGATATGAATTCTTAAGAAGTGCAATTGCAGACCATGATTACAAGAAGCGTGGATGTGATATATCAGCAGATGAGATATTCGTATCAGATGGAGCAAAGTCTGATTCAGGTAATATAGGAGATATCTTCTCAGTAGATAATAAGATTGCAGTATGTGACCCTGTATATCCTGTATATGTTGATACTAATGCAATGGCAGGAAGAACAGGAGATTATATTCCAGAGAAGCAGGCATGGAGCAATGTTGTTTATATGCCTTGTACAGCAGAGACTAACTTTGCACCAGAGCTTCCAAAAGAAACACCGGATATCATATATCTGTGTTTCCCTAACAATCCAACAGGTTCAACAATTACTAAGGATGAGCTTCAGAAGTGGGTTGATTACGCTAATAAGGTTGGCGCTGTTATTATCTATGATGCAGCATATGAAGCATACATTTCAGAACCGGATGTTCCTCATACAATATATGAGTGTGAAGGCGCAAGAACATGTGCAATCGAACTCAGATCATTCTCTAAGAATGCAGGATTTACAGGCGTAAGACTTGGTTTTACAGTTATTCCTAAGGATCTTAAGTGTGGAGATGTAACACTTCACAGCCTCTGGGCAAGAAGACATGGAACTAAGTTTAACGGAGCTCCTTATATTGTACAGAGAGCAGGTGAGGCAGTTTATTCAGAAGCCGGACAGAAGCAGACAGGCGAGCAGATTGCTTACTACATGAACAATGCAAAGACAATCCTTGAAGGACTTAAGTCAGCAGGATACACAGTATCAGGTGGTGTTAATGCACCATATATCTGGTTAAAGACTCCTGATAAGATGACAAGCTGGGAATTCTTCGATTACCTTCTTGAGAAGGCTAATGTTGTTGGTACACCAGGCTCAGGATTCGGACCAAGTGGTGAAGGATACTTCAGACTGACAGCATTCGGTTCATATGAGAATACAGTGAAGGCACTTGAGAGAATCAAGGCACTTTAATCAGTAATATATAAGTATTAATAATAAAAATGCTGTGCGTTAACAAGATGATGTTAATGCACAGCATTTTTTATAAAATTAATTAGCTTTTTTAGTTTCGTCTTTCTTATCAGGTATAATCTTTACAATAACAGATTCAGCTCTGTTAGAAGCAACCTTTTCGACAAACATCCAGACATTACCAATAGTGATTTTATCACCGGCTTTAGGAAGTCTGTCAAGTCTTTCAACGATAAGTCCGCCAACTGAATCGTTATCTTCAGATTCAAGTTTAGTGCCAAGTTCATCGTTTAAATCGTCAAGCTTAAATGAGCCATCAACTCTGTATGTAGTATCATTAATCTTAGATAAAGCTTCCTTTTCGTCAGTATCATATTCATCACGAATTTCACCGACAATCTCTTCAAGCAGGTCTTCTGTAGTAATCATTCCAGATGTTGTTCCATACTCACTAAGGACAATGGCAATGCTTGTTGAACTTAACTGCATTTCCTTAAACAGGTCAGAAGTATTCTTCTGTTCAAATGTAAAGAATGGCTTTCTGATAATGTTCCTTATGTTAAATGTATCGTTATCAGAAGGATTGACAATTAAATCCTTGATATTAAGAATGCCGATTACGTTATCAGGTGTATTCTCATAAATAGGAATACGTGTATACATTGTCTGCCTGAACAGAGAAATTATATCATCATATGATGAACTGACATCAGCAAGAGTCATATCAATTCTTGGAATCATAACATCCTTAGCTGTTGAATCACCAAAATCAAATAGGTTATTAATGATTTTCTTTTCGTTAGATTCAATTACACCTTCCTGCTGGCTTACATTAACAATGGTTCGAATCTCATCCTCAGTAAATATATCTTTCTTCTTGTTATTGTCAATTCTTAATAACCATAAGAAGAAGCCTGCAAGGTGGTCAACTATGAATATAACAGGTGTAAGAACAATCATAAGTACCCATATTATAGGAGCATAAGCCATTGCCATATTAGTGGCATACATGTTGGCTGTATTCTTAGGTGTAATTTCACCAAATATAAGAACAAGAAGCGTAAGAACACCGGTAACAATACCTGTCGCCTTATTACCCCATACACTGATTGTAAATGATGTAGCTAATGCAGAACAGCTGATATTGACTATATTATTGCCAATAAGAACAGCAGAGAGCATCTTTGCCGGCTGGTCAATAATCTTAATTACAAGAGCAGCCCTCTTATTACCCTCTTCAACTAAAGACAGCACTTTGATTCTGTTCACAGTGATAAATGAAGTCTCTGCAGATGAGAAAAATGCTGATAAAATCAATAAAATAACAATTGCAATAAGTTGGATAATACTATCCGTATCCAAGAAAAATCCCTCCAGTCTTAAAATTAAAATATTTCTTCTCATTCTACAGTACGCACATTGTGCCGTCAAGTGCTATTAAAGAAAACAGGAGATAATCATAAGATAACATTTTTAATCATACAATTAATAAAAAGAGGACAACAAAGGAAATCAATGGATTATATAAGAAAAATGGTGCAATCTCTTATTGCAGGATATGTAATAACGCTGCTTATGCTCGGACTTCTTACATATCTTATGAGAAAATTTATACTTGACGAGAAAGCGGTTGATAATATTATATTTGGAATATATGTGGCGGGAAGCTTTACCGGTGCGATGCTTAGTGCATGGATGATAAAAAGGAGGAGAGTGGCCGTAGGAATTATATATGGAGCAGTGTATATTACAGTGTTATTGGTAATAGCTGCAATAATGAAGAAACAGGCACCGGACAGTAGTAATAATATCGTCATGTCAGTAGCTGCATGTGTGGCTGCAGGGGCATTTGGCGGGTTTTTCAGTCCATAATGTGGGTAATGATAATAACAAATGATTATTTTGTGAAAAATTTTAAAAAATAAAAAAGGAAAAACACATGTTTTGTTGAATAATTAAATTGTGAGCTTTAAAATTAGTGTTTCAGTGCGGGAGGCACATACAGATGAACATTAGAGAGGAACAGGAAAAGAGGGAACATCTGATATTCAGCCCATATGCAAGTTTTTCTGATGAGTCAAGAGGACGCGACAGAGATGAAGAACCATGCCCTATGAGGACAATATATCAGAGAGACAGAGACAGAATTATTCATTGTAAGGCATTCAGGCGTTTAAAGCATAAGACGCAGGTATTTCTTGCACCAGAGGGAGACCATTACAGAACAAGACTGACTCATACCTTAGAGGTTGCCCAGATTGCAAGAAGTATAGCAAGGGCACTTAATCTTAATGAAGATCTGACAGAAGCTATTGCATTGGGGCATGACCTTGGACACACACCATTTGGACATGCAGGTGAGAGAACACTTAATTCTTTATGTCCTATGGGATTTGCTCATTACAAACAGAGTATAAGAGTTGTTGAATTTCTTGAAAAGGATGGCCAGGGACTTAACCTTACATGGGAAGTGCGTGATGGAATATTGAACCATAGAACATCAGGCAATCCATCAACTCTTGAAGGAAAAGCAGTTAGACTTTCTGATAAGATAGCGTATATTAATCATGATATAGATGATGGAATAAGAGCAGGGATATTGAAGGAAAGTGACATTCCTTCAGAATATACTGATGTTCTTGGTAATTCAACCAAGGAAAGACTTAATACCATGATTAGCGATATTATAATGAACAGCATAGGAAAGAATGATCTTGTAATGTCAGAGCCTGTACGTAAAGCAATGACAGAATTAAGAAAATTCATGTTTGAAAGTCTGTACCTTAATCCGACAGCCAAAAGTGAGGAAGCGAAAGCAGATAAGCTGATAACAGAATTGTACAGATACTATGTTGCGAACACAGATAAACTGCCGGATACATATAAGAGATTTATAACAGAATTTGATGAAAGACCGGAGCAGGTTGTGTGTGATTATATAGCTGGCATGAGTGATCAGTATTCAATAAGCAAGTTTCAGGAAATCTTTGTACCAAAGGCCTGGAAGGGATGAAGTAATGTATTCAAGAGAAGTAATAGATGAAGTAATATCCCGGAATGATATAGTTGATGTTATATCCGGGTATGTCAAATTAAAAAAGAATGGAAGTTCATATACCGGACTATGTCCGTTTCATAATGAAAAGTCACCATCATTTTCGGTTTCAGGACAGCGGCAGTTATATCATTGTTTTGGATGCGGAGTTGGTGGTAATGTCATAACATTTGTAATGGAATATGAGAATATGACATTCTTAGAGGCAGTTAAGATGCTGGGTGAGAGAGCCGGAGTCGCACTGCCGCAGACATCTATGTCAGAAGAAGACCGCAAAGAAAGAGGAATAAGAGACCGTCTTTTAGAGATTAATAAGATTGCCGCCACATATTATTACAGGCAGCTTAGAAGTGAGAATGGGAAAGCCGGTCTTGATTATCTTAAAAAGCGTGAATTGTCTGACAGTACAATTAACAGCTTTGGACTGGGGTATGCAACACAGTCAACAGGTAATCTGTACAAGCTGTTGAAGGACAAAGGTTATGATGATGATATTCTGAAGGAATCAGGACTTTTTACTTATGAGAGAGGTATTCATGAGAAATTCTGGAACAGAGTGATTTTTCCAATCATGGATATTAATAATAAGGTCATAGGATTTGGTGGACGAGTTATGGGTGATGCCAAGCCAAAGTACCTTAATTCACCGGAGACAAGGCTGTTTGATAAGAGCCGTAATCTGTATGGACTTAATATTGCAAGAACATCAAGAAAGCCTAACATGATAATATGTGAAGGCTATATGGATGTTATATCAATGCATCAGGCGGGCTTTAACCAGGCAGTTGCGTCACTAGGAACTGCACTGACGCCGGGACATGCAAGGCTGTTAAAGAGATATACAGATAATGTGCTTATAACCTATGACAGCGATGAGGCAGGAGTTAAGGCGGCACTCCGGGCAATTCCGATTCTTAAGGAAGCAGGGCTTTCAACGAAGGTAATTAATATGCGGCCATATAAGGATCCTGATGAGTTTATTAAGGCTATGGGTGCAGAGGCATTTCAGGAAAGAATTGATAATGCAGAGAACAGCTTTATGTATGAGATAGGAACCATGTTAAGAAATTACGACAGGGGGGATCCGGAAAGCGAGACTGCATTTGAAAGAGAAGTTGCAGCAAAGCTTGTTACATTTAAAGAAAAGCTGGAACGTGATAATTACCTGAAAGCAGTGTGCAGGCAGTTTATGATACCAGAAGATGGCATGAGGCAGATGGTATCAAGGCTTGGTAATCAGGAAGGAATTATATCAAGAAATGCAGGTGCAGTTAGTCCGCAGCCAACTGTTGAGCGTAAGCCGAAGAAGCGTGAAGATGGTTTAAGACAGGCAGAGAAAATGCTTCTTACATGGCTTATAAGTGACAGGGATATATTTGATAAGGTTGCGGGTTACATTAAACCAGAGGATTTTATTGACCCGTTATTTTCGGGTGTGGCAGAGAAAGTATATGAACAGTATGGGACAGGAAATATAAGCCCTGCTGCAATTATAGCTGATTATGCAACAACAGAAGAACATACGGAAGTCGCAGCAATGTTTTCGGCAGACCTGGATGAGAGCCTTAATAATCTGGAAAGAGAAAAGACTCTTAATGACATTGTTATCAGAATTAAGGCTAACAGCCTTAATCATGAACTTAATAAGACTGTAGACCCGAAGCGTATGCAGGAGATAATAATTGAACAGCAGAAGCTGAATCAGATTCATATTAAGTTATAAATATATAGAGCGTGTTACGCGAAGAAGAATGGAGAAGAGAAATGGCTAAGAAAATGGTAGAAACATTAGAAGAGAATGTTAAGGAGACTAAGGAAGAAAAGACAACAGAAAAGAAGACTCCTGCAAAAAAAGCAGCAGCAAAGAAGACAACTAAGAAAGATGAGATTAAAGAAGAAGTAAAAGAAGAGACAGAAAACAGTGACGCAGATGATGCAGAAGCACAGGAAGCTAAATTCTGGGAGAAGATAGAGGGTATTCTTGCAATAGCCAAGAAGAAAAAGAATGTACTTGATTATCAGGAAATTATGACATATTTTCAGGATACAGATTTTGAAGCTGACAGAATGGAGAAGGTATTTGAAATTCTTGAGCTAAAAAAAGTAGATGTAAGAATGAATGATGTACCTGATGAAGATGAGGATATTATTCTTGATGATGAAGATGAGATTGATATTGAGAAGATAGATCTTTCTGTTCCTGATGGAATCGGTCTTGATGATCCGGTAAGAATGTATCTGAAGGAGATAGGTAAAGTACCTCTTCTTAGTGCTGATGAAGAGATTGAGTATGCCAAGAGAATGGAAGAAGGAGATGAGGAAGCCAAGAAAAGACTTGCAGAAGCTAACTTAAGACTTGTTGTAAGTATTGCAAAACGTTATGTTGGACGTGGTATGCAGTTCCTTGATCTTATTCAGGAAGGTAACTTAGGTCTTATAAAGGCTGTTGAGAAATACGATTACAGAAAAGGATTCAAGTTCAGTACATACGCTACATGGTGGATCAGACAGGCTATTACAAGAGCTATAGCTGACCAGGCCCGTACTATAAGAATTCCTGTTCATATGGTAGAGACAATTAACAAGCTTGTAAGAGTACAGAGACAGCTGCTTCAGGAACTTGGAAGAGAACCATCACCAGAGGAGATTGCAGAGAATATGGATATTCCTGTAGAGAGGGTAAGAGAGATTCAGAAGATTTCGCAGGAACCGGTATCTCTTGAGACACCTATTGGTGAAGAGGAAGACAGCCATCTTGGAGATTTCATTCAGGATGATAATGTTCCTGTTCCGGCAGAGGCAGCAGCTTCTACACTTCTTAAGGAACAGCTTGTTGAAGTACTTGGAACTCTTACAGAAAGAGAGCAGAAGGTATTAAGATTAAGATTTGGTATGGATGATGGAAGAGCAAGAACTCTTGAGGAAGTTGGTAAAGAATTCAATGTAACAAGAGAACGTATCAGACAGATTGAAGCCAAGGCTTTAAGAAAGTTAAGACACCCAAGCCGCAGCCGTAAGTTAAGAGATTATCTTGATTAGGATTAAGCTATGGTAAGAATATCTGACAGATTAAGAACAGTTGCACATATGTGTGAAAAGGGAGCAGTCGTGGCTGACATAGGGACAGACCACGGCTATCTTCCTATATATCTTGTGCAGGAAGGAATAGCTCGGTCTGCTATTGCGATGGATTTAAGAAAAGGTCCACTCGATAAGGCAAAGAAGCATATATGTGATAATTGTTTAGAGGACAGAATACAGACAAGACTTTCAGACGGATTGGAAAAGCTTTCAGCGAATGAAGCTGATATTATAACCATATGTGGTATGGGTGGCAGGCTTATAGCTGATATTGTAACTAAGGGAATGAATGTTATTACCCGGAATACAACACTTATAGTATCACCGCAGTCAGAAGTAGGAGATTTCAGACATTTTCTTGTTTCACAGAGATTGGTTGTTGATGATGAGAAGATGCTTAAGGAAGACGGTAAGTATTATTTTATTATCAAATGCAGAAAGTCAGACGAAAATGTTTATTCTGAATACAGTGAGACGCAATATCAGTACGGATGGAAGCTTTTAGAGAGCAAAGATAAGACTCTTTATGAATATCTTATAAAAGAGAAAGAAACTAATGATGGGATAAGTAACAGTCTTAAGAAAGATGAAAGTAATCCTACGGTTAAGTTAAGATTACAGCAGCTTTTGCAGAAGAATAATATAATTATGGATGCATTGTCATATTATGACTGATGCGTAAGAGGAGGATGCTATGGGAATGACACTGGCACAGCTTGCAGCAGAGAAGCAGAACGAATATAAGGATGAGATTATACTCGCTAATGTTAATGGTAAGCTTAAAGAACTTGGAGAAGAATATATCCCTGATAGTGATGTTACATTTGTTACAACTTCGACATCAATAGGTAACGAGACATATAGAAGAAGCGTGGTTCTTCTTATGCTTGCAGCCATAGATAAGATAGACAGGAATATTGACAGAGTTGTTGTTGAATATTCTTTAAGCAAGGGACTGTACTGCACATTTGATGGAGACTTCAGACCTGACAAAGAGTTTATAGATGAAGTTAAGTCAGTTATGCACAGTATGGTTGAGAAGGATCTTCCAATCAAGAAAGAACTGATGAAGATATCTGATGCTATGAATCTTTTTAAAGAAAAAGGAATGACAGATAAGACATCACTGTTCAAATATAGAAGAAGTTCATTTGTTAATGTGTATGACCTGAATGGCTACAAAGATTATTTCTACGGATATATGGCATCTTCTACAGGCATGCTTGGGGTATTTGACATATTCCTGTATGACGAGGGAATAGTGTTACAGCTTCCGGTTAAGAACGCACCTCTTGAAGTTCCTGAATTTAATCCACAAACAAAGCTGTTTAATGTGTTAAAGGAAAGCACAAGCTGGGCAAAGATGCTTGGCATGTCTACGGTTGGAGAACTTAATGACCATATAACTAATGGAGATATGACTTCTTTTATACTTACACAGGAGGCGCTTCAGGAACAGAAAATTGTTGAGATAGTTGATGAGATAAAGAAAAGACCTCATACTAAATTCATCATGATAGCCGGTCCATCTTCTTCAGGAAAGACAACATTTTCACATAGATTATCAATTCAGCTTATGGCTAATGGATATAAGCCACACCCAATTGCTGTCGATAATTACTTTGTTGAAAGAGAGCAGACACCTGTTGATGAGAATGGTGATTACAATTATGAAGACCTTCATGCAGTAGACATTGAACTTTTTAATCAGCATATGACCAGACTTCTTAACGGAGAAAAAGTGGAGCTGCCGGAATTTAACTTTAAGTTCGGAAGGAAAGAATATAATGGTAATTTCTTACAGTTAGGGGAAGAGGATGTTCTTGTAATAGAAGGGATTCATTGTCTTAATGATGAATTATCATATTCACTTCCAATAGACAGTAAATTCAAGATATATATTAGTGCACTTACACAGCTTAATGTTGACGAACATAACAGGGTATCAACTACAGATGGAAGACTTTTAAGAAGGCTTGTAAGAGATTACAGGACAAGAGGAGCATCTGCAAAGAAGACCCTTTCGATGTGGGAGTCTGTAAGAAGAGGTGAAGAGAAGAACATCTTCCCATTCCAGGAGCAGGCGGATGTTATGTTTAACTCAGCAATGCCATATGAACCATGCGTATTAAAACCATTCGTTGAGCCTATACTTTTTCAGGTAACAGAATCTGACCCTGAATATCAAGAAGCAAACAGACTGCTTAAGTTCATGAACTATTTCCTTCCATGCGGCTACGAGAACGTACCAATCGATTCTATATTACGGGAATTCGTAGGCGGTGGCTGTTTTAAGGTGTGATGATTGTAAATAAAAACACCCAGGGCTTAGTGCTCTGGGTGTCTGCTTTCCAAGGAATTCCTGTATTCTCTTGACATTTCAAAAAGACTGGCGACATAGCCTGGTGTCTTTTTGTCAATGTTATCTTTGATTGTTTCAAGCATATCAATATACTGTTCAAGAATGTTGCTGATTGCAGAGCTGTTAGTCAAACATATCTGTTCCCACATTTCAGGAGAAGAAGCTGCAACTCTTGACATGTCACGAAAGCAACCTGCGGCAAGTAACTGCATATGCTTTTCTTCGTCATCATTATCTGATACTACATGAACGAGTGCAGTTGATAAAAGATGTGGAACATGGCTTATGGCAGCAACAGATTTGTCATGCACATGGTAATCCATGACGATAGGACGCATGCCAACATCTGATGCAAATTGTTTCATGAATTCGATTTTTTCAGGCTTGGTTTCTTTGGTCGGTGTGATTATGTACCTTGCACCTTTTATAATTGATGAACCTGAATTCTCATAACCTGTTTTTTCGGAGCCAGCCATAGGATGTCCACCAATAAAGCGGTCATTAAGTCCTAATGAATCTGCTGCTTCATGTATGATAGTCTTGACACTTCCAACGTCGGTAATTATGCAGTCCGGACTGGCAATGGCTTTTAGTTTTGTAAGATATTCTGTGATAGTAATTACAGGTGTGCATAACAGGATTATGTCACATTGTGCAAATGTTTCGTCTACCGCAGGAGCAGCGACATCAACAATACCATCAGCAACCGCAGCGATTACTGGTTCTAAATGTCTGCTTGTGGCAGTTATATGATAATCCCTGCCGCTTTCTTTAAGGGCATGGGCTAAGGATCCTGCAATGAGTCCGAAACCTATGAATCCAACCTTTGTCTTCATATGTTATAACCTCCATGTAAGAAATATTAATATTCATGCGAATAGTGGTATTTTAACACTTTAAAGCGATAATGTAAAGGCGGCTATTTAATTGACAAATTAAAGTGATGTGTGTAGAATGTTTTTATGCGTTTTTAAGGAGGAATGTGTTATGTCGGCAGTATATAACCACAAAACAGTTGAAAAGAAGTGGCAGCAGGTATGGCAGGATGAAAAAGCCTTTGCTGCAACTAATGATTATTCAAAACCAAAGTATTATGCACTTGTGGAGTTCCCATATCCATCAGGACAGGGGCTTCATGTAGGTCATCCAAGACCATATACAGCGCTTGATATCGTAGCAAGAAAGAGAAGAATGCAGGGATATAATGTTTTATATCCAATGGGTTGGGATGCATTTGGTCTTCCAACAGAGAACTATGCTATTAAGAACAAGATTCACCCTAAGATAGTTACTAAGAATAATATAGATCATTTTAAGGAACAGCTTCAGTCAATTGGTTATTCATTTGACTGGGACAGAGAGATTAATACTACAGATCCTGATTATTATAAGTGGACTCAGTGGATTTTCCTTAAGCTTTTTAAGGCTGGACTTGCATATAAGCAGGAGATGCCTATCAACTGGTGTACTTCATGTAAGGTAGGTCTTGCTAATGAAGAAGTAGTTAATGGTGTATGTGAAAGATGTGGTTCACCTGTTGTCCGTAAGGTCAAGAGTGAGTGGATGCTTAAGATTACTGATTATGCAGATAAGCTTATAGAAGGACTTGACCATGTTGATTATATCGAGAGAGTTAAGACACAGCAGAAGAACTGGATTGGACGTTCTACAGGTGCTGAGGTTGATTTTGCAATTGCTGGTAAGGAAGATAAGTTAAGAATATATACAACAAGATGCGATACACTTTTCGGTGTTACTTATATGGTTGTATCACCAGAGCATCCATATCTTGATAAGTATAAGGACGAGATTAAGAACTGGGATGAAATAGAAAGCTATAGAGAGCAGGCTTCAAGAAAGTCAGATTTCGAGAGAGCAGAGCTTGCAAAGGATAAGACAGGTGTAGAGATTGACGGACTTAAGGCAGTTAATCCGGTTAATGGCAAGGAAGTTCCAATCTGGGTATCAGATTATGTACTTATGAGCTATGGTACAGGTGCTATCATGGCTGTTCCTGCTCACGATGAAAGAGACTGGGAGTTTGCCAAGAAATTTAACCTTCCTATCATTCAGGTTGTAGCAAAGAACGGTGAAGAAGTTGATGTTAATGAGGCAGCATTTACAGATGTAGCAACAGGTGTTCTTATTAATTCGGATTTCATTAACGGACTTGAAGTTAAAGAAGCTAAGGAAAAGATGATTGAATTCCTTACAGAAAAGGGAATTGGTAATGCAAAGGTTAATTATAAGCTCCGTGACTGGGTATTCTCTCGTCAGAGATACTGGGGCGAGCCTATTCCAATTGTTCATTGTGACAAATGTGGCTATGTTCCAGTTGATGAGAGCGAACTTCCTTTACTTCTTCCAGAGGTAGAAAGTTATATGCCTACAGATAATGGAGAATCACCTCTTGCAGCCATGACAGACTGGGTTAATACAACATGCCCATGCTGTGGCGGACCAGCTAAGAGAGAGACTGATACAATGCCTCAGTGGGCTGGATCATCATGGTATTTCTTAAGATATACAGATCCACATAACACAGAGACACTCGCAAGTCAGGAAGCACTTAAGTACTGGCTTCCGGTAGACTGGTATAACGGAGGAATGGAGCATACAACATTACACTTACTCTATTCAAGATTCTGGCACAGATTCCTTTACGACCAGAAGGTTGTACCTTGCCCAGAGCCATATCAGAAGAGAACATCCCACGGTATGATTCTTGGTGAGAACGGCGAGAAGATGAGTAAGTCAAGAGGCAATGTTGTTAATCCTGATGATATCGTAAGAGATTATGGTGCAGATACATTAAGAACATATGAGATGTTTATCGGTGCATTTGACGCAGCAGCTTCATGGTCAGAGGATGGCGTTAAGGGCTGCCGCAGATTCTTAGACAGAGTATGGAAGCTTCAGGATATAATGACTGATGAGGAAGGTTTCTCTAAGGAATTTGAGACAAAGATGCATCAGACAATTAAGAAGGTTTCATTTGATTATGAGAATCTGAAATACAATACAGCTATTGCACAGCTCATGACTATGCTCAATGATTTCAGCAAGGCAGGTAAGATTACTAAGGGAGAACTCAAGACATACCTTATCTTACTTAATCCGGTTGCTCCACACATTACAGAAGAGATGTGGGAAGCAATCGGCGAGAACGGAAGAGTATATCAGCAGACATGGCCTGAATACGATGAAGCTAAGACAGTTGAGTCAACGGTTGAGATAGCAGTCCAGATTAATGGAAAGACTAAGTCTACTATCAATATCGCCAAGGATGCTGACAAGGACAGTGTAATTGCTGCCGCTAAGGAAGCACTTGGAAGCAGGCTTTCTGGTAACATTATTAAAGAAATATATGTACCGGGAAGAATTGTTAATATTGTTGCAAAGTAATTAAGAATAATAAAACATTAATTCATATTAAGAAGAGAGAGAAGCTCAGGCAATAGCCTGAGCTCTTTTTCGCTTAATTGCCCAGACATACTGTTGATGACTAACTGACAATCTTCTTTTGTGAAGGTTATACCGGATTTTTTAGCTTTATCATTAATAGCGAAAAGAAGAGGAATGATTTCATCATTTTTCTTTCCCTGGGATAAAGTCTTGAATTCGTTGAGAAGAAGCTGCTTTCTAAAATCTAATTCTGACATAAAGTCCTCCAAATATTAAAGATTAAGATTGTTTAACTGTTCTGTATAAGCTTCATACATTTTTTGCTGGGCAGGATTAAGAAAACTATTACTGCCATTCTGATCACGATTTAAAATGTTGAACAAATCGGACATTTTATTATAGTTTTTAAAATTACTCAGAATATTCCGGAGATTGTCTGGACAGTAAGTAAGAATAACATTCATGATATTTTCATCTGAAAGTATATCCTGTATTGGACTGTTTAATGAAAGGTGGGGCTTTGCAGAACATGCCGCAATACGAAGGCTTTCAGGGCGGCTGTAATAGTTCATTGTACATGAAAATTCATATGCGCGGAGCAGAGGACTAAGTGTCTGCTGGGTATTAAATTCCATAAAAGGAAGAATTGCTTTGGCAAGCTGTATGAATTGTGGCAGTGTCTGCATATCAAATTCTGTTATGGGAAGTTCTTTCATGTGAACTCTCGGCGGAATATTTTATTCTATATATATTAGGTTATATGTCTTAATTATGCCTGTAAGTCTTAGCAATTAATAAATAAGTCCATATAATATATAAAAAAGGAATTATGATATGGTAATTAATATGGCTGTTCAGGACAATGGCAATATACTTGTTGAAGAAGAGAATACCATATATGAAATAGATGGAAAATGTATGATGGAACATAATAATAATTAATATATAAGGGCTGCCGTTTAAGGCAGCCCCATATTAAATAATTACTGGCATCCGCATCCACTGTTGCATCCACATCCGCTGTTGCATCCGCAACCAAAGCCATTGAGGAAGTTAGTTCCATTGCCACATCCACAGCAGAAGAAGAGGAGAATTATAATCCAGAAGGAATTGCAACCATTTCCACAACCATTGTTGCATCCACATCCGTTATTTCCGTCAAAGAGGAGAAGGAGAATGATAATCCATACAATAGAATTGCAGTTATCTCCACATCCGCCGCATCCTCCGCAGTTTGTTGCTGCTAAATCACTCATGTAAAAGTCCTCCAAAATTAATCTACAATACAATATTATGGCTTACAGCATGACCCTGTTACACAGTATATGAAAATTTTATTGCAATCTTTAGGAAATTATTATATTCTAAATACAGTGCGTTTAAATGGAAAAGCACTATAAATATTAGCAAAGAGTGGGATGAATATTATGAAAGTATCGGTTATTATACCTTCACTGAATCCTGATAATAAGCTTGTAGCTGTAGTTGATGCTTTACTTGAAGAAGGCTTTAAGGACATCATTATTGTTAATGATGGAAGTGATGAGGAACATATGGCTCCTTTTAATGAAGTAGCAGCACATAGTGAATGTACAATTCTTACACATGAAGTTAACAAGGGAAAAGGAAGAGGCTTGAAGACTGCATTTGAATTCTGCCTTGAGAATAGAAAAGATATTGATGGAGTTGTGACAGTAGATGGTGATAATCAGCATCGTGCCAAAGATATTAAGAAATGCAGTGAAACTATGGTCAGTACAGGCAATGTCGTTTTAGGCGTAAGGGATTTTACTGGTGATGATGTACCGGCAAGAAGTAAATTTGGCAATAATATGACTAGTGGAGTATTTAAGGTGCTTTGCAGATTGAATATTTCGGACACACAGACAGGCTTAAGAGCAATACCTTACAAGTATCTTGAGACATTTGACAAGGTAGAAGGTGAACGATTTGAGTATGAAACTAATATGCTGCTTGCTTTCAAAAAGTATAATATTGGATTTCAGGAAGAACCGATAGAAACTGTGTACATAGAAGAGAATTCATCATCACATTTTAACCCTGTCAAAGACTCAATTAAGATATATAGAGTGATATTTAAATATTTATTTAAAAGCACAGGCATGAAATATGTAGGAAGCTCTATTGCTTCGTGGGCTATAGATAATATAATATTTAATGTGCTTGAATTTGTGCTTATAGGGCTTACAGTCAGCTTAAGAATATTCATAAGTACAGCAGCGGCAAGAGTGCTTTCATCAGTTTTTAATTTCTCGCTTAACAGAAATGCAGTATTTAAATCACAGTCCGGTCTTAAACAGACGGTGGTAAGATATTACATTTTATGGTTCTGTCAGCTTGCTTGTTCTTATGCTTTGGTGTATATTGCTACAAAGCTGCTGACATTAAGCATTGTGCTTTCAGGAATTGCCAAGATAATAATTGATCTTGCATTGTTCTTTGTAAGTTATCAGATTCAGAAAAGATGGGTTTTTAAGTAACGGTTTAGGAGGAAGTTATAGTGGCAAAAAGAAAGAATAATATTGACGATATAGATATCGTTGATGATTTTGAACTTGAAGATATTGATGATTTTGATCCATTTGACGTTTTAGATGACAGCTATGAAGATAAAAAGTCGTATGGTAACGATAAGCCACGAGGTGGCAACGCATCTAATAAAAGAAATAAAAATAAAAAGAAGAATCCAGTTCTTGTATGGGCAGGAAGAGTCGGTGCGACACTTTTGTCAACTATTCTTATTCTGGTGATATTTCTGTATGCTGTTATGGCAATGCTTGTGTATGGACCGTCTAAGACAGCAAAGATTCAGTTTGTACTTTCTGTACAGGAGACAAGTGCAATAGGATTTCTTGCTAACTGGTTCTGCTCTCAGGATGAGATAGACCAGATTAAGGCCAATAACGCAATTAAAGATACAGATGAGATAACAGATGCGGGACTTGTAAATATTGATACAGCAGCCCAGGATCCAGAAACTCCTGATATTGAGATTGTAGATGTAAAGGGTGCTACATATTCTGGAAAACTCATGATTGTAAAAGATCCAAGCAGATTATTTGTGGGAACAGTTCCTGAATTTACCAATGGAAATGGAATGGTTGTTGCAGATATTGCAAAGAGATATGATGCAATCGGAGGAGTTAATGGCGGAGAATTTGTTGATGGAGAAACAACCTATACAGCAATGCCGATTGGTCTTGTAATGAAAGACGGAGAGATTCTTAATGATAATGGCGGAACATCTCATGTTACCGGAATTACATTTGATAATAAGCTTGTTCTTGGTAATATGAATGCTGCAAAGGCAAAGGAACTTAATATAAGAGACTGCGTAAGCATAAGCAATCATATTGGTCCATTTCTTATTGTTAATGGAGAGGCTCAGGATATTGTTGGTATTGCAGGGGGAACTAATCCAAGAACTGCCATAGGACAGACAGCAGATGGAAAGATTCTTCTTCTTGCAGTAGATGGAAGACAGCCTAACAGTATAGGTGCTACATTTTCAGACCTACAGGATATTATGGCACAGTATGGAGCTGTAAATGCATCTACAATGGATGGTGGAACATCAACACAGATGTATTATGATGGTGAAGTAATAAATGTACCATATTCACCAACAGGTCCAAGAAGCTGTCCGACAGCATTTTTAATTAAGTAAGGAGGAGAAAAGTAGTATGCCACGAAATAATAAAAGAAAAAAGAAGCTTTCAATTTTTAAAAAATTCTTATGTATATACTGCGGGATTCTTCTTCTGGCAGGTGTGATTACATTAATTATGCTTCATAGTCTTTTAAAAGATTATGAAGAGGGAATGCCATCAGGAACAATGGATAAGATTGTGAATCAGTTTACTCCTGATGGGATTGGAAAGCTTTTATCAGATAATGACGTGAAAGTAAATGAGTTTGAAACGAATGATACGATAGCATCATATTTTACAGATAAGTTAAATGACGGTACAGTATCATATAAGAAAAAGGCTGGTGAATATTCTGAAAAAACTCCTGTGTATGTAGTATATGCAGGTGATACGCCGATAGCAAAGGTTGAACTTGAATCGGCAGGAAAGAATGCACATAAATTTAATAAATGGACTCTTGGAACTATTTCTTTTGGAGATTTTACAAAGGACCTTGCAGAAGTTAAAATAACAGCTCCAACAGGTGCAGATGTTTATATTAATGGAGTACAGGTTACTGATACATACAAGACAGAGTCAGAAGTTAAGTTTGCACCTTGTCTGCATGTATCAGATTATGTTACGGTACCAACTAATGATGTGTATGATGTAGGACAGCTTATAGCAAAGCCTGATATAACAGCAAAGCTTAATGGTAAAGATCTGACAGTTGATTATGACAAGAAGACAGGATATACAATTTACTATCCATCGGATGATGAATTGTATAAAAGTATGGAATCAAGGATATATACAATAGCGGAACAGTATGGAGCTTATATTATCAACAGGGGAAGTCTTTCTAAGCTTTCAAGCTATATGGTTGGTACTGCAGCTGAGTATGTCAGTGATATTCCTGCTATATGGGCGTACCTCTGGGGTAAGTCATATACTTATCAGTTCAACAATGAATCTATTACTAATTTCAGAAAGTATTCAGACAAATGTTTCTCATGTGATGTCTATTATGACCTTTATGTTGATTACAAGACAGGTAATACAACATATAAAACATCGCTTACATATACATTTGTAAAACAGAATGGTACATGGATGCTGGCTGATTTCTTAATTAATTAATATAAAAATATAAGCCGTTCTAATCGTATGTGGTTGGAACGGCTTTTTTAACAAAAAATTTATGGATTTTATTGTATATAAGATGTAAAATCTAATTCGAAAACAATTATTACATAAGATTTGGAGATGAATATGTCGGAGTCTAATAAACGTAATTTTATAGTTCATGGAAGTATTCTTGCAATTGCAGGTATTCTTGTCAGGATAATAGGCATGCTTTACAGAATTCCTGTAGTTAACATTATAGGAAGTGAAGGCAATGGTATATATGGAGCTGCTTTCAACATATATAATATAATGCTTGTGTTGTCTTCGTACGGACTGCCAATGGCTGTATCAAAGCTTGTGTCAGCAAGATTTACAAAGAAAAGATATAAAAGTGCTGCTAAAGTATTAAGATGTTCTTTAATGGTTGCAGTGTGTACAGGAGGTATCGCAGCACTTCTTGTATTTTTTGGCGCTTCATTTATAGAGAATGTTATATATGGAGGAGGACTTCCGGGACTTGCGGTTCCATTAAGGATTCTTGCACCGACAATATTCCTTGTTGCAATTCTTGGGGTTATAAGAGGATTCTTTCAGGGACAGAGTACAATGATTCCAACTGCGGTATCGCAGATACTTGAACAGATTGTTAATGCGATTGTTAGTATTGCAGCAGGATATGGAATGATGAAAGCATTTGCTTCATTACCTGATGTGGCTGCATATGGAGCGGCAGGAAGTACGCTTGGTACTGCGATGGGAGCACTTACGGCTGTTTTATTCATGGGATTTTTGTATGCGGTATATACACCGACATTTAACAGACTAAAAAGAAAAGACAGACATACAGAGAACCAGAGCACAGGGCAGATTTGTAAGATAATCATATATACAATGATACCAATTATACTTGGACAGACATTTTATCAGATAAGTGCTTTGATAGACGATGTAATGTTTAGCAATATAATGGTTGGAAGAGATATTACTAAGAGCATATCTATGGATCTTGGTAATTTCAGTTCAAGCTACAGCCTGCTTATAGGAATTCCACAGGGGGTTGCATCTGCAATGTCTGCTTCGATGCTGCCTAGCGTTGTTGCATCATTTACAGACAGGGATTATGATTCTATATATGATAAGATTACTAAGACATTAAAGACTAACATGTTTATTGCTGTTCCATCATTTGTAGGGCTGTTTGTTATAGGTCAGCCTATAATAAAGCTGTTATTTTCCCGATATAACAGCGCTCAGGGTGGAATGATGTTAAAAATAGGTGCGATTGCGGTAGTATTCTATACACTCTCTACAGTTACAAGTACAGCACTGCAGGGAATTGACCGTGTAAATGTACCAATGATTCATTCATCTATATCACTTGCTGTTCATATTGTGCTGGTATTCGTGCTTCTTAAGTTCTCGGCACTAGGAATATATGCAGTGGTTATAGGTAATGCAACATTTCCAATATTAATATTTATACTTAATCTAAGAACCTTATATCAGGAGATTGATTATACGATGCCGTATATAAGTGTATTTGCAAAACCAGGTATATCGGCACTTATAATGGGCGTGTTCACATGGCTTTCATATAAGGGAATGTATACACTTACATCATCTAATGTTCTGGCACTGGTAATAGCCTTTATGGTTGCATTAATAACATATTTTGGCCCTTACTATGCTTTAACTAAGATGAGAGTATTTGAATAAAGCAGGAATGTGATTCCTGACTGGAAAGGAATAATATGCTTTGTGAGAATTGTCATCAGAATGAAGCTTCAATTCATTATACAGAAATAATTAACGGAGTTAAGAAGGAACACCATATATGCATGGATTGTGCAAGAAGGCTTAATTTTGCAGGAATGTCAGACAGTTCAGATGCGGAGTTTCCATTTGTAAGGCTTCTGACGGGGCTGCTGGCTGGTAATTCAGCCCAGGTGGAAGACGGACCTATGATGCATATCAGATGCCCAGGCTGTGGAATGACATTTGATGAATTTACTATGGTTGGTAAATTTGGTTGTGCTGAGTGCTATGGGGTATTCGGACCTCTTATTGAGGATAATATGAAAAGACTGCATGGAGATTCAGTTCATAGGGGAAAGATATATAAGAAATACTCAGGGCTGTCTGATGAAAATAATGAGACAGATACTCTGCCAGTCATGCAGGATGAAAATGATGATTATGAAAGCCGTATCAGGAAACTGGGGATAAAGTTAAGAGAGGCTGTTGAGATAGAGAATTATGAAGAGGCAGCCAGATTAAGGGACATGATTCACCAGTTAAAGAAAATGGATAATACGGATGATTCAACACAGGGAGGCGGTCACGATGCTTAGATGGTTTGAAGAGGGCGGCAATAACTCTGATGTTGTTATATCAAGCAGAGTAAGGCTTGCCCGTAATATTAATGGATATAATTTTTCTTATAAGATGTCAGACACAGATGCTAAAAAGCTGGTTAAAAATGTTACTGACCAGTTAAAGACAATATCGCCAATAAGCGGTTATAATTCATATAATTTTGACTATCTTGATGCTTATCAGAAGATGGGCATGAGGGAGAGACATGTTATAAGTCCGTATCTTGAAAAGCAGGATTACGCAGCAGGATTTGTTGCACCTGATGAAGATGTGTCAATAATGATTAATGAAGAGGATCATATAAGAATACAGGCATTTGCTTCCGGAATGAATATGCAGAAAGCGTATACACTGGCTGATAAGATGGATGATGTTATCGGAGATGTACTTGACTATTCGTATGATCAGAAGTTTGGCTATCTTACAACCCTTCCATCTAATGCAGGTACAGGAATGAGAGCAAGTTATATGCTACATTTGCCAGCACTTGCAGGAAATGATAAAATATCAGGGCTGATTCCTGAGGTTGGAAGATTCGGACTTGTGCTAAAAGCAATGGAGGGCGACAATAACAGAGCTTTAGGTGATATATACCAGCTTACTAATCTGGTAACACTTGGAAAGAGTGAGAAAGATATAATTGACAATCTGGATAATATAGCAGAACAGATTATTGCACAGGAAAGAAATTACAGGAAGCAGTATATTACAAAAAGAAAAATGACAGCACTTGATATGGTGTACAGGTCATATGGTGTGTTAAAATATGCCAGAAAGGTTACACTTAATGATGGAGAACTGCTGCTTTCCCAGATAAGATTCGGACTTGCATCAGGGCTTATTAAGGCTGACGGATTTGATGAGAGTAATATATATCAGCTTATGATTGGAATTCATCCGGCAAATCTTCTTATGATTTCTAACAAGGATATGAATGAAGAGGAACTGGAAGTGTCACGAGCTGATTTTATAAGAGAACATCTTCCAACAATACATTAACAGATATTTACGAAATTAATCATAGAAAGGGTTATAGATATGCAGAGCAGATTTACCAGCAAAGCGCAGGAGGCACTTAATTATGCGGCAGATACAGCGGCTATGTTAGGTCATGGTTATATAGGTTCAGAGCATCTTCTTATAGGACTTATCAAAGCGGAGGGCGGACTTGCATCTTCAGTTCTTCTTAGCAATGATATTACGGATGAGAAGATAATTAATCTTGTGTGCCAGCTTATAGCACCAGATAGTGTAGTTAATGTCAAAGAACCATCAGGATATACTCCAAGGGTTAGACATATACTCGATAATGCAGCAAGAGAGGCGGCAAGATTTAAGTCAGAGCTTATAGGAACAGAACACATTTTAATAGCAATAATAAAAGAAACAGACAGCGTAGCTTCAAGGCTTCTTAATACTATAGGGGTTCCTGTCAAGAAGATGTATGTTGATCTTCTTATGGCTATGGGAGAAGATGCCGGCAGGGTTAAAGAAGATTTCCAGAATGGAAGACCAAGAGGAAATGATAAAAAAAGCACAGCAACTCTCGACCAGTACAGCAGGGATCTTACACAGATGGCAAGAGAAGGCAGATTGGACCCTGTTATTGGCAGGGAAGAAGAGATTCAGAGGGTTATTCAGATATTGAGCAGAAGAACTAAGAATAATCCTTGCCTTATAGGTGAACCGGGAGTTGGTAAGACTGCCATAGCAGAAGGACTTGCAGCCAGAATAGTTGAAGGAAATGTGCCTGAGACAATTAAGGACAAGCGTCTTCTGACATTAGATTTGTCAGGTATGGTTGCCGGTTCTAAGTACAGGGGTGAATTTGAGGAGAGAATCAAGAAGGTAATAGCAGAGGTTAAAAATGCTGGAAATGTATTACTTTTTCTGGATGAGATTCACACAATAATAGGTGCTGGAGGAGCAGAGGGAGCAATAGATGCGTCTAATATATTAAAACCATCTCTTGCAAGAGGAGAAATCCAGCTTATTGGTGCTACAACTCTTGAGGAGTATAGAAAACATATTGAGAAGGATGCTGCTCTTGAGAGAAGATTCCAGCCTGTTAAGGTTGAAGAACCTACGGCAGAAGAGGCAATTCAGATATTAAGAGGCCTTAAGGGCAGGTATGAAGAGCATCATCATGTTACAATTACAGATGAGGCAGTAGTTGCAGCTGTTAAGTTATCTAAGAGATATATCAATGACAGATTCCTTCCTGATAAGGCAATTGATCTTATTGATGAAGCATCTTCTAAGACAAGGCTTGATGCATATGTAATGCCTGATGAGATTAAGACATTAGAGGCACAGATAGAACAGCTTACCAAGGATAAGGAAGAAGCAATAAAGTCAGAAGCTTATGAGCAGGCTGGTGAAATTAAGAAGAAACAGTTAAAGAAAAAAGAACAGCTTGAAAATATGACAAAGCAGTGGCAGGATAGTATCAATAAGAATAATCTTATTGTCGATGAAGATGAGATTGCTTCTGTTGTATCGACATGGACAAAGATTCCTGTACAGAGAATTGCACAGGCAGAGTCTGAGCGTCTTATGAAACTGGAAGAAACTTTACACAACAGGGTTATAGGACAGGACGAGGCTGTTGCAGCTGTTGCCAAGGCAATACGAAGAGGAAGAGTGGGACTTAAAGATCCTGACAGACCAATTGGCTCATTCCTTTTCTTAGGACCTACAGGTGTTGGAAAAACAGAACTTTCAAAGGCACTGGCAGATGCAATGTTTGGTACAGAGAATTCTCTTATAAGAGTTGATATGTCAGAATTTATGGAGAAGCATACAGTGTCAAAGCTTATAGGTTCACCTCCAGGATATGTAGGATATGATGAGGGAGGACAGCTTAGTGAGAAAGTAAGAAGAAATCCATACTCTGTAATTCTTTTTGATGAAGTTGAGAAAGCCCACCCGGATGTATTTAATGTACTTTTACAGGTGCTTGACGACGGGCATATCACTGATTCAACAGGCAGGGTTATAGATTTCAAGAATACTATAATTATAATGACAAGTAATGCAGGAGCCGAAAATATTGTATCTCCTAAATCACTGGGATTCTCGTCAGGAATGACTGAGCAGCAGAATCATGAGGAGATGAAGGGTAAGGTTATGGATGAGGTTAAGAGAATATTCAAGCCGGAATTCATTAACCGAATAGATGATATAGTTGTATTCCATGTTCTTGGAAAAGAGCAGATAGCACAGATTGTTGATATAATGATTGCCAATGTCAATAAGCGTATTATGGAGCAGATGAAATTATCAATAGAACTTGATGATGCAGCAAGACAGTGGCTTGTCGATAAGGGGTATGATTCTAAATATGGTGCAAGGCCATTACGCCGCACAATCCAGAATGAGGTTGAAGATGTTCTTGCAGAGCGGATTCTTATGGGAAAAGTCCACGCTGGCAATAAAGTAAAGATAACTGTAAAGGACAATAAACTGAACTTTACCCTCAAGAGAGGAATGAACAAATAAATTAATAAATAAACAATAAACAACTGACAAATTGCTGGCGCTTTTTGTCAGTTTATTGTATAATCAGTACATACATATCGTAACATATAGGAGGATAATAATATGCCAGTAGTAAATGAATTGATTCGTTCAGAAGCGGATGGAGCAATTAGTTTTGGTAATTATAAGTTGGATACCAAGTCAAAGCTGCCAGATTTCGAACATTGTGGAGATACATACAAGGTTAAGACATTTAACGAAATCACAAAGCTGGAGAAGAACGGCTCTTTTGTATATGAATCTGTTCCGGGTACAGCAGTTAATGATTTTAAGGCAACAGATACAAGTGTATCATTTATGGTAGAAGGTAATGAGGATGCACAGATTACATTAGGCCTTGAAGAAGGTACATCATATGATATCAGAATTAATGATAAAGATGCAGGAACAATGGCTACTAATATGGGTGGAAAGCTAGTTCTTTCAGTTGAATTTGATGGTGAGAAGCCTGTTAAAGTAGATATTAAGAAGGCTTGATTATAATTAAAAGTATTTTGATTTTACAGGGCTGCTACACATTTATATGTTGTGGCAGCCCTTTTTAGGGGGATATATGGCAAAGGCAAAGAATACAGCTTTTTTTTGTAAAGAATGTGGATATGAGTCTGTTAAATGGTTCGGGCAGTGTCCGGCATGTAAGGAATGGAACACATTTGTAGAAGAACCGGTAAGTAAACCTAAGTCAGCCAAAGGAATAGCAGGCACAAGCCAGAGGGCAGTGGCATCATCAGCACCTGTTCCTGTAGAGATAAATAGTGTAAGCTTTGAAGAAAATGACAGAACATCCACAGGCATAGCTGAACTAGACAGGGTACTTGGCGGAGGAATTGTTGCTGGTTCTTTAGTGCTTGTAGGAGGAGATCCTGGAATAGGGAAGTCAACACTTCTGCTTCAGATGTGTTACAACCTGTCAGCAGCAGGAAAAGATGTACTTTATATATCCGGTGAAGAATCGCTTAAGCAGATAAAGCTTAGGGCAGACAGAATTGGCAAATGCAGTGGAACACTTAAGTTATTATGTGAGACAAGCTTAGATAGCATAGAAGATATTCTTACAAGAAATAAGCCTGAGATTGTGATAATTGATTCGATACAGACTATGTATAAAGAAGATGTGGCAGCAGCACCGGGAAGTGTTTCTCAGGTAAGAGAGACAACATCAATACTTATGCAGCTTGCGAAGGGACTGAACATTACTATATTCATTGTAGGACATGTTACCAAGGAAGGAACAGTTGCCGGACCAAGAATGCTTGAGCATATGGTTGATACGGTGCTTTATTTTGAAGGCGATAGATATGCTTCATACAGGATATTAAGAGGCGTAAAAAACAGATTTGGCTCAACTAATGAAATTGGTGTATTTGAAATGCAGCAGAGCGGTCTGTCGGAAGTTGAGAATCCATCGGAATATATGCTCAATGGAAGACCAGAGAATGCATCAGGTTCAGTTGTTGTGTGCCTTTTGGAAGGAACACGCCCTATAATGGTAGAGATTCAGGCACTGGTGTGCGATTCTAATTTTGGAATGGCAAGAAGGACTGCGGCAGGAACTGACTATAACAGAGTTAATCTTCTTATGGCTGTTCTTGAAAAGAGAGCGGGTATACATATGTCAGGCAGTGATGCTTATGTGAATGTTGCAGGTGGAATTAAAGTAAGTGAGCCAGCGCTTGATTTGGGAATTGTAATGGCACTTGTGAGCAGCTTTAAGAACAGGGCAATAGACGAAAAGACAGTTATATTTGGTGAAGTTGGACTTGCAGGTGAGGTGAGAGCTGTAAGCCAGGCACAACAGAGAGTTAATGAAGCTGTTAAGCTTGGTTTTAAAACATGTATATTGCCGGGTGTATGCTTGAAAAACATAAAGAAGAATGATAAAATTGAAATAATTGGTGTTAATAATGTTCAGGAAGCAATTAAACTGATATAAAATACACAGGATGGGGGATTACTTATGAGTAACGAAGCAATGGTGAATAATCTCACCAATATTCTTAATGGACTTGATGATTCACAGGAAAAGCTTGAAAAAGATGCATTTGATGTTATTAATTCGTCAGATACATCTCTTAATCTGGTTAAGGAAAGCATGTCAAGTGTAGAAGAGATTCTTGGAATGATAGAATCAATGAATAAAGTTGTGGAGGAGTCTTCAGCTAAGATTAAAGAACTTGAAGCTTTGTCTAAGAAGATTGAAGAATTTGCAGCTGTTATTAGTTCAATATCTAACAGAACCAATATACTTTCACTTAATGCATCAATAGAAGCCGCTAGAGCCGGTGAACATGGCAGGGGATTTGCTGTTGTTGCCAGTGAGGTAAGAAATCTTGCTGCTCAGTCAGCTAAGTCGTCTAAAGAGATAACAGACACAATTACTAAAGTACAGACCTCGGTTGATGAAACGGTCACAGCTATGAAGAATATTTATGATAATTCATCAAGGCAGAAGGAAAAAGCAGATGATGTTGGAAATGTGCTTAAGAAAGTAATAGATGCAGCATATACTGCTAATGAGGTTGCAAGAAATATTGAAAATGAGATAGCTTATCAGAGAGAGATAACAGATGAAGCTAAGAATGCATTAAAAGCATAGGAAAAATCAGGGAGGTCGCATAAGACCTCCTTTATTTAATGGGTATAATGAAAAAAGACAGTAAATAAGTGGCTTCGAAAGTATATTGATGTTGTTACTATGTCAATATTTGAGTGATTGAGAAAATGTGTTAATGCGTTATGGCAGATTGCAATGAGAAGATGTGTTACGGGAATGTGTTATAGGGATGTGTTAAGGTGCTGTGTTATGGGGCGAATGCCTACTAGAAGCTATTGGATAACATAATTAGTGGGTGGTTTTCTTATAATATTGCTATGGTTTCAGAGCAGAGACCTACTAAAGTATCTAAGTATTGTACTTTGGTAGGTCTTTTTCTTCCAATTTCATAGAATAAAACGACACATTGCTTGTGATTGACCTACGCAATAAGCTGTATTGGATGTTTGCGTGTGCTTTTATTCTGAAAATATCTCAACCAGCAAGAATTATCACCTACTAAAAATGCATACAGGAATATAACAGTAGGTCTTTGCTTTCTGATTACAATGTAAATGTGCAGAAAGTCAGCAAACAAGCGGTTTCGCAGGCATGTCAGTCCCGCTTGAAAGTCAATGATTGAAAAAAATTGAACTTTTTTGAAATTTTTTGAAAAAAGTTGTTGACAATGTGAACACCTGATGATATTATATACAAGTCGCCGCGGTAAGCGGTAACAAATAAGACTT
>ERZ791830.34-NODE-34-length-192059-cov-3.825842_pt1 | contig 192059 bp, 163 predicted proteins | sample MGYA00509945_ERZ791830 | MGnify/ENA primary metagenome ERZ791830 (study PRJEB30046, sample SAMN00792021) | human gut metagenome | study: EMG produced TPA metagenomics assembly of the A metagenome-wide association study of gut microbiota in type 2...
AATCCTTCCAACCATATTCTCCGAACATCTGCGAATGGTCTTCAAAATAATGTTCATAGTAAGGACGGATTGTCCAATATTTCGGAGCATACCAGGTCAGTGAGAAATTCCAACTCCCTAAATGATTACCATAAATATTCGTTTGCTCTCCTGTTGGTGTACTACTATCTCCCCCGCTAGGAATAAACACTTTGAAAAAATCCTTTATCCCATTCGGCATATCGATCTTCCCTCCTCCTATAGACGCATTTCCTCCGAATTGAGCAGCCATCTCCAACCCTCCTTCAAAGATCAAAGGAAACTTCTCTTTGTTACCGATCTTCACATATAAATCTTTGGAATGATAAAGCACATGTTCCGTATGTTTACCGCCCGGAACCACAAAGTCCTTCTGCCAACCGTCATCCGTAAACATACCATAAGCAATATGTCCTTTGAAAGCCAACCAACCTTTTGTTCCCGGAACGAGCGTATATTCTGGAATACCGATACGAACCTGCGGAATCGGACGCGCATTTCCCGAAAATGTCAGTCCACCGCTACTCAGTAACGGATTATTGAACTCGCTATACCGCTCCTTACTTCCGATACTCAATCCCAGGCAACGATATTTCAAATCGGCATACAATTGTTGTATTATAAAAGTCGAAGTAAAATTATAGGCTACAGCCAGATCCGCCCCGAAAGCATACGAGAAAGGTTTATCATTTTCCAACTCCCGAAAAACGCCGGCACGCAGATACCCGTTATTCTTTTCAATGGACGAAAACCCCTGCTTGTTTGCCGTCAGCCAGAAAGGCGTATGTTCCCCTCCACTGAAGCTGACACCAGTCTCCGCCCGATAACTCAGCCCTTTCGTAAACTGAGCATAAGAGGTTAAAGGAAGCATACACATGCTTCCCAAAAGGATTAAGTTAGATACAATTTTCATTAATTTCAGATATAAAATGAAAAGCAGATCATCTCCTGCCCAGTTCGCGGGAGACGCTGCTTAAATAATTTCGTTGATACTGTAAATCAGATAACAAAAGGACACGCGACTCTTCATCGGCAAAAGTCCGGGATAAACGGTGGAGATTCTGCCGGACACGGTCGACCAGGCGTACCTCCAGATAACCCAGAAAAAGATAACGGACCAACTCACTTCGACGCACCCGGTCACTATGCGATGAATCGGTATGCAAAGCATAAAGGTTATCCAGTTCTTTCGTTTCCGGTCGGTCCTTTTGCGGTCCTGCGTCGAGCGCGGGAACAAGGCTGTCAGCCGGTAACAAATCGTCAGAAGATAATATTTTCCGGATATTATCCACATAAAGGGCCTCTTCCCCTTCTTCCGTCAGGCATAAAGTATCCGGCCAACGGTGGCAGGCAGCAACCAAAAGCGACTCCACTTTCCGTCTCGCCGGAGGGATCATCACCTTTTCTACCCAATGGATAAAGGCTTCGCGCCCCAACGAACGGAACATCTCATCCGCATCCTTACCGCCTTCCGGTAATATATCCACCACCCGGAGACCGGCACTGCGCAGTTTGGGCATTACTCCCGCAACCGTTTCCCGCCCCACCTCGTCGGCATCCAGAAAAAGACAAACCGTAACGGCCTCCTTCCTGATCATAGCGATATGATGCTCCGACAAATTCGTGCCACAAAGGGCAACCGTATTGCTAAAACCAGCCGCATGCATCGCCAACGTATCTTTGTATCCTTCGGTTAAAAAAACGATTCCCGTCTCACGAACCTTCGACACAGCCCGGTGCCAGCCGTAAAGCAATTCATCTTTCTTATAGATCGCACTGGTCGAACTGTTTATGTATTTAGGGATTTTCTTAGCAGGCAAATCTCCCCGATAACGGACGGCAAAAGCAACCAACTCGCCCGCCGCATTACGAATCGGAAAAACAATCCGGCCACGGGTAAATTTCCAGGCTTCAGGCACGATAGCCGGAGCAATCCCAACCTCAAAAGCAGCATAGGTCTCCCGCAATTCTTCCATTCCCGGATCATATGGAAGCAATGTCTGCCTGTAACGTTCATTCATTTCAACCGTCGGAGCAGGCACCTGTTCCCGCACCTGATGCGGGACTGCAAGGGAACTATCCTTTTCAACCGGTTGCTTATCAGGCCTGTGTTTTTGCGATCCCGCATCAAGTGCGGGAACAGGCAAGTGGCAGATATCCGCACAAAGACGGACCGCCTCACCGAAGCTACAGCCCTCCTTCTCCTGTACGAAGCGGAAGACATCCCCTCCGGCCCCGCAACTAAAACAGTGGTATACTCCTTTTGCCGGATCCACCCGAAGCGAAGGATGATGATCGTCATGGAAAGGGCACAAACCCAGATAAGCCGTCCCTTTCCTTTCGAGGGTCAAGTAATGGCCGACCACCTTTACCAGATCGACCCGTTCCTTGAATGATGTGATCTCCAACCTGTTCATCAGTCCTCAAAATGTAAATTACCACCCGGATTCACAAAAGACGTATAAGTATCATTCCTGTATACCTCGGCAATACCTGTCGATCCGTTACGATTTTTCAGGACATACAACTTGATCAGGCGGGAGGCATTCGACCCGCATTGGGCCGTATTCTTCCCGAAACGTTCCGGACAACCGATAATCACCACACAGTCCGCTACAAATTCAATGGCACCCGAATCACGCAAATCGCTCATTATCGGGACAAAACCATTCTCGGAACGCTTCAACACCTCACGATTCAACTGCGAAACCACCAGCATGGCACAATTAGCCTCTACGGCAATACGTTTCAATACCGTAATCGTATGACGGATCACAGACTCTTGTGTCTCACCCTTTTTCGTCGATGGAGCAAGTGTATGCAGGTAATCGATCACTACAACATCGCATTCACCTTTACGGCTACGGAGCATTATCTCCGCCCGCAACGCATCCAGGCTCATAGAAGAAACATTCGTAAAATAATAAGGTGTTTTTTCCATACCGGCAGCATACCGTCTCATCCGATCGATATCCCCCTCACGAAGTCCCCCTATACGCAGGCGGGCAGCCTCCACACCGGCATAACCGGCAAAAAAACGGGCGGCAGTCTGTTCGCCCGTCATTTCAAAACTGAAATGAAGCACATGTTTACCCTGGCGAGCCATATTCATTGCCATAAACATCGCCAGCGCCGTCTTACCGTCACTCGGAAGACCGCCCAGCACCAGCACCTCCTTCCGGTAAAGTCCTCCCGTCAGTCCGTCCAACCCGTTGATTCCGGTCAGCATACGCACCGAATCATCCTTACGGCTCATCCGGTCGAGATGATCGTCTATAGACAACTTCATCACTTCACTAAGCGGCAGAAGCGAATCCGATTCCGAATTATCCATACGCAAGCGTAGCAAATCGCGCTCGCAGTCTTCTATCACCTTCAAGTAGTCCATACCGTATTGCAGGCATTCCGATGCTTTTTGTACAAACAGCTTATGCATACACCCCAGCAGATAATGATGAAGGATTTCGCGGGCATACTCTACAGCGTTATGTTCCAGGCGAACCGTCTCCATTCCATCCGACAAGTACGCCATGCCTCCCATCTTCACGTAACGCTCCGGATCTTTCTTTTTCATTTCCTCTTCCACCAGGATCAGGTCGGGCCGTTTATTACGGTTAAACAGATCGGTAAACGCTTCGTAAATAAACCCATGATCCGGATCGGAAAACATTTCCGGACGCAACAACCCGACCACCTCAAGAATCGCCACCTGGTCCAGAAACAGCGAACAGAGCAAAGCTCTTTCAATTACATTCTTTTCCATACTCATAGCAACTTTTTAACAGGTCGGTACGGGGTACGTTCCCATGACTTATCTTCAACTCGGCCTCCTCTCTCCGCAAAGCTATCGCATCCGGCTCAACCGTTTTTTTAGTCACTCTGGTTCTCTTACTCTCTTGCGGTATTTCCGCAGGGACATCCGAAGCCGTAAAAGAGTCATAACCACAAACACGGAAGCAGATACAGTTTGCTACCCGTTTCACTTCTATCAAAGATTCCTTTTCCAGCGAGTGGACATACCTTCTGACCGAACGGCTATCTACCATCATTAACCGGGCCAACTTTTCGTAAGAGATGATGCATTCTCCTCTATGGCAAACTTCTTGTTTTCCTTTGATCGACACATAGCCGTCGGCATAATTGCACAAACAAAATAACAACCAATGCACTATTCCGATCATACGTTCACTATTATCGGATGCAAACATCCGTTCAATTATTACACGAGGTACTTTCAAATAGGATTTTCCAAAATACATCAAGGCCTTAACATCCGTGTAAATATTCTCATTTTCAGCCATTTCCATAATGCCGTTTGTTTGTCACGCATAAAACACAGTAAATCAGCCCTATACACTACCTCCTGCCGGATGGTTGTCAAATCCCTACATTATATATAAGAATAAAAGAAAAGAGAGTCTTTCTTTTTATGCGTTTCGATTATTAAAATTGATTGGTTAAACAAAATACAATTGTATTCAGTTACAAAAACAATTGTATTTGCAAGTAAAAACAGTTGTTTTCAAAATCAAAAACAATTGTTTTTTTACATATGCAAACATCATGGTTCGCCTAGAAAATCCACAATAATTGCGACCTGTAAAGGAGACAAGATACGGGTTCCTTTAATCCATCCTGAACGAATCAGACGATCGTACAATTCTTTGTTTATTATTACCCAACGTGTAAGTCTTCTCGAGGCTGAATGAGGTCTTAATCCGGGAGCGTAAAGAATGGCCAACTCTTGCCATCCGTATGCTTTTTGTTGAAATAGTTCTTCCATAACAAGATGATTTTAAGTTATTTTATTACCCTATAAATATACACATAAATTCGGATATAACAACTATATAATCAAATAAATTCAACAAAAAAAATGCATCTAAATGCCCGTTCGGTCCCATTCGGATCATTCAGCCTATGTCCCCACCGTATCTTTGTAATGAATTCAAGGGAAAACACCGGTTAATCTCCTCCTGAATCCAGCAATAATTTTCAATTTTCAATTATCAATTTTCAATTAAAAAGCTATGCCATTAAAGTATCGTGTCGTCCTCAAAAAGGACATGAGCAAGGGAGCTGCCAAAGGCGCTCAATTGTATTACGGTCAAGTCCGTTCGATGGAGAAGACCACTTTCAAAAAATTGTGTAAACTAGTCTCCGGTTACTGCACCGCCAAACCCGGTGAAGTAGAGTTGGTGATCGATGGTCTGATTTATGTTCTCTGCATGCTGCTCGAAAGCGGCAATGTCATCCAAATGGGTGAATTCGGCAACTTCCGCATGTTTGCCGGAAGTAAAGGTTCATCCACCCTGAAGGATTACGATCCGATGTTGTTTAAGAAGGCCCGTATTATTTTCACCCCTGGCGCCATGCTGCGTCAACTGGTCTCCGAAGCCAGTTACGACCGCCTGGATCCGTTCTCCGACCCGGAAGAAAAGAACGGAGAAGGTGGCAGCGACAGACCGGAAATCGAGTGAAATAATTTGCCAATGTGCTAATAAGGCAATATGCCAATTGATAATAACAGTTGGTATTTCCATTGGCACATTGGCATATCGGCAAATTAAATAATTATTCTTTATCATGTCAAAAAAGGATTTTATCACCAAGTATCTTCCCCTGGCTCAAAAGGCCGGGGAAGCTTTCCGGATCAATCCGGTTGTTATCCTGGCACAAGCGGCTATCGAAACCGGTTGGGCACAAAGTGATCTTTGCCTGCTGCATCATAACTTTTTCGGTATCACCGCTTACGGGAAAAAGAACGTCTGGTGGACCGGGACCTCCGTGCAACTAAGCACCAACTCCCTCTCCTTCCGTACCTATCCCGACCCGTTACACTCTTTCATGGACTATGCCCGCCTGCTCCGCCACGCCTACACCGATGCGGCCGATGTCAGCTACCAACCAGCTGCCTTTGCCCTCAAAATCGGTTACAGCAAATACATCAGCGAAGTAAACGGCGACAACCGCGAAGCCTACCGGCGAATGCTGGTCTCAATCAGTCGGATAATCGAAAAAGCGATAGCGAATTAGGTTCATATCTTATCAAATTTGAACTATCCGATTATTGACCGATTGTACCTGGCTCCCCTCTTGAGAGGGGGAAGGGGGTGTGTTACAGTTTCTCCCTATAACTAGCTTTAACACACCCCTTATCCCCTCTCAAGAGGGGAATTGGTTACTCCCGTCACGATAAACAGATAACTCAATTTTTTCTATAATTTAACTATCAAAACAATGAAGTACCTTGAAACGATCCTCGCCTTCCTCACCCAGCTTGCCCGGATCATCTTTCCCCGCAAGCAAAAACCGGCAGCCGGTGACTGCCCCTGTCCTGATCCTCTGCCTGCTCCTCCTGAGCCTTCTCTCCCTTCTGATGCGGGAGACGGAAGTGACCCTGACTTGTATCGGGGCGATACTATCACTCTCACCCAGGGAGACTGGGGAAACAAACACCACGTCGAACCCATAGAGATTGCCGGTTTATGCCTGATGGCTTTCGGAGTGATCGGGAGTCTTTATAAATTGTTGATCGGATGAGCAAAAAAGTCTGTTATTTTCACAAAAGGGTGGAAATAGCAGACTTTCTGTTTATACAAAAATATGGATAGCTTATTTTGCTAAACTCTTTATCTCATCCACCACCCTGCAAATATCATCATCCGTCAGTGTCGGACCAGAAGGTAGACAAAGCCCTTTATCAAACAATCTCTCCGATGTCCCGTCCCCATAAAAAGGTGATTGCTTAAACACCGGTTGCAGATGCATCGGTTTCCACAAAGGGCGTGTTTCTATATTCTCATCAGCCAGATGTAACCGGACATCCTCACGATTAAACCCAGCCTTTTCCGGATCTACCAAAATACAAGTCAACCAGAAATTCGAATTGAAATCTTCCGAAGGATTCTGTTGTACCTCGATACCCGGCATATCCTTCAGCAACTCCGTATACAGCTGGTGTATTGCCCTGCGTCGTGCAATATGTTCATCCAACACAAACATCTGTCCCCTACCGATACCCGCACAAATATTACTCATGCGGTAGTTATATCCGATACATTCATGTTGGTAATGCGGAGCATTCTCCCTGGCTTGGGTAGCATAGAACATAGTCCGTTTAGCCTGTTCTTCCGTCCGGCAAACCAAAGCGCCGCCACCGGAAGTCGTAATCATCTTATTTCCGTTGAATGATAAGGCGGCAAATTCTCCGAAGGTACCACATTTCTGTCCCTTATACTCTGAACCCAAAGCTTCTGCTGCATCTTCCAAAACGGGTATTCCATACCGAGAAGCAATAGCCATAATTTCATCCATTTTTGCAGGCATGCCGTATAAATGAACTGGAATAATAGCTTTCGGTAATTTTCCGGTTTTACGCAAACGATCCTTGATCGCTTCTTCCAAAAATAAAGGACTCATATTCCAAGTATCCTGCTCACTATCTACATAGACCGGAGTCGCTGACTGGTACGCTATCGGATTGGCAGAAGCGGCAAAAGTAAAGGACTGGCAGATGACTTCGTCACCTGTTTGCGCACCTAGTTCAATAAGCCCCAGGTGAAGAGCGGCTGTACCGGCAGACAATGCGACCACGTGTCGATCATCTTTTAGATAGTCTGCTAACTCTTTTTCAAATGCATTTACATTGGGGCCTAAAGGGACAACCCAGTTGGTATCGAAAGCTTCTTTTATGAAGTCTTGCTCACGACCACTCATGTGAGCAAGTGAAAGCCATATTTTCTTATCCATATAGTTATGATAAATAATCAGATTTGTTTTATTATTTTACATCTATTGCCGACTGCCAACACACCGTCAGGGATATCTTTGGTAACAACAGATCCTGCACCAATTATACTCCATTTTCCTATTTTTACCCCTGGAATAACAGTGCTACCGGCTCCGATCCACGTTCCCTCACCTACCTTAACATTGCCACAAAGTGTACAATGAGGAGATATATGTACATAATCTTCTATTACACATTCATGATCAACAGAAGCACCTGTATTTATAATACAATGTTTCCCAACATAGACACCTGTTTGTATAATAGCACCTTGCATTACAACCGTCCCCTCATCAATTGCAGTCGTTGCAGAAATTATAGCAGACGGATGAAAAGCCTTTCCAAATCTTACATTAAATTGTTCCGCTATTTTCTTACGAATATTATTATTACCAATACTGATAATCAGAGGTCCCTTAACCTCTACAGAACGTAATACAGGATAGTCAAGAAGCCGGTGAATTGCTTCATTATCATCAAATAAAGCTTCAATAGGCTCATTAATAGCCCGCAAAATATCAACGATCACTTTAGCATGACCACTTGCTCCGTATAAATACATTATCTATTTATTAATTATTTCCAGTAAAAGGCTCCATTGTGACAGAAGTATCAGAACTAATCCCCTCCCTGACAAACACCTTTTTTATTGTCAAAAACAGGATTTTCAAATCAAGTAAAAAAGAGCAATGATCCACATACCAAACATCCAGTTCAAACTTCTTTGTCCACGAAATTGCATTACGCCCATTCACCTGCGCCCAACCTGTAATCCCAGGACGAACTTCATGTCGACGTGTCTGCTCTTTTGAATATAGAGGGAGATACTGCACCAACAATGGACGTGGACCAATTAATGCCATATCACCTTTAAGAACATTAATCAATTGCGGCAATTCGTCAATCGAAGTAGAACGAACAAATTTCCCGACCTTCGTCAAACGTTTCTCGTCTGGTAAAAGGTTTCCTTCAGCATCACGTTCGTCTGTCATAGTTTTGAATTTGATTACCTTGAATATTTTGCCTTTTTTACCTGGACGGTCTTGTAAAAAGAAAGCACCAGCTCCTTTATTTGCAAAATGTAGCCAAAAGGTAATCAGAAGTAATGCAGGCCAAATAACAGCCAATATGCAAAATACAAAAACGAAATCTATTATCCTTTTAAAAAAGCAAGAATACATATTTTATTTCAATGAAGACACTTCTTCCAAAAATGTAACAAACCTATTCGCTAATGACTTTCTTGAAAAATTAGTTTCAGCAAATACCCTGGCCCTTTGCCCACATTCAGCTCTGTATGTATCATTGTCCATTAGTTTCATCAAGCCTTCGGCAAAAGCATTTGCATTATTAGGAGCAACAACCAAACCCAACTTGTTTTCTTGAATCATATCAGCAAGCCACCCCGGATAATTATTGAGTACAGCCAATCCAGAGGAAATATAATCAAAAAATTTATTTGGTGAAGTTCCATAATAAAATGCCGGAACATCAGATAATACCATCAGACCCAAATCTGCTGATGCTACTATTTTATTTAATTCTTTCTTAGGCATCGGATCATAAAAGCGGCAATTATCCAATTGCTCCATTTGAGCCCGTTTCATCAAATGTGGTTTCATTTTACCATCACCAATAAAAGCCAAAACAATATCCTTTCTCCCCTTTTTCTTCAATACAGAAGCAGCATCCAACACAGCATCCAAACCATTGGCAATACCATGCGCACCTGTAAACACAGCCACTTTATCCGTAGCAGAAATTCCATCTAACGAAAGATTCACACGTAAAGATGGCTTGAATATTTCCAAGTCACAACCATTAGGAATCATAGCAATACGCTTACCTGACTGGCTTCTTCTTTTAATTCCTTCACAAATTCCGGGAGAAAGACCCACGCATGCATCCGCACAATGATAACTTAGCCACTCTAAAACACTCATTCCCCACAGCAAGAAAGGATTCTTCATCCCCAAAGCCTTAGGCAATTCAGGCCACAAATCACGAACTTCAAAGATAAATTTCTTTTTCCGGAACAGCTTCATCACTATGCCCGGCACACCGGCAGTCAAAGGAGTGGAAGTGGCAAACAACAAATCATAATCTTCTTTCAATGCTATTTGAATACCCTTCCATCCAAATTTCACAAAAGTCCATGCTCTTTTCGCTATACCATCTTTATTAGAATATGGCAGAGCTATCTGAATCACATCTATACCATCGACCATTCCCCGATGAACATTTTTCATCTTCGTTTCCGGCAAATCCAGCTTTGCTGTTTCACCACAAACCATACAAACAGAATGGCCTTTGGCAATCAGATGCTTTGCCAATTCATAAGAACGCGTTCCTCCTGCTTGAGTGGGGATAGTAAAATGTTGATGGAAATAAAGTACTTTCATTTTATATAATTTGAAGAGTTGTTGTTATCGAATTATTTTTAGTTTGAAATTCAACCTGTCTACACTCAGATATTTGTCCATAATAATCAGAACACAACTGTTTTGTATCAACAGTCTCACCATTTGATTCCAAACGAATGTTGTCCTTATTTGTATGCCATAATTGGCGCATATTCATACCTTTTGGCTTACCATCCATATAATCCTCTATCTCCCACCTACATACATTTTTCCATTTTACAATTTTTCTGTAATGTTTTATTTTTTTATCTAGATAAGTAAAACAGGAAACCGCCCCTTCGAATATGTAAGCATCCTCTGTCTCTTTCAATGAGCCTACTTCTGCCTGCGACCAATTATACCAAATAAATCGGGAGCCTTTCAACATCTGATCATGTCCATCAAGCATTATTGTATTATGAGATTCAGTACCCATAAAATACCGAAGCAACTTCTCTGTTGTATTATATTTGTAACTGCCTCCATCAAATAACAAGTTTTCTCCCTGATACCAAATATCCAAATGCAAATTATCCGCATGCGCAGGCCGATCTTTATATTTTCCGCATCTGATAAAAGAAAAAGTATCTTTTTCACGAATACAATAATATCCCCCCGTCTCAAAAGAGATGCATCCCCACTGCTTTTTCACCGGCGGATACATGTATCGGTTTGCTTTCCACTCACACAAATACCATTCCCTATCTTCATATTGGCAATCATACAAATGTTCAGAAGTAAGTAAATAATGCAAAGCATCCAGTTGAGGACGATAGTCACGATAATCGCAATCGTTTAGTTTAAAAAACAAAGCTCCATCATTTGAACCGTAATTGGGCAACCAACCGGTTGAATCATCTTGACATTGATACAAAAAATTCACAGACCGATAAGCACGTTCATACACTTCCTTACAAAATAATTCCCCATTTCTATCAGCCAGCGTAATGGCCCATGTCAAAAGCTGAACCACCACCCGATGATAGTTCATACTGAACTGCAAATAAGTGCCATCTTCTGCCACCTGATATTTTATTTCCTCTTCAAACCATCTCTTTCCATTCTTTTTCCAATCTTTAGCTTCCGGAAATTGAGGAAACAGCATACCGACCAAATACAACGCCAATGTTTCCGTTATCGCATGATTATTACGAACAGCAATCCGAGAAAAGTTTATATTTGTACGTACATGCTTCATCTGCCCATAGACAGATTGAATGATTAACTTGAAAATATCTTCTGTCAATTCGGCCGAATCTTTATAATAGTAAAGGGCAAATATCCAATTCAAAACACGCAAAGATATTTCCTGACTACATTTATAATTCGGTCCACAATTCAATGGGTTTTTATAAATCCAGTCCTTAATTTGAGAAAACACAAAAGCCGCATGATTTTCCCCGGATTCTTGGTCATAACGGATTATATCATAAAGAAAAGAAAAACGAGATTTTTCCCATACATATTTTATATCTCCTGCTTCAGCTACAATATCCTCTATTTCTGTCCAATGCACTTTAGAATCATATTTATAATTCGTATCAGGATTTGTCATCCAATCATAATCCATACCAAGATTGTACCAATGGGATGAAAAAAAGCAAAATTCACCACATAACATACGATTCACCTTTTCTGAAAGCAAAGTGATATCAGTGTTAGTGGATCTTACACTATCTCTATTTGAAAAGAAAAAAGGCATTGCATGACTTCTCCACTCAACCAATGACAAGTACTTCTTATTCTCCAAAGAAACCGGATACACTTTCTTCAACATTCCCCCCTTACGACGTATTTCATACTGAATACGAAACGTAAAGTACTTCATCCCCATGTTACGCAGTAACTGAAAATAAAGAAGATATCTATTCATAAAAAAAACACTGAATTATTCTATATCAATCCACTTGTTCTGTTTCAAGCTATTGATACAAGCAAACGATGCTTTGGTCGTATTTACAATGGAATCAAATGGAATCAGAGCCTCTCCCCCTTTTATTATTCTATCATTCAATAAAACGAATTGAGCCGTATGTCCTTTATCCATGCCTTTCTTCATTTTGGAAAATCCTTTACAACCATATCCTTTCAATACCCTCCAATTATCAAGAACCAATGTTTTTTCTTGCGTATAGATTTCCACCCTTTCTTTCGAATAGGATTTACTTCCATTAGCAAAATAGTTTATCACGGCATTCGAACCATCCTCATATCTTAACAGAATACTCACATTATCCGTATTCTCTTCCGGATTTTCTCCCATTGCATTCATACATACCGAAACGACTTTGCTACCTGTAAAAAACGAACATAAATCAATGAAATGACAAGCCTCACCAATGATACGTCCTCCTCCAACTTTCAAATCATGCACCCATACTTCAGGTGGGATAAATCCAGCGTTCATCGTTGCAACTATATTCTTCACTCCATCCCCCGCAAGTTGTTTCATCTTTACTGCAAAAGGTGAAAAACGCCGGTTATATCCTACAGTCAACGTTATCCCTTTCTTTTGTACTTCTTTATAAGCTTCAGTTATCTCATTTAATTCCAACTGATTTAAGCACAAAGGTTTTTCCACAAACACATGCTTTCCTGCTTGTAACGCATCCAATACCATTGGAGCATGAAGATTATGCCTGGTTGTAATCATTACTAAATCTACCGCCTCATCCTTCAATATTTCCTTGTAATCAGAAGTAGCCTTCATCGCACCTGCCTTTCGAGCTAAAACTTTAGCTGACAGCCCTTGCGCACTTGCAATATATCGGATATGTGCTCCAGTTTTCATCAAAGCAGGAAGCATGGTTGCCGATGTGAAATTTCCAGCACCAATAATACCTATCTGTCCCTTTGTTGCAGAGAATTTAGCAGAAGTAACATCAACTACCGTATTTTGCTTTGCATCAACAGGATATTTCAAGATGGAAGCTATGGAACCATGTTTACGCATGTCTCCGTATATCTTTTCATAATCGTTCAAGTCAACTTCTTCAGTGATCAATGATTTCACATCAATATTCCCCATGGATATTGCCTGTAAAATTGTTTCAAAGTTTCTTTTTTCAGTCCAACGCACAAAAGGCAACGGATAATCTATTCCTTTGTTTTCATAATCTTCATCATAACGCCCCGGACCATATGAACAAGAAACTTGAAATGACAATTCTTTTTTATAAAAATCATCTCTCCGAATATCCAACCCTATCACACCAACAAGAACGATACGTCCTCTTTTTCTTGACATCTCAGCAGCTTGATGAATCACTTCATCTGTTTTAGTCGAAGCTGTTATCAGTACAGCATCAGCTCCATGTGAAGCCGTTTCTTCAAGTACATACTTTACAGGATCAGTGCCTTTTGCAGGATTTATACCTATCACTCCCTTAGTGCGAGCCAATTCTACTTTTTCTTCATCAAAATCAATACCTATCACCTTGCATCCATTTGCTTTCAACAACTGAGCCGCTATTAATCCAATCAAACCCAATCCAACCACCACAACAGTCTCTCCCAACTGCGGATTCAGCAAACGAATACCTTGTAAACCAATAGAACCGATTACAGTAAAAGCAGCTTCTTCATTTGTAACATTATCTGGTATTTTTGCTACCAAGTTTTTAGGAACACAAACATACTCGGCATGCTGCCCATTAGATGCTACACGATCACCTACTTTAAATTCAGTAACTCCACTTCCCACAGCAACCACTACACCAGAGTTGCAATACCCTAGGGGCAATGGTTGACCTAATTTATTAAAAACAGCCTCTAATGTTGGTTGTAACCCGTCTGTTTTTATCTTATCAAGTACTTGCCTTACTTTATCTGGTTGTTGACGAGCTTTATCTATTAAATTTGCCTTTCCGAACTCAACAAGCATACGTTCTGTACCTAAAGACACTAAAGAACAGAATGTTTTAACTAAAACATAGCCTGATCTAACTTGAGGAACCGGTACTTCTTCAAGTACAGTTCTCCCTGATTTCATATCTTGAATGATTTGCTTCATGATTTATATTTCAATAATAATGCTTTCTTCTCTATAAATTCCCAAGAAATAGTTGATATAATAACTGTTACAACTAATACTAATAACAAATAAAAAATACTACCTACAAATCCCATTTGCACAAATACATTCACCACCAGCATATGATAAATATATATACCATACGAAATATCATTACCATGTAAGATTTTAGCTAATGACGTTACTGAAAAAGCTGCACTAATCGTTAATACACCTAACAATAAATTTGCAAACAAAGTAGTCCCATCTTCTAAATGATAGCCAGGTGATACATTAAAAAAATAACAATATACACAATAAGTTAAGCACCAATAGCCCACCTTCCCCTCAACAAAAAATTTTATCTTATCCCAATTCAAATACATCATCCCTCCAAAAAGAAAAGCATATAAATAAGGAAAAACCGAAACTCCAATAAGTTTATCTAATATACTTTCCTCACTCTTACTGTCATTTGTCCACAAAAAATTGAACATAACAGAGAACAAGAACAATACCTGAAATTTCGTATTTATTGAAATGCTCTTAAGGAAAAGAAAAAATAAAGGTAGTAAAATATAAAATTCCAGTTCCACAGGAATCGTCCATAAACTACCGTTCGGAGTACCAACCCCAAAACTCCTCAGAACATCAGGTGTATAATATTGAAATATTGTTATTTGACCTAAAATCCATTTCCACAAATCAAAATTTAAAAAAGAAGAGAAATGAATAATTCCAAAATACAACAATAAAACTACTGCTAGGATAAATGCAAACCACAATGCTGGAAAAATCCGAAAACATCTATTTTTAATATATTGCACTATACCTCCTATTTTTGATATTTTCTTTGTACTACAACTAATATATGAACGAGTTATCAAGAAACCACTTATCACAAAAAATATTATAACTCCAGGAAAGAAAGATATAGCATTCAATATATGCTCATATCCTAGTATTTGTAAATGATTTATTCCATGTCCTAACAATACTTGTAATGCAGCTAAAAGCCTAATCAAATCAAAATTATTTTCGTGAGAAATATAATTACGTCTAATTTCACAATATGTATTTACATTTTTCATATATTCTCAATAAACATTCAACAGTTTGATTATCAATAATTAGATTTTTCTTTCGAGAGACAGTATAACTATTATAAAAATTCAACACTTTTTCTTCTAAATCTCTATAATTTCTATTTTTGAATAAAATAGTTTCATTAGGCCTCTTACAAACATCACTTGCGATAGCAGGAGTACCACAATACAAGGCTTCCTTAACCGAAATACCTTCTATATCAGTAAATGTAGGCCTAATAAACAAATCCGACAACTTCCAAACTTCAAATCCATTAGGAATTTCTTTTTGAACAATTAAAATATTATCTTCAATATTCATTTCTTTTATCAAAGAAAGGCACTCTTGATAATATGCCATATCTCCAATCATAGGTAAGCAAAATATAAGTCCTACATTTATACCCTTTTCCTTCAATGATTTCACTAATTGTATCAACAAATCAAAGCCATATATATCAATACCATTTTCATAACGTAGTTTATAAGCATTTGCTGAAAGTAAAAAAACATGCTGTTTTCTAAAAGACAGTATATCCTCACCCAATCCCAAATATTCAGATTCATCTGGAGGCAAAAAAGCAGGCAATATATAAAAATTATTTTTTGAACAATGAAAATGCGAACATAATCTTAACATATAATTATCGTCATTCAAAACAACAAAAGCCGCTTTTCGAAGAAAGTTCTGAATAATTTTCTTTCTAATAAAAGAAGTTTCTTTTATCAGATTTTGGTTATGCAATGTAACACCAACCTTATGCCTTCTCCCTAATAAAATAAACAAAGCAAATGCTAATAGATTATTTGAATGCAAATGAATCACTTTCTTCTTTCTAAAAAGTAAAAGAAAAAATTCTAACCATCTATAAGACACCTGTTTTACATAATAAATATTCGGATTAGATGCAGATTTTCCAAAATTACGCAATACTATAGAAGTATCTAATTTATGCAGATTATGAATCAACCTATATACATGCATCGAAACCCCACCAATAGGAGGAGGATATGTTCCCCAAAGTTCTATTTTACAACAATTTTGTAATGCCATAATTCTAAATCTTAAATTAAGTTCTATCCTTAAACTTGCATTATAATTCATTTAATGGACATAATTGAAATTAATCATCCCCCAAATGCTATTCGTATATTTTCAAAAAAGTATTTACTTGATTTTCCCAATAATAATTTGCTCTAACAATGGATTGCATATTAAGCAAAATCTTCAATCCTTCAGCTATATTTTCTTTATTTATTATTCTACAACAATATCCATTTTCTCCATTATGTACAACATGTGCTACACCTGCTGTATAATTAGTTAAAACTTTAACACCTAAATCTAAATATTCATACAACTTATTACTAGCACAGAAATAAGAATTAAAATTTTTGTCATTATAAAAACATACACCAATATGCGAAGAATTAATTGCGTATAAAACTTCATTATGAGGAATAGGAGGATAAATTTTAACTATGTCTTGCAACTTATTTTTTTCTATAAAATTATTAAGTTGCAATTCATATTCTTTATTCCCTTTACCTATTATAAATAAAACCGCATTATCTATCAAAGTCATAGATTCAATCAATGGTAACAACTCTCGCTCTTTTGTAATAGCTCCAATATAACTAATCACTGTTCTATTTCCAGTATCAAGACCAAATACATCTTTAAAATATGTCCTAGTAAGATTATTTGTTTTCATTGGAAAATTCTCAACCAAATGATAATGATATATAGGTAATTTGTAACGAAATGACATATAATATAAACGGTCAATTTGAGGAACAATAACAGCTTTAGTTCTGTAAATTAAAGTTTTTTCAACTTTATCCCAAAACCATTTTATTAATCCAGTCCTTCCTTCTAAATATAACTCATGCGCATCATACACAACCTCTATACTCCTTGATATTCCGCCAATATACAACAATGTATTCAAGTCGTTACAATGTATAATATTGGGAGATACAGTTTTTATTATCTTATGTATTTGCCTATAATATGATATCGCACTAAACAGTCTTCCTATAGCAAAGGAACTATATTCACTTTTTAACTCAATTATATCAAAATCATAATTATCAAGACTGTCATTCGTATTAAAAGAAGATACAACTAACGTAACATGATGGCCAGCTTTTTGAAGTGTATAAATTTCTTTTTGTACTCTTCCATCGTACTTAATATCACCAATTAATAATACAAGAATAGATTTCATATTTATATTCAATTACTTAATTTCTGGATGGTCCCTCATTGATTCTCTAACCATATCTACATCTTTAAAAAAGACTGTACTATATGGACTGTATAAGCGATAATTCAAAATTTCAGGCTTAGGTGGGAATGGCATAAAATATCGCTTTATTGGATAATATGATATACATATTAAAACTACAAATATTGAAAGCTGCCTAGTTAATAAATATAGTTTTTTCTCATACAATAAATAATAACAGCAATTTGATATTAGTATGACATATATTATACACAAATAACTTTGGAAACGATAGAACAACGGAGCACCCACATTTAATATATTCAACAAAATATAAACTAAATTTATTTGTATTATCCAATCATAGCTATCATTTCTCCTCATGCAGTAATAATAAACAAAAAATAGAGACACCAAAACACCTGAAATTAAAGCCTTTACAATCGACAATATTGTACCACTAAATTGATAGTTTTCATTAGAAAGATAATTTGTTGCTTTAGAGCCAAAATCACCAACATTTCCCCAAATTTGTAAATATAATAGGTATTCATTAATAAATGGATATAAAGATAATAGTACGCAAAAGATAACAAAAGAACAAATCAGTAAAGTTTTAGTAGGTTTCAAGATCTTAAATAATGGTAATATAAATATGATTATAGAGCTAATATGAAACAATGATGCAATGCATGCAATAAAATAATACTTCACCCATTTATTCTTAGTAAATGAATTTATAGACCATAAAAAAACTGCAACAGCCAAAGCTTCTCTCATAGCATCAAAACACAAATTAGCATAAAATAAAACGAAATAGATAAAAGCACTTACATATATCATCTTAGAATATCTTTTTATAAAATGATATATAGAATAATTAATAAAAGTCGAATGAAACAACTGAAATATCACATAATCACTTCCTATCTGTTTACATACTCCAATTAAGATATTCCATCCAGGACGCCTATTAATATTACCTAATATATCTTCCCAAGAGCAATCAGAAATAGCTAAAGAATGCGTGTATTCATACATGTAATCAGCCGTATCATTCCCAATCCTATATCTAAAAGCAGCAAGAAACCATAAAACAAAGAATACTACTTTGAAAACAGTATTCTTATATTGACTAGAAGAATATATATCGTATTTTACAATACAGAATATTAACGATACAACGATACAAATATAAATCATCGTGCTTTCAACAAAATAAATATTTATCCAGCTTTACGATTTAACAACTTCAAAATAGAATAGAAGCTATTTTTATCAAAGATAAATAGATTAATCACATAAACTATGCAAAAAACAGAACCATAAATCAACAATTTTAATATTGGAATAGTTACATGACAAAAATATGATACAATTGATAAAACAAAACCTGTTATTATTGTAATAACAAAAGGTTTAGTTAGTGGATATATGTATTTTGATAAAGAAACATCTACTATTTTCTTAAATATTAGTCGCCAATATAAAATAAGATTAACTACTGATAAACATGAAACTGTTATACTCAATATAACTATTGAGAATTGACTTGATAAATAAACGCATATAGGCATAATTACAAATTGAATAATTGTCCATATAAAAGACATATCAGTTCGTCCTAATGCACCTGTAATAACCGAAGAAAAATTCACTAAAGATGCGAAAGCCCCATATATAGTCAATAAAGATAATAAATTAGCTACTCCTACAAATGATTCATCATATAATATCAATACAATAGAGTGCGAATACAAAAGGATAAAACAATATATTGGAAAAATTATATATGCTAAAACGGATTGTAATCTACCAAACCACATGATTAAAGTATCTCTATTGTCTTGCATTTTTGCAAAAGTTGGAAATGCAACTCTATTAACAACAGAATTCACCAAAGAGAATAGCCTAATAATCAAATCCTTAGCCAAACTATAAATACCTAATGTTTCCATTCCAAATAGTCTTCCGATAAGAAGAATATCAAATTTACCTGAAAAATAATCCAAAATACCAGCCCCTGACTGATAAAGTCCTATCTTCAAGAAAGGTTTTACCTCTTGAAAAGAAAAATGAAAAAGTAATGGGGCTTTTTTAAAAGTTGTTATTAGACTACCAATATGCAATATTGCGGATTGTAAAAGAGCTGAATAAATAAGACTATATACCCCAAATCCGGTTATGGCCAACACAACAGATATAATAAGTGAAGTTATCACTGCTATACTTGTAAGAATGGACATAAAACGAAAATCAAAACATTTTTCTCGTAGAGTACCATATAACTTACCAGAAGCAACTATGACTAATTCTAATCCCATCAAAGGTATTAATTTGTTCAAAATTGGTTGTGCATAATACTGAGCCACTAATGGTGTACACAAACATAATATTATATATAATACAATAGAGAGTAATGAGAAACTCCAATATAAGCTAGAGAAATCATTTTGTGTAACATTTTGCTTATGCATAAGAGCTACTCCCATTCCTAACTCTGAAAACAAACTAGTAAACCCTAAAACGAGAAGTATGATTGCCATAAGCCCATAATCCTCTGTAGACAAAAATCTAGTAAGTACTACTATCTTTAAAATTTGTACTAGGGAAGAAACTATCATTGAAAATGTTGTCCATTTCACACCCCCCACAATTGTTGCTGTTTTCAAATCTTTAGATGATTGTATCTCTGCCATTTATATCTTCTTATGAAAAATACATTTTTATAGCACACATGAGCGATGATGCCTGAATCTTCTCTATAGGCGTCCCCGATATAACAATTTTTCTTATAACATTCGCCAATTCTATATCATTAATTAAACCATATTGACATAGTATATTATTTATAAATACTTCTAAATCTTTGTTAGATGCAAAATAATACCCGATAGGGTTCATGTGCTTATTGGTTGGTTGCTTTCCTATTTTATTTTTTAATAAATCAAATATTTTCCCTGGAAGTATCCTAATAGGTATACGACGATTAGCAATATTAATCATTGGTTCTTTAATAGAATCTTTTATAGTTTCCCATATATAATCTGCAGCCTTAGGATACTTAGTTATAATCCATTTCTTATATAGTTTATGATTATATCTATAATTTGCAGGGATGTGTAAAACTTTATTCATTAAATCCCAATCCATAAATGGAGAGCAAGTTTCTGAATAAATCATATCTATTAATTGTCCATTATTAGTACCACAAAATCCCCTATGATAAAATTTAGAAATTTCTTGATTATCAAATTTCTCAATTGATATATTACTAATTTTATCTAAATAGGTACAAGAATATGCTCCATTCCCTAAATGGAACTGGGCTTGAGGATTGGGCGATTCATACCAGGTTCCAAAAATTACATCTCCCAATTGTCCTGAATGAAAATACCATACTTCTCTAGATTCAAATTCTCTAAAAAGCTTCCATTATGCGCTAAACCATAATACAACACATTACCACCTGTAATTTTTGTGATATTTTCTATATCTTTCAGCCACAATCCATTATCTAGAAATTTAAAAATCCATTCATGTTTTAAATCCCGTGCAATTTGTTTTGGCACGGATTCATCCAAATAGTCGCTTTGGGAGAAAGTATAATTTAATTGTTCTGCATATCCTAGTTCGTGAGCTACCCATGATGTCATTCTAGAATCTAATCCACCGCTTAATGCAACTAAATGTTTGTATCCATATTCTTTATCTTTTTCGAATTGTGATATTATTGCTCTTCTAAATTCTGAATCACACAACTCAATAGCTTCATTTTCAGACATTGAATAATCCGGCTCATTATTCAATAAACAATATCTTTTTTCTGAAATTTTCCCATCTTGTACTAAAAGATAATATCCTGGTTTAAGTTTAAATACTTTATCACACAAGGTACGTCCTTCTAACATAAACCCATATGTAAGTAACAAATAAGCAGATTCCACTGATAGATTATATTTTACATTATTAAGCTTTAGAAAGCCATATATAAAATCAATAATTGTTGAAAATATAATTACATTTTCCAATTGAGAATAATATATATATTTAGTACCGATATGATCAGAGAAAATAATGGTTTTATTACTAGACTTATCATACAATAATCCGCAAAAAGACCCTCTAAATTCATCAAAAAACAACTCCCCTTTTTCTATATAAAGTTTTATTATTGTATCAAGCCAAGTATTTCCTCCCATCCTCGTAATTAAAACATTCTTATTAAGAATTACACCATCAACAATAACAATATAATTATTATCATTCGAAAACACTTTATCTTTTTCAAATTTATCAATCATATGTTTAAAACATCTTATATCGTCATACGTAATAATCGAATCAGCAGATATATTATTACAATTGTAAGATTTACCTAATATCACAGTAAAACCAAATGTTCTCATGATAATAATTTAATTGACTAATATTTAGAGTTAACAACAGTGAGCCATTCTCTATGTTCTCCAGTACCCCTAACAATAGAAAAATATTTCTTATGTATTTCCTTTATTATATCAGAATCTCCATTAATTCCACATTTGTCAATACTATAAATTGGAGTTATCCCCATAGAAGAACCACAAAGGAAAGCACCGTCACACATGTACAATTCGGTTCTTTCTATTGTTCGTTCCTCAACACAAATCCCCATTTCCTTTGCTATTTGTATAACAGTATCTCTCGTTATACTTTCAAGGACAGAATCCGTAATTAAAGGGGTAACCAGCTTATTATCTCTAATTAAAAAAAAGCAAGATCCTGGTCCCTCCGCAATCTTACCAAATTCATTCATCAATATAGCTGTATCATATCCATTTCTTAAAGCCTCCAATTGAGCCATTCGACTATTAATATAGTTCGCTCCACACTTAATTCTTGGAGAAAGTGAAACATCATTTATTCTTCTCCATGAACTTGTACAACAATTCAATCCTATTTTATTATATTCTAACGACGTCATTTTTTTAGGAATCGGAGCAACAAACATCCCCGTTGGTTCTTTCGACGCCCATGAACCAAAACCTTCAACGAACAAAGTTTGCCTTACCGATAAATCCTCCTGATATTCATTAGCCTTTATTACATCCCTTAAAGCTCTAGATATTTCATTTATCGAATAAGAGCAATTAATATGCAATAATCTAGCCGACCTCATCAGTCTTACATAATGATCATTTAACCGAAACGCATATAGTTCTCTTTTCTCTTCGTTCCAAAAACAAGGGATACCTTCAAAAACATTTAATCCAAATTGTGATGTAGGAGATAATACATTTATTCTAGCATCATTTACATGAACAATTTCTCCATTAAGCCATATCAATCTATTCTCAACACTATACTTTGCCATAACTTCATTAAAACTTATAAGTTTGAAAAACATCTGAAAAAGTTTCTTGTCTCTTAATCAAATCAATACCTTCTTCACAACTATCATCAAACGCAATAACTGGAAAATTTGGAAGGATAAATGGTGGTTTAAAAACTATTGAATATGATCCTATATTACTAATTATAACATAATCTCCTACTGCAAGTTTACCAGAATAATTTTTGTATAAATAGTCTGACTCAATGCATGTAAAACCGGCAAAATTTAAATTCGAATACTCTTTTCGATTTTTACTATCGCAAGGAACAATCGTTAAAGGAGGATTTTTAGTTCCAACATTGATATTATAACAGCTACATAAAAGTGTTGCAATACTTTGAGATTGTACGGTTTTAACACTTTTAACTCTGCTAATGATAGACATACAATCCCCAACAAGGGCACTTCCCGGTTCAATCAGCAATAGAGGCCTCTCATCATTGGTAACACTTGAATAAAAATCTGCAAATACAGTTGCTACTTCTTTGGCATATTCACTATATGTTGGAATATAATCTGTAAATTGTCCCTTGAAATCATCTGACATCTTGCCAAATAATCCACCACCAATGTCAATTCTTTCAGGTTTGATATTTAACTCTTGAATCAATTTTAACATTCCTTCAGCTCGTGGTCTCCATGTCTCAAGAGATCTTGCTGCTATATGTACATGAAATCCAGTAAAATGTATACCATCTGTATTTGTTAAGAAATATAACGCCTTCTTGAACTCAACAGTATCAATATCAAATCCGAATCGAGACAACACATTATCATTAATAGCGAAATTAACTCTAATACCAACATTAAGAACTGTTTGTGGATTATTAGTCAATATTTTATTTAAAACATCAATTTCCTCAATAGAATCAATATTAACAACACCACCTAGTAATAATAATTTTTCAACTGCGGCAGGTGATTTATAAGGTCCATTGAATATGATATTGCATGGAGGCACACCTATTTTTAGCGCTAGCTGCATCTCCATATCTGAAACAACCTCAGCAAGACCACCTAATTCATTTATTATTTGACATAAACGTGGAATATAATTAGTCTTATAGGAATAAGCTATATTAAATTGGGGATAATAATCTTGAAACACATTTTTTAACTCATTAAAATTATTTACAAATTGTTCTTTATGAAGCACATAAAAAGCATCTCCGTAATATTCTGTTAATTTTGATAAGACTTCATACTGAAGAAGTTTATCACTATTATATAAAGTATTCATTATTTTGCTCTTTTCCGATTTACTATTTCTTTAACAATATTTACCACTTTATTGTGATTTTCGATAAAAAAAGAATCTTCCTTTTCTTTTAATCTTTCTTCATACTCCCTTATCTCGCTTACGCCGTGTCTAAACACAGCTTCTATCTCATCTATATCTTGTGATACCCATGAATCATAAAAACTTCTAGATAATATTGCCATTTGGCTTCCCATCCTATAATGTTCCGCTATTATCAATCTTGCAGGTAGCATCCCCTCATCCAAACGAGCTATTCCTCCAAATCCATAATGTATTTGAGAGGAATCATGAATAATTTTGAGCATCCTATCTATAGCACCATTTATTAATAATTCAAACATAAAAGTCATTTTGTACTCCAAATGTAAATCATTCAATCCAATATGTATTTCATCTGCTCCTGAGGTTGCTAATATTTCTTTTATATTTTTCTCTGCATTAGTGGTTTCTACTAGTAATATAGTTTTTGCACGACCATCAACTAAATCGACAAATTTTTTAGCTTCATCTTGAGTGTGAAACCACGGCAACATGATAATATCAGCTCCTCCATCTACTACTTTATCTATTTCTTTTTTCGAACCATCATATAATGGATTAATTCTTACAAGTAATTTTGATTTAGAAAGGACATTTCTAATTATCGGTATATCGGAAAGGACATGGTCAGACTTTACTGTATTCATATTGAACTGACGCTGCTCCTTACCTATCGTTTCAAGATCAATCCATATTCTGTCTACACCAGATTTTTCTGCAATCTTTGCAATTTCTGGATGATTGGTAATATACATTAAACTTAAAGGAACACGATTCTGTCTACTAAACTTATCGCAAAAAAACAAATTACCATTCATTGTTATAAATTTTCTTCCATTTATTCATACATGTATCCCAACTGCAATATTCTTTTAGTATATTTATATCTATATCAGTCTTTTCTAATTTAAAAATCAAATTGGGAAGTTCATTAAAATCGTGAAAAGTCGCACAATCAATACCCATTACAATTAATGGTTTATAGCTTAACCAGGATGCATTTATAACAACTGAATTAGAGTATAAATGCTCTATCATAGAAGACGAAAATGCATCTGTTGTCTGAGCATTTATAAAATAATCAGTTGCCAAACATAATTCCGCGATTTCTTTATCATTCATGAATTGTTCTAAAATAGTATATGTAAAACCGCTCTTAGAAATAATGACCTTAACATTTTCAATATACTGTATATCTTTCCTTCCATATGTAAGAGGGACTATTAGATGTATCTTTTGTTTATCAATAACATCTAACTTCATTAAGGATTCAATTACTTTAATATGTTGTTGCTGAGGAATAGCATTATAGCCAATTGTTACAATCTTTTTATTTATATTGTCTCTTCCAAGAATTTTTAGTTTACAACTTACATTATTATCCCGAAGATTATCTATTTCATTAATAGCACTTACTCCCATATCTATAACAGATATTTTTTCAGTTAGCATCTTGCTATCTTTTAAAACAACATCAAACATATCTTCCGTCATAACAATTATATTGGACGATTTTGTCATTGCACACAATTCCTTTTTATGGTACTTTTTACATCTTCTCAGCAAATCACTTCCTAAATATGTTAATATTATATTGCTTCTTAAATTTATATCAGATAATATATCTATAATGTTATCTGACACAAAAAAGAAATTCACAAAATTAGCTCTTGTACTTAATAAAATATTTCTAAGTTTTCTGTTAGCAAACTTCATCCTTATGTAAGGGATATTTTGGTAGTATTTCCCTTGAATAAGTGTTTCAACATCTATTCCACATTCTTTATAAAATTGACTATATTTTATATTGTAAGTTGAGACTATTTTAACAGATAAACCAAGAGGAATCACAACATTTTCCACATAACGCTTTACCCATATTAAATCAGCATTAGAAACTATTAATAAATCTTCCATAAACATTTAGACTTAAGTCCTATAATTCGAACATAGCTCTTAATTAAGGTCCTGGATAGTTAGCATCCAATTTTGACATACCTCATAGTGAAAGCCATTGGGAAACATTCCTCTTAAAAAATTCAAAAGCTGGATTTGTTTTTAACGTTTATCAACAGCAATCTCAATGATTATCGGCAGCAAGTTCTCATAATCTTTACAACCTTTAATCACTTCACGGAAAAATTCTTCAAATATTAAAGGACGGCTATGCCGTTAGCACGACAAATGGATATTAATGTATAATAGGAAGCAAACACATTCGCCATCCGGTTACTTCCAAAGAACAACGAGCCATTCTGCTCACCTGCAAGGAGGCGTCTGATTCCCAAAGTTCTTCAGCTAATTGCCAACCTTATCCATCAGTACACTTCGGGGGAGAGTATTCCTCCGAAGTGGGGACATTTACAAGACTGTGCATACGACTCTGGACTTCCTTCGTATGCAGGAAGTTCCTCTGACGAATTATCTCTTCCGCATACTGAACTTTATAAGAAAGATATTATTCTTCCGCATGCCATTCCATCCCCATAAGGATTCACAGCCTTACTCATATCCTCATAACGCACTTTATCATCCAACAAAATAGAAACTTCATTTACAATCTTATCATAATCTGTTCCTACCAATTTCACCGTACCAGCTTCTAAAGCTTCCGGACGTTCTGTTGTATCACGCATCACAAGTACAGGCTTACCAAGTCCGGGAGCCTCTTCTTGAATGCCACCACTATCAGTCAAGACAATAGTCGATTTCTCCATTAAATAAACAAAAGAAAGATATTCCAAAGGCTCAATGAAGAACATATTCCCCAAATTAGACAAATCTTCGCCAAACACTTCATGAATAGGTTTACGAACATTGGGATTTAGATGCATCGGATAAACGAAGTCAACATCCAGATATCGCTTTGTAAGAGTCTGAATAGCCTTACACATAGAAATAAATCCGTCACCGAAATTCTCACGCCGATGTCCTGTTATCAAAACCAATTTCTTTCCCCCTTGCAAACGATTGATATCATAACCAGAAGTACGCAAAATCCCTTCCAACTCTTCATCAAGTTTCTTATCTTTCTTTATCTTATCTACAACCATGTAGAGCGCATCTATCACCGTATTGCCGGTTACGATAATAGAAGTTTCTTTTACCCCTTCATTCAACAGATTCTGCTTGCTTAATGGTGTTGGAGAAAAATGGTAAGTGGCAATACGACCTGTTATCAACCTATTCATCTCTTCTGGCCAAGGACTATAAATATCATGAGTACGAAGCCCTGCTTCTACATGGCCTACAGGAATCTGTTGATAGAAAGCAGCCAAAGCCGAAGCGGTAGATGTAGTAGTATCACCATGAACCAAAACAACATCCGGTTGCGCATCCTTCAACACATCACGCATACCCGTCAAAACACGGGCTGTCACGTCGTATAAATCCTGCCCCTGTTTCATTATGTTCAAATCATAATCCGGAGTGATTTCAAATATACGCAATACCTGATCAAGCATCTCACGATGCTGCCCAGTGACACATACGATTGTTTTGAACTCTTGGGGATGTTTCTGAAATTCCTTTACTAAAGGAGCCATTTTTATAGCTTCGGGACGAGTCCCGAAAACCAACATTACTTTCTTCATACTACAACGATTAATCATTTTTATAGATTCCGCAAAAGTCAAGAATTACCTTCCGGTCATTATAAGACAAAGTTTTAAATACCGAATGGGCAACCAGAAAAACAACTATGTCCGCTTTCTCATAAGCCTCTTTATAATCTGTAAGTTTAAATACATTATGTGTTTGCACATTAGGCTCTACAACCAATATGTCCGCATTGTTACAACTTTGCATCACTTTCGTTGTGATATATTTAGCAGGCGCTTCACGCAAATCATCAATATCAGGTTTGAAAGCCAATCCCATCATGGCAATAGTGGGTTTGCGATGATGTTCCAACTCAAATTTAAGCATGGCATTTTGTACTTTTTCAGCACACCAGAATGCTTTATAATTATTAATTTCTCGCGCAGTGGATATTATCTTGGATTCCATAGGGAATTCTGCCGTGATGAAATAAGGATCTACTGCAATACAATGGCCTCCCACACCGCATCCTGGTTGAAGGATATTCACACGAGGATGTTTGTTCGCCAAACTTATCAACTCCCAGACATTGATTCCCGCCTTATCACAAATCAGAGAAAGCTCATTAGCAAAGGCTATCTGCACATCACGAGAAGAATTCTCAGTCAGCTTACACATCTCCGCCGTTTTAGCATTTGTCTTGTGCAGGGTTCCTTTGACAAACTGGCTATAAAAACCGATCGCTTTCTCCGTCGACTCAGGGTTGATCCCACCAATGACACGATCGTTATGGACCAGTTCATAAATGACATTTCCCGGTAATACACGTTCCGGACAATAAGCTATATAGATTTTATCTCTTAACTCCGGACGCAACTCAAAAATCAACTCCGCCATCTTATCTGTAGTTCCCACTGGTGATGTAGATTCTATAACATATAAATCCCCCTCTTTCAACAAAGGAATCACGGCACGTGTAGCAGCCTCCACATAAGAAACATCGGGTTCATGATTTCCCTTGAAAGGAGTAGGCACAACCATGAAATAGGCATCACTCACTTCCGGAGTAGTAGAAGCCTTCAACTGACCGGAGGCCACAACTTCTTGGAGCATCTCCTCCATGCCCGGCTCAATGATATGTAACTTTCCTTGATTAGTTTTCTTTACAATCTCAGAATTAATATCTACTCCCAAAATTTTAATACCGTATTTGGCAGCAATAATTGCTGTGGGAAGACCAATATAGCCTAACCCCATAAAACATGCTTTCATTCTATTTTTCTATTAAAAATAAGTCTCAAACCAAGCCTTAATACAGCTTGAATGCGACATATTAAAGTTATATGAATTATCAACAAACCTATTTATTCAAAACAATCCACTTAATCCAAACTCTCAAACTGTGAATTACGGCTCTTAAACTCCGGGACGAAAGCTTTCATTTCTTTCACCATTTCTATTATATCTACACTTCTGGATTTATTTTCTATACTATCCAAATATTGCTTGACTATGTAATATTCGTATTCACGGACAGTCGCCACACGAATCTTCCGATGTGGTGTCTCCTTCGTGTTTTCCTTATGACTCAAAAGCTCCTCATACAATTTTTCACCTGGACGCAATCCCGTATACTCTATCTCAATATCCTTTCCAACCTTCATACCTGAAAGTTCTATCATTCGTCGAGCTAAATCTGCAATCTTCACAGGTTGTCCCATATCAAATACAAAGATCTCTCCTCCATTCCCCATCGTACCAGCTTCCAAAACCAATCGACATGCCTCGGGAATAGTCATGAAATAACGAATTATTTCCGGATGAGTTACCGTTACTGGTCCTCCGTTATTAATCTGTTCACGGAAACGAGGTATGACAGAACCATTACTTCCCAAAACATTGCCGAAACGGGTCGTTATAAATTTTGTGCAACCTTGTACTTCACCCTTTATAATAGCCAAACTCAAACTCTGTACATAAATTTCAGCCAAACGCTTGCTACACCCCATAATATTAGTCGGATTCACTGCTTTATCCGTACTAATCATTACAAACTTTTCAACACCGTACTTTACAGCTGCGTCTGCAACCAACCGAGTCCCATAAACATTCACCCGTACAGCTTCACAAGGATTCTCCTCCATCAACGGTACATGCTTATAAGCAGCTGCATGAAACACAATATGAGGATGCCAATTGCGAAAAACATAATCCAACCGGTCTCCATTTCGAACATCTCCTATCACCGGTACAAAATTCAAATTAGGGAATTTATCTTCCAACTCCAGACGCAAATTATGCATCGGAGTTTCAGCCGAATCAAAACAAATCAACTTACAAATAGGAAAATGTGCTAACTGACGGCAAATCTCACTACCAATACTACCTGCTGCACCTGTAACCAGTATCACTTTATTTTCAAGCAAGCAAGCGATTTCCTGCATGTTGATCTGGATTTCTTCACGTCCTAACAAGTCTTCAATTTTTATGTCACGGATAGATCGTTTTATCGCACCGTTATGGACCTCTTCCATCTCAGGAACAACCAAAGTACGCAGAGAGATTTGTTCACAAAAACGAATCAACCGCTCTTTTTCTTGTTGTATGGTTTTAAGATTGGGGAAAAGTACGCCATCTAAAGAAATCCTGTTTACTAATTTCAAAAGATCTTCGCGGGAAGCAATTTGATAGACTGGTAATTCAGCTATACGGAAATTCTTTTTTTGTTTATTGAAAGTAATAAAACCGGTTATACTATAATCTTGCATAAAGATATGCCTTGTAGCAGTTGAAGCGATCATAACACTCTCATCACCGGTTCCATAAACCAATACCCGTTTTCGCTTTTTACCAAGCTGCAACAAAACCATATTATATATGTTCACAATAAAAATACGGAATGTTACCAGCATAAGCATTGTAAGAACACAATCGATAAATAATCCGACCAGATAAACTTTTGGGGTAAAGGAGGTTTTCAAAATCAGAAGTAATATACATAAAACAACCGATTTCAATATAGCCACTCCCCAAATTCTCCATAAGCCACGCAAGGTGGAATGACGAATAACACGGCGATAAACCTTAAACGTGAAAAAAGCAACTAAACTTCCCACGAAAGAGGCAAAACCTACTTTGACAACATCTTCCTGGGCATAGGAAACTCCTAGAAAAGAAAATATTCCTAACACACCTATCAACGAAACGCATAAAGATATGATCAAATCTACACTGAAAATGATCCATCCATTGATATATCTTATTTCTGTAAAACGAGAGAAAAGACGCGGCAAGCCTACATAATGATTATTCATTTCCATTGGAAGAGTATAAATAAAATTAGTTTAGGAATTTTCCAAAAGACATAGGTATGGCTAATAACAGCTTTCGATTAGCCATTACCACCTCCCACGGATTAACAATATCAGGGAACAAGGAACAGATCACCAGAAAGGTGACTATCAAAAGATAGGACATTAATACTAGTTTAGTATGTATACGAAAAAGTTCGTCAGTCACATAGCTGCAACGACGACCATAATAAAAAAAATGATCCCATTTAATCGCCGCAAAAGTATGTATTAATTTTCGAACAAACAAAATACAAAAAATTCATCACCCCTTGTCCAACAAGGTATAATGAAAAATAAACACTTAAAATTAACATAAAAAGCCACTTGATAAAGGTGATAAAAGAGAATCCTTATTAGCCACTTTTTCCAATATTCACACAAAAATTCCAGAACCCGCATATATCATAGTATACAGATTTACAGAGACATACGGTATATAAATCAAATATTAAATCAGCCCCAATAAAAAACATGCCATGTCATAAAACAATTCATTTAACCATTCAAGAAGGCAGACCTGATTAGCCAAAACAAATTATTCTCTATTCATTACTTATTTAATATTTTTTACCAATCGGCAGTTATCTTGCGATTTACAGAAAAACACATTTCGGAGAAGAACTGAAAATTATGGCATCAATCACTTAGCTATTTCTTTTTTATGCATCCCAAAGTACTGATATTCAAGATTAAAATAAGGTAAACAGCTTCTAAATCGTGAACGATTCAGGGAGTCTTTTGTTTATTTAGCGAGCTAAACAAAAAACACATACCTCCGCTGAGGTGCAAGAGTAATTACCACCAGCAATAATCCGGTATGTTTTTATGCAAATACATTTTTCGACGGTTACAGTATGTGACTGACGAACATTGTCGTATAACTTAACTTAAAAGAACGCATGATATACCTCTTGATTTTAATAGCCTTTGTAATATCTATTGTCTTTTCGATGCTGATTATTCCACGTATTCTTATCGTGGCTTTGACGAAAAGGTTATTCGATATTCCGGATGAAAGAAAAATACATACAGGAGCTGTCCCCCGGTTGGGAGGAATCTCTTTCGCTCCTATTATTCTGTTTACACTGGCTTTTATCTCAGCCATCTCTTACCTGGGATACCTGCAAGGTCTACCGATCCCTCCTAATATCATTTCACATGTCACACCTGATTTTTACCTGCTCACATGCGGATTGATCCTGCTGTATCTGGCTGGCATTAAAGATGATCTGATCGGATTACATTATTCCACCAAATTTATCATACAGATACTGGCGGCTTCGCTATTGCCTCTATCCGGACTATGGCTCAATAACCTGTACGGATTATTCGGTATGCATGAACTGCCGGCATGGCTGGGTATGCCGCTGACTATCTTCGTCATTGTTTTTATTTGCAATGCGATCAACCTGATCGACGGAATAGACGGGCTGGCTTCCGGTTTAAGCGGTGTCTCCCTGATGGTATTAGGGGTATTGTTCCTGCATAATCAGATGTGGACATATGCCACGCTGGCTTTCTCGACATTGGGAGTGTTGATCCCTTTCTTTTATTATAATGTATTCGGGCAGGTCGAACATGGAAGAAAGATATTTATGGGTGATACCGGCAGCCTGACTTTAGGGTATATCCTGGCTTTCCTCTGCATTCGTTATGCAGTGTATAACCCGGAGGTGACACCCTACTCCACCAGTGCGATCCTGGTTGCTTTCTCTACCCTGATCGTACCGATGTTCGATGTGATACGGGTGATGTTGATACGGTTCAGGAGCAATAAGGGGTTGTTCTCGCCGGATAAAAATCATATTCATCACAAATTTCTGAAAATGGGATGCAAACCGCATGGAGCTTTATTATATATACTTGGTATCTCTATATTTTTCAGTGGCTTAAATATCATACTCGCCCCTTTTGCCAATATAAATATTTTATTCTTAGCGGATATTATCCTATGGACAGCTCTTAATCTCTGTCTGGACAAACTTAAATGCATATAGAATTTATTTAACGAAAAGAAATTACTTAAAAGGTTTAATTGAATTATGAAAGCATGTTTTATGGGACTTGGCTACATTGGCCTCCCCACAGCAATTATAGCTGCCGAACACGGCATAGAAGTTATTGGTGTAGACATTAACCCGCAGGTTGTCGATATGACCAATCAAGGTTTAATCCATATCGTGGAACCCGGTTTACAGGAATTATGCCGAAAAGTAGTAACGTCCGGCCATCTGAAGGCTTCGGTAAAGCCGGAAACCAGTGATGTATATCTGGTCGTTGTCCCTACCCCGTTCAAAGGAAATCACGAACCGGATATTTCTTATGTGGAAACGGCAACCCGTTCGGTTATCCCCTTGCTGAAGGAAAATGATCTGTTCATCATCGAGTCTACTTCGCCGGTAGGGACAACGGACAAGATGACTGATTTAATTTTCTCCCTCCGTCCGGAGCTGAAAGGGAAAATCTACATTGCTTATTGTCCGGAACGTGTATTACCGGGAAATGTCATTTATGAACTGGTCCATAACGATCGTGTCATCGGCGGGATCAACCCTGAGTCGACGGAGAAAGCGATCGGATTTTATAGCCGGTTCGTCAAAGGGACTCTGCACAAGACAAATGCTAAAACGGCAGAGATGTGCAAACTGACCGAAAACTCCTCCCGTGACGTACAGATCGCTTTCGCCAACGAACTGTCGCTCATTTGCGACAAGGCCGGCATCAATGTTTGGGAACTGATCGAACTGGCCAACAAGCACCCGAGGGTTCATATCTTGCAACCGGGTTCCGGCGTGGGAGGCCATTGTATTGCCGTCGATCCTTATTTCATTACGGCTGAGTTTCCCTATGAATCGCAATTGATAGCGAAAGCCCGTGAGATCAATAACTACAAGGCTTTCTGGTGTGCCGAAAAAGTAGAGAATGCCATGCTTAAGTTCGAACTGGAACATAACCGGAAACCAGTCGTTGCCATGATGGGGCTAGCTTTCAAACCTGATATCGACGATCTGCGGGAATCGCCAGCCAAGTATATCACGACAAAAGTCATGCAAAGCCGTAACAATGCAGATATTCTCGTGGTGGAACCGAATGTTCGTGAGCACAAAATATTCAAACTCACCAACTACAAGGAGGCATACGAAAAAGCCGACATAATCGTCTTCCTGGTAGCTCATAAGGAGTTCAAGGAGTTACCCAGGAAAGAGAATAAGGTGATATTGGATTTTTGCGGGATATATAAAAAATAATGGTTAAATCAAGAACACAAAGGAGCATACAAAACGTTCGGATAGCATTGATTTATTATTTTATCAATCTAATAATCAGCTTTATATCCCGTAAGATCTTCATTGAATATCTGGGAACAGAAATTTTAGGGCTGAACACGACTGTCGTCAATCTCCTTCAATTCTTAAATCTTGCGGAACTTGGTATCGGGGCAGCAATATCCTATACACTCTATCAACCACTAGCTGATAATAATAGAGACAAGATCTGTGAGATAGTTTCAGTACAAGGATACATGTACCGCAAAATTGCAGGATTTGTAATTTGGGGTTCATTTATCCTTATGTGTTTCTTTCCGTTCATTTTTGCCAAAACTCAGCTACCTTTATGGTATGCTTACGGCACATTTTTCGTATTACTAACCAGTTCACTGGCCAGTTACTATTTTAACTATCGTCAGATAGTATTGACTGCCGATCAGAAAGACTACAAAATTACGATCCATGTAAAAAGTATTACCATCATCAAATCCGTTCTACAAATCCTGGCAATAGTTTATTTGTCTGACGGATATGTATGGTGGTTACTTTTGGAATTCATAGCAGTAATTTTTACAACAATCTCCGTAAATCTTCTGCTAAGACGGGAATACCCCTGGTTATCTGCCCGGGTAAAAACAGGTAAAGAGTTAAAAGGAAAATATTCAGAAATCATAAAAAAGACAAAACAACTCTTTTTCCATAAAGTGGGAGGATATGTACTTACCCAAACAAGTCCTTTGATCATATATGCTTACACTTCCCTGACACTGGTAGCCGTTTATGGGAACTATATGTTGATCATCATGGGGATTATGGCATTACTTGCCGCCATATTCAACAGCATAGGAGCCGGAGTAGGGAATCTGGTCGCATCAAGTGATAAAGATCATATTCTGAATGTATTCGAAGAATTATTCTGTTCTCGTTTTTTATTTGTTGGAACAGCATGTTACTGTGTTTATCAATTGGCACCCGCTTTTATTACTTTATGGGTCGGACCGGAATATCAACTAGATAATTTATCGCTGATACTAATGGTTGCAATCATGTATATAAATCTGATCCGTACAGTTGTCGATTCATTTATCAATGCTTATGGCCTATTCCAAGATATCTGGGCACCAATTGCTGAAGCAATATTAAATATAGGACTATCCGTTCTGTTTGGATATTGGTGGGGAATACCAGGCATACTTTGCGGTGTCTTGATCAGTTTACTTCTGATCGTTTTTACCTGGAAACCTATATTCCTGTTCCGAAAGGGATTCAAGACTTCCATTAGCAATTATATTTACTTATATATCAAATCAATTATATCGTTACTATTTACAACGGTTATAGTACTCTATATTTCCAACTATATCGACCTTAACCCCGCTTCTTCTTATATTAACTTTATATTGTATGCATCATTGACCGGAAGCTTGTATCTCATTCTTTTACTGATACCGCTATATCTTTTTAATAAAGGAACCAGAGATTTTGTAAAAAGAATCACACACATAAAACTGTATCCCTTCGATCGATTTTAACCATGTACCTATATATGATTTTCATACTATTGCTCGCCGGTAGTTTTCTCGAAATCTTCGACAGCAAGAGACAAGGAACGGCTCAAATTATTTATTATCTTACACTCTCTATCCTATTCCTGTTATCTTTTCTCAGATGGGAAAGAGGCACCGATTGGAGTGGATATTATGACTATTTCAGTAATATATATGACCTTGATTTTTCCAACAATTTCGAAAACGGATTCATACTTCTGAATTATTGTATCCATTACCTGTTCAACAGCTACACTGTTCTATTATTTATATTAGCTGCTATACAATATTTTTTTATATCGAAAGCTATCCGGTATTTATCCATATATCCCGTATTAAGTCTGCTTTGCTATTTTTCTGTCACAAAAGGAGGGATATTCTTTGTACGACAATATATAGCCCTGGCAATTCTGATGTATTCCATCAGGTATGTAATAGAAAAAAAAATATATATGTTCCTTTTTGCTGTTATTATAGCTTGCATGATCCATCGTACAGCGTTACTATTTCTACCGGTGTATTTCATCTTCGATAAAGACATTAAAATAAAATATTATATAATTATATTGCTGGTACTAATACCGATGGCTTTTTATATATCAACAGTTTTTGATTCTATCAGCACAGGTTTGGTCAACTCGATCATTGAAAATAAGATCAATAACTATATTGATAAAAGCGCTTCCGGAGAAACTTATGGAGTAGAATTATCCAAATCAACTATACTAATCAGGGGAGTAATAAAACGAGGATTTATCATCTTGCTATATTTTCTGTTTATGAGAGAAGAACTATCAAATAATAATATCACACGGGGACTATTCAATATATATATTTTCGGAACCTGCTTATACATATTGCTTACTCCCCTATCAGAACAACTAAGCCGGGTTTGTCTGTATTTTGATATATTCGATATTTTCCTGTTCCCACTATTACTGGAGAAGCAAGAAAGATGGAATAAATTATTATTCTTCAGCCTGATAATAACATTTTCATTTATCAGATTACATAGTTCTATCGAACTTCGAAAAGAATTATTTATTCCTTATAAGTCTATATTCAATAAAGAACAAATCGTAGAAATCGGTTAAAATAACATCTAATGAAAGTATTATATATTTCAAGAGTCAATCCTTTTATCAATGGAGGAGGTCCTTTCGCTTCAAGAGCCTACATTGATGCCTTTATGGAATTATCGGAACATTTCACATTAATGATCGCCGATAACTGTATCGTACCTGATAATTATAAACAATCGGCCGATATTGTATATGTCCCCAAACGTCCTTTCAAGGAAAAGTTATTGTTCCCATTTACTGGCAGGCTACATCGTTTTATTCCTTTTATCTATGATTATTGGCAAAACATAAATGAAGGTAGGTTCGATACAGTTGTCTTAAATGGAGGTGTACTGGCAGGAGACATGGTAGATTTTTTCAAAAGTAAAAAGTTAAAAGTGATAACTATTCACCATAATGTAGAACGCCGGTACCACAAAGATAACAAGACTATTGAATCTTTTGGCGGATTGTATGCCGGCTATATAAACAAAAATGAAAAAAAGGCTTTATTAAACAGCGATTTGAACCTATCTATCAGTAATGATGACATTCAGGAGTTCAAAGATATATATGATTTGCCTGAAAATATCCGGGTGAAATACCTCGGATGCTTCGAGAATAAAGAAAGAAAGACAGAAAATATCCTTTTGCAACCGGACAATTGTACATTAGCCATAACCGGAAGTCTGCACGACTATCAGACTGAAGATGGTATAACCCACTTTCTAAAAGAACTTTATACACCGATTATCAGCAAATATCCGGATATCAATATTATAATAGCCGGCAGAAAACCCGGAAAAAAACTAATAGAAAAATGTAAACGCTCTAATATAGAACTGATAGCTAATCCGGAAAATATGGATGCAGTTATAAAAAAATCATCTGTCTATATAGCTCCGGCACGGTTAGGTAGCGGACTTAAACTACGTGTCATGGATGGATTAAGAAACGGTAAAGCCATACTGACTCATCCTACTTCAGCAAAGGGTTACGATCTTTTTCATAACAAAGACTATTTTAAACAATATCATTCCGTAGAAGACTTTATGGAAAAATTGGATTATTTATTAAACAATCAATTTAATCCTCTCTGTATCCAAACAGACTATGAGAAATATTTTTCATTCCCAAGTGGATTGGAAAGGCTTAAAGTAATATTAAATGAAGAATTGAATAATGAAAGTACTATATATAAATCCTAATATAAATCATCACAAATTACCCTTTTATGATGCATTGAGAAATATCTATGGTCAGGATAATGTTATTTATGCGACTCCTTTGATTCATGAAGAAAATCGAATAAAAATGGGATTTGACAGTTACCAGCAAGAAAATTGGCTTTATCACATACAGCCTTCTAATTTTACTGAATTTTCAAACCTTTTTTACGAAGCGGATATAGTCCTATGCAGTATAAGAGATTATTATCGGTTAATGGAGAAACGTTTACAAAGCGGTAAACTGACATTCTATTTTTCAGAACGATGGTTTAAGGAAGGGATTGGGAAATTTCGTTTACTGCATCCTAAAATTCTCAATCTTGTATACCAATTTAGAACATTATCTACTTATCCGAATTTCTTCTATTTGGCACAAGGAGAGTATGCCGCATATGATTTTAATTATCTGGGTATTTGTAAGAATCGCATTTTCAGCTTCGGATATTTTACATCTATCAATCAAACAGTTAGAGGCAACCATTTGCTTCCAAAAGAGAAAATTAACCTATTATGGTGCGGAAGGATGCTAAAATTGAAAAGGGTCGATTTATTAATCAAGGCATTCTGTGATCTGCAAGAGAAAAATAACAACATTCATTTAACCCTCGTTGGCAATGGGCCTGCTTCTAACTATTTAATAAAATATTTACATAAACATGCCCTCCCTTCAAATTATACGCTATATGATTTCCTTCCGGTTGCCGAAGTTCGATATTTGATGCAGCAGGCTGATATATATGTACTACCGAGTAACGGACATGAAGGATGGGGGGCCGTCATCAATGAAGCAATGGCAGAATCATGTGCAATAGTAGGAAGCAACAAGATTGGCGCCGTCAAAAGCATGTTGTCTCATGGCATAAATGCGATGATTTTTCCGTCAGGGAATCTACAGGCGCTAAAAGAATGTATATCATCCCTAACAGGAGATCCTATACTATTGGCTAAGTTAAAAAAAGAATCCAACGCATTAGTTAACAATCTTTGGTCTGCTTCTACCGCTGCTTTCAGATTCTCTATGGTCGTTGATGCCATATTGAATAAGAAGGATTATAATATATATCAGGAAGGTGTAATGAAATTATTAAAGTATGATAGTAATAAGATTATATAGGATCGGAAATTTACTGCATAGAAAATCATGGTTCAGATTAGCTAAGCTGGTGTCTTACCTAAATCGGTTTTTGTTTGCTGTATGGCTACCTTCTTCCGCAAAGATTGGCCGCAATTTTAAGCTTGGATATGGCGGGCTAGGCGTTGTCATTCATAAAGATGCTAAAATCGGAGATAATGTTTTAATTGCCCAGAATGTAACAATAGGGAGAAATTTTGGTGATAAAAAAGTACCTGTCATAGGTAATGATGTTTATATAGGTACAGGTTCCGTTATTTTTGGAGAGATAACTATTGGAAATAATGTCATTATTGGTTCCAATACATTAGTCAATAAAAGCATACCTGATAATACGACAGTTGTAGGCAACCCGATGAAGATTATTCAAAGTAACCGTATCAAAAAATATTATGAATTAGACACCAAAACAGATCCATGTAAAAAACAGTTTTGAAGAATCATTAAATGACACATCTTATATTATACTATAATACAATACGTTTTCTAAAGTTCAAACAACTATTCTTTCAGCTTTGGTACAGAGGTAAACGATTGGTATGGAAAACATTCCGATTTCGATATTCTTTTGATCATACTAAAGAAGGATTTCCTCTACATATTATAGATTTCATACATAAATATATTAGTGCAGAAGAGATAAATTCTTTTCACTTTTTAAACAAAACCTCTGAATTTACAATTTGGGATGACGAACGACATGGAAAATTATGGTCATACAATTTGAATTATATGGATTTTCTTCTTCAAGACAATTTATCTTTACAGAAGAAATTTTATTGGATCAATAAATTTATAATTGATTTAAAATCTAACAAGAATGGATTAGAACCGTATCCTATAGCCCTGCGTGGTGTAAACTGGATAAAGTTTTTTTCCAAATACTCTCTATTAATTCCTCCCGAAAACACAAAAAATTGGAATACATCATTATATAACCAATATAGAATTTTATCTGATAACCTTGAATATCACTTATTAGGCAACCATTTATTAGAAGATGCATTTTCTTTGTTGTGGGCCGCACTTTATTTTAAAGACAACTTTTTTTATGAACAGGCCACACAATTATTATATAGTGAATTGGAAGAACAAATACTTCCTGATGGTGCACATTATGAACTAACTCCGATGTACCATGAAATATTGCTGGACCGTTTACTTGATTGCATCAATGCCGCTAAATATAATATGCGGTTCGATCAACAGAAATACATTGTAAAATATATGGAATCAAAAGCTATAAAAATGCTCGGATGGCTAGAAGCTATCATCTATACTGATGGTTCCATGCCTTTATTCAATGACAGCACCTATGGTGTAGCTCCAATAGCCAGGGATTTGTTTCTGTATGCTAAACGACTGGGATTAACCTGGTCAAAAGAAAATTTGAAGGAATCCGGTTATCGAAAATTTGAATCTTCCGGATTTGAAATGGTACTGGATGTCGGTAATATCGGTCCGGACTACATTCCAGGACATGCTCATGCCGACACTTTCAACTATGAATTACGGATCGATGGGAAACCTTTCATCATCGACTCTGGTATCTCAACCTACGAGAAAAATGTACGGCGACAATATGAACGTGAGACACAGGCGCATAATACGGTTCGGGTTGCAGGTCAAAGCTCCAGCAATGTCTGGGGAGGTTTCCGGGTTGCCCAACGGGCTAAAATCACTTACCTGAAAGAAGAGCGTAACAGTATCACTGCCCGCCATAACGGATTCAGGCAACTGGGTGTCGAACACCAACGACAATTTAATATGAAAAACCGGGAGATTACGATTGAAGACCAGCTTATACCCGCCAAAGGAGCAAAAGGGATCAACTATATACATCTACATCCCGATGTCACGATTCTGTCGGTCGATATGGATTCAGTAAAGACAGACCGTGGAACCATCTCCTTCTCCGGGGCGGACAAAGTATGGATTGAATCCTGTGAGATCGCCTTTGAATATAATAAACTGATTCCGACAAAAAAAATATGCCTGGCTTTTACCAACCAAATGCAATATACAATCAGGCATAACATCCAATAAACATTTATCATTAATGAAAATCTTATTTTTAACTGATAATTTTCCGCCGGAAGTGAATGCGCCGGCTACCCGGACTTACGAACATTGTAAAGAATGGGTAAAACAAGGGGAAGAAGTCACGGTCATCACCTGTACTCCTAATTTTCCTCAGGGAAAAGTATATACAGGATACCGTAACCGCCTCTATCAAAAAGAAATAATGGATGGTATCCGTGTAATACGGGTATGGAGTTACATCACGGCAAACGAAGGCTTTCTGAAACGGACACTCGACTATATCAGTTTCTCCGTTACTTCTTTCTTTGCCGGGTTATTTCAACAGGCAGATATAATCATTGCCACCTCCCCCCAATTTTTCACAGCCTTGTCGGGACGTACCCTTTCTTTCTGGAAAAGAAAACCCTGGATCATGGAAGTCCGCGATCTATGGCCCGAATCCATCAAAACAGTCGGTGCTATGAAAGAAAATCCTATAATCCGCTTTCTGGAATGGGAGGAAAAAAGATGTTACCGCTCTGCCGAAAAAATCGTTGTTGTAACGGACTCATTCAAAAAGAGGTTAAGCGAAAAAGGAATACCTCTCCAAAAGATAGAAGTTATAAAAAACGGGGTAAACAGGGAATTATTCACTCCCATGCCTAAAGATCAAGAATTACTTGAACAACTAGATTTAAAAGATAAAAAAATCATCGGTTATATAGGCACTCACGGAATGGCTCACAAACTGGATTTTATCCTTGAATGTGCGGCTGGGATGGAGGGGAAAAACAACTTTCACTTCCTGTTCCTGGGAGCCGGAGCCGAGAAGAGTAAACTGCTGAAACTAAAGGATGACTTAGGAATCAAAAATGTTACGATGCTCGATCCGGTATCCAAGCAGGATGTAAAAAGATACATTTCCATCCTTGATGTTGCATTGATCAATTTGCGTAAATCAAATTTATTCACGACTGTCATTCCTTCAAAAATCTTTGAAAATGCAGGCATGGAAATACCGATCCTGATGGGAGTGGACGGAGAGGCACGTCAGATAGTCGAGTCGTACAAAGCCGGATTATGTTTCGAACCCGAATCAAAAAAAGACTTCGAGCGTCAACTCGACAGGCTCCTCTCCGATCCTGTCTTATATGAACAATGTAAAGCCGGATGCAGAAAACTTGCACACGATTTTGACAGAAAAGTACTCGCCGGACAAATGCTGAATATAATAAAAGAAACAAAATGAAAAAGATTATGCTAGTCTTCGGCACACGTCCCGAAGCAATAAAAATGGCTCCGTTAATCAAAGAGTTTCAGAAACATCCTCATCTGTTCCAAACAGTCGTTTGTGTTACCGGACAACACCGGGAGATGTTGGACCAGGTCCTTCGCATCTTTGACATACATCCTGATTATGACCTGAATATTATGAAGCAGGGGCAGGACCTGTATGACGTTACAACCCATGTACTTACCGGAATGAGAGATGTGCTGAAAGAATCCCGTCCAGATCTGGTGCTGGTACACGGCGACACAACCACGTCGACAGCGGCAGCACTGGCTGCCTTTTACCAGCAGATACCGGTCGGACATATAGAAGCCGGATTACGGACACACAATATATACAGTCCCTGGCCGGAAGAAATGAACCGGCAACTGACCGGTAGAATAGCATCTTATCACTTCGCTCCGACAGCCTTAAGCAAAAAAAATCTATTGGAGGAAGGAATAGATGAGAAGCAGATTACAGTAACAGGCAACACCGTCATAGATGCCTTGTATCACGTAGTCTCAGAAATAAAAAACAAGGATGAACTGAAGCAACTACTTGCCAGTGAACTGGAAAAGTCCGGTTATAAAACCTCCCGCCTGTCAGAACAAAGTAACCGGAAATTGGTTTTAATCACAGGTCATCGCCGGGAAAACTTCGGTAACGGTTTTATTTCTATGTGTAAAGCGCTCAAAACATTAGCAATCAAATACCCGGAGATAGACTTTGTCTATCCGATGCACCTTAATCCGAACGTCAGGAAACCGATAAAGAGTGTGTTTGGAGATATCCGTCTGCCAAATCTATTCTTCATCGAACCATTGGAATATCTGCCATTCGTCTACCTGATGGAACAGTCTGCTATTGTATTGACGGATAGCGGCGGTATTCAGGAAGAAGCACCCGGACTGGGAAAACCGGTCCTGGTAATGCGCGATACCACTGAACGTCCGGAAGCGTTAGACGCCGGAACTGTAAAATTGGTAGGAACAGATTTTATCAGGATACTCGATGAAACATCCCGATTAATTGAGGATAAAAAATATTACGACCAAATGAGTAAAGCCGTGAATCCTTATGGAGACGGTTTGGCTTGCCAACGAATTGTTACTAAAATAAAAGAGATTCTATGAAGACTTTAAACAAATGCATTCTTTGTTTCTTTTGCTCATTGTACTCTATCCTGGCAATAGCCCAGGTTCCGCAGGAGTTACTTGATAAGGCCAAGGCTGCCGGCATGACAGAAGAACAGATACAGCAGGAAATTACCAAACGTTTAAACAGCAGCGGGACGAAACAATCAGTAATCCCGGCCAGCGAACAACCGGTAACCGACCGGATCATGATAACAAATGAGATCCCTCCAATCGACATACAACGGAAAGATAACACCTCTGAAGACAGTCTAAAAAACCAGGTCTTCGGTCGTGAGATATTTTCCAATAAAAACCTGTCTTTCGAACCGAATATGAATATGCCGACTCCCAGAAATTATCCATTGTCAGCCGGTGATGAAGTACTTATTGATGTATGGGGAGATTCGGAGTTAAACCTGAAGCTGACTTTATCACCCGAAGGAACGATCATCATTCCCAATGTAGGACCAGTCGCTTTAAGCGGGCTGACAATCGAAGAAGCAGAAAACCGGATCAAGCAGGAGTTGGGAAAAATCATGTGGAACCTGGTAGACGGAAAAGAACCTAATACATTTGTTTCGGTCGGACTAGGGAAAATCCGGAGTATTAAAGTAAATATTGTTGGAGAAGCGGTTGCACCGGGTACCTACACCTTATCTTCGCTAGCCTCCTTGTTCAATGCTTTATACGCAGCAGGTGGAGTGAACGACATCGGTTCCCTCCGTAATATCCGGGTATATCGTAACAATAAGGAAATAGCCAATCTAGATGTATACGATTATCTGCTTAACGGAAAATATGATACCAATATCCGGTTGGAAGACAATGATATGATTATTATCGAACCTTATGAGCAACTGGTTAACACACACGGGAAAATAAAACGTAACCGTACATTCGAACTCCGTAAAGGAGAGACATTGGAAGACCTGCTGAAAATGGCAGGGGGATTCACTGGAGACGCTTTTACAGAAGACGTGACAATCAAACGGAAATCAGGTTCCCGTTATCAGATTGCTACCGTAACCGCTGAAGAATTTCCTACATTTGTCCTTCAGGACGGCGACTCCCTGTTAGTAGACTCCGTAATCCCCTTTTATGACAACCGGATCACGATTACCGGTTCTGTATGGCGTCCCGGAGAATATGAATTAAGCCCGAAAGTTCATACCGTCAAACAATTGATCAAACAGGCGGCCGGGCTAAAAGGAGATGAATTTATAGGCAGGGCGCATCTTACCCGTCTGAATCCCGACTTCACCAGTACGGTTATTGCCATAGATATACAAGGTATAATGAACGGGGAAATCCCGGACATGGAATTACAGAAAGAAGACAAATTATATATACCTTCTTTATTTGAACTCCGGGAACCTTATACCGTCAAAGTCGGCGGAGCAGTCAATAACCCGGATACAGTTATTCCTTTCAGCAAAAATATGACGGTGGAAGATGCCATCATTCTTGCCGGAGGACTACAGGAATCCGCCTCGACAATCAATGTTGAAGTAGCCCGCCGGATCAAGGATCCTACGGCTGATAAAAGTACGAACCTGGTTTCCAAAGTATATACTGTTGCATTGAGCGATGAACTGCAACTGCCATCCAAATCATCCGGGGCCCATGCAGATACACTTTTTACTCTTGAACCGTTCGATGAAGTTTTTGTCCGTTTCTCTCCGGGATATGAAAAACAGGAAGTCGTAAAAGTAAATGGGGAAGTCACTTTTGCCGGTGACTATGCTTTACCTTATAAAAACACACGCCTGAGTGATATTATCGCTCAATCGGGAGGAGTAACTCCGGATGCTTATGTGAGAGGAGCTAGTTTAAAACGCCAGTTGACGGAAGATGAAATCCGCCAGGTGGAAACATTGTTGCAACTAAGTAATAACAACAAGCAGAGTAAGGATTCTATCGCCTTGTCGCTTACCAATATAAAGAACTATTCTGTCGGAATCGATTTACAACAGGCACTTACCCACCCGAAAAGTACCTATGACCTGGTTCTCCGTGACGGGGATATCATTTATATACCTCAGTTACAGAGTACAGTGAAAATCAGCGGGGCCGTTACCTATCCGAACAGTATCACATATACCAAAGGAATGTCCGTCCGCGATTGCCTGTCACAGGCCGGAGGATATAACGATACTTCCCGCAAATATCCGATTGTAATTTATATGAACGGAAAAGTAGCGACCACCCGTAAAGTTGGTATTTTCTTTAAACGTTATCCAAAGATCGAGCCGGGTTGTGAAATAGTCGTTCCAAGTAAAAGCCAACGTGACAGAAGGACGAACCTGGCTGAAATACTCAGTATCACAAGTTCTACGACTTCTATCGCTGCCATGTTGACTTCATTGATAAATTCTCTCAAATAAACTTTGTAGTAAAGGATGATAAACAAGAGTGAAAAAAAGACTGATAAGACAGAATTAGATATAGATATTATAGCCGTTATACAGTTCTTATGGTCAAAAAGAAAACTATTTCTGAAGAGTAGCGGAATAGCGGTGATTATAGGACTTGTCATTGCATTCAGTATCCCGAAAGAATACACCACAACCGTCAAACTGATGCCCGAAACAAACAATACGGCAAGTAAGATGGGGAATCTCGGAGGACTGGCAGCCATGGCTGGAATAGATATAAACAGCGGAAACAGCCAGGATGCTATTTCACCCGAAGTTTATCCGGATATTGTTCACAGTACTCCGTTTCTTCTGGAACTTTTCCCTCAGGAAGTAACGAATAAGAAGAAAACGTTGAAAATGTCTCTGTTCAATTATCTGAAAGGACATCAGAAAGAGGCATGGTGGAATCTGATCATACAAGCCCCGCTGAAAGGTATCTCCTATCTCGTCGAAATGCTGGGAGATGAAGATCACCAGCCAGACAAGATAGATCCTTTTTTTCTTACCAAAGAGCAAAAAGATATCATAAAGAAATTACAGGAACGGATATCGATCTTTGTAGATAAGAAAACGCAGGTAGTAACCGTTTCCGTCCGGATGCAGGATCCGGTTATCTCAGCACGAGTAACGGATAATGTAGTGGAAAAATTGAAAAAATATATCACCAACTACCGGACACAAAAAGCAAAAAAAGATCTGGAATTTACAGAGAAAGTACTAAGAGAGGCTCAGGATGCCTACTATAAAGCCCAACAAACGTATGCCGCATTTGAAGACGGTAATAAAAATATCGTTTCAGCCAGTTACCGGACAGAGTTAGAACGGTTGAAAAATGAGATGACACTGACATTCAATGTCTATAACACATTAGCGCAAAAACAGGAACAGGATAAATTGCGGGTACAGGAACAAACACCTGTCTATACCATTATAGAACCTGCTTCCGTTCCCCTGAAAGCTTCAGCACCTAAAAAAGTACTGATCCTCATCGGTTGTATTTTTCTTGACCTGATAGCAATAAGCGGATATGTACTGATCAGAGACAGGCAAATATTCTGATCAGTACATATTCTTGTATCCGGAGTTACGACCGGCTTATCTGCAACCCCTTATCGGAAAGGCTCATCTCAACGAAACGGGCATTCGGATTATGCGGCGTAGCAGTCAGCTGTCTGCGTATTTGTAAGGCCGCATCCGGATCTTTAGCGACGATATACAGATAACCGCCTCCACCTGCTCCGGGTAATTTATATCCCAAGGCATACTCTTTAATCAGGGTGATAAGTGCCTCTACTGCCGGAGGATTTGTTCCGGAATCGAGTGCTTTCTTTTGTTCCCAGGTCTTTGCGATAAGTTTGCCGTAGGTTTCAAAATTACCGCACTGGATGGCTTCAAACATATCCAGGGCATGTGTTTTCATTTCTGAGAGCAGGCGGAGATGGGTCCCACTGTTCAGGAACATCCCTTGCACGATCTCAGCCAGGATATTTTTTGCCGTACGAGTTATACCGGTATAATAAAGTAAATGACAGCCCTGATATTGCGGGTCTGTAAACAAATATTCCGGCAACCAGCGCACGGAAGGATTCTGGTTGAATCCCTCTCCTGTTTGTAAAAGTTTCAGCCCATGCAATACTCCGCCATACTGATCCTGCCAGCCTCCGCCGGTTGTCAGCAATTGTTCCAGTATCAATGTGCGGTACCCAATCTTACTTTTATCCCAGGCCAGACCGCAAAAATCAGAGATTGCACCCAGAACCGTTGCTGCCAGGATAGAACTGGTACCAAGTCCGGAACCGGCAGGAATAGCCGCCAGTAAAGTTACCTCCAACCCGCAACCGAAACTCCTCAACTGATCTTCCAGCGAAGTATAATGCTCTGCTGAAAATTCCGGGACAAACCCGGCAAGTGCTAACGCTGCTTTCGGTATAGAGAAAGGAGAACCGATCTTTTTATAATCATGCAATTCATCCCAGGTTGAAACAACCTCCATAGCCCCCAGGTCTATGGAACGCAAAATAATTTTATATTCTTTCGATGGCTTGACATATACTTGCAACGGCGGCTGGCCATTCAGTTCGATGGCTACGTTGACCACATTTCCCCCGGCATACATACAGTAAGGAGGTGTGTCAGTCCATCCGCCAGCCAGGTCGATACGTACCGGACTACGTCCCCAGACAATCTGATCGCGATAGACATTCAGGAAAGGAGATTGCTTTTCACGGGAAACAGACCCGATCAGTCCTTCTCTCAACAATGAAAAAGCATCCTGTTGTTCCTTTTCATAAGGTTTCCCTTCCAGTTGCAATACACGAGCCCGGAACATCCGGTTATGTATCCGTTTCATTAAAGGAACTTCAGAGGAAAGCGCCTCAGGTAAAACCAGATTTCCACCGGCAAATTCACGTGCAGCATCAGCAAGGTCCAACTGATAGAAGACACTTTTCTCGTGATTAGCGGCCAGCATCGGCCAATTGGCATAACGGAACTTTTCACGCTGGGCAAACAACCGATCCAGATTCGCATAATCAGATAATTCATTCGCCGACATTTTCCGGGAAGTTTCCCATATCTTACGGCCATTTTCCAGTCCGGGTTCGGAAACCATCCAGCGTATCACCAATCCTAATTCGTCCGTATTCTTACAAACTGGAAACAACGGGGCATTCTGTAAATCATCAAATGGTTCGAATGTTACTCCCCTATCCTTTCCCCATTGAATGACAGGACATCCCATGAAAAGTGTTTTCTCATCGTCAGATGCTCCTTTAAACGGATCATTAAAACCATAAGGACGTGCAGCCCAGTCTTGCTCACCGACCGGAACGACATCGATACAAACACCGGAGGGCAGATCCAATTCCCAGTTATTTGCTGGGACACCGGTTATTATATGGCGGTTATCCAGTTTCCAATTCTTTCCTATATAACTGTTTTCAATCCATAGCTCAGAGTTCTCGGCTGTCAGCGTCAGATCGATAGCTGCATTCTGCACGAACATGGCCGGGTGAGGTTTAACCTTCCGGTGCATAATTGCCCGCTGGTCACGTACCAGATTCTGAACGGCAAGTGTGGAAGAGATCAGTTCACGACTCGTGCCATAATGGTAAAACTCTCCTCCTTCCAATGGTAAAATAGCCACACTTAACTGATTCAGTTCAGTATCGGCAATACGGGGATGTTCTCCCAATGCCAGCCCAAATTCAGAATACAGATCGTAAGATTTCATCGTCTTCCCGTCGGCTGTATAAGAATGTTTCATCAGCAACTCCATTGCCCGGTCGCTAAGTAACCAAACCCCTATATCCATCAGGAAAAGATGTGTCTGTGCCAACTTCCCCAAATCATCCAAAGAAGGCTTCTGAAGCATAAAGTCCAGTTTATCGGGTGTCTGCCGGTCCGACACAAACACACCATGGTTGGTAGCCAGGGCAGGATCGACCCACAATCCGTAACAAACAACATCCACATCCGGAATATCCTGTAACGGCTCACTGTTCCTTATATACACATCACCACTGGCAATCAGGGTATGGAGTGAATCCGGCGCTTTATGCATGATCTCCTCATATAAGGGAAGTTGCAAGGATAGCAGATTCTGTGATAACTTTTGCCCTCTTGCCCATCTGAAAACAGGTATCGGAGTCAAAATCTTTCCCGACGAGGCATATCCGGGTAACCGACGGCTTTGACCTCCGGCATGCAACAAAATTCTTTTTTCTTTTGCCAGCCATTCCTTTACGGGTATTCGCGGTGCTTCATTTTGCCGGCATGCTTCGATCAACCAGGTTGTACCACCACCGGAACCAAGCCGTGCCCCTACCGGGTCGGAAGTACAAAACCATTCATCCACATTTACTTTCGCTATCTTGTGGAAACTATTCACCAAATTGGGCGGTAACGATAATAATTTCTTCATATTTATATATGTATCAGGAAACGATGAAATCATCCCTGCCTAGTTATTCTATCTTTATCACAAAAGTAGTTTTTCCTTCCATTACGATCACACGTAAGTTAAATTTTAATTTAATTTTACCATTCAATATGCCATTGGTTTAAATTATTATATTCATATTTGTAGTGAAAAGCAACTTACATATCCAGTTGACGATAAAAAACGTTGGTTTTTACTAATCACCCCCTATCATTTAGTTTTCTAACGTATCTTTAGTTATTCATTTAATATTCAATTGTATGATATACGGTTATGTAAGAGTCAGTACGGATAAGCAGAGTACTGAAAATCAGCGATTTGAAATTGAAAAGTTCGCAAAAGCCAAAAGCATGCGTATTGATCGCTGGGTAGAAGAAACAATCAGTGGAACAACAGATGTTGCAGAACGGCAACTAGGACGGTTAATCAAGCAAATCCGTAAAGGAGACATCTTGATTACAACTGAGTTATCCCGTTTAGGTCGTAACCTGATGCAGGTTATGAGCTTCCTCCATCAATGCATGGAGAGAGACATTTTCGTGATAACGGTAAAAGAACGCTATGAGTTGGGAAACAACATCAACAGTAAAATCCTGGCCTTTGCTTTCAGCCTGAGTGCCGAGATAGAACGTAACCTGATTTCTCAACGAACAAAAGAAGCGTTGGCACGAAAGAAAAAAGAAGGGACAAAACTAGGTCGTCCCAAGGGGGGAAAGTCGGAACAGTACAAACTGTCCGGTAAAGAAAATCTCATTCGTAAACTTCTGGAAGAAAAGAAAACCAGATTGTACATCAGTAAAAAGTTAGGAGTAAACAGACAAACTTTAAGAGATTTCATGAGGATGAACCCGGAGTTAGACTGATTATAGAAATATTAAGTTTTTTGTCGCCCGAAGAACATGTGTCCCAATTGTTAAACAATGCAATCCAGGTGAATAAAATCTAAGCTAAATTGTTTATTTATAGTTGTTTGTTCTAAATACATAAGAAAAATGTGTATTGAAACATCTAATATTAATACTGTTTGTGTTCTGAAGGAATATTTTATCCACCATTACACTCTCATTATGAAAACATTAGATACAATTATCAATCAACAAAAAATTAATTTTTAATGATTCACGTATCAGAAGCAAATAACAGGCCGTCTTCGGACAAGACAGACATTTTTTTGAGAATAAAAAAGAGATTGTAAAAATTACACCAAGAGTAAAAATTCAAGGAATAAAGTGATATGGATATAAGTATTTAAGTTAAAAGCTAAGAAGTTATTCTATTAGGCGCAGCAAGGAATAGAAAGAACAAGAACTCTGGGATTCTACTTTAGTAAATAATTACTTGTGTATTGAGAAAACTCCATTTTTTCATTTCACTTTTACATATTATTATACTATAAATTAACTAATTGTGAATAAATATACTATCTTTGGGATAAATTGCGCTAGTAGAAATATTCGTTGAACCTTATAAAAAAGAAAAGAGTATGGAAAGAACACTTGTAATATTAAAACCATGCACCATCCAGCGAGGTCTGATTGGTGAAATAATTGCCCGTTTTGAAAAAAAGGGATTGATACTGGAAGGCATGAAAATGACCTGGTTGACAGATGAAATTTTAAGCGAACATTACGCTCACCTGAAAGAAAGGTCTTTTTTCCAAAGGGTTAAAGACGCAATGGCTGTATGCCCTGTGATTGTTTGTTGCTGGAAAGGAGTCGATGCGGTAAATGTAGTGCGTACGCTGGCCGGATCAACCAATGGAAGAAATGCCGCCCCGGGAACCATCCGCGGAGACTACAGCATGAGTGTACAGGAAAATATCGTACATGCCTCCGATTCACCGGAAACAGCCGCTATCGAATTGAAAAGATTTTTCAATGAGGATGAATTATTTAGTTATGAGACAAAAAACCTGCTCAGTCTTTATGCGAACGATGAATTCTGAGAGATAAAGTAAACAAAAAGCCGGAAAAGAGAAATCATAGACTCTTTTCCGGCTTTTTTATTTCTACTATATCATCCTATCCTCCCGAACCGGATGAACAACCTCATTACTAATCTAAAAATCTAATACCATGAAAAACACACTACATTATATAAACAAGCCCATTCTATGAAATGTTCCGAAAAAATAAAGAATTTACTTGCAGTTGTATTATTCCCGAATTGGACCTATATTTGTACTGTATTTTAAACACGAGTACAGACAAAAAATTAAAAGAAAACAATATGCACAGTTGGTTTGAATGTAAAGTCTCCTTTGAAAAAGTATTGGAGAACGGAATGCAAAAAAAAGTAACAGAACCTTATCTGGTCGACGCCCTCTCTTTCACAGAAGCGGAAGCCCGTATCATCGAAGAAATACGCCCGTTCATATCCGGCGAATTTACTGTTACTGACATCAAACGTGCCCGTCTTTCAGAATTGTTCTTCAACGAAAACGGCGACCGTTTCTACAAAATTAAAGTATATTTCATCACACTCGATGAAAAAAGCGGTGCTGAAAAGAAAACGGCTGCACAGATGCTTGCACAGGCTTGCACACTGAAAGAAGCCATCGCCGTACTGGAAGAAGGCATGAAAGGTACCATGGCCGATTACACAATCGCTTCGGTTACAGAAACCATGCTGATGGACGTATTCCCTTTCTCCGTCAATGATGACAAAACGCCCAAATCAGGAGAAGAACTGATTGCCGAACAGAAAAAACAGGCTGAGGACAAAGCACAGGAAGCATGAGTATCTCCCAGAACATAGTACAGTTAAAGGCATCGCTACCGGCAAACGTCACATTGGTAGCCGTGTCCAAGTTTCATCCGGCAGAAGCATTGATGGAGGCCTACAATGCTGGCCAGCGTGTCTTTGGCGAAAGCAGGGCACAGGAGCTGACGGCTAAACAAAAAGTACTACCGGGTGATATCGAATGGCATTTTATCGGTCCGCTGCAAAGCAATAAAGTAAAAGATATTGCGCCATTTATCCATACAATCCATAGCATCGACTCGCTGAAATTATTACAGGAAGTAAATAAACAAGCCGCAAAAAACAACCGTATAATCCGTGTATTGCTGGAGATACATGTTGCTCAGGAAGAGACCAAACACGGACTAAGTCCTGACGAGTGCCGTGAGCTTCTGCAAAACGAACAACTTGCCGAACTAGGCAATATTCAGATATGCGGATTGATGGGAATGGCGACCTATACCGATGACATTGCGCTCATCGAACAGGAATTTCACATCTTACATGAACTTTTCAGCGAATTAAAAGCTATATATTTCATAGGAAATGATAATTTTGCAGTACTATCTATGGGAATGAGTCACGATTATCCGGTTGCCATTCGCCAGGGTAGCACCATGATACGGGTTGGAACCAGTATTTTCGGCGAACGCGAGTACTAACACATTAAATTGAATCTGACATGATTGACATTAAAACCCAATATGCGGGACTAACACTTCGTAATCCGTTAATTGTAGGAAGTTCAGGTCTGACAAACAACCCTGAGCGAAACAAGGAATTCGAAAAGGCAGGTGCCGGAGCGATTGTTCTCAAATCTCTTTTTGAAGAACAAATTGAAATGCAAAGCGATTCGCTTATGCAGGATTCAGACTATCCGGAAGCTGCCGATTATATCCGCGGTTATGTAAAAGCAAACCAGGTAAACAACTATCTGGAACTGATAAAAAAGACAAAAGAACAGTGTACTATTCCTATCATTGCCAGCATCAACTGTTACAAGTCTGATGTGTGGATCGATTTTGCCCGCCAGATAGAGCTGGCAGGAGCCGACGCACTGGAACTGAATGTCTATTTTCTTGAAACTAGTCTGGAATACAATCCCGACGAGATTCGTGACCTTTACGTCAACATCATCCGGAAAGTAAAGGAAACGGTTTCAATACCCGTTATCATGAAAATCGGGAAGAACGTCGGAAACATTCCGGCACTGGTTAATACACTAAAGGTTAACGGGGCAGATGGCGTAGTGATGTTCAACCGCTTTTACCAGCCGGACATTGACATCAACAATATGCAGATAGTATCGGGCAACGTATTCAGCAACCACTCCGACCTGAGCGACACAATCCGCTGGACGGCAATCATTTCAGGTAAGGTTCCCGGAATAAGCATCGCTTCGTCGACCGGTATTCACGATTGGGAAGACGTTATCAAATGCCTGTTGGCAGGAGCTTCTGCCGTACAGATGTGCAGCGCATTATATACTCATGGCGGCGAAATCATCTCACAGGTACTTACCTGTATTGAAGAATGGATGCACCAGACACATTATCAGAATCTGGCACAATTCCAGGGTAAACTGAATTATGCCAATATCCCGGATCCGGCCATGTATGAACGTTCACAGTTCATGAAATACTTCTCAAACAGAGACTAAGAAACAAATCTGATAAAACAGAAAAGAGACAGGGTTTCGGCCTTGTCTCTTTTTTATTTATTCCTTAATCATTGTCAAAATGATCTTACCCCTGCAAATATTTTCCACTAAACAATATCAACATTAAAAATATTATCTATCTTTGCATCATCAATAAAGAATACGACATGGAAGCAATCTGCGTAATCAAAGACATATACAAAACATTATATCAGTTTGAAAAGGCTTTTTCAGACGTTCATGAAATTACAATAAACGAAGCAATGCTGCTTTGCTGCCTGAAAGACAACCAGCCCAAATCAGCAGGCACCATCTGTGAATATATCGGATTATCGAACTCACGTGTATCCAAAGTAATCACCTCCGTTGAGAACAAAGGCTTTATCGACCGTACGATGAGTAAGGAAGATAAACGGCAGATGTTTTTTTCTCTTACCCCGAAAGGAAAAGAAAAAGTACAGAAAATGATGAATGCCGAATTACGTTTCGACGACCTGTTCGGAAAACTGCAACAATGTATGGAAAAGGGATAATCCCTTTTTTACCTATTTATTTTCCATTAGAAAATATGTATAATAGCAATAATAAAGAAAGTAAGATGAAATATTTAGTAATCGGAGGAGTAGCCGGCGGAGCAACAGCCGCCGCACGTCTAAGAAGAATGGACGAAAATGCAGACATTATCCTGTTTGAACGGGGCAAATATGTATCATACGCCAATTGCGGACTACCTTATTATATCGGTGGCGTCATTGCAGAGCGTGATAAATTGTTCGTACAAACCGCCGAAGGTTTTACCGCCCGTTTCAATATTGATATACGGACCGAGCAGGAAGTAACCGTTATCCATCCCAAAGAAAAAAACGTTGAAGTGAAGAATCTCCGCACCGGACAGTCTTATACCGAAAGCTATGACAAACTGGTACTCTCTCCGGGAGCCGAACCTTTGCGTCCCGGCATCAAAGGTATCGACAGCAAAAAGATATTCACCCTACGCAACGTACCCGATACCGATACAATCAAAAAGTATATAGACCGGGAGCATCCCCGCCATGCAGTAGTTGTAGGCGGCGGATTCATCGGACTCGAAATGGCCGAAAACCTGCACGACCAGGGTCTTGATATCGCCGTTGTCGAGATGGCTAACCAGGTAATGGCTCCGCTCGATTATTCAATGGCCGCTATCGTACATCAGCAACTGATTGAAAAAAAGGTAGACCTGCGTCTGGAAGACGGCGTATTACATTTTGAAGAGACAGACGGAGGTATCATCGTCCACCTGAAGAGCGGCAAACAGATTCCGACAGACCTGGTTATCCTCAGTATCGGTGTACGCCCTGAAACAAAGCTGGCCAAAGAAGCCGGACTGGCCATCGGAACCCTGGGAGGGATTGCCGTAAACGATTATATGCAGACCTCCGACCCGGACATTTATGCCCTGGGAGATGCTGTCGAAGTGCTCAATCCGGTAACAGGCAAACCGGCTTTAATCCCGCTGGCTGGTCCGGCGAACAAACAGGGACGTATCGTAGCCGATAATATCGTATTCGGCAATCGCGAAACTTATAAAGGTACGATAGGCACTTCTATTGCCAAAGTGTTTGATATTACCGTCGCTGCCGCCGGTGCCAATGCCAAGTTACTGAAACGGGAAGGCATCCCCTATCAGTCATCATACACCCACTCGGCTTCGCACGCCGGTTATTATCCGGGAGCCGTTCCGATGTCTATAAAAATAGTATTCTCACCGGACAACGGACAGTTATACGGTGCCCAGATTGTCGGATTCGACGGAGTAGACAAACGAATCGAAATGCTTGCCCAGGTAATACAACGCAAAGGAACAGTCTACGACCTGACCGAACTGGAACAGGCCTACGCACCTCCTTATTCGTCAGCCAAAGACCCCGTCAACATGGCTGGTTATGTTGCAGAGAATATCCTTACCAAAAAGGTCGAAACCATTAACTGGCGCGACATAGCACAGCTGGGCAGCAATACCCTGTTGGTCGATGTACGCACTGCCGACGAATACAACCTGGGTTCCATACCGGGAGCTATCAATATCCCGGTCGACGAACTGCGCAACCGCCTGCCGGAATTGCCGACCGACAGACCAATCGTAGTGACTTGTGCCATCGGATTACGCGGATATCTGGCTTACCGCATTTTGGTTCAGCATGGTTATAAAAATGTAAAGAACCTGTCGGGAGGTTTCAAAACATGGAGTGTAGCGACAGCCGGAATAGCTTCCAAACAAACAGAAGATAATTCCCAAACAGCGAAGACACCAAAAACGTCTACCGCCGCTGCGTCTTCTTCTCCCTCACAACAGACTATCCGGATTGATGCCTGCGGTCTTCAATGCCCCGGTCCTGTCATGCAGCTGAAAAAACATTATGCTGAAATAAATACAGGCGACCGTCTTCTGATAACCGCCACCGACCAGGGATTCGGGAAAGATGTAGCCGCCTGGTGCAATATAACCGGAGCACAGCTGGTCGGAGTTGAGAATAAATCGGGAGTCATCCATGCCACAATTGAAAAAGGTGAACCTAAAAGTTCCTGTAAGATGGTGAACGGTGCGGACAACAAGACGTTGATTGTATTCAGTGACGACCTGGATAAGGCCCTTGCCTCCTTCGTTATTGCCAACGGAGCCGCCTCGACCGGCAAGAAAGTAACCATGTTCTTCACTTTTTGGGGACTGAATGTCATCAAGAAACGGCAGAAACCATCTGTTTCAAAAGATATATTCGGCAAAATGTTCGGTTGGATGCTTCCCGCCCACAGCGGTAAACTGAAACTATCGAAAATGAACATGGGTGGTGCCGGAAGTTGGATGATGCGCCTCATCATGAAGAAAAAGCATATCGACAGCCTGGAAAGCCTCATCGCTCAAGCCGCTGAGAACGGTGTCGAAATGATAGCCTGCACCATGAGTATGGATGTGATGGGTGTCAAAAAGGAGGAACTGATGGACAATGTCACACTTGGCGGAGTAGCCACTTATCTTGAACGGGCAGAAGATGCAAACGTAAATCTGTTCATCTAAACATTCCGGTTATTTCCAAAAGGATATATACCCCATAAAAAAAGCATATATGTTTTGCGTTTAAAACATATATGCTTTGCTTACAAAAGTCCCTTATTTTGATTTCAAAAGTCCTATACTTTTTTCTTGACAAATAAAGGCCTCTATTTCAGGGGCAATGTCGTTACGTCGACATCCGGAGCTGTTCCGTTTGGCTGACGTGTAAAAACTGATTTGAACTCTGTATTATCATTGAAGAAACCGCCATTACGGAGGAAGAACATATTATCTTCCACCCCACCGGCATAATCCTGGCGGACACCGGCACGGGCGGTGGCATCATAAGTGAACATGCCTTCAGTAAGCTCTTTCCACTCTCCTTTAGCCGTACGGGCCCATTGGTTTCCAAAATGGACACTACGTTCCAGATAGCCTTGGCCGGGCATAAAGTTTTCAAGGAAAGAATGTGCTCCGGTGTACCATACGTTTGTCTGCGGCCGCAGAAAACCGGCTATCAATCGCCACTCACCTTCTTCAGGAGCAAAGAACCAGGCATAATAGGCCGTATTCCCTTTACCGTCCGGATGAACACGGGTAATGACACGATAAGTTTGTCCGGCTTTCCAGGGATATTTCAGATAACTCTGTCCACCCGAACCTTCATTGCCGAACTCTCCGATATGTACATCTTTTCCCTGCGCCAGCAGCTTGATGCGGTGGTCTTCCGGTATCGCTTTCGGGTCGTCCGTTTCAAACGGGCTCCATACGGAAAACAAGACACGGCGTTCCGTATCGCTATTCGCCTGGATACCGCAATAACCTTCACCGAAACCATTCGTCATAAAGTAACTGCCAATCTTATCTTCTCCCTCCGGAACCGTTATTTCATTGTAGAAATATTCGACCGATTCTTCCGGCAATGTATATTTCATATGTACAGAAGGTCCACGCATTCCCCAGTAAGGTTCAAAGTTACGCACAAAATAAAGAGGCTCCTGCGCTGCCGGCCCGTCTATCAGCAGTTCAGAGATATTGGCAAACTGAGCGCCTTCTTTCTTTTCTCCCTGCAAATCCACACGGATATAACCCGGTTCCGTAACGGATACCTTCCCTACCGGAATAACCGTTTCCTCTGCTTCCGTCACTTTTACGGTAAAACTTTTACCTCCGAAAGTTACCTTTACAGTCGACGGTCCGTCTGCCGCTTTCCCTTTCAGGAAAAGATTCAAATCACCGGGCTGACTGGTTTTAAACCACGCCGACAAGACGGCATCCGTCCCCGTCCACGATTTGATACCATCGGTCGAAACCTTCGCACTCTCTTTTCCGGCAGTCACATAAGTGTTTCCGCCTAACGGAACCGATACAGCCTCAGCCGACAGTTCCATTGGTTTACTCTGGCAGCTGCACATCAGGACAGCTATGCCGAACAGGATAATTTGTTTAATCTTATTCATTCTTATTTTAGATTTAAAGCAAAAACGGGACAGAAGTAAACCTCGCTACTTTCTGTCCCGTTTTTCTATTTATTGTTCGTAGATAAACTAAAGTAATTATTTAATCATATCGAAACCTGTATAAGGAATCAACGCTTTCGGAATGCGGATACCTTCAGGTGTCTGATTATTTTCAAGCAATGCAGCAACGATACGCGGCAAAGCCAAAGCACTTCCGTTCAGCGTATGGCACAGTTGTGTCTTTTTGTTCTCATCACGATAACGGCATTTCAGACGGTTAGCCTGATAATTATCGAAATTGGAAACAGAACTTACTTCCAACCAACGTTTCTGAGCTTCCGAATATACTTCGAAGTCGAAGCAAAGAGCGGCAGTGAAACTCATGTCGCCACCACACAGACGCAGGATACGGTACGGAAGTTCCAACTTCTGGAGTAGGCCTTCCACGTGGTCCAGCATTTCCTGATGAGACTGCTTAGAATGTTCCGGTTTGTCGATACGAACCAGTTCCACTTTAGAGAACTCGTGCAGACGGTTCAAACCGCGTACATCTTTACCATAAGAACCGGCTTCGCGACGGAAACATTGTGTATAGGCACAGTTCTTGATAGGCAACTGTTTTTCATCGATAATCACATCACGGTAGATATTGGTGACCGGCACTTCGGCAGTCGGTATCAGATAAAGGTCGTCCACTTCACAATGGTACATCTGTCCTTCCTTATCCGGAAGCTGACCGGTACCGAAGCCGGAAGCGGCATTTACCACGGTCGGCGGCATGATTTCCATATAACCGGATTTGCGTGCCTCATCCAGGAAGAAGTTTATCAAAGCACGCTGCAACTGAGCGCCCTGTCCTTTATAAACCGGAAAACCGGCACCTGTAATCTTCACACCCAGGTCGAAGTCTATCAAATCATATTTTTTAGCCAATTCCCAATGAGGCAGTGCGTCCTTCGGCAGTTCTGTTTCCATACCGCCCATTTTTTCTACCACATTATCCTCAGCAGCAACGCCTTCGGGCACTTCATCGTAAGGCACATTCGGAATTGTATAAAGCAGGTTCTGCATCTCTTCCGCAGCCTGGTCCATTTCAGCCTGAATGCCCTTGCTCAGTTCCTTGATTTCGGCAACACGCTTTTTAGCAGCTTCGGCTTCTTCTTTTTTGCCTTCTTTCATCAGGCCACCGATTGCTTTCGACAGCGAGTTTACCTCTGCCAGGTTTGTATCTAATTGATTCTGTGTACTACGTCTTTTATCGTTCAGTTCAATCACCTTAGCGATGCTTTCTTTTGCACCCTTAAAGTGTTTCTTCTCCAAACCACGAATCACGCGGTCTGTTTCTTCCGTAATCATTTTAAGCGTCAACATACTTGCTCTATGTTTATTTATTTTGAAATGCAAAGATACATAAAAAAGCAACTTCCGCTCAGATGTTTACAAAAATATCTCACTTCACCCGTCCTCCCGTTATCCAGCTCCGGGTATAATAGGGTTCGCTCAAGCTGCTGACCATTACTCCCCTGGAAGTACTGGTATGGATAAACTTCCCATTTTTCAGATAAATTCCTACATGGTTAGGCGTCTTTTTCTTGCCTCCTCCTGTTTTAAAAAACACCAAATCGCCTTCCTGCAATTTACCACGGCTGACCTTCTTACAATTATATTTCAGCATATCCGCCGACGAACGTGCCAACTGTTTTCCATAAACCTCGCGAAACACAATCGCCACAAACCCGGAACAATCCACACCCCGCTTGGTACTTCCTCCCATCCGGTGAGGTGTCCCCAGCCATTTCGCCCCTTCATTATAAAGAAAGATATTATCATCTGGCGTAATACGCACACCATATAAACGTGACAATTCCTTCGGCCCTTTAAAATCAGCCGGAAGCGCCACACGCTTCTTACTGCCGCAGGATGTCAGGACCAGTACAAACAAAAACAGCCAAAGGCTGAATATAGGATTTTTATATATCATGATTTATTTATTCTCTTTCTGTAGTTGGAGCAATACGATGAACCGTTTCTTTTATTTGCTTTACAACATCTACCCCACCTCATACTTATTAGGATTGATTCTTATAATGCAAATATACTCATTTTTCAACACCATTCGAAAAGTTTTTAGGGTTATACCCCTAAAAACTCCACTATATTATCTACTTATTAAGGGTATAACCACAAACACCATCACATTCCAACGATCGATTCAAAGTAAGGATTCTGTTTGTGTTGGTTATAATTAGCTTCCGCTATCATTTTTGAAGAGTTTGCATAACAATACTCACATTTATGCGGACAGGTATTGTACATGCCAATATCTTTACTGGCTATGCATCCGCAAAACAATCTTTGTCCCTTATCCTTGTTCGAAGGATTACTCTTTCCTCCAAAAAGTTCCAATTGAACATTGTCGGGGTGATAGCCGATAAAATCCATCAGTTGTTTATCTTCGGAGAAACACTTTATCATCAATTCATCATCTATACATTTATTATGGACAATCCCATATTGTTCCAACCCTATTTTCTCTCCACAGGTTGCTACCGCAAAATCCCAGGATTTGTTCAAATCCATCAACCCTCTCGCCAGATACTCCATATCATCCTTCTCAAAAGGCCGGTAATTAATATGATTCTTTTCCAGATTCGCCTTCACCTTTTTGTATTCCAGAATATCAGCAAAACTGAATACCAGCTTCTTCGTATACCCTTTTAACTGATTTCCGATACGCTCAACCTTTTCCAGTAAATCATCTTTAGAAATCCGGTCGGTCAGCACCATCGGGTCAAAGCGCCAGATAACCCGGTCGCTATCCAGACAGTCAACCAATCGTTTAAACGTATCTATCCGTTCTTGCAAAGGCGGCACATTCTTCTCCAACCCTTCTTTTTCATAATCATTCAATGTAAACTGGATATATGAATGAATACCCGTTTCATCCAACCGCCTCAAATACTTCAAAAGCGGACGAGGATTCTTAGACCAGAAAACAATCAACCGAGTCTTTGAATAAGAAATATAGCTTCGTACATTATTAAAAGGATTAATCCATACAGAATACCCCTTATCCAACCGATGGAAAAACCAGTCCGCATAAAAAGCCGGTATATCGGTAGAACGGCTGGCAGAGATAATAACAGGAGACTTCGCCTGAACAAGTTCGCCGTTATCATTTATTATATTTATAGACTCATCTCTTCCCATTCAACAAAAATACACGAAATAGTTCGTATCTACACAATATGCCATTATTCCTCTTGACAGAAAGTAGTCTACTAAAAACGTTAACATACACATTCGTGCTTTTCCATTGTATATCAACTGACTTATTCCTTCTCAAAATACAATTGTTTTTAATTGCAAATACAACTGTTTTTGTTTCTAAATACAATTGTATTTGTATTCAAATACTTAAGTCTATGAAATCGAGGACATTTCGAATATTTATTTTCTTAGAGTTGAAAGAAGATTATTTCACCTACTGACATACTGTTGTCACCACAATGGTCTATATTTGTAACCTTACTATCAATATTGCAAAATGAAAACAGAAAAGCCATTAGTAGACAAAGATTATGTATTAGATAAAATTGAAAGTTGGACATTTGTCGAAATACCGGAAATTCCAATGCCTAAGACTCCTTTTGGAATGCTAAAAGTAAAAGGAAAGATAGATAACTATGAGTTTTCCAATGTACACCTGATGCCTATCGGAAACGGACATATAGGTCTGGCTGTAAAATCGGAAATAAGAAAAAAAATAAAAAAGCAAGCTCCAGATATCGTACATATTACACTGTATGAAGATAATACGCCATTAATAATACCCGAAGAATTATTGTTGTGCATGGAAAATGAGGAGGGCCTCTTAGATAAATTTGAAAAATATAAACATAGTCAAAAAAAAGCATTTATAGATTGGATTAATTCTGCAAAAACAGAACAAACCAAAGCCAACCGCATTGCCAAAACGATAACAATGATACAAAAGAATGAAAAGATTTAACGGACACAAATTTCGACATTCCTTTGATTATCAATTACAAATATAATATTAAATCTAAAAACATAGGCAAAAGACAAAGACAATGTTTAATTTACAGTCTCTTTCGATCAATTTAAAGATTATCTCCAGAAATCTTCAGTTACCATGTTTATATTTTATCAGCATAATTACTGGATTATCTTCTTCATCTAATCCAGCAGCAATCTCTTTTAACCGCCCTTTAAGTTGTCCGCTTTTGTAGGCATTTACAAGCCTGTATGCTTCCAGATTTTGCCAAGTTGCAATTTCATTACCTACAGGTCTTGTATTCATTAATACTTTTTTCCCAAAATAATCGTTATTGGATACAGTATATTTAAATATCACCTTATTCTTTTTGTCGTACACCAAACTAATATAAGGGAAGCCTTGTTGTGTCGCAAAATCATACTCTTTCTTTACTACTTCCATGAAACAATAATCATCAGTTACTATACTAGGACAAAGAAACACTTCTGGTGGTGCCATAGATTGAATGGGGGGAGTTCTTACAATAAATGGAGTCATATCATGATTAGAAGAATATATGTAGACAGTGTCGGAAGATGGTTCGGTAATTATATAATTATTGTAATAAGGTATTATCGGTTCATAGGGAAGCCGTGCAGAATAAGACCTGCTATTTGCTTCATCTTTTAATACTATTGATTTATCTATTCGTTTTTCAAAATTAACTTTAATATCCTTAGTTTCTAATCCGTTGTACTTTGAAACAATCGTAAACGATTGTTCATTCACAGTTCCATCACAGCAAATCAGGTTATCATTATCAAAATTGTATACTTTATAATACATAGCACTTCCATTATGCTTCAAAGTTCTCTTATAATTTCCATCCAAATCATATACAATAATTCTCTTTGCCAAATGCTCATTGACAAACATCTCATTTCTATTTTCATCAAGGGTAATTCCTGTAATATATGTATACTCTCCATTACCTTGTCCTTTTCGGTTTATCTTCTTCACGCCTTTACCACTTCTATTAAAGATAAAAATATCTCCATCAAAGTTACGGTTTATCACGATAACATACTTTTTACCAATGTCCATCACAAGACCCTGACAAATAAATTCATTTGTCGTTTCCAAAGGAATATATTCAACATCCATAAAATTCTGAAGAATCAGTTCTTTTTTAGGGTAACTTGCTGTAACATCAACCATGATAAAATCATCTGTTGATTGTTTATCATCTCCACACCCAACCAATACCAACAGGATAATTATCCCAATAATACTAGTTTGTTTCATTTTTGTTTCTCCTATATAATATATTGTTTGGTATCAAACTGATTTAACCGAAGTACACTTTATAATCCAATTGATTATCAATAACAAATATAGTATTTATTTCTAAAAACAAAAGAGTACAGACTAGAAACATAACAATAAAGCCCATATCCAAAGTCTGTACATACTTTCTCTTGGATACGAATTACTCCGTCTTTATAGACTTCACCGGATTGTTGAGAGCTGCTCTTAACGATTGGAAACTAACCGTCAGCAAAGCAATCAGGGTTATCAGCAAGGCCACTCCTGCAAAAATATCCCAACCGAGTGTAATCCGGTAGGCATAATCCTTCAGGTAGTGGTTAGCGGCATATAAAGAGACAGGAATACCTATTACAAAAGAAATAAGTAAAAGTACCATATATGCTTTTCCCAACAAAAATAGTATATCTATTATTTTAGCCCCCAATACTTTACGGACACCGATTTCCTTTGTTCGCTGTTCGGCAGAAAAGGCACTTAACCCCAGTAACCCCAAACAGGAGATAAAAATTGCCAGCATGGCAAATAAGGCAGACAACTTTTCTACCAGATGTTCATCCTCAAACAAATCATCGAAACGGTCGGTCATAAAGGTCGGCTCAAACGCATGATACGGTGTAAAAGAACGCAATACCGTCTGTACCCGTCCTATCGCTTCATACGTATCGATATCCGGTTTCAGACGAACAAACAATATATACGTTCTTTGAGGATCATAGAAAAACAAAGCAGACGCCGGCTCAAGTGTATAAAAATCATCGAACACGAAATCTTTCATAATACCAACTATCTCCCATTTGTGATCAGGCGACTGACCGATTTGTCCTCCTACACGGCCTTCCCTTCCCATTCTTTTTGCCAGAGTCTCATTGATAAGGATTCCTGCCCCTCCCTTATTATTTTTCTTAGCCGGATCGATATCCGTTCCGTCAAGCAGTTTTATCCCGGCAGCATCTATCAAACCTTCCGACACAAAATTAAAAGAAATATAGGCATCATCTTCCGGATCTTTTCCATTCCAATACCAGGGATTAGTACGCATACTCGATTTCAGAATCGGACTGGCTGAAAACCCGCAATTTTCTACTACACCGGTATTGATCAGCTCATTCCGTACAGCCGAAGACGCATTACACAATTCTTCGGTAGCCGGAAAACTTACCAGATTTTCTTTTTTTATTCCGATATCCCGTTTTTGTACCAGCTGTATCTGAAGATAAATAACGAAAGTACTACAAATCAGGATAAATGCCATCGTAAATTGAAAGATAACCAACCCCTGACGTATCCATGCGGCACTTCCCCCTTTACTCACTTTCTGCATTTTCAGCGTAGTCAACGGATTGAAAGAAGACAGATACAACGCCGGATAGCTACCGGCCAGAAAAGTACAAAACAATCCGATCGCCACCAGTCCGGTCACAATCGTCGGATCGAACAGACTAAAGGATAATTGAACGCCTATAAATTCATTAAACCAGGGAAGACTCAGCCAGATCAATCCGACCGACAGTAAAAGAGCTATCGACGTTATCAACCCCGATTCTACCAGAAATTGCCGGATCAGGTGTTTTCGTTTGGTACCGAAGGTTTTCCGCACACCGACTTCCAACGCCCGTTTTTGGGAACGTGCAGTCGAAAGATTCATAAAATTGATACAGGCAATCAAGAGTATCAACACTCCGATCAGAAAGAAAAGGGAGACAGTCTTTATGTAGCCGCCACCAGTTTCCACCCCATCTTTAAACTGACCGTATAAAAGCATTTTATTAAGAGGATAAAGGAATATCTGAATACTCTCACAAGCGGGCCCGGCTTTACGAAAAGCGAGTCCTTTCAACTTCTCATTCAACTGCCCCAGATCCACTCCCGGTTCCAACTCGACATAAGTTTGCAGCCAGGAAGCCCCCCATTCGTTTACATTAAAAACGGTTTTCATTTCCTCTACGAAGACACGAAAAGGTATCAGCCATTCAAATTGGAACGAAGTATTACCGGGCATATCCTCAAACACACCCGTTACTTGATATATAACTCCTTCATGAATCAACCCCTTTCCTATCGGATCTTCTTCGTTATATATCTTTCGAGCCATCGACCGGCTGAGGACAATGGAATATTGCGGTTCGAAAACGGAAGAGGCATCACCACTTATGAACTTCATACCGATCAGATTAAAGAGAGTGGAATCGGCATAAGCTCCCTTTTCTTCAAAAGAGTCTGTTGTATTTTCAGGGACAAAAACGACTGGCTGAGCACTATATCTGCTACAACTCTTCACTTCCGGAAATTCGTCCTCCAAAACTTTTGACAGCATAGAATTTGATTCGAAGCTTGTTATACATTCATTCGAGACAGGGAAATAATGAGATGCACTGACATATATATTCCGGGAGTTAGGAATTGCCTTGTTGAAATTCACTTTACTTTCCACCCACAGAAAGATAAGTGCAGCCGAAGTAATTCCGATTGCCAGTCCCAGGATATTCAGAAAACTATATATTTTATTCCGGAAAATAATCCGGAGAGATCTTCTTATATTCATTGTGTAAGTTTTTTAGTTTGCGGTATAAGCTAATTCTTTCAGGAAATTTTCCGAAACAGGTTTCCCATCCAGCATATGAATAATCCGGTGGCTGTAACGGGCATCGTGTTCACTGTGTGTTACCATAACGATCGTGGTTCCGGCATCATTGAGCGTAGTCAGCAGATCCATTATTTCCAAGCCGTTGCGACTATCCAGATTTCCGGTTGGTTCATCTGCAAGGATCAGTTTCGGATCATTGACAATTGCCCGGGCAATCGCCACACGCTGTTGTTGTCCGCCCGAAAGCTGCGACGGGAAATAGTTACGGCGGTGATTGAGAAGGACGCTTTTCAAGGCTTTCTCTACTTTCATTTTGCGGAGGGAGGCTTTCATTCCGCAATTTTCCAACGGCAATTCGATATTCTCAAATACAGTTAACTCTTCTATCAGATTGAAATTCTGGAAAACAAAACCGATATTCTCCCTTCGCAAATCGCAACGTTTGTCTTCATTTAATCCGGTAACCTCACTCCCATTAAAAAAATAGGAGCCCGAATCAGGGTCATCAAGCAATCCCAAAATATTCAGCAATGTAGATTTTCCACATCCCGACGGTCCCATAATGGCAACAAACTCATGTTCCTTTACATGAAGCGACATATTATCCAAAGCAATTGTCTCCACCTCTTCCGTCCTGTAGACTTTCCTCAAATCATTTATTCTAATCATAGTTTTATGAATAATTTAGCATGTTACATATAAATCCGGAACAATTGATATGCCAAAACAGTAATCCCCAATATATTAACCCATTAACAAAACGACCGTCCTTGAATAGTGTCCATAAACGGACACCTTATGTCTGCCTACAGACAAAAAATAGGAACAGCTTGGGCATTCACTTCATTCTTGATATATTTGCAACCTACTAACAAGAGTAATTATGAACTTACACCAGGCAAATATACTGATTGTTGATGATGACAAAGACGTTCTGACCGCCGTACGTTTTTTGCTGAAGATGGAAGTGAAAACAATACTGACAGAAACAAACCCGGACAACATCCACAAACTGATCACAGAGAATGACTTAGACATTATTTTGTTGGATATGAACTTCAGAAGTTCCATCAACACCGGCAACGAAGGTCTGTTCTGGCTGAAGGAAATAAAGAAACGGAAACCTTCCCTGTCAGTCATTATGATTACAGCCTATGCAGATATAGACCTGGCTATCAAAAGCCTGAAAGAAGGGGCGGCAGACTTTATCGTCAAACCCTGGCATAACGAGCATCTGCTGAATATCCTGTCGGAGACACTTCGGAAACAGGCAACTCCGGACAGTAAAGAGAAAACAAATAAAAGAAATACTGATATAGAGATTATCGGAGACTCGGAAAGCATGCAGCTTTTGTTCCATAAATTACAAAAGATAGCACCTACCGATGCAAACATATTGATCTTGGGAGAAAACGGAACAGGAAAGGATCTCGTTGCCCGCTACATCTATCAGTCATCCCTTCGCCGGAATCAGCCATTTGTAAAAGTAGACGTAGGTTCCTTGACGGAAACCCTTTTCGAGAGCGAACTTTTCGGACATAAAAAGGGAGCATTTACAGATGCCCGTGAAGATCGTACCGGTCTAATCGAGGCGGCAGACAAAGGAATACTTTTCCTGGATGAAATTGGAAATATAACTTTGCAACAGCAGGCCAAACTGCTGACCGTGCTGCAAAACCGTGAAGTAACCCGCCTCGGAGCCAATACCCCGATGCCGGTAGATATCCGTCTGCTGTCAGCAACCAACCTGCCATTACGGGAGTTAGCCAACGAAGCAAAGTTTCGTAAAGACTTGATTTACCGGATCAATACAGTAGAAATAACCGTACCGCCTCTACGTGAACGGGGCGAAGATATTATCCTGCTGGCAGAACATTTCCTGAAAATGTATGAGAAAAAGTATTTCAAACAAAAGTTCCGTTTAGCCGACTCAGCCAAAAAGAAACTGATGTTGTATCATTACCCCGGCAACGTACGCGAACTGCAATACACCATAGAAAGAGGCGTTATCATGGCCGACAGCGATGTGCTGAAAGCAGAAGACATAACCTTCTCTCCCTTGGAGCAACAGGAAGAAAATACCCAACCGATACCGACACATAATCTGGATGATCTGGAGAAGACAGCCATCGAACAGGTCATTCAAAAACATAACGGAAACATATCGCAAGCGGCAAAAGAACTGGGATTAACCCGGGGGGCCTTATACCGCCGGCTAGAAAAACACGGACTATGACGATCGCCCTATCCATCCTAATCGTTATACTTCTGCTATATATAATATATGTACGCAGGAAAACAAAACAGGATATCGACGAATTTGCCGAGTCCATCATTAACAGAGATTTTTCAAGGAAATATCCCCGGTTCCAGTCTATCGCGGATGCCTTCCTGAATCTGGCGACCGAGAAAGAAGCGCAGCAGCATTACCTGAAAGAGATGCTGGAACTGGTCGATACAGGTATCCTTGCCTATGACGTGGAAACCCATGAATCACTATGGATGAATGACTCTTTTACGACCCTGCTCAACATTCCCCATATGAAGAATATCAACTGGCTGAAAAAGCAAAACGAAAACCTTTTCAATGAACTGCTCGATATCCCGGTAAACAAAAGTACCCTGATAACGATCCATGCCCGGAAGCAAACCATCAAAACAATGACAAACGCTTCCGTCTTTCAAACCGGAGGGAAAACCTACAAACTGATCGCATTCCATAATGTAAGTGCAACGATGGAAGAAGTCGAATCGGGTGCCTGGAAAGGATTACTCAATGTAATGACTCATGAGATAATGAATTCTATCGTCCCTGTCTCATCCCTCTCGGATACGCTCAGAAGAAAAATACATACATTGAAAGAAAATGTATCCGAACCGTCTACTACGGATCTGGAAGATATGGAACTGGCGATGGATACAATTCACCGGCGAAGTGAAGGCCTACTGCGCTTTGCCGAAACCTATCGCAATCTAAGCCAAAAGATAGTACCTGATATGAAATCATATAATCTCTATGATTTGCTGGGTTCTGTTCATTCCCTGATGAATCCTTCCCTTCAACAAAAAGGGATCACTTTCACGCTAAAGACAAACGCTCCGGAAGTCACCGCCTTTATGGACAGGGATTTGATAGAACAGGTTATCATCAACTTCATAACCAATGCCACCTATGCCACAAGTGAAAAAGAGAATCCGCAAATACATCTTTTCTCCGGGTTTGACTCAGAAGGACATCCTTACATCACCGTTGCCGACAATGGCAGGGGCATCCCCAACTCAATCCGCGACAAGATTTTCATTCCATTTTTCAGTACCAAGAAAAACGGTAACGGCATCGGCCTGAGCATTTCCCGTGAAATCGTCAAACTGCATAACGGAAAGCTGCACGTGCAAAGCCAGGAGAAAGAAGGAAGTGCCTTCACTATTTTATTCAGTCCCTAAGCCAGCATTTGTTTCATTAGGAAGAAATAAGTGTTTCTACCGCATGAAACAGTTGTTTCCCCTGTATGAAACAGGAAGCGAAACCACATAAAAAAAGCGAAACCTCCTTTCGGAATTCCGCTTTTCTTATTTTCTTCGAGTAAAGCTATCTTATGCTTCTGCTACAACTTCCTGGATAGAAACGAATGATCTGTTTTCTTTACCTCTACGGAAAGTAACAACACCATCTTTCAAAGCGTACAACGTATGATCTTTACCGATACCAACGTTTTCACCCGGATGATGAACAGTACCTCTCTGGCGAACCAAAATGTTACCAGCTTTAGCAACTTCACCACCAAAAAGCTTAACACCTAATCTTTTACTTTGTGATTCACGGCCGTTCTTAGAACTACCCACACCTTTCTTATGTGCCATTTCTTCTTTTCTCCTTTAAACGTTAAGCAACAATTTCTTTAATACTCACTTCAGTGAACTGCTGACGGTGACCGTTCAGTTTACGATAACCTTTTCTTCTCTTCTTGTGGAAGATCAGCACTTTATCACCTTTTACCAGCGGAGACAGTACTTCACATACTACCTTTGCGCCTTCTACAGTAGGAACACCTACTTTTACATCACCATTGTTGTCAACCAACAATACTTTGTCAAACTCAACAACAGCACCGCTTTCTGCGTTCTGAATGTGATGAACGAACAATTTCTTACCTTCTTCAGCTTTGAACTGTTGTCCGTTAATTTCTACGATTACGTACATCTGTCTTTTTATATTTAAACAGGTTATGTCCCGGGGGTGGATACATATTCCATATCACTTGTTTACCCTCTGCGGAATTTCAGACTGCAAAAGTACTGTTTCCGAATATATTATGCAAGAATTGTCGTAATTTTTTTATCTAAAACTTTTTCAATTCCTGATACAACCGTTGCACCGGCAACCCCATTACATTATAGAATGAGCCGTTGATAGCTTCTACCCCGACATAACCGATCCATTCCTGTATCCCGTAACTACCGGCTTTATCGTACGGACGGTATTTATCTACATAATAGATAATGTCATCCTTTTCAAGTTTGGAAAAGGCGACTGCCGAAGAGACGGAAAAAGAAACCGTTTTCTGTTTAGTCGTCAGGCAAACGCCAGTGATGACTTCATGTACATGGCCCGACAGGTGGCAAAGCATCTCGATTGCTTCCTCACGGTCGGCCGGTTTGCCCAGGATACGATCCGGTTGCCCATAAGTGACAACGATTGTGTCAGCCGTAATGAGCAATTCGTTATCAGTCATTTTTTCCAGATATGCTTCTGCCTTTTTACGGGCGATATAAGCAGGTATCTCGTCTGCTGTCAAGTCATCAGGATATGATTCGTCGATGCCGGGTATTACTTCGACCTCGAATTTGAGATCAAGTCCGGCCAATAATTCTTTTCGCCGGGGTGAGTTAGATCCCAGCACGATTCGGTAATGTTGTAGGTTAGTCAGCATAATTATTTTTCATTGTTATTACCATCCGAACGCTTCTGCGCTCATCCAATGGCCTTGTGCTTTCATTGTTTGTTCTATCACATCGCGGGCAACACCCTCGCCCCCTTTGCATAAGGAGATATATTTCGCTATTTGCTTGATTTCCGGGGCTGCATCCGCCGGAGCAACCGGCAAGCCTACCCGCTTCATCACATCATAGTCGGGGATATCGTCTCCGGCATACATGACTTCTTCAGGCGTCAATCCCGTCTTTTGCAGGAAATCATTGAAATCGTGTATCTTTACGGCACTCCGCATATATATATGTTCGATACCCAAGCGGGAAAAACGGATTTGCACAGCCTCCGTATAGCCACCGGTAATAATCCCGACCTGGTAACCTTTCTTTACAGCCAGTTGCAGGGCATAACCGTCTTTGATGTTGACTGTACGCATCGGATCGCCGTTGGGATGAAGTGATACCACATCGCACGACAGCACACCGTCTACGTCAAACACAAACGCTTTTATCTTTGTCAGGTCATAATTGATACTACTCATTTTGGGCCTCCTTATGTATACTTTGGCTAAGAAGCCGGTAGATCGCTTGCATATCCGGATCGTCCAGCATAGCCAGGTGTTTATTGATCACATTTTCATCATACCGGATTGCCGGCCCGGTCTGAGCCGCAGCAGGCGGCATGGAATGTATTTTCGATACTGTCTCATCGATAAGCGGCAAAAGGACATCTGCCGGAATGGATTCGTTTTCCAGTAACTTATAAGATAATGTATAAATATGATTGGTAAAATTACAGGCAAAGACAGCCGCCAGATGCAAACTCCGGCGTTTTTCCGAAGACATGAAACGAACATTCTCAGAAAGAGCGCTGGCTATATTCTTCAGATAATCCGCATTCTTATCCGTGTTTGCTTCCAGAAAAATAGGAATCACATCAAAATTCACATTCCTTCCCTTACTGAATGTCTGCAAAGGATAAAGGACTCCGAAACGTTGGGCATATCCTTCAAATACGCTCATCGGCATACTTCCTGCCGTATGGACCCACATACCGTTATTCGGTTTAACCTTCGATATTACATCCGACAAGACAGTATCCTTCAGTGAAAAGACATACAGATCACCATCTTCCTGCAAAGCGGAAAAATCATTCGTCCACGGACACCCCAGTCGTGTTGCCAACTGACGGGCACTCGCCTCTGTATGGCTGTACACCTGACCAATCTGCATACCAACCCGTTGCATAGCGAGCGACAAACGTGTCGCCAGATTTCCGGCTCCGATAAAAACTATTTTCATGCTTCCTTGTTTTCTTCCGGCATTTTATAAGTGCCCAGGTGAATCTTTTCCCATTGCAAATGAGCTTCATCAAATGGTTTGCGCTCCTGGTCCTTATAACCGAAACCGATAATCGAGAGCACCTCCAGCTGATAAGGAATATCCAGCAGGCTACGGACATACACATTGGCGTCTGCATCATCTTCCGTCTGCCGGTTACGTATCTGGCACCAACAGCTACCCAGACCCAGGTCTTCCGCCTGAAGTTGCATATAGATAGAAGCGATCGAGGCGTCTTCCACCCAGACATCGCTATCCATTACATTCGCCATTACCACAACAGCCAGTGCACAACCTTCAAGAAACGAAGCTCCGGCCGGCTTACAACCAGCCAGTTTTTTCAACATTTCCTTATCTTCCACCACAACGAACTGCCAGGGATTTTTACGCTTGGAAGCGGGTGCCATCAAAGCTGCCTTTAAAATCATTTCGACTTGTTCAGGTGAAAGCAACTGGTCGGTAAACTTACGCGTGCTTCTTCTATTCTTTATCAGTGTTGCAAAACTCTCCATTTTTATCTTATTTTGTAGCTGTTAATTAATCATCTTCATTCTGTAAGGAAGATATTTCTGAACAGGACAAAGATAAATATTTTTTACACGCTGAATATACGCTTCCTTCATTTTTCGCGTTAGTAAAGCTATAACATTATTAATTATGAAGATTCGTGCGATAGCTGCACTGCTATTTATATTAGTTTCAATCAGCGCTTTTGGACAAAAGCATGTTAAAATCACGGGATATGTTCGGGATGCCGACGGTAGTCCGCTTGAACTTGTGCTTGTTCAGATAAAGAATACGCTGAACGGGGCAATGACCAATGAAAAGGGTTACTATTCGATCACCACGTCGCCGGGCGATTCCGTAGCGGTTATTTTCTCTTGTCTGGGATATAATAAGGCAGAACGTATTCTACCCAGCTTGCAACAGGACATGCGGCTGAATGTACAGATGAACTACACGAGTATCGACCTGGGGGAAGTTGTTGCTGTAGGTACCCGTTACCAAACCAGCACCCTTCAAACCATGAATGCAGACCGTGTCAAGCTCCTCCCCGACCCTGCCGGCGGAAGCATTGAAAGTCTCGTGGTCACTTTTGCCGGAGTTTCATCCAGCAACGAATTAAGTTCCCAGTATTCGGTTCGCGGCGGTAGTTATGATGAAAACATAGTATATGTAAACGGTCTGGAAGTATTCCGCCCGTTACTGATCCGTTCCGGCCAACAGGAAGGTCTGAGTTTTATCAATCCCGACCTCACCGAAGCTGTCAACTTCGCAGCCGGAGGATTTGAAGCACGGTACGGAGATAAAATGAGCTCTGTTCTTGACATCACCTATAAAAAACCCAAGTTATTTGAAGGATCGGCCTCCGCCAGTTTACTGGGAGCAAACGCCTATGTGGGAAGTTCCATCGGCAAGTTCACACAAATAACCGGCGTTCGTTATAAGACAGGACGTTCGCTACTAAAAACAATGGATACGGACGCCGAATACCAGCCGGATTTCGTCGATCTGCAATCATACATGACTTATCAGTTAGCTCCGAAATGGGAAGTAAACTTTCTGGGGAACCTGGCGTCCAACACATTCAAATTCACCCCGCATAAACGGGAGACAAACTTCGGTACGGTAGAAAACGCCCAACGATTTGAAGTGTATTTCCCCAACAGCCGCGAGCGGGATAAGTTCCAGACAATCTTCGGCGCACTGACCCTGAAACACAATCCGAACGAGAAAACAGAACTGGGCCTTCAGGCATCCGCTTTCTCCAGCAAGGAAATAGAAACCTACGACATCACCGGCGAATACTGGCTGGGCGATGCTACAACAGAAAACGACAATAACCAGAATGCCCTTGAAATAGCCCGCTACCATGAGCATGCCCGCAATCGTTTAAGTTCAACCATCATGAATGTGGGACATTACGGCAGTAGCAAGATCAAAAACAACACGCTGAAATGGGGAGCTACCGTACAGATGGAAAAGATAAACGACCGCATCAGCGAATGGGAAAAACGCGACTCGGCAGGTTATTCACTTCCTCAAACGGGGAACGGGGTAAACGTGATCTCCAATCTTTATTCGGACAATGATTTGTCGACTACCCGGATATCTGGATATTTGCAGGACGTTTTCAAGTTCCGTACCAAGCAAGGTATGTTCACACTCATCGGCGGTATCCGCGGAAGCTACTGGAGCTATAACAAAGAATTCATTTTCAGCCCACGCGTTTCTTTAGGTTTTATCCCTAATTTCGATCAGAATCTGACCTTCCGTGCAGCGACAGGTATCTATTACCAGTCACCGTTCTATAAAGAATTACGAACTACCGTTCAGGATGCCGCAGGCAATGATATTATCGAACTGAACAAGGATATCAAATCGCAACGTTCCATCCATTTCATTCTCGGTGGCGATTATACGTTCCGGGCAGCCGACCGCAACTTTAAAGTCAGTGCCGACCTCTATTACAAGAAACTGGACGACCTGATTCCTTACACCGTCGACAACGTAAAGATCCGCTACTACGGAGAGAACTGTGCCAAAGGCCATGCAATGGGTATCGATGTTAAATTCTTCGGTGAATTTGTACCCGGAACCGATTCATGGATCAGTTTCTCGCTTATGAAAGCAGAGCAAACAATCCGTGACATGGTAACCGTTCCCATGCCCAACAGCCAGGGATATAACGTATCGTTATTCTTTCAGGATTATTTTCCCGGATACAAACGTGTAAAACTGAATCTGAAAGGCGTCCTCTCCGGCGGACTTCCTTTTATTGCACCACGCACGAAATACGAAGATGTGAAGAGTACTTTCCGCACGCCGGCCTACAAACGTGTCGACCTCGGTTTCTCTTACCAGCTGGCCGGAGGAACCGATGCGATCATGGACCGCGGCTTTTTCCGCCACCTGAAAAATATCTGGATCGGAGTGGACGTATTTAACCTGTTCGATATAAAAAATGTCAGTTCCTATTACTGGATCACCAACATCGACAACCAGCAATATGCTGTACCGAATTACCTGACAGGCCGACAACTCAATGCACGACTGATTGTCGATTTCTAAGAATATGCCAATAAGATAATTTGCCAATATGCCGATAAAAAACAGGATTTGCCAATGAGAAGTCAAGGCTTTCATTGGCAATTTTGCATATTGGCAAATTGGCAAATTATTATTAATGAAATATTTCTTGATTCTTCAAAAAGAATGTACCTTTGCCATCAAAACAAAAAGCATTTATCAATTATTAAATTCTTATTGACATGGAAATTACACATATTGAACATCTGGGAATTGCAGTAAAAAGCATCGAAGCTTGTCTGCCGTATTATGAAGAAATTTTAGGCATGAAATGCTACAACATCGAAGAAGTTGCTGACCAAAAAGTAAAGACTGCGTTCTTTAAAGTAGGCCAAACAAAAATCGAATTACTTGAACCGACCAGCGAAGACAGCACTATCGCCAAATTCATCGAAAAGAAAGGCGAAGGTATTCACCATATCGCATTTGCTGTACCTGATGTACAGGCTGCATTGGACGAAGCTGAATCAAAAGGTGTCAAACTGATTGACAAAGCTCCCCGCGGTGGTGCAGAAGGTCTGAACATTGCATTCCTTCACCCGAAATCAACTTGCAGCGTATTGACTGAACTTTGCATGCCGGGTAAAAAATAATTAATCAGTTCATTTCTAACAACAAATCAGAAATACAATGAGTAACCAACTTGAAAAAGTAAAAGAGCTTATCGCTCTTCGCGAACAAGCCCGTTTAGGTGGTGGAGAAAAAAGAATCGAATCTCAGCACAAGAAAGGCAAGTACACAGCACGCGAACGTATCGCCATGTTGCTTGACGAAGGTAGTTTCGAGGAGTTTGATATGTTCGTTCAGCACCGTTGTACTAACTTCGGTATTGAAAAAACAAAATTCCTGGGTGATGGTATCGTAACCGGATATGGTACGATCGACGGCCGTCTGGTCTACATCTTCGCACAGGACTTCACCGTATTCGGAGGAGCTTTGTCAGAATCACTGGCCATGAAGATTTGTAAGGTAATGGATCAGGCCATGAAGATGGGTGCCCCTGTCATCGGCTTGAACGACTCAGGTGGAGCACGTATCCAGGAAGGCGTTAACGCCCTGGCAGGATATGCTGAAATCTTCCAGCGTAATATCCTTGCATCCGGTGTTGTACCTCAGATTTCAGGTATCTTCGGTCCGTGTGCAGGTGGCGCAGTTTATTCTCCGGCGCTGACTGACTTTAACATCATGACACGTGGTACCAGCTACATGTTCCTGACAGGTCCGAAAGTAGTAAAAACCGTTACCGGTGAAGACGTAACTCAGGAACAACTGGGTGGCGCAAGCGTACACACAACCAAATCGGGTGTTGCCCATTTCGCTGTCGACACAGAAGAAGAAGGTCTGCAACTGATCCGCAAATTGCTCAGCTTCCTTCCGCAGAACAACCTGGAAGAAACTCCGCTGATCGAATGTAAAGACCCGATCGACCGTCTGGACGATGTATTGAACGACATCATTCCTGACAACGCTAACCAGTCATATGACATGTATGAAGTAATCGGCACAATCGTTGACAACAACGAATTCCTGGAAGTACATGCTGATTATGCTAAAAATATTATTGTTGGTTTCGCACGTTTCAACGGCCAGTCTGTTGGTATCGTAGCTAACCAGCCGAAAGTAATGGCTGGCTGTCTGGACAGCAACGCTTCCCGTAAGGCAGGCCGCTTCGTTCGCTTCTGCGACGCTTTCAACATTCCTTTGGTGACATTGGTAGACGTACCGGGATTCCTTCCGGGAACAGGCCAGGAATACAATGGTGTAATCCTTCACGGAGCCAAATTGCTTTACGCTTACGGCGAAGCAACTGTGCCTAAAATCACTGTTACATTGCGTAAATCTTACGGTGGTGCTTACTGCGTGATGAGTTCTAAACACCTGCGTGGCGATATGAACTACGCATGGCCGACAGCTGAAATCGCAGTTATGGGTCCGAGCGGTGCTGTAGAAGTTATCTTCGCAAAAGAAGTTGCCGCATCCGAAGATCCTGCAAAAGCAACAGCCGAAAAAGAAGCAGAATACAAGAAGGCATTCGCTAACCCGTACAACGCAGCTCAATACGGTTATATCGACGATGTAATCGAACCGCGTAATACCCGTTTCCGTATCATTCGTGCTTTACAACAATTGCAGACGAAAAAGTTAAGCAATCCTGCTAAGAAACATGACAATCTGCCTCTATAATTCTTAAAACAGGAAAATGAATATGACTAACAAAAGATTTGGAGTATTGCTGCTGTTCATCCTGCTCGTATCATTCGGGGCACAGGCACAGCGTGCAACCTCCATGCGAATAAATGAAGTGCTGGTCATCAACGAAGATAATTTCGTTGACGACTATGGCAAACGTCACGGCTGGATAGAATTATTCAATACTTCTGCCGGAACGGTTAATATTGCAGGTTGTTTCTTGACAGACGACAAGAACAATCCTAAAAAATATCCGATCCCCAAGGGTGACGTACTAACTCAGATCCCCCCCCATCAACACACTCTGTTCTGGGCGGATGGTGAACCTAACCGTGGTACTTTTCATGTCAATTTCACGTTAGACCCGTCAAAAGAAAATTATATAGCACTTTATGACGCCGATGGTAAATCCTTGATCGACGAAATAACAATTCCGGCTGCACAAAAACCGGATGTTAGCTATGGTAGAATTATTGACGGAAAAGAAGAATGGGCACAACTCACAAAAGTGACTCCCAGCACAAACAACCTGACGTTAGATTCTAACGAAAAGATCGAAAACTTTAAGACAAATGACTCTCTGGGTATCGGTATGACTATTACAGCTATGGCTGTTGTTTTTCTAGGCTTGCTCCTTCTTTTCCTGATCTTCAAACAAGTCGGAAAAGCAGCTATCGCAGCCAGCAAACGTAATGCTCAGAAAGCAGGGGCACCTGTTAATGTAAATACACCGGACGAAGTTTCGGGCGAAGTTTTTGCAGCAATCGCTACAGCTTTGTATGAAATGAGTGATGACAATCACGACATCGAACATACAGTGCTTACAATCCGCAAAGTTCGTCGTGCATATTCTCCATGGAGTTCTAAGATCTATAGTTTACGTGAAACTCCCAGAAAGTGATTATCTCTAAAAACAAACAAGAATGAAAAGTTTTAAATATACCATCAACGGTAACGTATATAAAGTACACATCAATTCAGTGGTCGACGATATCGCTGAAGTAGAAGTAAACGGTACTCCTTATAATGTAAAAATGGAGAAACCGGCGAAGAAACAAATGGTTACACTCAAACGTCCGGCACAGGCTCCTACTACAGCCAGCGGCGAACCGGTTGTTACTCGTCCGGCAGCATCTACAACCCAGGGCGCCGTTAAGACTCCGCTTCCAGGTGTTATCCTGCAAATCAAATGCAATGTAGGCGACACTGTGAAGAGAGGACAAACTTTACTTATCCTCGAGGCTATGAAGATGGAAAACAACATCAACGCTGACCGCGACGGTAAGATTATTGAAATTAAAGTACATAAGGGAGACTCCGTACTGGAAGGTGCTGATCTCGTCGTAATCGGATAAGAGTATGCAAGAGAGTTTTTTATCATTCCTGGGTGACAACCTACAGTTGTTCCTCACCTATACAGGAGTATATAATGCAACTCCGGGCCATATCATTATGATATTGGTTGGTTTGCTCTTTATATTCCTTGCGATTAAATATGAATTTGAACCCATGTTGCTGATCCCTATCGGATTCGGTATCCTGATCGGTAACATTCCTTTTAAAGATGCAGGGCTTCAGGTAGGTATCTACGAACAAGGGTCTGTACTTAACATCCTCTATCAAGGGGTAACCTCCGGATGGTATCCGCCGTTGATCTTCCTCGGTATCGGGGCGATGACCGACTTCTCCGCTTTGATTTCCAATCCAAAGCTGATGTTGATCGGTGCTGCCGCCCAGTTCGGTATCTTCGGTGCTTATATTATCGCTCTTCAGATGGGATTCGAACCGAACCAGGCCGGTGCTATCGGTATTATCGGTGGTGCTGACGGTCCTACGGCTATCTTCCTGTCTTCCAAGCTGGCCCCTAACCTGATGGGTGCTATTGCGGTGTCGGCCTACTCATATATGGCGTTGGTACCTATTATCCAGCCGCCGTTCATGAGACTGCTTACAACAAAGAAAGAACGTCTGATCCGTATGAAACCGCCGAGAGCCGTTTCTTCTACAGAAAAGATCATCTTCCCGATCGTAGGTCTGTTGCTGACTTGCTTCCTTGTACCTTCTGGTCTGCCATTGCTGGGTATGCTGTTCTTCGGAAACCTGTTGAAAGAAAGTGGTGTAACCCGTCGTCTGGCTGAAACAGCCCGCGGTCCACTGATCGATACAATCACCATCCTGTTAGGTATCACAGTAGGTGCTTCTACACAGGCAACTCAGTTCCTGACACTGAACTCTATCAAGATCTTCGGTTTGGGTGCGTTGTCATTCGTGATCGCAACCTGTGCCGGTGTATTGTTCGTTAAGTTCTTCAACCTGTTCCTGAAACAAGGCAACAAGATCAATCCGCTTATCGGTAATGCCGGTGTATCTGCCGTTCCCGACTCAGCACGTATCTCTCAGGTTGTAGGTCTGGAATATGACCCGACCAACTATCTGTTGATGCACGCCATGGGTCCGAACGTAGCAGGTGTAATCGGTTCTGCTGTAGCAGCCGGTATCCTGTTAGGATTCTTAGGATAATAAAACAAGTGACAGTTGATAGATGGCAAGTGACAGATAAATAGAATCTTTTCTAAATCTGTCAACTGTCACTTATCAACTGTCAACTTTTTATACATTTTGTTCGACCTCCATCGGATTTGTTTCCGGATTAGTTACTTCTTCCAATGTCGTCCCCACAAACAACCATACCATCAAAAGGACAATCGCAATAATAACCCCGATGATCAACCATAGATTTTTCTTTTTCATACCTTCGTAATTCTGATTTTGTTTTATATGAGCATAAAACAACAGAAACAAGTCTTTGGTTTAAAAAGATGTTACCCTTTATTAAGTTGCTTTTGCAATTTGGCATAATGTTCTGCCGTCATCTGCAAGTAAGATGCGATCATATACTGGGGGACTCTTTGAAGAAGCGACTGCACTTCCCGTATTTCAAGACTATGCCGAAGACGTTCAACAGACGACAAACTCCGCATCCAAAAATCTCTTTCCTCGTATTCTATCGTTTGTTTCTCAAGAGCAGCATAAATCAGAGTGGAAAAACCATCAAACTTCTGCCATAGACAATCAAAAGCTTTCCGGCTGATACAAAGAACAGTAGTTCTTTCATATGCCACCACACTCAGGAAAGACTTCTTTTCGCCTAAAAAAGAATGAAAAGGAGTACAAAAATCTCCTTCTTTACAGAACCGGGCAACACAAACCCGCCCATCTTTTTCAAAATAACTGATACAAAGCCCCTCCAATATAAAATACAAGTAATTACACTCAGTATCGGCCGATACTAACAAATCTCTTTTTGAGAACTCCTTTTGTTCACAAGAATCAGACAAGGCTTCACAAAGTTCATCTGAAACCGGAGCATATTGTTTCAGGTATTCATACATAAGCTATACACTTCAATATCCATCAGTTCCCGAAATGGACAGACCTAAAAATAAAGAAGGCGCAGGAACTGTAATCTACACTCAATCTGGAGGCTCTCGACTGCCCACAATAATAAGTATAAACAACAGCCCACGCCCTTTATCTTGTCATACAAACAATGTATGATATAAACAAGAAAAGAAACGTGAGCGTTTGCTGCCTACTATCCTCATTATCGCTAAGAAATTGTCGAGATTTCCAGATTAAGGATAATATCTTTTAAACGCTTCTCTTTTATCCGTATGTCTAACCGAGACGCAACTCCTTGCAGAACATCGGTTACATTACAAAGATACAAGAAAAATATTAGTTTTCATCAGAGAAGCCATTTTAGATACTAAAAAACAGAAATTCTAAAGGCTTAAGTTTTTTTATTCAGCTGTCCCCAGATTTTCGCAAAGGTCTCCGGTGTCATATTCAGATACGAAGCGACACTATACTGCGGGACGCGTTGCAACAGATATTGTATATCATGAGTTTCTTTGTAATGAACAACGCGTCCTTCCGCATTATTGGAACGAATGTGAAAATATCTCTCCTCACTTTCCACCACAAAATCCACCATCACATGATAAAAAAGCATGACAAAGTCAGTATAGGTTTTACTTAGATATTCAAAATTCTCCCGATTAAGACAAAGAACCGTAGTATCCCGCATCGCCTTAATATTCAGCAATGCTCTGCGCTTACCTAAAAAACCGTGAAAAAGCAGGCAAAAATCCCCTTCCTTCATAAAACGTAATACATACTCCTTCCCATCCTTCACATAACAGCATGAGCAGAATCCCCGGACAATGAAATACAAATTATTACATTCCATATCTTCAGAAACCAACAAATTACCTTTTGTAAAATGCTGCAATGTACAACGTTCAAACAGAGCATCACTCAATTCGTCCGATACTGAATAATAATTTTTCAAGTATGCACACATATCATTATATATGGTGTCGTATAAAACCTTCACTTCGCTCATTTAAGTTCTTTATCCTAATTATTTGTTACAAACTATTCTTTACTTCTAATTGTCAGGAAAACGATGTTTGTGACAAAAAAGGCACACTGTTATTCGCAAAACTAAGGAATACCTTACATATATTTCTTAACCTAAAATAAGAAACGACAAGAATACCCGATTAAACAAGGTTTACAGCAGATACTCAAACTCACTTGTACTTATAAAGAATCGTATCCTTTCCATTAACAACGTCTAAACTATCCGTTGCTGTTTTGGCAGAATCAAGAGAATCATGTATAGGCGGAGGTGTTACAATTATCGTTGATCCGTCAGAAGAAAGCTGCATAAAATAATAGCCACCAGCAGAAAACATCAGGATTAAAGCAATGACCGCCGTAATACGTAACACCGGCTGCATACGGAATATTCCTTTTTCCTCCTTACCCTCATTTTGTATATCCCGAACCATAGAACGCATCCGCATCAACTTTTCCCAGCAAAAAGCACACTGATGCAAATGAAACTGAGCCTTCTCCAACTCCTCCCGACTCAGTTTATTAAGCAGATAGTCCTGCCACATCTCATCATTATATATTTCACATTTGCCCATATCATCCATATTATAAATCTACTAATATTTTCATGAAACGCTCTTTCAGTACTTTACGAACCCGTACGACATCCTGACGTAACCGGGCCTGCATACGATGCAGTTCCAGCGTTGAAATATCGGGAGCGCGCAAAAGAGCTATTTTTTCATATGACAGACCATCTACGTAATGTAGCCGGAGAGCATCCACCTTATCTTCTATCCCCTTAACCAGCCAGCTGTAATAAGGGTCTATTTTATTCCATAAGACAGAAGTAAGTGCCGTACTAACTTCATAATTACAATTAATATCAATATCGGACAACCGGGATATATCCATATCCAGACAGACAGATTCAGTGTCATCCACCAGTTTCTCCATTAAAAATTCAAAATCCATCTCAGGAGTACTCATCGGAACTTCCTGAGACTTGTTACAACGTATTACTTCATAGCATTTGTTCCGGCAAATCCTGACGATATAATTACGTAAATGAATAGCAGAATCAAAAGACGGAATCACATCTGTTAATATTTTTTCTCGAAACAAAAGAGAAGATTCACACCATGTATCTTGTTCAATTTCATCCCTATATTGATTTGATAATAACAGACAAGATGTGACACGAACCGCCTGATATTTTATAAACAAATAGATATCATTCCAGAATTCTTTATCATCTTTACGAAGAATGGCAAGTAGCTTTTCCATATCAACAGGATAATAACTTTTACAAAAGCTATCGCAATTGTCTTCCAACTCATCAGGAGAAACAAACGAGTCAATAAAAGGATACAACAACTGATCTGCTTCTTCCGAAAGCATAACAGACAATTTAAATGCCAGTGTATGTGAAGGAATAGCCAGGCTCGAATCAATCGTATCTTGTTTCCAATGCGTTTGTAATTGCCTCAGCAGACGTTTACGCAAAGACAGCAAAAACCGGGAAAAAGTAATCGTATGCTTATTCCGTTTCAAAAAAGCGGTATAGTCTAACCGTGAATAGAATAAGTCGGTCACCTTTTTTCTCCACCTACTGAAACATTCCATATCCGTAAAAGAATCAGCCGCCCTATCCGGCAAAAGACGTAAAAGTCGGTCAGCCTCCTCTTCCACCGAAGTAAGCAATCCAAATTCTTTCAATCGGTACAGTTCACATTCTTTTTGTATAATCTCTACAACAGTTTCTTTTTCATTCATATCAATATCGTTCCGGAAACGGTGCACAAAGAAAAACACTTTTAATGATAAATAATCCTTTATCAGCACTTGTTCGCCCCTAGAGACCGAAAGTCTTAATTTAGATTAAGATTTTTCTGAAATAAGACAGATACATTTGTCACAAATCAAGAAAACCAATCAATAAAGGGTAAACACTATTATTAATATATAGCATTATGAAAAGAAACAATCTTAAATGGATAGCCCTATCGGCTATATTATTCTTAACTCTTTCTTGCGGAAGCAGTAAAAAAGCAGATAACTCGCGTACTGAATTACCCGAAAACAAATGCGAACAAATGGCTCTTGACCCTGGTGCCGGCAAACTCCGAGCTTATGGAGTTGCAATCAGTAAAAACAAGTCGTTTGCCAGAGATAACGCCATTCTCAGTGCTCGCAGAGAACTGGGAGGTACAATTGAAGCTGCTATCGCCAGCCTTTTTACCCGGTACAGACAAGAGCATACGATCAGCGATGAACCAGACTTCACCGAAAAATCATCCCAGGCTGTAAAAGAAGTGATCGACCAGACAATAAAATATGCACCCGTCATCTGCTCAAATAGCTTTCAGTTACAGAACGGCTCCATAGAAACACATGTATGCATCGAATTACAATCAAACTGGGAACAGGAAATAGCCGAAACAATCAAAAAGCAAGCCAAAGACAAAATAGATGCAGACAGTCAGACAATGCGGGAAGACCTGGAAAACGAGATACAGAAACATCGTGCACAAAAAGGCATGTAACCCATATAAACAGGACAAATGAGAAAAATATTATTTACAATTATCAACTTACTGGCTATTGTGACCGCTTTTGCCCAAACCGGCAAAAGCGATCGCAATTCGCTAAGCATAATCCTGCTTGATTACAACGATTCCTATAGCACAGTCATCAATCAGGTCTTTACTCAGGTATCCCCTGACTCTCAATACGACATAAATAAAATACCAACCCGTTCTATCCGGATCAACGAAAAACGGACAATAGCCGGTGAAAATGGATATTATCATGCCCCCGACCGTACGCAAAACATACTGACTTTTCTAAACAAGAATAATATAGGTAAAGAAATCGTCTGTACTCTGTTCAATCGAAACAGTCAGACCGGAGAAATGTCCGCCGAACAAATTTACAACCGCGGATTATACAATGTCTCCGACCAGAATATCCTGGAAAGCCAGGCAACTAAACGGGGAGTCGAAGGGTTGAAAGATAGCGGCTTTTCCCTGATCAGCAATTGTCATATACTGGTACTTGACTATGCCAATATTCGCTATGAATATAAAAAAGGCAACAACGATAACAGCGATTTTTACTGGTATGCAACCCCCGCCGCCTATCTGTTTAAAATAGAGTGGGACAACTCGAAGCAAGATCAATTGTTTAACTGCTGGATAGACAAGAATACCTCTCCGGCAGAACGCAACAGCAAAATGCAGGCTTTCGAGAAGCTATATATCCCGATGAAATTCGTTATACGGATTGCAGACGACGACCGGTCAGAATCAACAGGGATTGAAAAACAACAAAGAAAAATCGACAACGGAGAAAAAAGGAAATATTCGAACGATGAGCTCAAAGAGAATGCGTTCGTTAAAATGATTTCCGAGGCTGCCGACGATCTGGGCGGACGCATTGAAAATAAGTATGAATCATTCCAAATACAAAACAGCATTTATAGTATCCGCCCCGTAAAAGCCAAAATAGGAAAAAAAGAAGGGGTTAAGGTAAACGACCGCTACTTTGTATACGAACTAGTTGCCCAAAACGACAACTCTACCAAACTGATAAGAAAAGGGGTCGTAAAAGCCACAACGCACATTGCCGAGAACCGACAGATTGCAACAGGAAATTCACCTACGACTGAATTTTATCAGATTGCCGGAGGTAAACTGGAAGCAGGAATGACCCTGAAAGAAAAGAGAAGCAGTTATCTCAATCTCGACCTGGGATACCGTTACGGGGAACTGGAAGGTATTTATGCCGGTCTCAACACCAGCCTCTATGCAACACGGGCCACCAGCCACCACATCATGTTGCAGGTGACAGGCTGGGACAAAGCCGTAACAGCTTCCATCGATTATGGCTTCGGACTTCGCTGCAATAATTTCGAAATTTACCCTTATATCGGTGCCGGACTGGACAGCTTCCTGAAAGACGACAACGAATCGGATACTGATGACAAAGCCGGAAAAAACAATGCCTGGTTAGCCCAGGGAGGATTACGCTTTCACTTGAATATCTATTATCCGGTCCAATTGTTCGGCGGTGTCGAGTATAACTATCCTTTCAGCGAAGGTGAAAATTACAAAGAAAAAAAGATAACAAAAGACAGGGATATTGAAGGGTTCAACTTATACGGAGGATTACGGATTTGTTTCTGACAACCATACACGACAAACAACAGATACTATGCTTAAATACATCATACTAGCAATCTTTTGCATCCATACATTTTGCGGGACAGCCCAGTCCCGTAAAGAACGCAAACAGCTGTTCAATAGCAATACCAATTATGAAATACAAATGCTGGGAGTAGGACAAGACGGGACCAAAGTATTTAAAATATGGGCCTTCGGCAAAAAGCCGGACGAAGCCATTATGCAAGCCAAACTGCTGGCAATAAGGGCTTGCCTGTTCAGAGGACTACCCGGTAGTGCCGAAACGAATGCGACACCGGCTATCTGTGAAACCGGAGCCGAAACAACGCATGCCGACTTTTTCGAATCCTTCTTTACCGTTGGAGGCAATTACCTGAACTATGTAAACATAACGACTGACGGTATCCCTTCCGGGCAAGACAGACTGAAAGTAAAAGGCGGATACAAAATCGGACTGAAAATCCAGGTTTTATATGATAATCTACGTAAAGCAATGGAGAAAGAAGGAATAGCAAAACGACTGGATAGTATTTTTTAATCAGAAGAAAAATGAACAGACTTATTTATATATGTATAGGGCTGATTGTCTCGGCTTCACTCTTCGGCCAGGCACGCAAACCGATATTGATGGTAGTGCCCAGTGATGCCTGGTGCCAGCGCAACAACTGTATGACGACTTTCACCGATGAAACCGGAGCACGCCAGGCAATACCTGACTACCGGAAAGCCGTCGGCCAAAGCGAAGAACTAAGATTAGTGATTTCCGAAATGGCTACCATTATGGCAGACCGTGGTTTCCCACTAAAAGACCTGGAACAATCGCTCAAATCGTTGCAACAGGAAGACGCCGAATTATCCCTGATACAAAGTAAGACATCCGGCAGCACAATACTCGAATCGCCATCCGACAAACTTAAAAGAGTAGCAAAAGCCGATATTGTGCTTGACCTGGATTTCAATGTCAAAACACAAGGTCCCAAACGATATATCTCTTTCAACCTGCGGGCCAATGATGCCTATTCCAATAAAACCATCTCAAGCGTGTCAGGCGATGGCAAACCGTCGGCAGCCATCACGACCGGCGTATTACTGGAAGAAGCAGTGCTCAATTATATGGATACTTTCAACGCAGCCCTGATGACTCATTTTAACGATATGGCACAAAACGGACGAGAAGTAAAAATCAACATTCTTCTCTGGCAAAATGCCCCTTTCGATCTGGAGGAAGAATTTGATTATGGCGGAGAGACACTGCCCCTCGGCAACATCATTGACTTCTGGATGGACGACCACTGCCAGCAAGGGCGTTACTCCCGAATTAACGGCAGTGAATCGGAAATCCGGTACGAACAGGTACGTATCCCGCTTTTCATGCAGATAGCCGGTAAAGAGCGGGCAGTAGACAGCCGCCGGTTTATCAGTAACCTTAGTTCGATGCTGAAAAAAGAACCGTTTAATATTACTTCCAAAATATATGAAAGAGGATTGGGCGAAACCTGGCTGATCATTGGCGAACAATAAAACAAAAGTATATGAAACAATTACTATACATCTTATATTGCATAAACCTGCTGTTATCTCCTACTACCGGTTCCGGACAAGACATGAACCAGAAAAAGATGAATACCGTCAAACTACAGGTACTCAAACCGTTGGGACTGGAAGAACAGGACGGAGCCGCCTCCTTTCTGGAAGAACGGTTAACCCAGGCAGTGATACTCAACGGCATTGTTTCTGCAACCAGCCGTTTCGTTCTGGTCACCAGCATTCGTGAATTATCTTCCCGGGTTACCCCATCCACTCCACCTCAATATGTGACGGAACTGGAAGTGAACTGCTACATAGCCGACCAAACAGAAAAGATTATACTGCAACAAACAACATTCAACGTAAAAGGTGTTGCCCGCTCCACAGCAAAAACTTACCTGAATGCAATCGGAATGATACAGGCCCGGAATCCGAAATTGAAAACCCTTATCAACAAAGGGAAAGAGAAAATTATCGCATACTACCAGACTCTCGATGAGGAATCCCCGGAAAGAGCAAATACCGGAACAAAAGAGCCGGACACAGAATGGATATTAAAAGCCCAACCCCAATAAAAGACGGATTATGAAAAGAGTTGTTTACTTATTAATAGTATGTCTGTTCCCATTGCTAGCTTTCGCCCAATGGAAAACAATTGAAAAGAGTAGCAAAAAGCGACCGGCATGGGTAGGTGGTGCTGAAAGGAATTATCTGATCGTATCGACTGAAGCCGCGACCATCGAAGAGGCCAAAGAAAAAATACTGGTCAGTCTCAAACAACAGATAGTCGGTACGATTGCCACAAAAATCGAATCGACCACTACGGTAGAACGAAAAGAAACGACCATCGGCAACGAATCGGACTATACGGAAAACGTATCTTCCTTCATCCGCTCCAAGCTCGCCAATATTCCTTTTATCAGCGAAGTCTCTTTGTCAAAAGCAAAAGATTTTTATTGGGAAAAACTATATAATAAGAACAGCAAAACATACAAATACGAATATCATATCCGATACCTCTTCACCGACTTTGAAGTAAGCGATCTTGTCTACCAGTTCAATGAACGGGAAAACGGACTGAACACACGACTGAAACAATACGGAGATAATTTGGAACAGATAAGCAGTGTTGAAGAAATAGACCGGACACTGAACGAGCTGAAAGCCTTCCAGGCAGCGTTTGACACAGACGACCCACGCCGTTCACAAACAGAACAACTCAGCAACAATTACAGGAAACTATACAAACATATTACGATCCGCCAGGAGAGCGAAGCAGGCAAAGACAACATAGTCATCAGTCTTTATTTGAAAGACAAACTAATTTCCTGCATGCAGAAACCACAGTTACTCTCCAACTGTGCGACCCAGCTATCTGTCTCCGTTGAAAATGATTTGTATCGTATTTCATACAGCAGCAACTCTTGTTACGAAGACGATGAAAACTACATCGATATCCGTTTCCGGCTGGGTAATCAGATTATTTCCAAACGTATTTATCTATCATTATGACATTTAGAAGATACATACAAATAACAGTACTGGCAATCGCTGGGAACATATATCTGCCCGTCAGCGGACAGGAGAATTTGCTTCGAGAGTTCGACGCGTTTATCAACAAGGAAAATAAAACTTTCGACAACCGGATCAAACAGATGAACAAAGAGTTTGCAGATTATCTTGAAAGGGAGTGGATCGGCTTCCCTACTTATACCAACCAGCCTCTGTCAATCGATCCGGATACCTTTTTCATTAAAAAGGAAGAGACGAAAAATCGGAAAGAGGAAATAGATATACCTCTGGAAAAGAATAATGATATCCGGTCTGAAGCAGGACAACTGATCATTTCCTTTTTTGGGAAATCACTGTCATTCCCTTTTACCCCGTCGCTGATTATCCCTGTAAACAATGCTGGAGAAAAAGCGGTATCGAATGCATGGAGAAAAGCCAGTGAAATGGATTATACTCCCCTCCTGTCGATGCTATTACACTATAAAAAGGAATTACGTCTCAATGACTGGGGATATTTGCAACTCGTTCAACAGACAGCCGAAACCATTTATGCCCGACACAACAATCCTAACGGAGCCGTATTCCTGACAACTTATCTGTTAAACCAATCTTCGTTTGCCGCCAGGATGGGACGCATCAATAATCGGCTAGCTTTGCTGGTAGAAATAAACGAGACCATATATAATGTACCTCAATTAAAAAATGACCGGCAGACATTATCCATTTTCACTGGCCAGCCTTTACCCGGGAATGCCACAGTGTTCACTTATAAAGAATCGTTGCGTTTTGCAACCGAACGGATTTCCATGCATATTTCCGAATTGCCTCTACTCGATGGAAAATGTCGGTCTGCCGTCCTGCCCCATACATGGCAGGACCAACCGGTCACAGTAAAAGTTGACAAAGCGTTAATTGGCTTTCTTTCGACAATCCCACAAACAGAATTCACCGTCTACGCCCGTTCGGGAACATCCGAGCAGGTAAAAGATCTTTGCGGGTACCTGAAAAAGTATATCGAGGACAAAAGCGAAACCGAAGCAGTATCCCTCCTTCTCGATTTCGTTCAACATACATTCGATTATCAGGCAGATGTCGGCCAGTTCGGATACGAAAAAGTTTTTTTCCCCGATGAAATGCTCTACTACCCTTATAATGACTGCGAAGACCGTGCTATCTTCTTTTGCCGGCTGGTCCGGCTTTTACTGAACCTGCCGGTTGCATTGGTAGACTACCCGAATCATATAGCCGCTGCCGTATGTTTCAGCAAACCAACCGGAGGAACGCTTTTCCGGCAAAACGGCAAAGAATATACATTATGTGACCCGACTTATATCAATGCAAAAATCGGAGAATGCATGCAGCAGTTTATTGGCATAAAGGCGAAACTAATTATTTTATAACATATTATGATCAATTAAATTCAAAGCATTATGAAAACATTAGGTAACATTTTGTGGCACTTCCCGTTCTTCGGTTTTATCAGTGCAATTCTCGTCTTTTTATTAGGCGGATTATTAACTATTACTGTTGTGGCAGCTCCTATCGGTTTAGGACTCATACAGTATTCTAAATTTCTCTTCTGGCCTTTCGGAAATGCCATGACCAGTAAAAAAAGTCTGAACGCACAGCAGAATAAGTACTGGGCACTCTATTCAAAAATCGTTATGGTCATCTATTTCCCTATCGGTTTGATCTGTGCTGCCTGTGCGATGATACAGGTTGTTGGATTATTCGTAACCATCATCGGCATACCGTCTGCATTGGTCATTGCCAAATCGCTGGGTACTTATCTGAATCCGGTTAATAAAGTATGTGTTCCTTCAGCAGTTGTCGACGAACTGGAGAAAAGAAGTGCACAAAGTTCCGTCGATAAATATCTGAACAATAACTAAACTATAATACTAAATTTCAATGAATATGAAGAATCTATTAATTCTAACAACATGCTTTCTTATGTTTTCTTCCGTTGCCTCCGCCCAATTTTTAGATAAAGTACTGAAAGGCGTAGAGAAAACCAATAAGATACTGGATGAAACAGACAAAATGTTAGGGAATGACAAAGAGAGAACTTCCACGCAACGTCGTTCGAAACGTGTAACAGGCTTCCAGATTGTTTCGCCACATCCTGATCTGGAAATACAGTTCAAACGCTGCGCCGCTTCATCATCGACTGTAGTAATAGACTTGGTTATGATAAATTACGGAGAAGATGAAACACTCCATTTGGGAGGATCAGGAAGCAACAAAAATGAGACACTTGCTTACGATGATAATGGGAAACAGTATGACTACCGTCATTTTACAACCAGTATTGGCAGTGGAGATTTTGATGCTTATGGCGTATCAGCCCTCTTTCCGACAGAAGTACCGATAAAAATACGCATACAAATCAGCGATGTATCCAGAACTGCCGAGTCATTCAAACGAATCCATATCAATTTGAGAGGTGTGAACGACCCGATCATTTTTTACAATGTTCCGATTACCCGCCCCAATACCACAGCCCAGATAGCTCCTTCCGAAGAAGAAGGAGCCTCTACCGGGGAGTTAAGAGCTGCGCCTTCTGCCGATCAGGCCGCAAACATATCTCCCTCTTTCATCCATCCGTTAATAGACCCGTTGATCTGTATTTCGCCTACCATCCCTGTAGTGATTACCGATATTCGTTACATTGATAATGACTGGAATAAATTAGGGTTAAAAGGTCATGTAAAGCAAATAACAGAAACAACTGTCTACGGAAACAAAACGAACGCTCCTGAACAAATATCTTATGTTTTTCAGGAAGACGGCATGTTGAAAAGCATCGAAACACCCTATCAAACATATCTTTTCAGTTATCAAGATAATAAGTTGCTAAAGGTTCTATCGAGCGACAAGAAAAAAAATACGACCGAAGAATACGCATCCTCTTTTGCCGGCAATTTACAGTATAACAAACAGGGACAATTAGAAAAAAACACCTTCGGACTACCTACCACTTATAGTTATGACGATCAGGGCGCCTGTTCAAAAATCATTTACGAAGAAGAATATCCGGAAAATACAGCGATTGTTACCAGCCTCTTTACCCGCAACTCACAAGGTGATATCTGTAACGTCAATACAGAAACGGTCTTTTATGAGCAAAATATGGATGCCAACGGAAAGTTAACAACAGGGGCTAAAGAAAATACGACAAAAGAAACATACACTATCGAATACCAATACGACAATCATGGAAACTGGACATCCATGATTGCTGATAAATTTCCGACTAAATACATTCATACAAAACGTATCATTGAATATATGGATTCCTGATCCCGACTTTCTATCAAAATACATCTATTCAGAAATAAAAAACAATATCTTATGAAACTTACAAAACAAACATTCGTTTTTAGTCTGCTGATACTATTATTGGCAAGCTGTTCAGGTAACAACAATACACCCGAAGCAGTAGCATTGAGTTTTACCAAAGACATATACACTGCCAACTTTGACAAAACCAAAAAGGTTTGTACGGAGGAAGCTAAAAAAGTTATGGATATGTTTCCGGCAATGATGGAAACTTATATTCCCATCATGAAGAAAAGCAATCCTAAGATAGAAATAAAAAAATGCGACATAGATGAATCCGGAACGGAGGCTACCGTAACCCTGAATGTAATTAATGGTTTGAATATGATGAAAGGGAAAATCAATACTGATCCCGATCCGCAAACTGCTACCGTATATTTACAGAAAGAAGAGGACAAATGGTTAGTATCCCGTTTCAAATAAACTAAATGAGAAACCTACTGTCATACTATCATAGTTGACAAATATTCATCTGATTACAAACAATTTAGCACCATGATAGTTGTTTTTCACAACTATCATGGCATCTATCATACTATCATGCAGCATTCACGTAACAACATAACAATCAACCACCTACCTCTTCCAGGTAATAACAGGTCCCCCGCATCGTCCGCTTATTCGGTACGTTATTTCGCTTCAAAAGTTTACCGAAGTTGAGTATCATCTTCTTTGTGATAACAAAACCGGGCTGTTTCTCTGCTATTTTATCCAGTATCTCCGAAGCCAATACAGGCGTAACACTTTCCGGATCGACAGGAATGCTGAAATAACGCGAAAACAACTGCTCTTCTGCCGGGATTTGTTGGAAACGCCGGTTACTCTCAACCACAGCCGCCTCCTCTTCATGCGTAAACCAGAAACGCTCCCCACGACGCAACATTTCTTTCGCTTCGGCATAAAGCTGTTCATAATCGACCGGCTGGATATAATCGATCAGGCCTTCCACCTCCACACAGATAAAACGACGGCTCCCGGTCGGATCGGTCAACAAATCAAAATTATTGCTGGTAGCAATAAAAGTAGCATAACGTCGTAAGCTGCGGGTCGTACTTTGGTAAGGCAGACGGGCATTGACTGTCGCTTTCTGCAACACATGTTTCAGAAAACTCTGGTGAGAAGCCTTCACCGAATCAAACTCATCGATATTGATCAAGGCATAGCGGTGCAAAGCCAGTTCTGCCTCTTTCTTATTCCCGAAATCTATACTGTCTGTATAAAAAGGACGAAGCGACGGAGGTAACAGATTCAGGCAAAAAGTGGACTTGCCGCATCCCTGGTCACCCACCAGCAGAGGTGTCGTACTGTTCCCGTGCTCCTTATCCAGTTGCATCCAATGGGCAACCATACTCAGGAACCAACGGTAAAAACAATCGTTCCATAACGGGTTATTGTTAGGAACCCTGCCGGCCATCTCACGAATATGCGGTTTTCCATCCCAGGCCGGAAGATTTGCCAGATACGAATCGATCGGATGGTACAACGGAATCTGATCGGAATACACATAACGGTCTATATCCTTATCCCAAACATTCAACCCTTCTTTTTGAGCCTCCAGGCAAATACTATTACGAACCTTCTGGGTATAAGGCTTATATACAAACTGTATAACCGAACGGTCGAGATATTCCACTCCACCGCTCATCTCGTTCATCCGGAAAAAGTAGCGCCGCGACATAAATTCATCCAGTTGCATCACCAACGAAAGGCATTCCGGCAAAGGTAACTTAGTCCCGACCGCTTTCTTCAGCAAATAAACGGAACGGAACACCTGCCGCACCAACAACTCATGCGATTTCAGAGCTTCATACCGCATAGTCCAACCGATAGCTTCCTCCTCCGGGATTCCCAGGCGGCAGCAATTTTGAGCCATCTCGGTGAACAAGGCATGCAGATCATTACTGCTACTCCCGGCAAACTTACGGACCGATTCCACTAACACGACGCTAAACAGAGTGGCAATCTGCGTATTACGTTCAACACCCGGCAACAGGCGTTCGACCGGGTCGAGCGGCACATCCTGAATGATACGGAGATCACTTTCTCCCGGCATTTGCAACGGTTGTTCCAACCGGATAGCCACTGCCGCGGGATTATAATACAACCCGGCGTCATAACTGATGCGTGTTCCTCGCGTCAGCAAAGGTTCTTTCAAAGTGATCATACTGCTCAACTGCGGTTGAAAATGTCTGACCGCTAACTGGTAAGCCGCCGTATGAAACAGAACGGCCTTTTCTTCATTACGCGGCAGCTTGCCATCGGGCAGGGTAAACGGCACGATAATCTTCACCGACTTACCGCTTAATCCAATAAAAGCCAACAAAGTCTGAGGCATAGCGGCAGCCTCCTCACGTATTGAAGCCGCTTCCTCCGGATCGGATAAACCGTTTAGTTCCAGCAAGACACATCCGCTATAATTTTTCATGCGCACTTTCCCTTCTCTTCGTAGAAAAGTTGCTCCCCAAACGATAACGGGTAACTTCCGTACCCACTCATTCGCATGCCCCGGCAGAGAAAAGTGCAGGCTATTGCGCACATTGGCAACTTGTACACCCATATTCTCAGAGCGTAACATCTCCACCACAGGCTCCAGACTACGTATCTGCAACATAAGCTGGTCTTTCTTATAACGATATTGGCTTACTTTCATTCGAACGGGTATCTTTCAAATTTAAAAAACTTCATTTCTTTACGTAACCGCGATCCCATCCTGAAACATACTCGCTTCGCCTTTACCCGATGCGGGGTACAGTCTTTTGCCTCTTCATACCCTTCGCTTCCGGCAGCCAGATAGAGGTCACCCATATCTTTCAACTCGACCGAGTAACCCTCTTTTAAACGTTCAAGGATAATGTCGCTCATCTCGCAGACGGCGCCCAGCACATCTCCCCGCGTCAATGAGCAACGGTCGGCAATCTCTTCTGCCAACTGGTCGGTCGTGATCCGTCCCTTCGTAACAGGAACTCCATAAAACAGTTTCTTTTCGATCGGACCTGTCTTATCCGATTTCGTGCGAACAACATAGAAATGTGCCATAAACAGGTATTTTAATTTAATAATAATACTAGAAAAACTCACTGAGACGGGGATTTCATCCCTATTTACACCCGGATCTGAACGATGCCTACACCCGGGTCTCCGTAGTATTCACACCCGGATGTCAACAACTTCATCTCCTTACAAATATAAGAAATACATATTATATAAACAATGTTTTTCAATAGTTTATTTGAAATTAATCAATATATTTTCTTTGCTTATATCCTGCATTTCCAGTAATATCGTATGAGCGTCATGTATGATGGTTCATGATAGTTAAATGATAGTTTATTTGCACAACTATCATAATATATATTACTGATATATTGCATATTATATAATAATATGATAGTATGATAGTTATTTTTCAAATTTATATGGGTAAATATATAGTAAAACACAAAGTAGGAATACTTCTGCAAACATTGTTTTATTTGCCGGAATAAACTAACTTTGTCTCTATATCTTAAAAAGCATCCAACATGAGCCAAGTAAAAGGAATACCATACGGAATATCTGATTTCAAACGGTTGAGAAACGAAAACTTTTATTACGTAGACAAGACGATGTATCTGCCGCTGATCGAAAAGATGCCCAGCTACTTGTTTCTTATCCGTCCCAGACGATTCGGAAAAAGTCTGTTCCTTAGCTTGATGCGTACATATTATGATATATTGCAAAAGGATAACTTCGAAAAGTATTTCGGCGATTTATGGATCGGCAGCCACCCGACCGACCAGCGCAACCGCTTTCAAGTGCTTTACTTCGACTTCTCAAAAGCCGGTTGTTCGCAACCGGGAGCCGATATGATGACCAGCTTCAACGACTATTGCACGATCATCATCAATCAGTTTGCACATGAATATGCTCCTTTTTATGATGCAGACTTCAAAGCGACCGTCGAAAGCATAGAAAGTGCGAAAGCCAAACTTTCTTACCTCGAAGTGAAGGCACAGGAGAAAGGCTATCTTTTATATCTCATTATAGATGAATACGATAACTTCACCAATGTCATACTTAGTGAACACGGGCAGAAAATGTTTCACGACCTGACACACGCCAGCGGTTTCTATCGCGAATACTTCAAGCAGTTCAAAGGGATGTTCAACCGCATCTTCCTGATGGGCGTCAGTCCCATTACGCTGGATGATCTGTCAAGCGGATATAATATTGACTGGAATATATCGACTGACGAAACATTCAACGCCATGATGGGATTTAGTGAATCAGATGTACGCGAAATGTTTTGCTACTACCATCAAAACAATATGCTGACAGGAGATATTGAAGCCATGATCACAGAAATGAAGCCATGGTACGACAACTATTGTTTTGCACGAATGAGTTTAAAAGACGATCGAATATTCAATTGCGACATGACACTCTACTATCTGAATTGCCAAATACAGAAACATCGTGCCCCCGAAGAGATGGTAGACAAAAACATTCGTACAGATTACAGCAAACTGAAAATGCTTGCCCGTATCGACCATGACAATTCACAGGAAGGAAGCCGCATGAGCACTATTGAAGAGATTGCAGCTAAAGGGGAAATACTGGTCGACCTACACACCTCCTTTCCGGCAGAAAAAGTAACGGATATCGATAATTTCAGAAGCCTGCTTTATTATTACGGGTTACTCACCATCTGCGGCACACGTGGTGATTTACTAAAAATGTGTATCCCGAATAACTGTGTACGCGAGCAATATTTCGGATTTCTACGCGACTATTATCAAAAACAAAGTAGCATCGACCTGCATTACCTGAATGTAATGTTGACGGACCTTGCTTACGACGGCCAATGGAAACCGTTTTTCGAATCCATCGCCCTCGCCTATCGTGAGAATTCTTCGGTACGCGATGCCATGGAAGGAGAAAGAAATCTGCAAGGTTTTCTGAAGGCATATCTGGCACTCGCTTCTTATTATCTGGTAGAACCGGAACTGGAAATGAATTACGGTTACTGCGATTTCTTTTTATTACCTGACAAAAAGCGGTATCCCGATATCGGACACAGCTACATATTGGAGTTAAAGTACGCTGGACGTACCACCACTGACACGGAACTCGAAACACAAGCAGAAGAAGGACGCCGCCAACTATTACAATACAGTAAAGACAAAATCGCTTTACAGTTGGCCAAAGACACAACACTCCACTTGATACTGCTTCAATTCCGGGGTTGGGATTTGGTTAAGTGCGAAGAAATAGTTTCCTGCTAACAATCTTCACCGGATGATAGCTTTCAAAACGCTATCATCCCAACACCTTATTCTTAGCGATTGTTGCCTGAAATTCTTTCAGGTAGAACGGCTCGAAATAAGCGACATCCTCAAACCGACTTCCGGCAAATGCTTTTTCAGACAAGGTTATCATATTAACAGCCAGCGGGTGGATATTATCAATAAAGAGCGCATTCGGAGAAGTAATCACCTCCCGACATTTGGCTGCACCGTTCCCAAAGAAACAAACTTTCCCTTTTTCCAGCCAGGAAGCATAAGTTTCTGCATCTACAATATCAGCAGACGTTTCGCGAACCGTCTTCAAATTAACATCATAGATAGCTGCATACACCTCCATCCGACGGGCATCGAGCATGGCGCAATACAAACAGTCGGACGCATTATTTTGCTGTTCCAATGCGGCAACAGCCAACACTTCCAGCGTAGGGATACTGATCAGAGGTATGCCGTAACCGAAACACAAACCTTTGGCTACCGATACGCCGATACGCAATCCGGTATAAGATCCCGGACCGCTGCTGACAGCTACTGCATCCAGCTTCAATCCTTTTTCTTTGGTCACCGCAATAGCCTCTTCCACATAAACACCCAACAAAGCAGCATGCGACGGACCTTCAAACGAACTCTTTTCAAAAAGCACCTCACCATCAGCCGATAAAGCGACGGAACACACCGAGGTCGATGTTTCAATATTTAAAATACAAGACATAATAGTTGACAGTTGACGGTTGACAAGTGACAGATATTTTTCAATAGAACTCCGCTGTTCATCAACCGGATTAATTGGTCGCAAAAGTACAAAAACGTCTTTATACGAATGAGAAAATAACGAACTTTTTCTCTATCAGGACGAAGAATTATCAACTGTCAACTGTCAACTATCAACTGAATAAGCTATCTTTGCACAAATTTTTAGAACAATGATACAATCAATGACTGGATTCGGTAAGGTTACAGCCGAACTTCCTTCAAAAAAGGTAACCGTAGAAATAAAAGCACTCAACAGCAAACAACTGGATTTATCAACCCGCATCCCTTCTATCTACAAAGATAAGGAAATGCAAATCCGTAGCCAGCTGCTTCAGTCGCTTGAACGGGGTAAGGTCGATTTCAGCATTTATATCGAATATATAGGAAAAGATACTCCTACCCAGATCAACCTTACCGCTTTTGAAAGTTATTACAGCCAGGTTAAGGATATTGCAGAAAAACTGAATATTGCACTTCCGGCTGACTGGTTCCAGACATTACTAAAAATGCCGGACGTTATCAAATCTGAAATTGTAGAAGTAGACGAAAGCGAATGGGAAGTTGTTTTCAATGCGGTAAAGGGAGCCATCAAACATCTTTTTGACTTCCGCATCCAGGAAGGCGCCATGCTGCAAAAGTTATTTGAAGACAAAATCGGTAATATCGCCCGCCTGCTGACCGAAGTGGAAGAATATGAAGGCGAACGCATCGAAAAGATCAAAGCCCGTATCATGGATAACCTCGAAAAGGTAGCCAACCAGGATTACGACAAGAACCGCTTCGAGCAGGAAATGATCTATTACATCGAAAAACTGGATGTGAACGAAGAAAAGAACCGCCTCGACAACCATCTGAAATATTTCATCAGCACGATGAAAGACGGACACGGACAAGGCAAAAAGCTCGGTTTCATCGCTCAGGAAATGGGACGCGAAATCAACACGCTCGGTTCGAAAAGCAACCATGCGGAAATGCAGAAAATTGTCGTTCAGATGAAAGACGAACTGGAACAAATCAAGGAACAGGTACTAAACGTATTATAATATGGCTGGTAAATTAATTATATTCTCCGCCCCGTCAGGCTCAGGTAAATCAACCATCATCAACCATCTGTTAAAACAGAACCTGAACCTGCATTTCTCTATCTCGGCAACAAGCCGTGCACCGCGCGGAACAGAACAGAACGGTGTGGAATATTATTTCCTGACTCCCGACGAATTCCGGGCCCGTATCGCTGCCGGTGATTTTCTGGAATATGAGGAAGTATATACCGATAAATACTACGGCACATTGAAAAGTGAAGTGGAACGCCAACTGAACGAAGGCAACAATGTCATATTCGATGTGGACGTTGTCGGCGGATGCAACATCAAAAAGTTTTATGGTGACCGTGCTCTTTCAGTATTTATCCAGCCGCCCAGCATCGCCCATCTGCGTGAACGTCTGGAAGGACGTGGAACGGATGCTCCCGAAGTGATCGACAGCCGTATCGCAAAAGCGGAATTCGAACTGGGATTTATTCCTCATTTCGATGTCTGCATCGTAAACGACGACCTTGCGACAGCACAGGCCGAAGCAATGGAAGTTATAAAAGATTTTCTGTCTAAAGAATGAATAACAACAGGCAATTATCACGTAAATGGGGATATATTTTCGCACTGACCGGAATCGCGGCATTGGGAACCTGCATTGCAGGCCTCATTTATAAAGAATATCTCATTGCATTTGCAACCGGACTCGTATTCGGCGTACAGGCATTCAACTTTATAATGTGGAAGAAACAACGGTAAAGGAAAACAACAAACTGAAAACCGGAATCTTTTCCGGTTCTTTCAACCCGGTTCACATCGGTCATTTGGCCTTGGCCAACTGGCTGTGTGAGTTTGCGGGGCTGGATGAACTCTGGTTTGTTATCACGCCTCATAACCCGCTGAAGAAACGCGACGACCTGATGGATGACCGGCTCCGGCTCGAACTGGTCGAAGCTGCCATTGCCGGATATGCCAAATTCCGTGCCAGCGATATCGAGTTTACGCTCCCCCAACCGACTTACACGATCGACACCTTACGTACCCTCGACCGTACATATCCCGACCGCGAATTTCATTTTATAATGGGAGCCGACAACTGGTCGTCAATCAATCGCTGGAAAGAATCGGAAACGTTAATTACCAGCTACCCTATCCTGATTTATCCGCGTAAAGGATACGAAATCAACATTCCCGACAACCTTCCCGACATCCGTAAAGTCGATGCTCCGCTGATGGAAATATCCTCCACTTTTATACGCGAATCACTGGCAGCCGGCAAGGATATACGCTTCTTCTTACCGGAAGCAATACGTAACCATAAGTGCTTTTCTAATATATAATTAAGTAAACTACTACTCACTTTTATCCTATAAGTGAGAAAAATTTTGTACTTTTGCGCCGTATTATACAAAATAATAGCGTAATGAATCTATTAGAACTGAGTGAACAGGAAATCATAAGACGCAATAGCATGGAGCAATTGCGCCAAATGGGGATAGAACCGTATCCCGCTGCTGAGTACGTAACAAACGCATATTCCAAAGAAATAAAGGCATCTTTTAAAGACGATGCAGAACCCCGTCCTGTAACTATTGCAGGCCGTATCATGAGCCGCCGTATTATGGGTAAGGCTTCATTCATGGAGTTGCAGGATTCGGAAGGCAGAATACAGGTATATATTTCCCGTGATGATATCTGCCCGGGTGAAGACAAAGATTTATATAACGTCGTTTTCAAGAAGTTGCTCGATATCGGAGACATTGTAGGAATCAAAGGTTTTGTATTCCGTACGCAAATGGGTGAAATCTCCGTCCATGCACAGGAATTGACGGTATTATCCAAATCACTCAGACCGCTGCCTATCGTTAAATACAAAGACGGTGTAGCTTATGACGGATTTAACGATCCCGAACTACGTTACCGTCAGCGTTATATCGACCTGATCGTAAACGATGGCGTAAAGGATATTTTCATGAAACGTGCAAAAGTGATCAAAACAATGCGCGCCGTACTCGACGAAGCCGGATATACGGAAGTAGAAACTCCGATCCTTCAGTCTATCGCCGGTGGTGCAAGTGCACGTCCGTTTATCACGCATCATAATTCATTAGATATTGACCTTTATCTGCGTATCGCTACCGAACTGTATCTGAAAAGACTGATCGTCGGCGGTTTCGAAGGGGTTTACGAAATCGGGAAAAACTTCCGTAACGAAGGTATGGACCGGACGCACAACCCGGAATTTACCTGCATGGAATTGTATGTCCAATATAAGGATTACAACTGGATGATGAGCTTCACGGAGCAGCTGCTGGAAAAAATATGTATGGCTGTCAACGGTACATGCGAAACCGTAGTCGACGGCAAGACTATCAGCTTCAAGGCTCCTTTCCGTCGCTTACCTATCCTGGAAGCCATTAAGGAAAAGACCGGCTACGACCTGGAAGGCAAGAACGAAGATGAAATCCGTTCAATTTGTAAAGAATTGAAGATGGAGATCGACGAAACAATGGGTAAAGGCAAGTTGATCGATGAAATCTTCGGAGAATTCTGTGAAGGTACATTTATCCAACCGACATTCATTATCGACTATCCGGTTGAAATGAGTCCGCTGACTAAAATGCACCGCAGCAAACCGGGACTGACAGAACGTTTCGAATTGATGGTGAACGGAAAAGAGTTGGCAAACGCTTACAGCGAGCTGAACGACCCAATCGACCAGGAAGAACGTTTCAAGGATCAGTTGAAGTTGAGCGAAAAAGGGGACGACGAAGCGATGTTCATCGACCAGGATTTCTTGCGCGCACTGCAATTCGGTATGCCTCCTACATCCGGTATCGGTATCGGTATCGACCGTTTGGTCATGTTGATGACCGGCCAGACTACTATTCAGGAAGTATTGTTCTTCCCGCAAATGCGTCCGGAAAAAACAGTAAAGAAAGATGCTGTCGACAAATACGTAGCATTAGGTATCGATGAAGCCTGGGTGCCGGCATTACAGAAAGCCGGTTATCTGACTGTCGACACGCTGAAAGAGGTGAACCCTAACAAGCTGCGCCAGGAACTTTGTGAGATGAACAAGAAGTATAAGCTGGAACTGCAAAATCCTGCGGCCGAAGAAGTGGAAGCATGGATTGCCAACGCAGCCAAATAAAAGGGAATGCTATGAAATTACCCGGTAAAATTGCAATAATGGGAGGTGGTAGCTGGGCTACCGCCTTAGCCAAGATTGTACTTTCTACACAGGATAGTATTAACTGGTATATGCGCCGGCAGGACCAGGTTGACGACTTTTTAAAGACAGGACATAACCCCAGTTATCTGTCTGCCGTAAAGTTCGACACGGACAAAATAAAATTCTACACGGATATTAACGATGCGATTAACGATTCCGATACGCTAATCTTCGCGACTCCATCTCCGTTCCTGAAACAACATTTAATGAAGGTGACAACCCCGCTGAATGATAAATTCATCATCTCGGCCATCAAGGGGATTGTACCGGACGAGAACATGCTGATTGCCGACTATTTCACGGAATATTATAATGTACCTATGGAAAACATCGCAGTAATCGGCGGTCCGTGTCATGCGGAAGAGATTGCGCTCGAACGTCTTTCCTATATTACATTAGCCTGTTCCAATATCGACAATGCACGTGCCGTCGCCCATGTATTCCAGAATCAATATCTGAACAACTATTGTTGTAAAGATGTTAGAGGAATAGAATATGCTTCTGTTTTAAAGAATGTATATGCGATTGTTGCCGGTATCTGTCACGGGATGAAATATGGAGACAACTTCCTGGCAGTATTCATCTGTAACGCAATCGAAGAAATGCGTAATTTCCTCAATTCCGTACACAGCCTGGAACGCGACGTAACCGACTCGGTTTATCTGGGAGACTTGTTGGTGACAGCTTATTCCCGTTTCAGCCGTAACCGTACGTTCGGGACGATGATTGGAAAAGGATATTCCGTCAAGATTGCCCAGCTGGAAATGGAAATGATTGCCGAAGGATATTACGGGACCAAATGTATCCACGAGATAAATGAAAAGTATAAGGTAAACATGCCGATTCTGGACGCCTTATACGATATATTATATGAAAGAAAATCGCCGACTACCGTTATACGGCAGTTGACAGAAACATTTAAGTAGGTATGAAAAACATCAGTATTAACATTGACAAAGCACTGGGCGCTGTTACAAAAGAACAGGTTTACGCACAGGAAGCCAAGGCAAACGAATGTATTGCCACTTTACATAACGGAAACGGAGCTGGTAACGATTTTCTGGGTTGGTTACATCTCCCCTCTTCTATCACAGATGCTGAATTAACAGACATCGAGAACACGGCCAACGTGCTTCGTTCTAAATGTGAAGTTATCGTTGCCATCGGTATCGGCGGAAGCTATCTCGGCACAAAAGCCGTTGTCGAAGCATTGAACAACAGCTTCGACTGGTTGCAGTCTGACCGTAAGAACCCGGTTGTTCTCTATGCCGGACAGAATATCGGTGAAGATTATCTGTATGAGCTGTGTGAAATACTGAAAGGTAAACAATTCGGTCTGATTAACATATCCAAATCGGGAACAACAACAGAGCCTGCCCTGGCATTCCGTATGCTGAAGAAGCAACTGGAAGACGCAGTCGGCAAGGAAGAAGCAAAACATCGTATTGTTGCCATTACTGATGCCAAAAGAGGTGCCCTTCGCACATTGGCAGACCAGGAAGGTTACAAGACATTTATCATTCCTGATAATGTAGGCGGACGTTTCTCCGTACTGACTCCGGTCGGTTTACTGCCTATCGCAGTGGCAGGTATCAGTATCCGCGACCTGGTTGCCGGTGCCGTATCTATGGAGAAGGCTACAGGCATTGAAGTTCCTTTCAATGAAAACCTGTCGGCTATCTATGCTGCAACCCGCAACGAATTATATAAAAGCGGCAAGAAGATTGAAATCCTTGCCAACTTCCATCCGAAACTTCATTACATTGGTGAATGGTGGAAACAGCTGTACGGCGAAAGCGAAGGTAAAGACGGAAAAGGTATTTTCCCGGCTTCTGTAGACCTGACAACCGACCTTCACTCAATGGGCCAATGGATTCAGGAAGGCGAACGCATCATCTTCGAAACAGTTATCTCTGTTGAAACTCCTTCACACAAAGTTGAAGTCCCGACAGACGAAGCCAATTTGGACGGCCTGAACTTCCTTGCCGGGAAACGTGTAGACGAAGTAAATAAGATGGCAGAACTGGGTACTCAGCTGGCACACGTAGACGGTGGTGTTCCAAACATCAAAATCACGATGCCGGAAGTAAATGCTTATTACATCGGCCAGTTGTTCTACTTCTTCGAGAAAGCCTGTGGAATCAGTGGTTATATGCTGGGCGTTAATCCGTTCGACCAACCGGGTGTCGAAGCATACAAAAAGAACATGTTCGCGCTGCTGAACAAACCTGGATATGAGAAGGAAAGCGAAGCAATCCGCAAGAAACTATAATAGTTGACAGATAACAGTTGACAGATGACAGTTATTTCGGCTTTCAGCCGAGTGGTTTCGCGAAGCCTAACTGTCACTTGTCAACTGTCAACTGATTTTACATTCTATACCGTATCCCCGCCATTGCCGTTCCCATGTGGCCGAAGCCGACTTCTACAAAACCTGCAATCTGGCGTCCTACTTCGATACCGATAGGGGAAACCTGATACATAAAGAATGCCTTAACCTTTGTTTCTTCATCCGGTTTGTTCTCGTCGTTTATAAAAGAGGCTTTTGCTGTTGCAATGGCTACACCTGCATTCAAACGGGAATATAATGTAATAAAATTATAATTATACCAGTTATACTTAAATGAAGGACAGATGGAATGAAAAGAACTTACGAAATCGCCGACAATCTTCTCATTGGCAATAATACGCTTATCGCTGTTTGTATAAGAATAAACCAACCCGATTCCCCATTCTTCATCCGGATAAAAGATATAACTGATATTCAACGCACCGAACTTACCTTTATCATCATATAAATTGACCGATTCGGTAGAAGGGTCAAAGTAATTTTCATAATGATGCAACAGGTCAGCTGCCGGAAGACCACCATAACTCAAAGAAACTTCATGCTGCAAGTCGGTCCAGTCCTGGGCCTTGCTCTGAAAGCAGACAACGAACAGCATCATCGCTAATACTAGTAAAATCTTCTTCATACTCATCAGTTTTTATTGTTATTACCATACCCGGTTTTACGGGTTGTTCACATCAAAGATAGGAAATAAGTATAAGAAATTTCGTAACTTTGCAAAGATTATTAAGGATATAAATAAAATGATACAAGAAGCTATCAACCGTTATCTGCTTAGGACTAAGCAGAATTCTCTTTCTCCCAAAGCTGTACTTTTCGATATGGATGGTGTCTTATACGACTCCATGCGTTTTCACGCCCGTGCCTGGAACGAAACAGCGATACATCATCAGCTCCAGGCTAAAGAGGAAGACTTTTACATGTTTGAAGGCCGTACCGGTGACAGTACGATCAACGAATTGTACCAACGTACCTTTCAGCGTGATGCGACCGATGAGGAAAAACGGGAACTATATGAGGAGAAAGCAATGCTTTTCAATAAATATAATGATGGTAAAGCAATGACAGGCGCCGCAGAAGTACTGGCTGCCGTTAAAGCGACCGGACTACAAACATTAGTCGTAACCGGTTCCGGCCAGCACAGCCTGATTAACAAACTGGAACATACCTATCCCAGCTGTTTTACCCGCGAAAAGATGGTTACGGCTTTTGACGTAAAATATGGCAAACCTCATCCCGAACCTTATCTGATGGGATTGCAAAAAGCCGGAGTCCGTGCCAACGAAGCATTTGTCGTAGAAAACGCCCCGATGGGTGTCGAAGCCGGTGTTGCAGCAGGCATCTTCACGATTGCAGTCAATACCGGTCCCCTCCCCGACAAAGTGTTATTGGATGCAGGCGCCGATTTACTATATCCGGATATGGCAAGCCTGGCAAAAGACTGGGATAATATAATGAGGTGTATAGGATAGATTCTATTTCCATATAAAAAAACAAAGCGATACCTACAGAAAACCGTAAGTATCGCTTTTGCCATGAATAATTATCTTATAATCGTTTACTTTACATAATTCGCCTTGTTCAGGAAGTCGAAACTTTCTTTACAGCTGGCTACAGGATCATTGTTTGTATATTGTTCTACTTCAACGTACCAGTCTCTTACATTGTTTGCATACATCTGGTCAAAGATCGGTTTGAAGTCAATCTTACCGCTGGCACCGATTTCCATGTCATCCTTAATATGGATCGTCTTGAACTGGCTCGGACGGGATTTCAGATAGGCTACAGGATCTGCACCACCTTCTTTTACCCAATAAACGTCCATCTGGAAGAATACGTGATTCGGACTTACGTTATCCAACAGGAAGTCGTAAATCAACTTATCGTCGATTTTACGGAATTCGAAAGCATGGTTATGATAACCGAATGCGATACTGGCAGCAGCAGTCTTATAACCAACCGTATTGAAATAATCGCAATACATCTTCAAGTCATCCAAAGTAGTCTGATCGTTTACCGGCATCCAAGGCTGAACCATATATTTAACCCCTAATTCGTTGTGAGCGGCAATCGCCTTATCCCACCAACTCATTACTTCCGCTTCCTTTTCTTTAGTAAACTCCTGTCCCAGGTGGGCGCTGGTACATTTCATACCCAGGTCGTTACACATTTTCTTAAATTCAGCAGGAGCTAAACCATAAATTTTACCATTGTCATAACCGGCTGTTTCCAGATTGGTATATCCTATTTTAGACGCTGTTTCCAACACCTTTTGAATGCCTTCGTCTTTTACAAGGTCTCTCAAAGAATATAACTGTAAACCGATATGTTTCTTTTCGGCACAAGAAGATAACAACTGAGGTGCAACTAAACCTCCCGCAAGCAACATTGAGGCTTGCTTTAAAAAGTCACGTCTGTTCTGCATAGTACTAAAAATTAAGTTTGATTGAGAATTTTTACAAAAGTAAGACTATATTCGATGGATTCTAAGATTATTTCGTTAAAATCAATAAAAAGATAAATTACTTTTGCCGCAACATTCGCTGCATCTTCATGTATCGATATTGTTTTATGATCAATTTTCGGCTACGCATAATCTGATACCTGTAAATAATGCAAGCTGTAATAAAATAGATACCGGCCTGTATCCAAAGCGTACGGTATTCGTGAGCCACTTCATTTAAAGAGGCTCCTGCCGTATTGATACGGATAAATCCCTGTATTCCAGGTGTGGAAGGAAACAGATAGCCAACCGCTTTCCAGAAGGGAGGTATCGCTTCTTTGGGCCAGGACACGCCGGAGATAAACAACAGAATAACCGAAGTAAAGACAAAGACCAGCATCGGCGACTCGCGGCTTGTCATAAAACCGGACAAAGTCATCGACAAAAAGATGGACGCGAACAGATAAGGCAGAACAAACAACATAACAGTCCACGGCTCTCCCACCTGCGGCAATGAAAATAATTTCGGAACCACCCCTAATGCCCAGATACAAACGACTATATATAACAATATATAAGTAAGCGACTTGCCGAACACGATACGCAACGTCCCATTAAAATGACGGCTTATCGGAACCAGGCTGTGGAAACGGTTCTTTTCGCGTGCCGTTCCTCCCAACATACCGATACCCAGAATCAGCGTCTGCTGGATAACCAGAATAAGGATAGCCGGCACAAGGAAGCTGGCAAACCCGTTCTGCGAATTGAACAGGGCTACCGATTCATACGGAATAGGATTGATCGTTATCTTTTCCTGTTCTATCGTCGACGACGGATTATTCTGCGCCCGTAGTTCTTTTCCTATCTCGAGCGAAACTTCAGTCGTTGCCAACAGGAAGGCTTTATAAAACAACAAAGCACTCATATCACAATAAAGCGAAACCGTCGCCTGCTTTCCTTTATGTATATTTTTGCTGAACTCACTGGGGAAATACAGGATTCCGTATGCTTCTTTCGCATCCATCATCCGTTTTGCCTCTTCCATATCCGAACAGACGGCAACAACCTTTACATCTGCCGTTGCATCGACCTTCCGAATATATTCGCGACTCAGATAAGAATCCGACTGGTCCACCACCACCATCTTGGCATTGTGAACCACCTCATTATTATAGATAAACGCATACAAAAGCGGATAGATGAACGGGACCAGGAAGAAAAAGATCATGACTCCCGAATCCTTGAAGACGTTCTTCAATTCATCCTTCCAGATAAAAAAGGTATCCAGTATACCTTCTTTAATTATATATCGTAAACGATGTTCTCTTTTCATTACTTTCAGTTTTACGGAATATACTTAAAGTACAGCAACGCATTCTTCAGGTTCTTTCCTATCAAGAACGGTAAGATAAGGAAGCCAGCCAACCAGACATATTCACTCCATGAATAGAACAAATCCCTACCGTTCAACGCCTGATCCACATAAATCAGAAAATAGTGACGAAGCGGAAACAGGTCGCTCAATGCCTGCAAAGTCGGATCCATCCCTAACACGGGAAAAGAAAATCCAACAATAGAGAAAGCAATCATACCGAACAAACTAGCAAAACTCAATCCCAGACGCAAAGTAGGCAACACGCCGATCATAAACACACCGACAGCCTGCGAAGCCAGCACCAACAGAATCATTGCCGATATCATCGGCATCCAACCACTATTCAGCGGGAAAGCATTGAAACCGTACAAAGCAGCACAACACATCAACGCCACAAGAGTAAAAATAACAGTTTGCGGAAGTAACTTTCCCAGCAGACTGGTCGTCAACGAGTTTCCTCCCGTCTGCAACCACTGGCGGGCAGTCGAATATTTTATCTCTGTGCCGATGCTGAACACCGTCACCAGGAAGATCATCAACTGAAGCACGCCCGGCAAAATCGTATTATTCAGATAGACGGAATAGTTCAGCCAGGGATTACCGATCGCATGAGTATCCACTACTACCGGCTGAAGCTGTCCCATAATCTGGTCGGTCGTATACCCTTTCGCCAATCCGGTCTGTAAACCGACCGAAGCACCAGCCAGGACAGACATGGTCTTCATATCCCTGAAAAGCAGGGAGGCTGCGATCAGATAAGTGCCATTCGTATAGAAAGACAATGTAGGTTGTTTTCCCGTTGTTGCTTCCACTGCAAAGTTCTTCGGTATACAGAAAATACCGTATATGTTTCCTTTTTGCATCTCCCGGCGTGCATCATCGAACGTTGCGGTCTTATAAACAACCTCCGTCTGTTCAAAAGCATCCAGCTGCCGGATCAGGTTACGGGAAGTGGCTGAACCATCCATATCGACCACGGCAATCGGCAGATTGGTTGGCAAACCATCTTGCATCAATGACAGGAAGAAGACGACACAGAGAGCCGGAGCGATCAGCATACAGAAGAAATAGATCGGCTTCGATGTCAGCCGGTGTATCTCCCGCTTCGCCACATTCCAGATACTATGTAAACTCTGCTTCAATGTCATAATATTTCGTTTCCTTTTTTCTTCATTACGACAGACATTCCGGGACGTAAGTCTGCTATTTTTTCCTGCGGACGGGCACGGACTTCAAAGGTCTTCGAATCGAATTGTCCGGTTGTCTTTGTAGCTTTCCAAGCGGCATACGAACCCATGTCCTTCATATAATATACTTTCAGCTTTACCGGCTTATTGTCGAGTGCCGGAATAAAAGCATTCAGTTCGGAACCGATCTTGATATCCTTCAACAGGTCTTCACGAACACTGAATGACACCCACATATCGTTCAGGTCAGTGATATTCATAATCGGTGCACCGGTACCGACCAATTCTCCCACCTGTGGGAAACGTTCGGATACCTCTCCGTCGATAGGTGAAACCAAAGCCGACTCTTTCAAATAAGATTCCACTTCGGCAACAGCGCCGCCGGCCTGTTGAACCAAGGCAGCCGCAGCAGCCTTATCTTCCGAACGGGCACCGTCCCGAGCCATATCATACTGTGACTTAGCCGCTTTTTCGGTAGCGACCATCGCTTTATAGTTTGCCTCAGCCTCATCTCTTTTCTGAGCAGACATGACTCCCTTATCATATAAGTTCTGAACACGGGTATATGATTTTTTGGCAATCTCCAAACCTGCTTGCGCCTTCTGCCACATCTCGTAAGCACCGGCTATTTCCTGTGCACGGGCTCCTTTAAGAGCTTTGGCATTCTGTGCTTCGGCTGCTTTTTGAACGGCTTCCGCCTGTTGCAATTTTGCCAGGACTTCCGGAGTATTCAGATACACCAATGTATCACCTGCTTTTACCTTATCTCCTTCATCAAAACGATACATTTCGATTCGTCCGGGTACTTTTCCGGAAATACGAACCTGATTGGCTTCAGCCTGCCCCATAATAATATCGTCGGGAGGAGTAAGCAAAAAGAAACCGGTCAATGCGACTAATCCAATCACGACCAATACCGTGATAAATGCCAACATCATGTTGCTGATCGAAAACTTTTTATTCTCGTTCATCTTTGTATATTTTTATTGTTATTACTTCTGTTTATCTACCGACAGTTTACCCATTGCCTTCGACAGGTAAACTTCCGTTAATTTCACTTCTATCTGGGCGTCAATCAGGCTGGAACGTGCCGATACCCAAGCCGTTTGAGCTTCCATCAGGTTTAAGGCCGGAATAACACCTTCCTCAAAACCCAAATTGGCATGGCGAAGATTCTCCTCCGCATTCTCCATATTCCGTGAAGAAGCGGTCAGTTTCTTATTGGCTTCATTCACTTTATAAACGGATTGGTTGACCTGCAACTCGACCTTTTCACGGGCTTCCATCAGTTGCAACATCTGAATACGTGTTTCAGCACGGGCAGAATTCCTTTTATAAGTACCCTCCCACCAACCGGACAAAGGCACTTTCATCATCACACCGACATTAAACATTCCGGCAAATTCATTCTTAAAACCGTTGAAAGCATTCGGGTTCGTTACCAGATAGTTGGCCGACAAAGCCACATTGGGCAACATGTCCGCCAGGACTATCCGTTCTTTCTTCTGATAAATCTTAGCTGCCAGTTCCAGGCTTTTCAACTCATCGCGGTTAGCAAACGCTTCATTCACATTTGCGGTAGCGTCACTGGAATGGACGGGGAAGTTCTCTATATTTTCATCTGCCAGCGCCAAAGGTTCATCTAATGGCAAACCGCAAATCTGGGAGAGCAGCATACGCGACAAAGCCAGACCGTTATCCACTTTCGTCTGCGCCATTTCCGCCTCATTCAGTTTTACCTTCACCGACAGTCCGTCTGCCTGGGTGGCAACTCCTTCGGCGATCATGGCTGTCACGTCACTGTCCATCTTCCTGAGTAACCCGACATAAGCGTCTGCGAGCTTTTTCTTATTGACCAGCGAAATCACCTGCCAATAAGTTTCATCGGTTTTATAAATGACTTCCTGTAACTGGAGGTCGTTCATCGACTCGGCCAATTCACGGGCATATTTGGTAATCTGATTATAGGAAACAATCTTTCCTCCCATAAAGACCGGTTGAACCAACGAAACGCCTCCCACCCAAATATTCTGCACATCCAGATGTTGCACATCGTCAATTCCTCCCATTAATTGTCCGAAAACAGGAAGTTGGGCTAGCGGTCCCAGGGCGGAACCGAGTTTGGCACTCAAAGCGTCCATATCCAGCAGATTGATATCTTTCTGATTCCACATATATCCTCCCATAGCGGAAAGCTGCGGAAAATATTTAGTAAAAGCCGCTTTGCGTTCTTCATTGGCCGCCTTTACCTTTTCGCCGGACATCTGTAATTCCTTATTATTCTGAATAGCTAAGTTTCGACATTCTTCCAATGTCAAAGTCTGTTGGGAACTTGCATAACCAGAACAGACCAACAATCCTACTAATACAATAATCCGTTTCATCTTTTTATTGTTTTTTCATCCGGAGACTTTATTTTACCACTAAAACAACTTATCACCTTTATCTAAATAAAAAACAACCGGTTATCTCCTATTGTTTATATTCGATAAACCTATATTCTTCGTACACAAACAAAAGTACGATTTATCGGTGCAAAAGTACTGGTTTAGTTTAAATATAAAATTGAATTAATTCAATTAAAGATGCGTTTTTTCAGCTTGCAGTACCAGGCATTGCTGATTCCCATATATTGGGCAATATATTTGTCGGGAACACGCTGCATGATCCACATGTAATGATTATAAAGGTATTTGATAAATTCTTCTGCCGTACACGACTGACGGATGGCAAACATAGAATAAAGTTTTGATATGATAGTCAGCATCGCATTCTGGTAATACGATGCAAATAGCGGATAACGCAGGGAAAGGTCCTCAATATGGGTACGTGATAGCCTTAGCAGTTCACCGGCTTCGAGCGCCTTAATCTCGAACTCGGAAGGCGCCTGGGTAAAATAACCGATAGCGGAAAGGAAAGGATATTGATAGTCGGATGAAAAACCGGTTACGCATTCATCGCCTTTTTCGCTTACATATAAATTAATGAACAGTCCTTTATTGATGAAGTAGGCATCCTGGCAAATCTCACCGGTACGAAGCAGGTAATCCCCTTTATCGACAGCAACCACTGTAGTGATATTCTTCAGTTCACTCACAAAGACTTCGTCGCGGGCCAGAGATTCCGGTAGATCCGCTAAAAGCTTCGCTAAGTGGCCGTCTGTTTCCATCGTTAATCTTCCAACGTGAAGTTTCTCTTTCCGATCAGGTTTCCGTCAATAAAAATATCTACACGGTAAGTTCCCGGAGAAAGGAATTCTTCGATATCCCAATACATGGTAACGGGATATTCTTCCCCGTCATATTCGATCAGTTTCTTCATCGAGTAGTTGATATCCTTTCCTTCGAAGGGGAAAACATCAGCACGGCTCTTTACCAGCACATCATCGTCCGGTTTCATAATACGCACATATACAGTCTTCTCACCAACAGGAGCGGTAATATTCTTGGCGATACGGAAATCGACTACGAAACGTTCCATACGTTTGATCTTCTTTGCCAGCTTTCCACGCGAATTGACCGGAGTAACCGTGATGCCGGTAGCATCCAGGCGGCTTGCAATAGTAACGCGTTCTGCCAACTTTTCTTTTTCTTTCTTCAGGGTAGCAGCTTGCGATGTGGCACGCTGGTATTTCTGAACAGCTTCTTTCTTTTCTACCTGCAACTGTTCGTTCGCTCGGTTCAAAGAGTCGATCTGAACAACATAATTACGCATGATCTTACGAAGCGTTTCCAGTTCTTTCTTCAAACGGGCAATTTCTTTGGTATTTGTCGCCTTCACCGTACGGAGTTCTTCCATCAGGCGCTGAACCTTTGCCTGTTCTGTAGACAACAAATTCATCAGGGAATCATTGCCTACCTTGAACTGGTATCCCTCATATTGCATAGAGAGTTCATTAAACTCATCTTCAAGCGTTTGCTTATCCAGGTCATAAGCCTCAACCAAATCATTCATCTGCTGTTTCTGCTGATAAATATAATAACCTGCACCAGCGATAATCAGTATCAACACGACTACCGCCATGATTAATAATGAGAGTTTATTTATTTCCTTCGTTTCTTTCTTTTCTGTATCCATACGGTTCCTTCTAAAAATGAACGTACAAAGGTAATGTTTAATCAGACGTATTAAAACATATCCTGCCTGTTTATACATTTTTTAAGAACTTAACCATCCTTTCAACATATACCGACATCTTTTTAGTTTCATTCGGATGAAAATACAGTTTCTTTCGGGAGAAAACACAGTTTCTTTCGAATGAAACTTTTGTGAAATCATAAAAAATATATTGAAATCTCCTCATCAATACCTTTATATATAGGATGAGCTTTACAGATTTTCTAAATAAAATTACTACCTTTGCGCCACTCAATTAAATAATAACACTGCATGCACGAGAAACTTATTATTCTTGATTTCGGCTCGCAAACAACTCAATTGATTGGCCGCAGGGTCAGAGAGTTAAACATGTATTGCGAGATCCTTCCCTACAACAAATTTCCGCATGATGCAACCGATGTGAAAGGGGTTATCCTTTCAGGAAGTCCTTACTCCGTTTACGACGAAAATGCTTTCAAGGCAGACCTGAGCGAGATTCGTGGAAAGTATCCGGTTTTAGGTATTTGTTACGGGGCTCAGTTTCTGGCTTATACATCCGGAGGCAATGTGGAACCGGCCAACTCACGTGAATACGGACGTGCCAATCTATCCTACATTAATAATGAAGATCCTCTATTAAAAGGCATCGACACCGGTTCTCAGATCTGGATGTCTCATGGAGATACAATCACTGTATTGCCGGATAACTTCAAAGTGATCGCCAGCACCGACGATGTAAAAGCGGCAGCTTATCATGTAGAAGGCGAACAGACCTGGGGCGTACAGTTCCATCCGGAAGTATTCCACTCTACAGACGGTACAAAGTTATTAGACAATTTCCTGAATATCTGCGGATGCGCCAAAGACTGGACACCGGCTTCTTTCATCGAGTCGACGGTTGCCGAACTGAAAGAGCAACTAGGTGACGACAAAGTGATTCTGGCTTTATCCGGTGGCGTGGACTCTTCCGTCACGGCTGTTTTATTGAACAAGGCGATCGGCAAAAACCTAACCTGTATCTTCGTAGACCACGGTTTGCTGCGTAAGAATGAGTTCGAAAACGTAATGAAAGATTACGAACACCTGGGATTGAACGTGATCGGAGTAAACGCAAAAGATAAATTCTATAAAGAGCTGGCGGGAGTTACCGAGCCAGAACAAAAACGTAAGATCATCGGCAAAGGTTTCATCGACGTGTTCGACGAAGAAGCTCATAAGCTGAAAGATATCAAATGGCTGGGACAAGGTACGATCTATCCGGACGTTATCGAGTCTTTATCCATCACCGGTACAGTCATCAAGAGTCATCATAATGTAGGCGGACTTCCTGATACGATGAAACTGCAACTGGTTGAGCCGCTTCGCCTTCTCTTCAAGGATGAGGTTCGCCGTGTTGGTATCGAACTGGGCATGCAGCCGCATCTGATCAAACGTCATCCGTTCCCCGGTCCTGGTCTGGGTATCCGTATCTTAGGCGATATCACGCCGGAGAAAGTACGTATCTTACAGGATGCCGATGATATTTATATGTCGCTGATGCGCGAATGGGGTTTATACGACAAGATCTGGCAAGCCGGAGTCATCCTGCTTCCTATCCAGTCGGTCGGTGTTATGGGTGACGAACGTACCTATGAAAATACCGTTGCCTTGCGTGCCGTAACTTCTACCGATGCCATGACAGCCGACTGGGCACAACTGCCTTACGAGTTTCTGGCAAAAGTATCCAACGAGATCATCAATAAAGTAAAAGGTGTGAACCGCGTTGTGTACGACATCAGTTCCAAGCCACCAGCAACTATAGAGTGGGAATAAAAAATCACAAGAAGGATAATCTAATTAACTTAATAATTTTAGGAGGAATACGATGAAACAAGATATGATCGTTATTTTAGACCTGGGAAGTCATGAAAATACGGTATTGGCAAGAGCAATCCGTGCATTGGGTGTTTACAGTGAAATTTATCCTCACGACATTACAGTAGAGGAACTGAAAGCACTGCCGAACGTAAAAGGTATTATCATCAACGGTGGTCCTAACAATGTGATCGACGGTGTTGCCATAGATGTAAATCCGGGTATTTACTCGCTGGGTATCCCCGTAATGGCTGCCGGCCACGACAAAGCATTATGTGAAGTAAAACTGGGTGAATTCACCGACGATATAGAAGCTATCAAAGAAGCTGTGAAGTCTTTCGTTTTCGATAGCTGCAAAGCGGAAGCGAACTGGAATATGACAAACTTTGTCAACGACCAGATCGAACTTGTCAGACGTCAGGTAGGCGATAGAAAAGTCCTGTTGGCCCTGTCAGGCGGAGTTGACAGTTCTGTTGTGGCTGCCTTGCTTCTGAAAGCGATCGGCGATAAACTGGTTTGCGTACATGTAAACCATGGTCTGATGCGTAAAGGTGAATCGGAAGATGTAGTGGAAGTATTCAAAAATCAGTTGAATGCGAACCTGATATATAAAGATGTTACCGACCGTTTCCTGAATAAACTGGCAGGAGTTGCCGATCCGGAAGAAAAACGCAAGATTATCGGTGGCGAATTTATCCGTGTATTCGAAGAGGAAGCCCGTCAGCTGGATGGCATCGATTTCTTAGCACAAGGTACGATCTATCCGGATATCGTGGAAAGCGGTACAAAGACAGCCAAGATGGTAAAATCTCATCACAACGTAGGCGGTCTGCCCGAAGACCTGAAGTTCGAACTGGTTGAACCGCTACGTCAATTATTCAAAGACGAGGTTCGTGCTTGCGGTCTGGAACTAGGCTTGCCTTATGAAATGGTTTACCGTCAGCCGTTCCCTGGTCCCGGACTGGGTGTACGTTGTCTGGGTGCTATCACCCGTGACAGACTGGAAGCCGTTCGTGAAGCTGATGCCATCTTACGCGAAGAGTTCCAGCTTGCTGGATTAGACAAGAAGGTATGGCAGTATTTCACTGTTGTTCCTGATTTCAAATCGGTTGGCGTACGGGATAATGCCCGTTCTTTCGACTGGCCTGTTATCATCCGCGCCGTAAACACAGTAGACGCCATGACAGCCACCATCGAACCGGTAGACTGGCCTATCCTGATGAAAATCACAGACCGTATCCTGAAAGAAGTAAAGAACGTAAACCGCGTTTGCTACGACATGTCTCCGAAGCCCAATGCGACTATTGAGTGGGAATAACAAATACTCCTGCCGTAATAAAAAGAATTGGGTATAACCTATTGCCACAATAATATAAACTCCTGTCAAAGTATGATGAATATAACTTTGATAGGAGTTTTTGTATAGTTATTTTTTAACCATAAATCCAATATAATGTTTTATATTTGTAGACGAAACATCTTTAGAGAACGATCGAATTATGAAAAGTCTTCAAGAAATCATTGAAATCCTCCGTATCTACAAGCAGGAAACATCTACTAAATATGGGATAAGAAAGCTTGGTATTTTCGGTTCCGTTGCACGCGGAGAACAAACTCCGAATAGTGATTTGGACATATTCGTCGACATCCAAGTCCCTAACCCATATATATATTAGGAGATATCCATGATGATTTAGAAGAAAGAACCGGATATAAAATTGATTTACTAAGACTTCGTGATAATTTAAACTCATTGCTCTATAAAAACATTCAAAAAGATGGTATCCTGGTCTAAAGAATAGCAACCTTCCTCCTCTACAGGAAACTATTAAACGAATATTATCCGATATAGACAATCATTCATAACCCAAGAATGACAAATATATTTTCTTTATTTTATAGGGGGCAGCAAAAAGTTTGTCACCGATGATTATCATACTACAAAACAGAAATACCCTTACAACCGGGGTAAAAAAGTAGTAACTTTCGACCTTTTGTTTGTCACCATTAACATTTATTTCTTTTTGACGATCCGTATATAACGGATAGAATTTGTACGTTCCTCCTTTAACTCGAAATACTCTTTGAGAACCGTTGTATTCACCCGTTTATTAACAGGTAATCCCACTTTACGATAAGCAGCCGTTAGGATTACGGACATATCAGATCCCACATAAACTTCTCCCACCCGGAACTGCTTCTCCACGATCTCCTTCAGTTGCTGCTTTTTACGGAAGACAGTGGTGCCGGCTTCCTCTACTGCCCGTTTGATTTCGCTGTCTTTGAAGTCGACGCTCCGGATATAATCGGCACCTTTGCGGAGATAACATTCATGGAACATGCAATCGTATTCGGAAGAAAGGATACGCGCCAGGTAACGGCTGTAACGATCCTGGTCTTTCTCATCAGGAGAGAAACGCAGGTAAGCGATCCGTTCGAATTGCTCGAGGAGAAATATACGACGCTGCTTACGGCTGGTCTGCCGATGACGGGCCAGACGGTCGTTGTCGGTCAACGGGTACTGTTTGTCTTCATGCGTCACCTCAAAAAACGGGACATCCCGGTAGGCATTAAACAAACTGTCCGCCGAACGGTACAGGCTCTTTACCCGTTCCTGCTCACGGAAATTATCCTGCCGGAAATAATTATCCTTTCCATTCTGATAGACATACTGCTGATAAGTAAGATTGACGGCTGCCTCCATATACGTCTCCCGGTATCCGCGCCGCTTATCCTTTTTACTCTTTTCCCTGATCTCCGTCATGGCCAGCCGGGCACTCTCCAGCCACTCGTCCACCTCCGACGCATTCATTGCCTCCAGCGAAGGCTTGATACTGGTTATATGCGTCAGGCTGCGAAAACCGTTACGGAAACGGCCGGCTATCTGTATCGCTTCCGTCCGCGGATCGATCACCGACTGCTCCGCTCCGTAGAGATCAGAAAGCAGGATGATATCCGGCTTACAACGTACATCGATATCGACCGCCGAAAAGAAACGGCTGGTGAAAAAGTTATACCGTTTCAACTCTTCGATCCGATCGTGCATGCTCCGGTCTTTCACATGCCTCAGCTTCGCAATGCCCTGGGTACTGCAAAAAGTAGCAGAGTTTTGCAACTCCGCCATATCCTTATAAAGCGATTCGATCGTATCGATGGAATTGACGAAGATGCAAACTTTACTCTTACATTCGGGCAATACTTCCGCCAACGCTTCCACCACATTATTGGTCGTGACCAGCCGGAGCGGCTTGCGATAGGGATAAGCCGGCTCGATGCGCAGTTCGGTGAAACCATGTTCCTCAAACCTCGGATCGCGGGGCAGGATCGGCGTGGCACTGACAAATGCCATCTGCCGGAAAAGAAAAAAGTCGTCGAGCGGCGCCTCTATCGTCTCGCGGAAATCGTTATCCTGGATAATCTTCTCGCATTCGTCGAACAACATGAAAAAGTCCTTATACATATCGACACCTTCATCCTCCATCGCCTGCTTTACCTTCCAGAAACTTTCGGGCGTCACCATGATCTTGCAGCAGCCGGGATATTTGCGGATATGGCGTGCCACCTCATCAGTCTTGACACCGCGGTAAATCCCCAGCAGGTTCTTATGTTTCTCCATCTTCCCGACAATCACCGGCACGTTCGGTTCGATGATAATAGAGGAACGGGGAGACATGATCTCGCAATAGGTAGCTCCCAATCCGGGCAATACCTTGTTCAGTATCACCCGTGTCGGTATATTTTCTTTTCCGTGGCGGCGAAGGGCATCCGACAGATACTCCCCTTTCCGGATATCCAGTTTAACGGTACGTATCATCACATTATTCCCTTTCAAATTGTACGGACCTCAGGCGTTGCATGAGTTCGGGCGAAACTTTAAACACGACATCTTTCACGGAGATAGATCCGGCACGTATCTCTTTGGGATCTTTCACCAGCCTCGACTGTGCCGTCAGGGTAAATGTTCCCAGTCCACTGATCGACACGCTGTTGCCGTCTTCCAGCAGGCTGATGATCCCTTCTTTGATTTGTTCGATTGCTCCGAGCATGGCGGCGCTACGGAATCCATGATCGCCGGTCACATAAGAAGCCAATCCTTTTGAATCGACATTGTCCGAACGGATCACCTGCGGATAGAAGCCGTCTTCGATATCTTTGGAGAGATTGGTCGGGCGTTTGCGTAGTCTATATTTTACAGCCATTGTTTTGTATTGCTTAAGGTTACTTTTCCAAAGATAGGATATATAATCGAGAAAAAGGCGGTTCCCGGCAATTAGTTATGAAAAAAGGCGGCTATCCGAATTGTCATCCCGGTGACAATGAAATATCATCGGGATGATGTCGGGATATCACCGAGGTGACAGTTTGCAAAAGTAATAGGCTTTGCCGTTAAAGTATTAAGCTTTTGAGGTTAGATACTATAGCTTTTGAGGTTAAGGGCAAAAGGGTATGATCTATTGAATACCAGACATGCTTATTCTTTTAAAAGTGGCATTTGATTAAGCATATTTTTTATTTTTATTGCCACACGGGGCATTGGTTCAGCAATTGTTAAACCAACTACGTCATATTCTTTTGCTATATCGTTTATCACCCTTACGACGGTTTCAATCTTTAGTCCATCAGGATCAGTGCCAACGGCTGCAATAATCTCAGCCGGATCTAAAGCATCCAGATCAAAATGAATAACCACTTTCGAAGCACCGGTAGTTTTAAGCCAATCAAGAACGGCAGTACTATTTTGAGCAACATGGGCAGGCGAAAGGCTCTCTACACCGATTTCCTCCTGACGCTCTTTTGAAGCGTTCGTATCATCCCAGGCACGCAGACCAACAATGATCGATTTTGACGGATTGAGTTTAGCGGGAAACAGATCTACAATCTCCTTGTCACCCATACCAAAACAAGCGGTCAATGCCATTGCATGATAACCTGTATAACTATCACCGGGTAAATTTAAGTCGGGGTGAGCGTCTATCCACACAACCGCAACATCATCAGGATATTTTTCTGCCAGGTAGGTAAACGGCACCACACTAACCGAGCACTCTCCTCCAAGTGTCACAATACGGTCGGGATTTTCTCTTCTAATCAAATCCAAAGCATCTTTACTTTGTTTAATAATAGCACGATAACCGCTAATACCCTTTTCCTCTTTGTGACTTTCCATGTCGAGAGAAATAGGAATTTCAACAGTTTGTTGCTTACTTTCGGGTGCAAGCATTTGCAGTAACTGCGCCCCGAGAAAATAACCACGTGAAACATCATTGGCGGGAATGTCGGGCATCCAGCTTGCAACCACTCCTCCCTGCCATTGAGGATAGATTAAGCGAAGTGTTTTAGAATTTGTTTTCATCTCATTCGATTTTGCATAGGTTGTGCCTATAATAAGGCTAAGCACAACAAATAATAAGAACTTGTGTTTCATTTTTAATGCAAAGTTACTGTGTATATACAGATCACACAAGTACTGATAAATTATTCAGGTACTGATAAATTTATCTATATATATCAAAATATGAGATGTATTTATTACTTTCGTAAAAAACTAAAAACGTTATGTATAAGAAAAAGATACCATTTGATATTGAATGTGGTGTAAAAATCACAATGGAGGTTATGGGGGGCAAGTGGAAGAGTTGTATTTTGCTGGAATTGATGGCTGGCGCAAAGCGTCCAAGCGAACTCCACCGCCATTTTACGGATGCAAGTCCACGTGTGATCGACCAGCAATTAAGAGAATTAGAAGCACACGGAATGATTAGTAAAAAGATATTTGCCGAACTACCCCCACGTTCAGAATACTCGATCACCGAACAGGGTAAAACCCTCATCCCTATTATTGAGCAAATAGAAAAGTGGGGAGATAATTTTCGACCTCAAATGAAAGAAATCCTTGGAATAGAAGAATAGAAAAATACGTTTCAGGATGACAAAAGCAATAACTCAAGACCTTGTCTTAGCCGATGTCCTATACTCATTCGGTGAACATCCGATAACCCGTTTGAAGGCTTTGCTGAAATATTGGGGATATTGATAACCCAACGCATAAGCAACGTCACTGATCGACTTGGACGGATCGGCTAATAGTTCTTTGGCAACAGCCATCGTTTTTACCAAAATATATTCCTGGGCGGACGTTCCGGTTTCTTTCTTGATTAAGTCACCGAAATAATTAGCTGACAAATGCAGCTGATCCGCACAATAAGCAACGGTAGGAGTTCCTATGGATAAAGGTTTTCCGGACGTAAAATAGTCATTCAGCAACTTTTCGAAATCGGTCAACGTATCTTTATTTGCCTTCTTACGAGTGATGAATTGCCTGTCATAGAACCTGACACAATAGTTAAGCAACAACTCGATGGCCGAAGAAATAATTAAATTACTATGTTTGTCCTTTGCCTCCCTGATCTCCTCGTCGATCTTCATCATGCAATCTATTATGGTCTGGCGTTCCTGCTTTGAAAGGTGCAACGCTTCATTTACGGCGTAGGAAAAGAAAGTGTAGTCCTGCATATGATGTCCGAGATGTGTGCCATGCAATAATTCGGGCTGAAAGGTCAGCCACCATCCCATTGGCTGAAATTCTTCTCCTGTATCGTCATTGCCGATCACTTGTCCGGGAGCAGCAAACACCAGGGTATTTTCCTGAAAATCATAATAATTCCTTCCGTATTTGATCTGATCGGCACATTGAATATCTTTCAGGTAAACGACGTAAAAACCAATATTCTTACGTACATGACGTAACGGACTGATCTTTGACGCATCGATCACACTAACCAACGGATGCGGTGTTTCGATACCCAGAAAGTCATTATAGTCTTTAACCGTATTCAGTTTTATGATTTTATCCATGCCGATGCGTGATTTATGTTTTCGACAAATGTAATAAATATCTGTGAGTTACAAGATCCGATCAGTAATAATTATACGTATATCCGTAATTCGTATCATACGGAATCTTTTCGGGTACGGTAATTTTGTAGTATGCTAAATAATAATTAAATGACAATAGAATAAATGAATAATAGGGCACTTATGACGATCGATCTGTTTAACAAATTGACGGGCCGGGAAACCCTGCATCCGCTGATTAGTATTATTGACCTGTCGAACGCAAATCTGAACCGCGATATCCGCATGACGTGTGATTTTTACGGACTTTTGTATTATGTAACGTTAGACGGAAATCAATATTCCGGGAAAGACAAACTCCGCCTCATTCATCCCGGAGAACTGGTAGAAATCCCATCGCTCAAACATCGTTCGACCAATGGCTATACGGGTATTATATTCCATCCCGATCTGTTATATGAGACATCATTGGAGGGGCGTATCGATAGTTATCCGACACGTTGCCGCTGCCGGGAACCGCTATCAGCACATGAGCAACAGGTCATATCGGACAGTCTTCAAAAGATCAGGGCTGAATTGCATCATGCCATCGACCGCCACAGCGCATCGATCATCGCTTCGCATATCGAGTTGTTACTCAATTACTGCGTGCGCTTTTGTAATCAGGCAAACTAGACACATTTCCTCATATCAGTAATAATTATACATGAATCAGTAATTTATGCCTGTCCCGGATGGTTTATACCAAGTATTTTTGTACCAGATAAATAAAAGTAGAAATAAATGAAAGTAAGACTCGGATTCGCTGCTACATTATTATATATCCTGTTGTTGGCAGGAAATATAGTAGCACAGCCTCCCCAAACAGAACAAATGATGGATAAGAAACGACAACACATTGTGGAGATTGCCACCGTATCGGTATTAGCTGCGATCGGCAACGTCTGATGACCGATAGCAAAACATTTGACGTGGTAGTGTCCGATGTTATATTTGAACCGTCAGCCCGTAACAGCTGGCATTCACATCCGGGAGGCCAGATTCTGATCGCGACTGCCGGTAAAGGGTATTATCAGGAAAAAGGGAAACCGATTCAGGTTCTTAAACCCGGAGATGTTATAGCTATTACTCCTGACGTGAAACATTGGCACGGTGCGGCCCCCGACAGCGGATTTACACATATGGCCATCAACACAAAGGTTTCACTGGGTGCGACCGAATGGTATAATCCGGTGACAAATGAAGAATATAATGATTATAAAGAATAATAGTATGAAACGAATATATATAAGTTTGTTGGCAGCATTTGCATGGATAGGAGTTCACGGACAGGATACAACAACCGATAGACCACTCACTATCACCAAACAAGGCAGTTTCACTGTCGGCGGAACAGTTTTACAACGTCCGGGGACATACGACAACCATAAATTCATCGGTTGGGGAACCCCTGTCGAACAGGGACAAACATACCATGCAGACCATGCTGTCGTAGATTTTCAGATTCCGGTAGAAGCCCGTCAACTTCCACTGGTGTTCGTACATGGTTACGGACAATCAGGACGTTGCTGGCAGACGACACCCGATGGTCGGGAAAGCTTTCAGACATTGATGCTGCGGCAGGGATTCGGTTCTTACGTAGTTGATATGCCCGGTCGGGGACGTTCGGGACGGACGACTGCCGAAACAGTACTGAAACCGAAAGCCGACGAACAACTTTGGTTCGATATTTTCCGTATCGGCGAGTGGCCTTCGTTCAATCCCGGCGTACAGTTCCCTACCGATTCGCTATCGCTCGACCAGTTTTTCCGTCAAATGACGCCCGACATCAGTGCACATGATATGAAAATCGATCTTACCGCGCTTGATGCGTTATTCGATCGAATCGGTAACGGGATTATCGTAACACATTCGGCCGGAGGTTTTCCGGGATGGTTGGCTGCTATAGAGAACCAGCATATTCAGGCTGTCGTTTCTTACGAACCGGGAGGATATGTCTTTCCCGAAAATGAAGTCCCCGACCCTATGCCAAGCCTCACAGGAACACTTTCCGGAACAGGCGTTTCGATGGATGACTTTATGAAACTGACGAAAATCCCGATCGTACTCTATTTTGGTGATTACATACCGGAAGAAACGACTGATAAACTGGGCGGTGAAAACTGGCGCGTACGACTTCAAATGGGACGTAAGTTTGTTGAAGCAATTAACCGTCACGGAGGAAATGCCAGACTGGTTGAACTTCCCAAAATCGGCATCCGTGGAAATACGCATTTTATGATGTCCGATCTCAATAATGTCAAGATAGCCGATTTATTGGCTGAATGGTTACATGAAAATAAATTAGACAAATAACATCTTAATAGAACAGTATGAAAAACTTATTATTAATCTCGCTTTTACTTTTCTCCGCAACAACAATAGGTGCCTGCTCGGAGAATAATGATATTTCTTTTCCGGATACGGAACAGCCGGAGTCTTCCGACCTGCCTTCCGGGAACAGTAAAACATTAGTGGCCTATTTCTCGGCAACCGGCACGACACAGGCGATAGCCGAACGTATTACCGAACTGACCGGAGCTGATATATACCGTATTAATGCAGCCGATCCGTATGCGACGAATCCTTATGATGATACCGAACGGATACAAAACGAAGCATATAACGACCTGCGCCCCGGTGTAGCAAACCTTCCCGACAAAGAGGCGATTGCACAATACGACACAATATTCGTCGGATCACCTTGCTGGTGGCATCAACCGGCGATGGTAGTCTGTACATTCCTCGAAAATTATGATTTAGGCAATAAGGTAATCATTCCTTTTTTTACTTATGGTGCTACGACTTACCTGAACGAATCGATGCAAAAGATTTATAAGGTAACACCTGAGTCTATTCATATTCCGGCAACATTACCCGAAGATCTCGATCCCGAGAATATCCGTGAACCACAAAATGATGATGCCGGGATAGATATGCCGAATGGTCCAGGTGATGTAGAAGCATGGTTGTTGAGAATCAAATCGAATCAATGATAATTAATTACAAACGAATAAAATGGAAATAAATAAGACATCAACCTCACCCGGCGGACGTATTACAGTAATTGATGCCCTGCGTGGTTTTTCACTGATCGGTATCTGCCTGATTCATGCCATGCAACATTTTGGAGCGATAGGGACAATGGCCCCCCAAGCAATGTTTCCGTGGGAAGGAACGCTGAATGAGATTTTCAGATGGTTTATTAATTATCTGGTTTTCGGCAAATTCTTCATTATCTTCTCTTGCCTGTTCGGTTTAAGTTTCTTTATCCAGATGGACCGGGCGGCAAAGAAAGGACTTGATTTCCGGAAACGTTTCTTATGGAGGTTATTGCTGCTGGCGGTAATTGGCTATCTGCATGGTTTGATTGTTCGTGTGGATATCTTGCTGATATATGCGATATTAGGTTTCGTGTTGGTATTAATGTATAAATGGCCGACAAAATTACTGGCAGGTATCACCTTGTTTCTTTTTCTGGGAGGCGCCTCACTTGTACCGGTAATCTATAAAAGTCTGACGGCACCGGCTATAGAGCAGGTGGAACAGGTTACTGCCAGACCTGCATCCCGTCCGGCTGGTCCCCGGCAAGTTCCTACTTTATCTGAAACTATAAAGAATAACGCCTGGAACGGACTGGTCGGTAAAATGAGATTCCAGGTATCGAGCGGACGTATCTACCAGACTTTAGGACTTTTTATCTTAGGGCTTATTGTTGGACGTATCCGTTTATTCGAACGTATGGATGAATTCCGGAAACGGTTAAATCGCTGGGCATTGGCAGCCCTCGTATTATTAGGTCTGCTTTACGTAGCGAGACCTTATATTCCGGCGGTTGCCTGGGGAGAAGTTTCTTTCTATTCATGGATGGGATCGACTACCACCAATCTGATCAATCTGCTGACCGCTTATCTGTGGGTAATCATTGTAATAGAAGTTTATCGTTCACAAAAAGTACAACGGGCCGTAGAACCGTTGGTCAGTTACGGCCGTATGGGGTTGACAAACTATATCGTACAGTCTGTGGCCGGTGTCTTCATCTTTTCCGGTTTCGGATTGGATTGGAGTCATTTGGGAGTTTTCCTGAGCGTATTGGTTTGCCTTGCTTATACAGGCATACAAATCGCAATTAGTCATTATTGGCTGAAAGGTTTCCGATATGGCCCAATGGAATGGCTGTGGAGAACGGGAACCTATATGAAATGGCAACCGCTGGTACGCTAACTGTAAGTTTCTATATCTCCATCTGAAAAAACATCGTTCCGCCGATCATCAAGTATCACCGGAACGATGTTTTTTTGAAATCACTTTATCTCTTTGACAACCCGGCAAGGATTCCCTACCGCCAGTACATTCGATGGAATATCTTTTGTTACCACACTGCCGGCACCGATCACGGTATTATCACCGATGGTTACTCCCGGCAGGATATTTACACCGGCACCGATCCATACATTATGTCCGATAGTTACGGGACGGGCATATTCAAGACCACGGTTTCGCTGCTCTGCATCCAACGGATGACCGGCAGTATAGATACCAACGTTCGGGGCAATAAAAGCATTGTCACCGATACAGACCTTAGCCCCATCCAGAATAACCAGGTTTACATTGGCATAGAAGTTCTCTCCTACTTCAATATTATATCCGTAATCACAAGCAAAAGGCGGTTCGATGATCAGGTTGTTTCCTGTTTTACCCAAAAAAGATTTCAGTAATTGCGTCTTTTCTTCCTGCTGAGAAGGGCGCAGACGGTTATAATCGTAAAGCTGTTCTTTCGCTTTCTCACGATCCGACAACAATTCAGCATCGTAGTTGGCATCATACAACAAACCTTGACGGCATTTTTCTTTCTCTGTCATTGGCTACATTTTTATGTTCCCTACAAATATAAGAATTATTTCAGCTTACGAGGGCTTTCCCTCTTCCGCCAGAAACATTCTATTTGTTCCAGAGAGACGCCCTTTGTTTCAGGAACATAAAAATACCCCCAGATCAGCGCAAGAAAAGCAATCCCTCCGTAAAACCAGAAAGCACCGGCAGGATTCCCCAGGTCCTCTCCTTCCATAAGGATTTCTTTTCCCGGTATTGTCAGCGCTTTTACGATCTTAAAGAAGGTAAATGAAACAATACTGTTAAAAAGCCAGACGGAAAGTGAACCGAGGGAAGCTCCCAGTCCACGTAACTTCAACGGGAAGATTTCCGAGATAATCAGCCATCCTAAAGGTCCTATACTGATGGCAAAGAATGCTACATAACAGAATATAAGTAAAATAGCCACCCATTTTACAGAATCGCCCAACTGATTTACATAAACAAAACACAAGCCTAACAGTAAAAGCGAAACGACAATTCCGGATAATCCTATAAAATAAAGTTTTCTTCTTCCCAGGCGGTCGACAAAATAGACAGACACAACTGTAAAAATAACATTGACCAATCCAACCCCGACAGAGGCCCATATAGCAGCAACAGTCCCGTCAAAACCTGCCATCAGAAAGATTTTAGGGCTATAATAGATCACTGTATTGATCCCGACAAATTGCTGGAAGAACATAATCCCTATGCAAATAATAAGAGGTGTCCTCAACCAGGGCTGTAAAAGCTCTCTCCACCCGGACTTCTCCGCTTCACTTCTTTTTATCTCCTCCTGCATCTGCCGAAAAGAAATCTTTGCCTGCTCTTCCCCTTCTATCCTGTTCAGAATGCGGATACTCTCGTCATGCCTTCCCTGACTCATCAGCCAACGCGGAGTTTCCGGCATAAAAAACATACCAATCAAAAGGATACAAGCCGGAATAACTCCCACATAAAACATCGGCCGCCAGCAAGTCATATCGCTTTCATCCGCAAAATACAAATCTGATAAATAAGAGACCAACACCCCGATCGTAACCATTAGCTGGAACATGGAGACAAGCGTACCTCTTACTTTTGTCGGTGAAATTTCAGCTATATATAAAGGAACGGCAAAAGAGGAAACGCCTATGGCTACTCCCAGAAAAAGACGGGCTAATACTAAATTCCAGGCATCGGCAGCAATCCCTGACCAGACTGCCCCAACCGCAAAAATAACGGCAGATGCCAGAATCACTTTTCTGCGTCCTAACCGGTCCGTCAGTTTACCACAGAACAAAGCACCCAGGATGGCTCCCAACAACCCTGCCGACGTAATCAGTTCAACCATTCCGTTGTCTATTCCAAAATCCTTCTGGAAAAAAGGAATAGCTCCCGATATCACTCCCGTATCAAAGCCAAAAAGCAGACCTCCGGTTGCCGCGATAATGGCTATGACATAAATCAACATCTTGTTATGCGCTGTTTTCATGGTATTAAATTTATATATAAATGTTTCTACGGAACAAATTCCTTCCAACAATCTTCTTTTATCTGCGGAGACGGGACAAACAGAAAAGTATCCGGTTCCTCCTCAAAAGTACGATAAATAGATTGATCTTTTTTTATCCCCAACATCGAATAATCCGATGGAGATTTGCATATCAATTCCGATTTCAGATAGTAAGGATTAACCTGCCACAGAATCTCATCCGATCCGTCGAACACCGGATACCAGGCTATACCTTTATGTTTTCTAACATCATCATACACAAACCCATATTCTCGGTCACACCAGGCACCAAAGGTCAACGGCCTGTCCGGATTTGCACTGATAGTAGCATGTACCCAGTAAGGAGGAACTACTACTACATCTCCCGGTCCGGCATAAACGGCGAAACAGCGTCCGGGACTGTCTCCGGCATATTCCTGCATATAAATAATCGCCTCACCGGACCATATCTCATACACTTCCGGAGTAGACCAGTTACTGAAAGGGGATACTTTATGAATATGCCCCTGGCTACGGATAGGTTCCGTCCCCAGCTTACCGGCTGCATACGTTACAACTCCGTATAGCAGATGCATAGATTTCAGTAATTCCCGATGCACGGCTTTACCGACATCCATGGCTATCGAATAGACTATATCAGGACCATCACAATCAGGGTTCATCAAACTTCCGGAAATATCCTTCAACCTGCGTGTTTCTACCTCTGGTCCGAAAATTCCGGGACCATAAGAAAAGCCTATCGGATCTCCGGTTAATTTTATATCGAGTCCCGGATCAAATACAAAATCGTGACCGGAACGATCAGGCTGATAAAATTTCATTCTTTCTTCTTTTATTGGTAAAACTATATTCTGCCGCCAACACTGCTGCATTATCTCCTAATTCCGATGCTACAATCTTTACTTTTTCCATGGGACACCAGGCCAGCCGTTCCACCCGTTCACGAATATAAGGCAATATGACATCTTTACTTTTCATAATTCCCCCTCCCAGCACAATAACCTGTGGATCATAAGCATGTATATAGGTCACAATTGCAGCACTCCATACATCCATACATTCGTTTCTCACAAGCAAAGCATCAATATCTCCCCGGGATGCCAGACTAAATATTTCTTCAAAGTCATAACAGTCAGCCTTGTCCCTGAACGAAGCCGTCAATTTTGTATTATCCTTTATAATAGAAGAAAGAAAAAAGGATGAAGAAAGCGCTTCTACGCATCCGACATTTCCACAACTGCATTTTCGTCCTTTATAATCGACAACAAAATGACCGCCTAACGAACCTGCCTGATAATGTTCACCATACAGGACACGCCCATCCAGAATGACTCCGGTGCCTATCCCGGTTCCGATCGTCATCATGACAACATTATCCAGTCCCCGAGCCGCTCCGCACTCCCATTCTCCAACTGTCGCCATCCGGGTATCATTATCCATATAAAAAGGGACTCCCCAATTCAACTCACACCAAAGTTGTAGATTCAACTCACACGCATCATCATATTTTTCGTTCGTGGCAAGCACCTGACAATGTTTTACATCCACGATACCGGGAAATGCCAGACTGATTCCCGCCAACTCAGAAATATGCACTTCGTTGTTATGCAGTAAATTATTGATTGCATCCTTTATTTTAGGTAGATTGATCCGAAGTCCTTTTTCCGAGTCTGCCGGTAAAACAGTAAAATGCAAAATTTTACCGGAGCGGATCAAGCCGATCTTTATAAAGGTACCTCCCAAATCGATTCCAATAGTATATTTAATCATATCCTTTTAAACTAAAGTAGGAACTCCGTTTACATCCACCAGACGCCGGGCAAACCCTGTATCGGCAATTGTCGCATAATCATGTCCGGCATCAGAAGGCCAACAGGCGGAAAATACCAATTTCTGATACCCGGTATTGGCTACCCGGTGTGCTACTTTTCCCGGGATGTAATGAAGACTTCCCGGAAACATCCGTTCAGCCCATACATTCCTTTGCTCATCCATCAGAATCAGGCAACCTTCACCTTCCACCCCCCAATAAAACTCTGCCCGATCGCTGTTGGAATGGAAATGTCCTTTCGTCATAAAATACTCCTGCCCGACCTTACCGGAATAAAGTGTCGTAATCCCCATGAACAGGCCACCGGGGGTACTCTCCAAAACCGGGAGGTAACTGCTGACATGATAAACGACCTGTTCTTTATTCATCTTCCCATATGCCTCTTTATCCTGGAATACCCCGTCCAGATCACCCAATACACGAGTTGATTTCACAACATCTTCTCCTGTAAGACAATCATTGGTAAAAAAGACTTCGGGTATAAAAACCTTGTTTGTTCTCATAATCATTATTTTGTCACATTGATTTTCTTCATTATCTGATCCACTCATCAGCCGATACGTAATACTCCTTGCCGGCCAGATTTTCGGGAATCTCTATACTGACCTGTTTATGTTCATCCGGTAGCAGGTTAAAGTAACCATCAGAAACATATACCGGCAATAGCGACTTTCCCGATTCCTTGTCCCGCACATTCACTTTGATACCGGTAGCGATCTTTTGCGAGTTGTTTTTTATCTCTGCCCGGATCAATATCTTATTATCCTTTTTCTTCGGTGTATTCCATTTTATGCGGAGTTCAGATTTTCCTCCTTCCTGTAAAACAGAGAAATCGGTTGGTTCGGAAGGGTTGATCCAATAATCATTCTCCGAGACGATCTTTCCCCGCCGGTCAGATAATTGGGTCCGGACGAGCGAAACGTCTCTGATTTCCGGAGGCAAAGCAATTTCCATACAGTCTGTCAGCTTGTTTGCTTCTAACTCCACAGAGATCTTTTTCTCATACAATTGCTTTCCTTTCAGATCGTACACCCTGAAAAAGACTTTTGCATCCGGTATATTTTCAAGTGTCGTATTAACGACCTGTAGTTTTTTGTTTACTGAATTCCATTGGACATGTATCGGTTCGCAGGCTTTCTTCGCTCCATAAAAAGAACCGTGCGTCTCATAATCATATGAATAAGTCTGCCAGATCATGCTTGGCCATGCCGGATGGCTCATCCATAACAACAGACCACTGGCATAGTTCCACATTTTCTGATTCCAGGTTTCAAACATATTACGATACAGATTATAATTAATGAACTGGGCACGTGAACAGAATTCATCCGCATTACGTGACGGAGCCTGTCCTAACTTTTCCACATCACGGATATAGTTCTTCCAATCGAAACTTTCATAGTGTAAATCATGGTAATACCAAACATCACCGATAGGCCATAGATCTTCTTCCGGTATAAATTTGCGAAGAGTTTCGACGGTCGGTACGGACGGTGCTCCCAACTCCGTACTGAAACCATCCGCTTTTCCGGTCAGATACTCCAGCTGATTATCAATGTAGTGCCACGGACCGCTTGAACAAAGATTCAAATCCCTGGAGTTCCCGTGATAATGCCGGGTACCATCCACTGTATTGATTATATTCTGAAAACCGTCTTCCAATATTTCCGGAGCATATCCTTCATTACGCGGACACCAGATGGCAATAGAGGGATGATTACGGAAACGAAGGACAATATCCCGGGCATTGGCAAGGAATAATTCATCATCCAACGGTTCCAGGTTGTATCCCTGAGTCGAAATGGAAAAGTCATTCCAAACGAGCAAACCGTATTCATCACAAAGAGTATAAAACAATTCTTCCGTAGATTCTCCGGTCCAGTTTCTCACCATGGTAAAATTGGCTTCCTTATGCAAACGGAAATAAGGTTCCAACCGTTCACGGGTTACCCGTTTCATACCATCATCCATTCCCCAGTTTCCCCCGCGGCAGAAGATACGCTTTCCGTTTACACAAATAGTCAGGAAAGGATTTTCCGGCTGAGTGGTCTCCTTCCGGAGATATTGTATTGCTCCGTCAGTTAACGAAGGAATGACTATCGAAGAAAAAGCCGGGTTCTCCACCGGTACACGTTTCTTATAATCAAACAAAGATCTTCCTTCCTCTACATCCGTAGGGCTATACTGAAAACGTATATTTTCCTTTTCGGCAGTCTGTGCCATCAGTTCATAAGAAAGTTCCCGGATACCAAAACGGATCTCTTTCTTTTGCTTTACCTGATCCTCCTGAGCCACAGTCAGGGATAATTTATACAAAGCCTGTGCCCCATAACCGTTCGGCCACCATAAAGCAGGGTTATGGATACGGAGTTGTCCGAATTGCTCCGGTGTGAAACTTATATTTTTTTGTTCGGAAGGTTTCAGTATTACTTCCTGTGAAAAAGAGATATCTCCTATCTTTCCATTCACGGAAACCGTTTGTGTCTCCGGGGTTGTATTCACCAACCGCGTTTTAATTTTAATATCGGCATAAGTCGTATCCGGCAATGGCAGATCTGTGATGACCTGAGGATCTTCCATCAGGACATTACCTACCGGAACCAGTCTGACATCCTGCCAGACACCTATATTCCTATCCCGGATACCAGGTATCCAGTCCCATCCTTCCGAAGAGATAAAAGTCGGTCCATCCAGACAAAGGGCACCACCATTACCGCCAAACCATTCCTTATTCTCTTCAAACGGAATGCCCGGATTATTGGGTGGAAAAATATGAACGGCTAATGTATTCATTCCCTGTTTATCCAATAAACCGGCCACGGGAAACAAGCCTCTTTTAAAGGCTCCGTTCATTGTACCCAAGCGGATGCCGTTCAACCAGATATCCGCCTTATAGTTGATACCGTTCAGTAATATCTGATAGTCCTTATCCTTCATCGTCTGAGGTATCTCGAATGAGATACGGTACCACCAGTCCATACGGCAAAGCGTATCCGGTATCAGTAAGTTATTCAGGCCATAATAAGGATCCGGATATACTGACTGTTCGACCAGTGTGGTAAGGACCGTTCCCGGCACAACCGCATTATACCATTCATCGGCATTTGTCCGGGTATCCCACAAAGACATACCTTTTCCAGCCAGCTTATATCCTTCGATCATCTCCCAACCGCCGGAAAGCAGGAAATTACCTTCTTCATCCTTTTGTAACTGTCCGGATACAGCTTGGTAGGCTTTCCTTTCCGTTATAATCTTTCCGGCTTTTGAACGGGGAAGTTCATCAGACTGTTGCCTGACGGTCCGTCCGAAATTCAAGTTACTCTGCCCCTGTACTGACGCTCCGATCAACAGGAATGCCAGCAAACTTAACCAATATATCTTTGTCATAGTTTTACCTACTTTTTCAACAATTTATCTTCCATCACTTCTTTAAAAAGAAGATATGCTTCAGGAGTGATATGAATATGGTCTTCTTTGAAGTATTCCATAATAGGGCAATCATTCTCATCGACAAATTTATCCCAGACACTTACATAATCCATATAATCATACAATGCAGCATATTCTTCCATCAGTCGATTGGCTTTCTTATATTTCTCAAAAGAGTTCACCCGCGCCGGACAAGGCTTGATGGAAACAAGCAGAATACGGCATTCCGGATAATGATAATGAATGAGACGGCTCATACAAATGACATCTTCCATAAACTGTTCAGGAGTAGTCTCCGTCTCATTCAAATCATTATCGCCTTCATAGATAACGACCTGGCGAGGATTAAAAGGCTTGACAACTTCATTGAAAAAATAGATCTGATCGCACATCATGGAACCACCGAATGCCCTGTTCACGACCACCGAGTTTGGAAAATACTTCTGTGTATCTCCCCATCGTGTAAACGTAGAGCTACCTATAAATAAAACACAACCTTGTTGGATTCCTTCCTTACTGTTTTTATCCCTTAACTCCTGAATTTTTTCTTCCCATTGCGCAGCCCGTTCATATTGGGCCGAAGCTAAAACGCAATGACAGAATAAAATACAAAGCAGAACTATCTTTTTCATGATCTATCACACCTTTCCTTCTTATTTTTTCACTTTAAAACACCAGAACCACGCTTCCCAGCCATTAGACAAGACATGCGCCAGGACCAATTTATCTTCGGTCAACTTCAGAATGTCAAATTCATGAACCGTTTTTCCTCCTTCGTTCGGAGAAACTCCCTTCAGGATCGTTCCGTCCACAATTGTCAATGTACCGATAGACCAGGGAGTTCCGTCAGCCATCACCTTCTGTTTAGTCATATCAAACTTAAAACTACCCTTCTCCACAACTTTTCCGGTCTGACTTATCTTCGTAAAATTGGCGGCTCCGTTCAGGTCGAAATGCATAACGCCGTCTTTCCCGACTTCCGGATCCTGATCATCCATATCTCCCGCCTTGATCGTTGCCCAGGCCGGAGCGGTATTTCCGGGATAGCCGCCATTTCCCCAAACGACATCGTCCGGACTTGTATAATCCCACATCCAGTCCTTACCATTTTTATCCGTTCCTGCAAAAATGGCCCATTCATCTTCTATCGGATAAAGAATATTGTCAATAGTCACCTTACGAGTCGTTGAAATGGTTCCTCCAGCACATATTCCGGTGAAAACGATCTCTTTCTCACCTAAAAACGGAACCAGTACCGTATCTTGCTGACGCACAGAGATGCCTGAACCATAATTCCAATGAGATCCGACCATCGGAGTATTATTGATCATAACAATCTTATTTCCTCCCTCTGTCAGCGGATATACATCCAACTTCAATTCGCTTTCCGCGATCACACTACCTTGTTTATGCTCCTCTTCTATCGGATTACAAGACAACTGAAACATTGCCAGCAGCGAAAAAAGAGCGATTATTATCTTTTTCATATAATTTCATTTAACTGTTTGATTAATACAATGCATCATTACCCCATCCCGGAGTTTGCTCAAGTACGCCGGCCGATAAATCAATCTGTGTTTTAGGTATAGGCATGAATCCTCCCGTTTCCTGGATACGTTGTGTCAGATTACCCATATTCATCACATCATCCACTCCATTATTCTTAACTTTTACGCCGTTCTGTTTTTCAAGGGATTCACCTGCAATGCCCCAACGAAGCAAATCATAATAACGGGAACCTTCAAAGGCTAGCTCCCAACGGCGTTCATTCTGCAATGCCCTATCCGTATAAGCAGCCAGAGGGGTTAAACCGGCACGTTCACGTACCCGGTTCAAATAACTGACATCCTGTTTCAGCTCTGCCATCATCAGCAATACATCTGCAAAGCGGATGATCACCTGATCCTGTGTGTTATCAATCTGGAAGTCAGGAGTTCGTCCATACAATATGCAACTGTAATTTACACAAGCTGTCGTTCCGTCCGACTTTGCCTGATGTGCGTTTATTGCGATATACTTCTTCTGCCAATAACCTGTTTCCTGTATCTGCATACTGGCTCCCCAGGTATAACTTTTTATATTCTCATCCGGATCGTTTACGTCCAGGATAGAAGCGGCACGCCTGAAGTCATTCGGTTCGCTTATCTCCCAGTCGCTTATCAGATTAGTACTGACAGGTCCTGCTCCCCAACCTTGTCCGAACGGAAATATATTCTCATAATTCGGTTGTTCACGAATGGAGAAATAAAGTACCGGTTGGTTTCCATAATAAATACTGGTAGAATGATTTCCCATTGCAGAATATTTAATAGAAAAGATCGTTTCATTATTCTGGTCATCTCCCACCCAACTCAGGTTATTATCTGTAGCGAACTTATAATCAGGAGCCGTAGCGGAATTTGCGTAAGGCCATAAATTACCAAAATTGGAAACCAGCCCATGACCGCTATTATTAATACAGTCATCCAACCAGTTGATCACTTCCTGTTTTGTCACAGAACCGCCTTCAGTCAATGGCAGGGCGTCCTGCTTATAATATCCGGTATAAAATAAATAGACACGTGCCATCAATGATTCGGCAGCCCATTTCGTTGCATGTCCCAACTGGCTGTCTTTTACTTCATATTTTTTATCCGGCAACGTCTGAATGGCATATTTCAAATCATCCGCCATCTGAGCATATAACTCTCTGGCTTCGGCCCGCGGATTATTCACAGCTTCTGTCGTCAGAACCAAAGGTACCGTTCCAAACATACGGCATAATTCAAAATAGAAGTAAGCACGCAGAAACCGGGCTTCAGCGGCTATCTGATCCTTCAACTCCGGTTTTTCCCATGTCTTTACCACATCGAGAGTTTCCAGCAACATATTGGAACGGAAAATCCCCTGATACATTTTTTTCCAGAAATCCGGGAACATATCGTCATTTATCTTTTTAAGTTGATCCATTGCAGCCCAGCTTCTATCTACGGCAGCTCCACCTCCCAGACGGTCATCCGAAAGCAATTCGGATACCAGGAAAGTGCATTGGTTTACATTCACTGATGGTAATATGGAATACACTCCGGTTAACGCATCCAATGCATCCTGCGATGTTTCCGGAAAACTCGACGTGTCCTTTTTCACCAGATTTTCTGAATCCAGAAAACCGTCGCAACCTGTAAACAGGAATACGAGTAATGAAAGAAATGCTATCTTTTTCATATTTAAATCGATTAGAATTTTAAATTAACACCTATCATATATGTTCTCGGACTTGGATAAAAGCCGACATCGATACCGGACACCCAACTCTTATCTGCACCATATCCGATTTCCGGATCCATTCCTGAATATTTGGTAAAGGTTGCCAGATTCTGAGCTGTCACATACAACCGGGCCTGACCCAACGGCATACGGGGGAATAGTTTCTTAAAGTCATATCCTAAAGTCACATTCTGGATACGGAAATAATCCCCGTCTTCAATGAATATATCCGATATGTACAGCCAGTTTACATTCGTTCCGGATGCAACACGAGGCAAGCGGTTGGAAGTGCCTTCACCATGCCAACGGCCCAAAATGTCTGTTGTATAGTTTTCTTTCGGCTGGTCTGTAAACGACCGGTACGACTTGGCGATTTGGTTACCGAATACAGCATTTGTCGTTATCCCCAGGTCAAATCCTTTATATCCGAAATTCAGAGTCAATCCCATTGTAACATCCGGATGCGGGTTACCGATCATACATTTATCTTTATCATCAATCACACCATCCTTGTTCGTATCTGCAAAAATCAAGTCACCGGGGGCTGTACCCGACAGTGTTGCTCCGGTATATTCTGCAATCTGCTTTTCACTCTGGAAAACACCCAACGTTTTATACCCATAGAAATAACCGATCGGGTACCCTTCCTGTGCCCGGTACATTTCCGTTGTACCTTCACTCAGAATATTCGGACTTCCGTGAATAATTCCTTCGGAGTTGGCAATACGGGTTACTTCATTCTTATTATGCGACAAATTCAGGTTTACCCCATAAGTAAAATCTCCAACATGGTCATTCCAGTTCAAAGCCAGTTCAATACCTTTATTCCGAACATCACCGCCATTGATATAAGGAGCGTTCGTACCGTAGGAATCCAGAATAGGAGCCTGTACCAACCAATCTTTGGTTGTCTTTATATAATAGTCGAATGAAAGTCCCAGACGGCTACCCAGGAAATGGGCATCCAGACCTAAATCCAGCTGTTCGGAAGTTTCCCACGTTACATCCTTATTAGGTAAAATATCGGGATAAGCCCCGGAAGAAATAGTTTGCTTGTCCGGTCCGAAGAAATAATTGGACTTCAGGGACGAGATCGTTGCCAGATACTGGAACGGATCGATATCCTGATTACCGTTTTGTCCCCAGCTGGCACGGATTTTAAGGAAATCGAGATAATTTCTCGTCGGCTCCATAAATACTTCGTTACTCATCACCCAACCGGCAGAAACTGAAGGGAAATAACCCCAGCGATTTCCTTTGGCAAAATTCGATGAACCATCAGCACGCATGACCAGGGTCAACAAATAAGTTTCCTTATAATCATAATTGATACGGCCGAAGAAAGAAGCGATCCCTCTTTTCTGTAAGATCCCGTTCTTCATATAAGGAGAACCACCGACTGTTGTTTTATCGGCATAGATAACAGTTGTATTATCCAGATAGGCATGATCGAAGTCATCGAAAATCGAGTTGACATTGCTGGCCGATAAATTGTCACCTAAACCACTCCGTTCCATAGACTGACCGATCAAGGCGCTGAAATTATGATTATTATTGATTTTGAAATCATAACTTACCGTATTTTCCCAAAGCCATCCGGAATTGATAAACATACGTTGAGTCACCTCATTCTCTTTATTATACACATTCGAAGCCAACTCATAAACCGGTTTAAAACTGCGATAGGAATTAGCTTCCATTGTCAAACCGAAGCTGCTCCTGATCTTCAGGTTTTTGATCGGCTGTAAAGTCACATAGGCATTCGCTTTAATGTTATGTTTCTTTGTCAGGTTCTGACCATGTGCATAATCCATCAGGGCAATCGGGTTTTCACCAGTAGGATCCCAATCCAGTGCATAATGATAATTCCCGTCTTCGTCATACATAGGAAGGAACGGATTGGCTTTCAACGCACCGTTGATATCATTCTGATACTGGTTGCCGATAGAGATACCTGATTTTTCAGTATAAGAATATGTAAGATTTTCTCCAAACTTAATGATATCAAAGTCCTTATTTTTTAATAAAGTGTGCTCGGTATTCAGACGAAATGTATAACGATCATACTTGGGTTGTACAGGTTTACCCAGAATACCTTCCTGTGAAGTATAGGAAATTCCAATAGAATAAACGGACTGTTCGCTTCCTCCCGTAATATTCAGAGCATGATTCTGGACCGGGGCATTCTCGTTCCTCATTTCATCCAACCAGTTCGTCCCTTTGTTCGTTCCATTGGCATAACTTTCCCAGTTGGGTACCATCGAACTAAAATCATAAGCAGGCAGGCCATCCATTAAACGACCTTCATTCTGTATCATCGCATATTCCTGTGCATTCAGTGTCGGAACCATTTTATATACATTCTGCACACCAAAATATCCGTCATAAGATATGGTTGCTTTTCCGGCACGTCCCTGTTTTGTCGTCACCAATACAACACCATTCGCAGCACGTGATCCGTAGATAGCAGCTGATGCCGCATCTTTCAGCACATCAATAGATTCGATATCGGCAGGATTCAGATTATTGATATCCGCACCGGTAACCCCGTCTATAATGTATAAAGGTCCCGAAGAACCGGTTGTACCCAAACCACGTATCGTCACATTGAAACCTTCGCCCGGCATACCGGATGATTGGGTAATGTTCACCCCAGGAGTCTGACTTTGCAAAGCACCCAAAGCACTCACCGTGTTCAGCTTCTGAATATCGTCTCCCTTCACCTGTACAGTCGCACCTGTTACCAGTTTTTTCTTCTGAATGCCATAGCCCACCACAACAACTTCATCCAAAGCCTGCGAATCTTCTTTTAAAGTAACCTGATAGATCGCAATGTTGGGCCTGACAGTCAATAACTGTTCCTGATAACCGATATACGTAATTTGTAAAACACTTCCGTCCGGAACAGTCAAGGTAAATCGTCCGTCCAGGTCCGTAACTGCACCGTTTGTAGTCCCTTTCTGAACAACGTTTACACCTATCAGAGGTTCATTACCGACCTCCGATACAACAATTCCGGAAATAGTCCTTCCCGTTTGAGCTTCTGCCAACAGGTTTCCTAAAAGCAGGAAAACGGAAATGAAAACCAGATAAAAACTTCTATTTTTCTTTTCCATAAAAGAATTGATTTAATTGATTAATCACTATTTTTTTAATGTAATTCCCCTGGCGGGAACAATATGTTCTCGCTTATATAAATTTTAACATGAGACTTTTTGATAACTGGAACTTAAAGCCGTCTCAATAATTTAGCAGCTATTTCATTATTCATGACAATAGATTCATCCAACACAGCCGACCTGATTATTGCGGTCAATTCCTGATGCCATTTTACATCTCTCCACATACCGGCAAACTGCGGTCCGCAAAAATTACTCGTAGCTATTCCTGCCCACATCCCCGTTTGAGCAGCCGCTACTGTTCCTAAAGCACAAAGTTCTTTCACCCAATCCCAATTCAGCAAAGGCCAGTCTTTATAATCTACAATCCCCCAGCATTCTGTAGTAATAAGAGGCCGTCCTGTTTTTCTTGCGATTTTCCCTGTCAGTTCTATTTTATCGGTCAGTAACTTCTGCCAGTACAATGGTTTCTCCCGGTAAAGCTTTTCAGCAGATCTCACCACTTTCTTATAGGCTTCGGGAGAAAACTGTCCATCTTTATAATCCACGACCTTATAAAACTCGCTGTTATTCTGATGAACCATCCATATATGATGCTCATACAAATCCAGGAAAGAAGTGTCTATTTCCTCATATTTCTGAACATCCCCATAATCAAAGGAAAAAAGGAAAGGCATATCCGGATATTCTTTCCTCATCCGATTCAAAGCATGTTTCATCCACTGAAGCGACTCTTCCTTATACCATTGTCCCCATACAACATGCGGATATTGGGATGAAAAGAAAGGAGCCCACAAATTTCCCGGCCATTCATTACACAAATCCACAAATAATACAGTATCCAACAGCCCGTCTGCTTCTATCGATTTAAGAGTTGATATCCAGCAATCAGCCATCTTGTCCGGGGTTGTTATCTTCATCCTGGTATCATCTACGTCCTGACGATACCAGGAAGAAAGTCCTACCTTGATATCGCGTTCCCGACATTTTGTAAGAAACTCATTCAAAGCAGGCTGGACCTGTACTTCATTTAAATCCGGACTTCCCCAAACCTGCTGGTTCCAGACTTCATTCAACATCCATTTCCCGGTCGGATTCTCTGCGACCAGATGCGGATAAGCATCAATACGTATCGCATTATAACCACGTTCGAGCAATTCATCCAACACCTTATCCCAGTCTTCGTAACCGGCTCCCGGCCAACGACGTTCCAACCAGGAAAAGTCCCACATGGTAATTGCACGGGGCGATACCTTTCTCTTACTCATTCCCGGAACTTCCGCATTAAAAGAAGAAGTTCCAAACAGATCAAAAGAGGCAAGGCTACCCAAAGTTGCCATAGTAGTTTGTTTTATAAAATTCCTTCTGTCCATATTCATTACTTAAACGGGATAATTTGCATTTACACTATAAAACTCTTTATTCAAAATGCTTGTGTATCCATAGGCTTTCTATTATTAGAATTATAACTGTTAACTATATTTCGGATTTCTATATGGCAAAGATATAGTCAGTTAAGCCTACTTCTTTTCTTTATTTTTGCGCATAATGCTGGTATTTTACCATAATTTTGAAATCAGATAACTTTCCGGTTTTTTACTCCGAACTTTTTCTGATATTCTGATGGTGACATCTGTGTGGAGCGTTTAAACTGCTCAATAAAGTTTGACAAATTATTAAAACCAGCCTCCATACTTAACGTCGAAATCTTCATACGTCCTTCTATCAATAGCTTTTTAGCATGACCGATACGTATATCATTCAAGTACTGTACAAATGTCTTTTTGGTACGTCCCCTGAAATAACGGCAGAAAGCATTAGGCGTCAAACCGACCAGTGAAGCGACTTCTTCCAGTTTTATCGGCTTTGTAAAATTCTTCATCATATACTGGTATACTTTATCGAATCTTTCAAAATCCGAAGAATTGACAGATTCCGTGAATCCTACACTTGCCAGCAACTCATATTCGTCTGTCGTCGCCATCATTTCCAGCAACGAGATAAAGTTGGTAATACGGGCAGCCCCGGTATCATTCACCGAACGTTGGATGAAAGAACCGATCGTATCCCTGGATTTTCCCATAAACTTAATGCCGCGTCTGGAACGTTCTATCAACTGACGAATATTGTTCATTTCCGGTAGGCGGATCAGATTTTCTTCAAAAATATCTTTTAGAAAGAACAAACAAAGGCAAGACGCCTTCAGTCCGGCACCTTGTTTAAAGAATTCATCATCATTCCGCCATTCATGGGGTAACTTCGGTCCTACCATACAAACATCACCTTCCTGGTATCTGTCAATATGGTCCCCGACAAAGCGTGTTCCGGTACCTTCCAATATATACATAATTTCTATTTCGGGATGATAATGCCACGGAACAATAAAATGTGGCAAATCTTCTTTATAGAAGTTTATATAGCTATTGCTCGTAAATGGTAATTCCTGATAAAGTGGTATCATAATGTTTTATTTAATAAAGAAGATGGTTAGCTAATACATACTTATGCCTCTTGCACAAATATACAATCGAGCTTATATCAATATTTATTTGATATTCGCAGGAAATTATGGTATTTTACCATTAACATAAAATGGGATGTTAATATAACCTTCAATATCTCTCCTTCTTTTCCATTGAAGTATTAAAGTATGGTTCAAAGAAAAATAAAAAAAGGATACGAACCAAAGGTATTTCTTCGGTTAACATATCCTTTTTTCTATGATATTTAATCTTTATTGATTCAGTACATGTATCGTATGACAAGCCACCAACGCAGCTGTCTCCGTACGAAGACGGCTATCTCCTAATGAAATAGGTTCAAAACCCTGCTGTAAAGCCAGTTCTATCTCTTCCGGGCTGAAGTCTCCTTCGGGGCCGATCAGTACTAAAGCGTTTTCACCCGGACGATACGTTTGTTTTAATAATGTTTTATCTCCATCCTCACAATGAGCGATAAACTTACGGCCGTCAAAAGGTTGGCTGACAAATGATTTGAAATCAGTCATTCCTTCCAGCTGGGGTAGTGTCGCCTTTTGCGACTGCTTCATGGCACTGACCAGGATCTTTTCCAGACGGGCTGGTTTTATCTCCCGGCGTTCTGAGAAACGACAGTTCAGGCAGGTAATGGCATCAATACCGATCTCGGTCGCTTTCTCTGCAAACCATTCCATCCGATCCATATTTTTTGTCGGAGCAACTGCGATATGAAGGCGGAAGTTCCATAAAGCCGGTTGCTGCCAACTCTCCAGAATGGACACTTCGCAATGTTTATGATGGGCACGACTGATAGCCGCCTTATAAAAAGTTCCTTTACCATCAGTCAGTAAAATTTCATCGCCTTCGGTCAGACGAAGTACACGAATACAGTGACCTGCCTCCTCTTCCGGCAGTTCCGGATTCACTGCAATATCCGGCGTATAAAATATCTGCACGTCTCTTTAATTTTCAATTTTCAATTACCCGAGTATCATCCCTATAATCGTGGCTGACAACACAGAAACCAAAGCACCGGCAATCATGGCCGGAAAACCGAAACGGGTTATCATTTCCTTCTTCTCCGGAGCCAGCACTCCCATTCCGCCTAACAGAATCCCGATAGACGAAATATTAGCAAAACCACATAATATATAGGTAGACATTAAAATCGACTTTTGATACATGAACATCCCGGCATCTTTCCACTCCTGCAACTGGAAATAAGCCACAAATTCATTCAGGATCGTTTTCTGTCCCAGCAAAGAACCGACAAGCATAATATCCGGTGACGGAATACCGATCAGCCACATAAAAGGAGCCAGAATAACTCCGAGAATAAACTGGAACGTCAATCCCTGCGCTTTACCGTCAGTCACCGAAACGATCCATTCATTCAAACCGGTATAACGCCCCAGCAATCCTTCCAGAAGATAATTCGCCAAAGCGACCAGCGCAATAAATACCAAAAGCATTGCAGCTATATTGACCATCAGGCGAATACCGGTAGATGTTCCGGCAGCCAAGGCATCCAAAGCCGTCGGATGGGAACTTCCTTTTTCCAAAGTGGCTGCCTGATCAACGGCAACTTCCGTCTGCGGACAAAGCATCTTTGCCAAAACGATCGAGCCGGGTGCAGCCATCAACGACGCCGAAATCAGATGCTTGGCAAACAACACCCTGGCTACAGGGTCACCCCCCGATAACATACCAATATAAGTTGCCATAACCGTTCCGGCGATAGTCCCCATTCCGGACACCATAACCAGAAAGATCTCCGACTTATTCATCGCCGGCAAGTAATTCTTAATAAGCACGGGAGATTCAGTCATACCCATAAATATATTTCCGGAGGTAACTAATCCTTCCGCACCCGATATATTCATAAACTTTCGTAGCAACCAGGAAAAAGCTCCCACAACACGCTGGATAATTCCCCAGTAATAAAAGAGGGAAACCAATGCTGAAAAGAAAATGACAACCGGTAATGAATGGATCAGGAATATAAACCCATTACTTTTGGTTGCGTACGGTCCTAATAAAAAGCCAACTCCCGCCTGGGTAAAGTCCATCAGTTTAATGAACGCCTTCCCCATCCATTCCAAAGCTGTTCCCACGAACGGTATATAAAGAACTGCCAGGGCAAATATGACCTGCATAATCAATCCACCTCCTATCAACTTCCAGTCAATACGTTTCCGGTCATAACTCAAGGCATATGCCACAGCCAGAACTGTCACGATCCCTAGTATTCCACGTAAAAGGGATTCCAGACTAATCCCGCTCTGTTGATCTATCATTTGGCACTTCCCTCCTCTTCTTCACGACGGCGAATCTCGTCTTTGTACATCTTTGCATATTCATAGTTCTCATCAGCTACAGCTTCTTCCATCCGTTCGCTCAATTCTTCTTCATCCAGAAGAGAAAGCCATTTCTTCAATTCCGCCTCATCTTCTATATCTTCCGGTTCTTTGTCCAGCAAAGCATAATCGTTGTCATCCATTTCATCCGGCATCGAGGATTCTTCCAGCACGACTCCGCATTCTGAAACGATATGTTCTGTCGTATAGATGTCGCATTTCACCCGAAGAGCGATTGCAATGGCATCCGATGTCCGTGAATCGAGGCGTACCTGAGTTATGCCATCATCAAACAACAGCTCGGAATAGAAAACACCGTCTTCGAACTTATAAATGAAAACCTCCCGTAGCTGAATGCCGAAAGCCTGGGCAAAAGTCATAAATAAATCATGAGTAAGAGGCCTGGGAGGCGTAATATGTTCTAATGCAATAGCAATGGATTGTGCTTCCGATGTCCCTACTATAATAGGTACGCGACGAGCTCCGTTTTCTTCCGCCAGTATCAGGGCATATGCTCCCGACTGAATCTGGCTATTAGTCAGCCCTTGAACCCGTAATTTTATTTTTGTATCCACACCACATAAATTTTATAGTACTGATACAAAAGTAATATTATTTCGGAATTAAAAGAGGGAAAGTGGACAAATGATGATCGGTAAAGTCTATAAAAAAGAAAAGGTTGTCATCCCGACAACCAATCTTCATTGCTAACCTTAAATCTAATACCATGAAAAACACAGTGCAAATATAAGCACTTTATGTTATTCAGCATAGTTTTATAGCACAATTCATACTTATTTTAGCAATAATTTAGTAGAACACCTTATTTGACAAGGTATATTAACAATCAATTCTTATCTTTCATATATTCATCCGCTTTCTCCTTCATCCGTTCAACACGTTTAGCTGTTTCAGGATGGCTTGAAAACATCTGGCGAAATTTGGATGATTTCGGTGCATCTTCACTCAAACTCATCAGTTTATTCAATGAATTATGCATGCTGTACGGATCAAGGCCATTGGCTACACTAAACTCAAAGCCGTAATCGTCTGCTTCATTTTCCTGTTTTTGAGAATATTGTGCACCGGCCAATGCTGTTGCCAGGTCGCCTAACTGGGAATCCGATAATTTAGCTACGACATCACTGGTTGCTCCTGCGGCATTTTTTGCAGCCGAAGTCAGATAAGCGTTCTTCATGGCATCTTTCGAATCGGAATGGAGCACATGACCGATTTCATGTCCGATAACAGCCATTACTTCATTGTCGTCCATCACTTTCATCAATCCGCCGCAAACACGGACACTACCGTCGCCACAGGCAAAAGCATTTACGTCGATAACATTGTATACCTTAAAATTCAGATCCAGTCCGTCAACTTTGATATCCTTTGTCAGACGTTCCAGACGCTGTCCCATCTCCGTATCGGGGCCGGCCACTTCATTATGGGTATCCATCCATTCGATATATTCACGACTCATGGTCACTATATCGGCATCACTAAGTGTGATAGCCTTAGCAACATCGGTAGCGGCGCTAACCACTTTCTTGGTGTTAATTGTTTTCCCTCCGATTTTAAACTGCGCAGAAGCAGTCAGGCTGACACCAGCCAGCAAGATTACTGATAATAACGTTGTTCTCATACTCAATTTGTTATTTACATACATTAGTTTGTTTGCATTTGCATAAATTCCATCAACTGGTTAAATGTGACATCTTTTAGTATAACTTTTTTCGTCTTATCCAACAGGTAAAGGGTTGGAATTGCTTTCAGATCATATATCTCATCATTTTTAAGGCTTACCGTATTATCATAGGAGTTTATCCAGGCTGCCGGTACATCAGGGATATGTTTCCGCCAGGCTTCCAGATCCTCATCGGGATAGACAGCCAGAATCTTTAGTTTCTTATCAGACATCATCCGGCCGATCAACGGATCACCCGACAACTGTTCCGTAATTTCTTTACAGGCATGACAATCCGGATTGTAGAAGAATAACAAAAGATAATCAGCCTTTACATTATATAATGTACCGGTTTTCCCATCAGCCAAGGTATAAGTAAAGTCGATTGCCGGCTCACCTATCCTGTTCTTTAATGCCAGTTCCAGTAAATGGGCAGGACGGATTTTATTTACTTCATCGAGGACCGGTGCGGCCAGGACGGATTCGAGTACAGGGATATACAAAGATTCATCACGCATCGGAGAGTTAGGATCGTAAAGATACTTTTCATACAGACCGGCCATATGAGCAAAGAAGCTGCTGTCAGCCGCAGCCTTGTGCATCATACCTTTGATGGAAGAGGTCGCAACTTCCGGAGTCACATATTTCATCAGGTCGATATAGTTGGTAAGTGCCTGTTCCGTAATATCCGGCAGATGGATATACGCCGTATCGGTAAAATCAAATTTATCCCAATAATGCTGGACCAGATATTTGGCTCGTTCGCCCGGATCGGTAATCATACTGGGAACGGCAACCATTTCAAAGGTTCTCGGCGTTGTATCCTCTTTCTCTGTTTTTGCTGTCTGCTGGCCGTGACATGAGTTAAAAATCAACGCAAATGCCAGCAAGCAAAGTATTCTGACTATCATATCTTTATGTTTTATAGTGCAAATATAATAGTTACTACAGTTTCAGATATCACTTTAGCCAATTATTTTATAGAGAATCCCTCCTGACTCTACTTTATAAATCAAAAAGTCAGGAGGGAGGGAGGGGTTAACATTCAATTTTAACGTATAATCACCTTTTCGTTTTTTTGCCGGTTGCGGGTGGTTACAGTAACTAGAGTAACTTGTTCAGGAATAAACACATCGAGAGAAACAGTACTTTGACGAATAGCTTGCTTATTATATATCAGTCTACCGTTTAAAGCATGTATTTTTACAGATTCAATCGGATCATCAACAGAACTGCTTACTACGACCCGGCCGTTGCTGACAGCAATACGTATATCCGAATCCGGAATGTCATTCTCCTCTATTTCACCTATCCGCAGGAACAACCGTCCTTCTACAAAACCTGTCTGATTATCAAATGTATATTCAGGATTCTCCCTCATATTCTGCAATGTTCCCGTAAAAGTATCCTGCAGATAAATATCCTGAGCCGTATCAAAAGTTTCCATTCCGGATAAGCGAAGGGTCAACTCACCTTTGACATCGGTACGGATACCCAGTTCAATGGGTTTCGATAAATCGCCCAATGTACGGATAGAAGCCGCCTTTCCATCCAGTAACGTATATAAAACAGCCGGTTCTGTATTCTCTTCCGAAAAGAGAGTCCACATATCTTTGCGTGCATTATACCGGTTTTCTTCAAGCGGAACATATTTCAGACGAATATGACTCTGGGCTACCTGATTCCTCAACACGTCCATCTTCAGCGTTGCCTCTTCCATTCTGCGGGAGGAACGCAGGGTGATGTCAGACGTTGTTGTCGACATCATGAAATTGAATTGAAGCTCAGATATCTGTCCTATCTTTTCTACAATAAAGGATTGCATAGGTGCAATAAGATACGGATCATTTGAAAAAACCCCTGGGTTATAAGCTTCAAACGTTTCATTATCCGTCCATATATAATAACCGCCAGTTATAGCCTGATTGGCTGCTTTAAATTGATTGAAATTCAGATGTGACATAAAAGGATTGCCTAACAAAGCTGTCGTATAGCCTGTTTGATCGTTTTTCACAGTCACATTAAAGTTCTTATTTTCATTATCTAATGGTCGGTTACCTTCCATCTCTTCTATACACTGCTCATAAGTAAACCGCCCTATACCGGTACGATCCATTGTCTTTGTTTCGCCCAGATAAACACCATGATAATTCCACATTGAATAGGTAACGCTATCCTTTGGGAAACGGAAAGACTGCAGTTCTGCTTCGATGTCTTCTCCATCATAGACTCCGATAGCATATCCGAGCCCCGGAGACAAATCTTCGGTCAGCGTATTGAAAGGATTCGAGAAGTCGCCTGTCACCTTTGCCGGTGTATCTTGTGTCTGTGGATTGGTGGTATTATATTTCATCATATAAACTGTTGGATTCTGACGCTTTATATTTCCTTCGACAAAATAATCACCGGAATACATTGCACGTAAAGGAGCCGAGACAGTATACCAACGACCTGGTTTCACATCAAGATCCACTTCAGCAAATCTGTAGTTCAAATAATTCGTACGAGCCACTCCGCCCCCCATCTTGAAGGTTATCGTATCGCAAGCTGGGCGGAGAGAAAAGAATCCGTCATTCTGCTTTTCTTTCTGTTGATTCAGATATAACTGACTATTGGTATAATCATTTACCACATTCAACGAGTCTACTGTCGGCTTTATCAACAGAGGATAATGATCTAACAGATTGGTTTGATCCACTTTGATTGATTCATTGGGGATGATCACATTTGTACAGTATCCGGGTACACCGTTGTCCCAGTTTCTGAAATCATTCCAGTTGTTTGCTTCACCATTACCGGTCCAGGTGGTTACTTTAGGGAATAGAACAAACTCATGCATAGAAGCCTCAGTACATCCCACGGAATTATTGGCAGTCAACGAAACCGTATAAAATCCCGGAGCATAATCGTCCAATTTTATTTTCAAAGCTTTTGCTGTAGTATCGGAAACGACCGTCCCACCGACCATCCAGGTATAACTTGCATAAGGGTTATTATCACTCACTTGCGTATCCTGGTTGGTTATAGTGATATACCCGTCTCTATCTACATCGGAATAGCAGAAAGCTGTTCGGTTACCGGCCAGCGAAGGTGTAGGAATCTTATCTATAGAGGCTGCAAAAAGTAATTCACGAGGCTCTGACACAGCCATACAGGCATAATTCGGAATACCGGCAAAACCTCCCGACTGAGCTACTACTAAACGATAATATCCATTGTTGGCTGCTGTAAAAGGGTAGATTTCGAATTTTGATTTATCAGTCGTGATCACTCCTGAAGTCACCTCTCCGATAACACTGGCAAGGGGTTGCCACGGACCATCTTTTCCGGTAGGACTAAACTCCCATCGATAGTCCAAATAGTTTCCTAAGGTACCGTCATCCGTATAAGTTCCTTTCAGGATAAGCACTCCCTCATCTTCTGCACAAACATAACCGTTTACAGACGGCACGAGGGTCACGGGAGGGATAACCAGATAAATTTCAATATCATCCATCAACACATCATTTCCCCCTCCGGTACCAAAGTTGTTATTGACAACTTCCAGAGTTATACTGGTTACATTCTCCGGAACAAGGAACCTGAATCCGAATTGTCTCCAATTATTACCTTCCCCATCAAGCATATTTCCGGAAAGATATTCTGCTAATATATCTCCTGTTTCTGTGTTTGTCAATATAAATTTAAGATTCACTTTCTCCAGTCCGTTCCATTTTACAAAGCTGGTAAACCATCCTGTAATAACTAATTCGATATTACGGCATGCGCCCAGGTTCGTTAATTGATGAGTATAGAAACGTCCGGGAGTCTCTGTAGCGTTTACAGCGACCAAATAACCATGAGTTTCATTAGGCTGGTCTTCATAAATATGGTCTGTCATAACCATCCAGCCATTAGAACTCCCTGCGGGACTTTTCTTCGTAATCATATAACCGCCTTCCGGCAAATTGCCATCACCGGATTTATACTGTTCGTAATCAATCGTAATATAATCGATTGGCTCTTGTTTTATATTCAGATCTCCGGGAACTGTTCCCCCAAAGTTCTCCCTGTGTATACGACGGGCATTTGCCGGAGAAATAGCAGCATCTACGCTACCACACAAATAACCAGGCAGTAAATAATATGCGGCTCTCTCATCCAAAAGGGGAACTCCGTTCATATCACATATCTCTACCCAATAGGTTCTTGCTTTAAACTGTCCGTCTGTATTTCTTTCATTCTGGACAGACAGGGTATGTGTCTTTCCGTCAGACAGTATTACAGGATCCTCTATGGCTTGCGTAGAAGAATATTTCTGATCATAATCATACTCATCCTGATCAGGCAGTAGATCTTCCGTACCTCCGTCTTTACTAGTGTACCATTTATACGTAACTCCAGTTATTTCTGGGGCCTCCATATGAATAAGCGAAGGCAAATAACCTGGTTCACCCAAACTCACCATTCCTGGAAGATATTCACCACTTCCCCTATAAACTGTAGCTTGCTCTTTCGTCATGTTATCCGGACATACGAAATAGGTTTTCGATTTAGATGCATCTTCCGGTATAAATTTAACCGAATCAGAATAGACAGATACATTATCTCCTGTTACCACAAAACGATAATAAATAGTCTCATGAATGGCATTTGTTGTATAATCGGTCGTAAAATTTCCATTTCCGACAGTACCGGTAGCTCCCGTTCCACTACTATTGATCCACCCTCCGGTCTCAAGACGTTGCTGCCATTGATAGGTGAGCAAGCCTGTCAAACTGCCGCAGGCATACCCCCCTGTCAGGGTTTCTTTCTTACCGGATAACACAATCATCTCCGTCTTTGTTGGTGTAAATATCTGTGCCGGGCTCAATAATTTTATTTCAATATCATCCAATGCAACCCCCTTACCCCAGTCCCAGGCTCCTTCCGTAAATAGGGAAAGTGTAGCGGTAGTAGCACCTTGCGGTACAAAAAAGTCAAATCCATATTGTTTCCAGAGACTATTACTTCCTCCGCGAATATCTCCTGTCGTATATTCTTGGGTATCTCCGTTGTCGAAACCGACAAGAAATTTGAAATTCTGCTTGGTATTGGTGTTTTTCTCCAGATTGGCAATCCAGGCTTTAAACGATAGTTTCGAACCACCACAAAGATTGGAAAGCGTCGTTTTATAAAATGGCATGCTTTCACCATCCGACGTACCCCTGGCGTGAATCTGCAGAAAGTAACCGTCTTTACAACTGGAATGATCTGTTACATCCGTATTCCAGTTTGTCGTACTTTCAGAATTATCCTCATTTGTCCAGTAATTCAGATATACTTGATTCGTTATTATATAGTTACCGCTGCCGAGGTTGGGTCTTACGGTTCCCTCCGACGCCGGGGTATATTCATATCCGGGAATAACATATTGATTGTCGGCCTTATAAATAAAATCCTGTGTAGAACCACACCCTCCAAAGTCTTCTCTGATCAGGTAATTGGCATCCCGAAACAGTCGCACAGGTTCTGAGGCCAGAGCTTCCGTAAAATCTGTATCACCACCATTCCCCTTGATTACCAATACTCTGTAATAGTAACCGTCTACCACCGCTGGTATAGTCCCGGTAAAAGTTCCGCTGTTACCTGTCGCCGTACCGTCCGATCCTGCAATATCTGCCCATCCATTACCATCGGCACTTCTTTGCCACCTGTAATTGATAGAAGGACTGATATATTTATAATCCACCATAAAATCCACATTGAAACCGACAGTACTTCCCGACACTGGAGATTTGATAGTTATAAATGATTCATATCCGGTGAGGGAGATATCATCTAATCCAAGCCACAAATTATCACCTACAGATGATATACGTATTTTAATATCATCGTCCTGATAACTAAGAGGAATGTAAAACAATAATTTTCTTTCTTCCCATTCGTCGCTTACCTTAAACTTTGCAGAGTCCATCACAATACCTCCAGCATCTTCAACTTCCAACTTAAACTGATAGGGAAGAGTATCGACCCTCCCCCACAAGGCAACCTGCCATGTACTGAGAGAAAAGGTTTGTCCCAACATGTCCGTTGTTACCGGAATACTGGCTTCATAAACAGTCTTCTCTGTATTTGTACGGTTCACAGCGTACATAAAATAACCTTTTGAATTGTCTCCAGGGATACTGTGATCCTCAAAGCCACCTTTACCGCCACCGTCTCCGTCTCCCCAATTCCACTCTACACCCGGAAAACCGGGGATAGGCAACTTCCATCCGGCCAGTTTTGTGATTGCATAAGTGGCAGCTCCTCCCTGATCCAGTTTAATCGGTCTTTCCCCGTAAGCTTGTTCGGCTTTGTCCCTGTTGTAGGCTCTGTCATCGGGGAGTCCGTAAGTAAAATCCGTTGTTATTGTTGGATGCGGACCAGCAGCAATCCACCAGTCGCCCGAAGCTCCTGCCTGGTTTGTCGAATCGGTAGAGGGCCAGTTTCCACCAAAGTCCTCCTTCAACAGATATTCGACCGCTGTGTACTCTACAGTAACTATATCCGAATACAAAGTTTTACTACCTGCCGTAACTACAAGCCGGTAATAGACAAGACCTTCCATACTTTCCGCCGCAGGAGTGAATTCTGTTGTAAAAGATGTTCCATTAGCTCCTCCTGTCGCTCCCGTACCAGTGGCCTGAACCCAAGAACTACCGTCATATTTCTGCCATACATAGGAATAAGCTTCACTTCCTAAAGGATTGTTATATTTTGCCAGAAAAGGAGCAGCAACCTGTGTGTTGACTTTCGTATAGGTGTATAAAGAAGCAGGAGATGCCATCTGTATCGCCTTCATGTTCACCGTTATATCATCCACCCCAAATTTGTGCTTCTTATTTTCATATCCATATTTATCAACAAGACTGAAAGTAATCGCTCCATCCTGGGTAGCTGTAACAGAATGAGACCAATAAATCCATCCGCCATTCGAATTTGCATAGTTGGCCGAAGTTTTAGTCTGACCGCCAAGTCCGGTTCCCGTAGCTTGTATTTCAAAATTATATCCGCCATCCACATCGTCATAATAAACGCCAAACTTAACAATCTCTCCTTTCTTTACATAAGGGATTGTAGCAGCATAGATTTTTTTAGGATCGGTACCTGCTTCCTTCACGGCAAAAAGATAATATCCGGTTCCTGTGGTATGATCGGGATGTGGCCATTGTGGAGGTTCACCGTGACCAACAAGGTTTGAATTTTTAGTAATGATACATTTTCCGGCATCATCGGCCATAGGTACAGTGACAGCATATGTGAAATCATAGAAATTCCATATTCCCGGATTAGGATCTATGTAATTACCGCTAAATTCGGGTCTCTCAAAATCTTCATTGATAACGTTTACTTTTGTTGCCTGTTGTGCTTTCACCTGTCCACCGATCAATAATAGTCCCAGAAATACGATGAGTTGCATCTGCTTAATACAGATTGTCTTTTTTGAAATATTTGTCATAACCCTTATGCTTATTTAGAATATGATTGACTGATTTCTGATCAGAATATTCGAGTTGCTTTTTACCTCCGGTACAGCAGACCGGGTAGCAGTCTCTATAAACTCCGGTTTGGACTCCGGCAGAACAGGCGATCCGATAGAGATCATTTTTTCTATATTCAGTTTGTACCAGTTATTCCGTACCACACCGAAACGTCCGTATTTTCCGATACCTTGTGCCTCTGCAACGGAAAAATGTTCTATTGGTACCTCATAATACATTTCACCGTTTTTATAAAATGAAAGATTGGCAGATTCTGCCGGTTTTTCGTTTCTCCAATTAGAAAAGTTAAAATCAGGATGGTCCTCTTTAAATTGTCTGATCGCTTCGAGAATACCCTCCCGAAGATATATATGAATATGTTCTGTTGTAGAGGCCGAGGCGTAGATCTCCACATCCTCCGGACGGAGAATAAAAAAAGTGGTATTGTCTTTATTATAATTATTGTATTTATAATTTTCGATATCCGTATTTCCTCCTTTAAAGACAAAGAACCCTTCGATCGGTTTTAACGGAAGCTCCGGATTCACCTCTGTACTCTTCTCACCAAACTGCTCTCTTTTAAGAACCGCTTTAAAGATAACCCTAGTCACGACATCTTTCTTTTGTTCATTTTGAACCATGGTATTTTCGGGTATATACACCGGTCGAGTGTCTCCCTTTTTCCATGACCAGTAATTATAATATTTATAATCGGAGAGTTGAGGATACAGCTTTTTAGCCGTACTATTAGTACCCGGATTTAATTCTGTGCCATCCAATACATAGCTGAAATTTTGTTTTTTCGCATCTGTTCCTGAAAAGCCAGAGAAGTTAGGGTCTTCAGCGTAAAAATATTCCCGGTCGATATCTCCCTGTTCTTCGATTACCGTTCCTCCGGCTTTATATGTAAGATGTCTGAGCCAATAGCTTTTTTTATTGACTACATCGATTTCCCAAGTAAGGTCAGTTGCAACCATATAACGCACCCGATCGGAAACAAGTCCCAGGCCATCATATGTATGAAGATAAGGTTTGGCACTACACTGTTTCGTTTTCCGGTTAAATGTACCGGTGCAACCATGCACCGGACATTTAATACAATCTTCCGGTATATCGTATCCTTCATCCCCCCAGGGAGCTTCTGATTGGTTATTATAATCCAGCAACATAACAAATCGTCCGTAGGGAGCTACTGCAGTAGATTTGGTATTTGCGGTACCAGCATAATCACAAGTGCCTTTTGCTGCCACACGTTCCAGATTGATGAAAGCCGGATTGTTCTCTGCTTTTTCTTTAGTAGCATAGAAGTTTCCGGGTATTAGTTCGACAAGTTTTTGGGAATTCATCATCAGGAAATAAGCCGGTTCTTCGTATGTTCCCTCTTCTCCGATCACGGTACGGGAACGGAACATACCGATAGTAGTATTGAATGCAACATCCAATGCGGTGACATGTTCTCCTTTTTCCGTTTTTGCCTTAATCGAATCATTGGGATTGATCACGATTAGCATATCATAATTGCTCCGTTCAAATGTGCGTGCTATTGTCTGGATGAAGATTCTGTTCCCATCAGTAGCCCAATTATAGAGATCACTTCCGGTAACTTTAAAATCATTGTTATCGGGCTGCACCTGTATATCCAGATCCAGACAATATTTAACAACACCACCTTCATAGAGAACCATTCTTACTCCATCTATCAGTATTTCTGAAATACTCCCCCTGTCTACTCCTTCATAGGCTTTCGTACTCATATAATCATTTGGCAAAGGTATTCTCATTGCCAGCGAAAACATATTCCCTGTACCGCTGGGAATACTTTCTTCTGGGATATTTCCAAGATCATCGATAGGGGTTTCTGTGCCCGTACAAGAGACAAGCCATAAGGCTAATCCCAACATCAAAAAAATACGATATACATACTGCTTCATTCTTCTTTCACTAAAATTAATCGCTTAATACGCCCGGTAGAATTTAAGTAAACCAGGTTTCCGCACTCACAACTTCAAACTTTATCTATATGCTGTCAAAGTTCTATCCCCTGCCCCCTTTCCACCCAGGGAAGAATAGTAAATTCAACAGATAACCAAGATTTATCTTTGTCATCCGGTTCGGGTCTGTCTTTCGGTATTTCACCCGTACCATAATTCTTTATACTGGTCAGTAACAGATTATACCAACTATTGCGGACAACTCCATAGCGACCATATGCCATAGACTCACTTTGAAGTTCGTCTCTGAAATGGCGGATAGGCACATAGTAATAATTAGGTGCACCTGCCGCAAAGAAACTTACTGTTCCATTCGATTTAACAACATCTTTCGACGTATCGGGAACGTCTGTATATCCATTAAAGTCCTCAGAACCTTTCATACTATCCAAAATAGCGGGTAAAACAATAATACTGGCATTTGTAGCCTCCTCAGTAAGTATCTTCCATGTTTTACCAACACAGGTAATAATTGTCTCCGGATTATTATAAGCAGCATGAATCTGCTGTATATCCGTAAAAGTGAAAGCCATATTACGAAATAAGAAATATGGAGCACCCGGTAGTAAGGATGTGCCAAAATACGTTGTTTTAGGAGTTATAACCGCAGATATCAGAACACAGGTAGTTACATCCTCCCATTGCTCCGATGCGACCATTGTGTTTTCTGTGACATATGCTTCAGTAGGTTCATCAGATGTTGAAGGTTTAAAGGGAAGAGCTATAGTTCCGGATTTATAAATAAATTCATTTGTAAGCGAAGCTATAAGATTTGGATTACGACTATGGCTGAATCCATTCCAGTTAGGATCTGTGGCATACATATATATTCGATTCGTCGCAATAGCGACTTCAGGAATTGTTTGTGTAACAACACCGGATGAAATAGAGTTTTTGTCAAGCATAGGAGCCGCATTTCTCATCCAGAATGTTTTCCTGTTAATAACATCGACATCCCATTTAATCTCACCGATATTCGCACCCAGTGTCGCCGAAGCGGCATTAAGATTATCAGCTACGCTCAAAGTCACTTTAGCCACCGCACGTTCAACGTCTAATTTTACAGGTGCAACTTCAGCCTTGGCCTCGGTATCATAAATATCACTCTTATCCACCTCAACTAAGCCAGCAAAGTTGCTCATCAAAAAGTTGTCCCTTATCTGTTCTCCCATAGTAAGCTGGTCAACAGTGACTTCAGCCGCAGCAGTCATAATACCTAATTTTTCACCTTTGCCCGTTAAGCCCTTCAGTACGGCAGGAGGATTAATAAATACCGCAAGTTTATAATTATCTTTTATAACTTCCTTCGCTTTTATTCTGTATGTAGTAGTATTCGTCCCCTGTAATATACTGTGGATGTCATTACCCGGCGAAGTCGGAGTACCTATATCCGTCAGCACAAACTGATACTTCACCTCACTAGTAACCGGATCATCACCATTATACAGGACAATCAGGATTGACTTCACTTTATTCTCATCCGCAGTTCCATAATGCAGAGAGTCCAAAGTTTTTGTCTCCGTACCGCGAACACTGCTATTGCTCAGTACAAGGGAGATATAACCAACCGGGCCGTCATTATCGTCTGTTTTACCCTGATCGTTTATTTCATTAGAGCATGAAGTAAAGATTGCTCCAGCCATCAAAATAGTCAAAACTATTTTTTTGATATATATAATTTTTATAAGAATCCTCTTAATTACGCAAGCTATCATATAGTTTTTACTCTATCTAACCGTTCCAGGTTATGAATAATCATTTCTTGCAGACATGGGAGGATTTCTCCTGGTGTTCGTACTGATAGTTATAAAACTAAAATCAGGCATTTATGCCTCTACTAAAGCACCTCGATACTTTTTCGACTTTTCTAAATTTCTATTAGTGGATTAAAAACAATATTCATTAATGTGGTCTCCACTCCATGTCGCATCCATTAAACACTCATTTTTTACTCTCAATCAAATAACAATTCCTTACTTCGCTTTGTTGAGTATCAGACAAACTTAGATAAAAAGACAGATTAAAACGTACCTTATAAAAAAGTTTTTTATTTATCCTTGTTTGCTATAATAATTTAAGACTACTGTCTTAATGTAGACAAAGATAATATATAGATGTCTTTATAAAGATGTATTGAACTTAAAAAAGGTAGAAATTCAGCAATTTAATATCTATTTGCTTTTGTTAATTATAAACAAAATTGTCGACAGTTATCAGTAACATGACTGAAAACTATCGACAATCGATTTATTGGGAATATAATTTTGTCTAGTATCTATGCTAAACAAATTACATCAGGTTCTATTAAGTTTTTTATTTAATACGTCCCGTGCCATCCAGAAAGTTCAGGTAAGCCTTCTGGCCTGCCGATACGCTTATGGCTTCAGGATCACCTCCGTTCTTCCGGTATTCTATTTTATTGTTCAGGACAATAAACTCACTGCGCCACCAGTCGGTAGACGGCAACTTAACACACATACGTAATGTGCCACCGGCAACAAAAGCAGGTGAAACAAATTCACCTTCCCCGGAAGGTACTGTAAATTTACGGGCTTCATCAAATGTATCCCAACCACCGGAAGGATCACCGGTTACATAGACATCAGGAGTAAGAAATTCAAGTGTATAAACCAGATTCTTTCCATCTACAACAGTTGTCACGACCAAAATATACCAGCCGGCATTTTTAACACCGATATTCTGTCCGCCACTGCCGTCATCTACACCGGACACTCCGGCTAAAGAGGCCGATGCAGCCGGAACAAGACCTTCGGAATAAGCGACCTGATTACCGTCCCATAAAGGCTGTGCATTGAACTTCATTACGTTATTACCGCCAAAATACTGCATGGACCAGAATTTACCCGGAGTATCCGTTACCGGGATCATTTCAACCCATTTACCCCAACTGCTTCCGGAGGCAAAATCACCTACCAGGTACATCTGTCCCGGCAAAGTGACAGGAGGTTCCACATTATAACCCAACACTTTCGGTAGTTCGATGACATTGGACGTGATTTGTCCCGCTCCATTATTCGTAAGGGAAGCGTTCAAACGAATATAAACCGGCATGGGTGTCTCCGGCAATTCGGTATTATCGTTCGAAGCCTTCCACAAATCCAACAAAGCCATGGCAAAGTCAACGGCGTCTATATTCAACTCTGGCAGTGGGTAAGCCGGGGATAAGGTGGCATAATTTGCTTTTGTACCGGCTGCCTCATCGGCCTCCTTAAAAGTTTCTTCCAGGGAGAGCTGTACTTTATAGGTGGTAGAAGCCACGTATCCGTAATTAGGTTGCGTACAGGTCAGTTCAATGGAAGAAAGATTCTTCAGATCATATACTTCATTTGCCTGTGCCGGTGTATTCAGGTCAAACTCGGTTGGTTCCTGAAAAACCGGATTATCGTCTCTGTCGTCTCCGCAACCGGTCCAGCATAATGAACCGGCTAAAAGGAGCATATATATATTCAGTTTCTTCATTTGTTTACAGATTTGGAAGTTATTATTTTAATGATTCATATCCCGGGTTTTGCACCAGGTTCGGATTGGCTGTTAAGTCGCGGTCGCTGATCGGATAGATATTGAAGCGACTGTCGATATTTGCAACGCCTTCCAGTGTACCCCCTTTATATGCCCAGGCATAATCCTTAGTGAATTTTCCGAAACGTACGAGGTCGGAACGACGCTGTCCTTCCCAATATAATTCGCGGGCACGTTCATCGAGAATAAAATCAAGAGACAGGTCAGAGGCTGTAATATTGGCACTCTTATCACCGTTAGCACGTTCACGCAGTTGGTTTACATACTCAACGGCCTGTTCCTTATTGGTTCCGGCAGCATTGCGTACGGCACATTCCGCATAAATCAAGTAGATGTCTGCCAGACGGAACAACGGGAAGTCGGTGTTCGGATCGGGTGTCGGAGTTACTGCTGCGCCGTCCCAGCCCAGATTCGTAAATTTATGGCACAGGTAGCCGGTGTTCCAGTCCTGCATTTTCGATTCAGGAGTACGCGTTCCGGCACCATCATAGAAAGCATAACGTTTATCTTTCTTAATCAGGCTGCCGTGGCTGTCGGTTCCCGCATCCGGACTTTCGTTGAAGAATCCGATCATCTGCTGTGTCGGCTTCAGGCAAGTCCACGAAGAAGACATTCCGAACCAGGTCTGGTCCATATCGCCGCCATAGGCAGCAGCTGTCAGCATAATTGTACTACCATAGCTTTTTGCATTGACATTATCGAAAGGAATCGCGTAGATAATTTCATTCTTATGCATACCCGTCAGATGGTTTTCACCACAGAAGAGGTTGGCATAATTATCTTCCAGACCGAATCCGGCGTCAATTACTTTCTGGGCATATACAGCAGCCTTGTCATACATCGGTTTGCCGGTATAAACTTCTGCATTCAGATACATTTTGGCAAGAAGCGTGTTAATAACCGGTCTGGTTACACGACCGTACGTTGCCATAGAAGGCGTTTCGTCCAAATTACCGTTTTCGGAAAGATCGATCAATTCGGCTACGATCTTGTCAAACAATGCCTCCGCCCCTATCTGTGACGGTTTCCACGACTTATCGTCTGTCGGGCTGTCATCCCAGACAACACCCGGATTGCGATAAAGGTCGATCAGGTAATAATAATTCATTGCCCGGAGTCCGCGCACCTGGTCACGATATTTCTGAATATCCGGAATGTCGCTGTCTGCCGCATAAACGTCCAGGAATTCCTTGCAGTAACGAACATTCAGCATGGCACGCTGGTAGAATGAATAAGCATAAGGCAATGTATAATCCCAATTCAGCTGACATAACTCCACAATACCTTCGTCTGCCCAGTTCCAGATCGCTTCATCGGAAGGGAACAATTGCAAGGAGAGCAATCCGCGGAGAAAAACCAGCGAACCCTGGTCGCCCCCCTGCAAGTCCGGTTCGACATTCGTATCGGAAGAGTTTCCCGACAAGCCGAAACCGGAATAGATTTTAGCCAGGAAGGACTGGCAGTCGGCTTCATTATGGATAGAACTGCTGGATTTATCCAGTATCGGTTCCTGATCGAGGTCGCCCAGACAGGAAGTGGCCCATACACAACATAAAGAGGCAAGGCCCAATGATATATATTTTTTCAGTTTCATGATAGATGCTTTTTAGAAATTGATGTTAACTCCGAATAATACTGTTATCGGACGCGGATATACATTGTTATCCATACCGTCGTTCACTTCAGGATCGAGACCGTCATACTTAGTTATGATGATCGGGTTCTGCACGGTTGCATAAAAGCGGGCATTCCAGCTACTTTTGATAAACTTGTCGACATTATATCCCAATGTAATATTGTCGATCTTCAGGAACGAAGCATTCTGGATATAGTAATCCGACAAACGCTGGCGTGACTGGAATCCGGTTTTCAAAGCTGATATAGGTTTATTGCTCAACGCATTGTTCCCAAACAATTCGTTGACGCCCAATGCTGCATTGGCGGCCGTCGAGTTGAAATTGTAATTGCCCAGGCTGACACGTCCGTTGAAGCCTAAATCCCACTGCTTATACGTGAATTTGGAGTTGAAGCCCATCAACACGTCTGCGGTCGGTTTCTTATAACGATAGAGGTCGTTATCGGTAATTACACCGTCACCGTTACGGTCCACATACTCACCTTCGATCGGGTTTCCGTCGGCATCATACACTTGCTGGAAAACATAGAATGTACCCGGAGCATAACCGACGCTATGGATCTTCAGACGCAAACCGCCATCACCACCTGTCGATTCAAAGCGTTTACCCGGTGAGTCGGAATTATCGTTATAAGTCAGTTCCGTAATTTTTGTCTTGTTGTAAGCGATATTGAATCCCAGGTCCCAACTAAAGTCACGACTTACTATCGGACGGGTATTGATAGAAAATTCAACCCCTTTGTTTTCGAGCGAACCGATATTCGAAACAACATATTCGGCAAAGTCAGTTCCGGCCGGCACATTCACTTCCGCATTGATAAGGTCTTTTGTCTTACGGATATAACCATCCAAAGAACCGGTAATACGGCCGTTCAGGAATCCGTAATCGATACCGACATTATAGGTCGTCGTTGTCTCCCATTTCAGATTCGGGTTGGCGGCAGTCGGTGCCAATACATTTATCCAGGTCACATTTCCGGCAGCATCATAAACAGGATACATGGCTCCCCCTTTTCCTTCCCGATAAAATGAAAGATACGGATAATCGCCCTGGTTAATATCCTGCTGCCCGGTAACACCCCAGCCTAAACGCAACTTCAATTCATCCAGGCTGCTAAAATCTTTCATAAAACCTTCTTCATTCATCTTCCATCCCAAAGCCAGCGAAGGGAAGAGTCCCCAGCGTTTATCTTTGGCAAAACGGGAAGAGGCATCATCACGCAAGGTGAAAGTCAACAGATATTTATCCATCAACGAGTAATTCATACGTCCGTAGAAAGAAGCCAGTACATATTTGGTATCTGTTTCCTTATACTCGTTGCTTACAGTCGTATTCTGTCCGAACGTTTCCGGCTTACGCGACAAATAATAAGTCACATTATCCGTCTGCGTCTGGTAACTCTGATAAGAATAACCTGCCATGACGTCGAAGCGGCTGGCTACCGACGGCAGTTCTTTGGAATACTGTGCATAGAAATCAAACAGTTTGTTTTTATGTGTACTATTATAGATACGGTTACTTCCGGTGGCGTCATCGTCCGGCTGATAAGAACCGGGAGCATTCGGGTCTATATATTTCTTTCCTTCCACAGATGTATAATCGATACCCATATTCATATTAAAGCGTAAATCCGGCAAGAAGTGCAGTTTGTAATCGAACTGCGCATTTCCGATAAACGACTTGGCTGTCGAACGGTCATCGACCATTTCCAACATAGAAACAGGGTTGACTCCGGCTGAGGTCGCTCTGGTGCCGTCCGGTGTGTAATCGCCGGTCCAGGTAAAATAACCGCCATATTTACTACCGTTTGTCACCGGCTTGGTCGGGTCGAAGCTAACCGCGCTTCCCAAAGCACCCGTATCGGCAAAACGGTTTTTGATATAAACGCCTTTACCATTCAGGTTTACATTCAGGTGATCCTGAAAGAAAGAAGGAGTCAATGAAACACTTCCGGTATATCGCTGGAAATTAGATGTTTTCAGAATACCATTCTGATCAGTATAACCGAAAGAGACACGGTAAGGCATAAATTCTTTGACGGAACCGTAAGCACTGATATTATGGTCGGTCGAAATTGCCGTACGCAACACTTCATCCTGCCAGTCTGTGCTGACATTCGGGAAGAGATTCAACGCATTCAACATACCCTCCGTCGTGTTCGGAGCATTTGTGATATAATCACGGTATTCATCCCCGCTCATTACATCCACTTTATTACGTTTCGTGCTGACAGACACATTACCGCTGTAATTGATCTTGACACTACCGCTCTTTCCTTTTTTCGTCGTAATGATGATAACACCATTCGAGGCACGGGAACCGTAGATTGCAGTAGCCGATGCATCTTTCAGGACTGTAAAAGACTCGATATCAGAAGGGTTTATCGTACTCAGGGGATTGCTCAACCCGTCCGGGGCACTGTTACCCATAATCACACCGTCGATAACCACCAACGGATCGTTTTTAGCAGACAGGGAAGAACCGCCACGGATACGGATCGAAGAAGAGGAACCCGGCTGTCCGGTAGAAGAGGCAACGGATACACCGGCCACTTTACCCATCAACATATCCTGGGGACTGACCTGCAAGCCACGGTTCTTTTCATCCGGTTTAATGGCAATAACGGAACCGGTAGCATCATTCTTCTTAACCGTACCGTATCCGATCACGACAACATTCTCCAACATCTGGGAATCTTCTGCCAGAATAATATTCATATCAGAAGCAGCAGGCAACTCCTGCATCTTATATCCGATAAATGAAACAGAGATAATATCGCCTTTAGAGGCAGACAACAGAAACTTACCGTCTATATCGGTAACGGTCCCGTTCGTCGTTCCCTTTATAATAACATTCGCCCCGATAACCGGTTCTCCTGTAGGATCTTTCACAACTCCGGTCACTGTCATTTGCTGGGCAAAAACAGAAACGGACATACACAAGCCTGCGATCAGCATCAACAGTGCTTTAAACCTTAAACGTTTCATGTGCTTAAATTTAAGTTCTTTACAAGTTTACTTAATAACCTTAACAATCCTTTTACCTTATAGATTTTTTAACCCTTTTAATTCTTTCGGGTCGCTCACTTCCTGAATGCTGATGGCAAAGCCGCCGCCACTGGCTGCGTTCAAATTCAATTTGCTTTTGCTTGTCAACACACCTTTCTTTATAGTATATGCCTGCGGATTATTTTTCCAGTCGGCATCTTTAGCATCGGCATAAACTACGGCCACATATTTCTTTCCCGGATCGAGGAAGTCAAAAGACAGGCGGGATTCATGTCCGTTCTCATCGGCCGTACAGCCAACGAACCAGTTACCTGTTCCTTTTGCTTTGCGGGCAATCGTGATATAATCGCCCGGCTCTGCTTCCAGGTAAAGCGATTTGTCCCAATCGAGAGCGACATCTTTAATAAACTGGAAGGCATCGGCATACTGTTCGTAATGTTCGGGGACATCGGCTGCCATCTGGAGCGGACTGTACATCGTTACGTAAAGTGCCAGCTGGCGTGCCAGTGTCGAACGAACCTGAGAGGTGTTCGACGGATTCATCACGCTGCAATGTGTTTCGAAGATACCCGGCGTATAATCCATCGGGCCACCGATCAGACGGGTAAAAGGAAGAATCGTTGTATGATCCACGTTATTACCGCCGAACGATTCATATTCTGTTCCGCGAGCCGATTCATTACCGATCAGGTTCGGATAGGTACGGCACAGGCCGGTCGGGCGTGTTGCTTCGTGAGCGTTTACCATGATCTTGTAGTCGGCTGCTTTCTTCACGGCATACAGATAATGGTTACACATCCACTGTCCGTAATGATGTTCTCCGCGGGGAATGATATCGCCTACGTAACCGCTCTTTACACTGGTATAACCATTGTCTACCATGAACTGATAGGCTTGATCCATATGACGTTCGTAATTGCGGACGGAAGCGGATGTTTCGTGGTGCATCATCATCTTTATTCCTTTGCTGGCTGCATAACGATGGATTTCTTGTACATCGAAGTCCGGATAGGGAGTAACAAAGTCGAATACATAATCTTTGCTCTTGCCGAACCAGTCTTCCCAACCTTCGTTCCAACCTTCCACCAAGACGGCATCGAAACCATTGGCTGCCGCAAAGTCTATATAACGTTTTACGTTCGTTGTATTGGCGGAGTGACGGCCATTAGGTTTTGTTTTTGAATAATCGGTTTCACCTAATTTGACACTGCTCAATTCGTCGGTATAAGCCCATGTTCCTTTGTTGGTAATCATATCCCACCATACACCGATATATTTAGTCGGCTTGATCCAGGATACATCGTCCAGCTTACACGGTTCGTTCAGGTTCAATGTGATGCGGGATGCCAGGATATTACGGGCATCATCGCTTACGATAACCGTTCTCCACGGTGACTGGCAAGGTGTCTGCATATATCCTTTATCGCCTTTTGCATCGGGCGTCAACCAGGACTCGAAAGTCATCGTTTTGTCATCCAGATTCAGATGCATACAGGAATAATCAACTAAAGCGGCCTCATGCAGGTTGATATATAATCCGTTATCCGATTTCATCATTAACGGAGTCTGTACACCGGTCTGCGAGAAAGGTGTTTGTGATGAGTTGGGAGTAACAGCTTCTTTCATCAAACCGCGGATCTCGCTTAGGCGAGAGGTCATGGTACTATATTCCTGTGTATCGTAATCGCCCGGCAACCAGAATGTCTTATGGTCGCCTGCCATAGCGAACTGCGACTTTTCTTCCTTGATCACGAAGTAGTTCAACTCTTTCTGTTGCGGGAATTCATAACGGAAACCCAGTCCGTCGTTGAACAGGCGGAAGCGAACCACGATAGATCGGTCGTTGGAAGGTTGTTCCAGCGTAACAGCCAGTTCGTTGTAATTATTACGGATTTCTTTTTCCTCGCCCCAAACCGGTTGCCAGGTTTCATTGAAGCTGGAAGTACGAGTATCCTTTATCCGGAAACCGTCATACAGATTCGTTTTCTTATCCAGTGCATCCACGTCCTTGCGTTGCTTGAACTCAAAGTCGACAGCGGCATCCGCATCTTCTTTCTTCAATTCCAATCCCAGATGGCTGGGTTTGATCACTTCTTTCCGTTTATAACTCAGGTCATAAACCGGTGCACCCTTTTCATCCAACCGGAAGTTCATTTCCAGGTTTCCGTCAGGCGACAACAATTGCTGTGCATAACTGATCGTGCTGCATCCGAGCAGGGCGATCCATATTAATACTTTACTTCTCATGGTGTTATTATATGATTTAATTAACTTTTCCGAATTCAAGGATCAGTACGCCTTTACCTTTCAGCGGTAAAGAGGTCTGCAAATCGATCTGCCGATCATTCAACAGGTCGTAAGCTCGGTGGGTAGGAAGTACTTCCTGATAAGGAGTCAGGTCGACCGTGCGGTCGGCATCAGAACCGTTCAGGAAAACGACAACGGAATGATTTCCATACTTACGTTCGTAAACGTATACTTCGTTCTGCGTAATAAAATGTTTGAACGAGCCTTTGGCTATCGCATCATTGCCTTTTCGCCAGTTGAGCAACTTACTTATATATGTATAGGCTTCGTTCTGCTGAGGGGTACGACCGGCCGGAGTAAATGCGTTTTGCTTGTCACCAGCCCATCCGCCAGGGAAGTCACGACGCAGAACACCATCACCTTCGGCTTTATCGGCAGCCATCAGTATTTCGGTGCCATAATAAATCTGCGGGATACCACGAACGGTCAGCAGGAAAGCCAAAGCCTGTTTGTAACGGTTCAGGTCGCCTGTAGGCGGTACTTTATAAAAACGGGAGGTATCGTGGTTATCGAGGAATACCAACAGATTCATCGGGTCGGCATACACGATATCCTGTGTCAGGTAATCATAGATACGTGCCAGTCCCCTATCCCAGCTGTTCGTCTCTTCATCGAATGCCGACGACATGATATTCATCAATGGGAAATCCATGACCGAAGGCAGGTAAGAGTTCCGGGGATAAGCCACTTTGCTGTCCTTCTGCCAGAAAGAGACACCTACATTATTTCCGATCCACGTCTCTCCTACGATATTGAAATCGGGGTATTCAGCATTAACAGCCCTACACCAGCGTGCCATCATATCGAAATCGGCATACGGATGCGTATCTTGTCGGATACCGTTGATCCCGGCATATTCAATCCACCAGATACTGTTCTGGATCAGGTAAGAAGCCACGTGCCGGTTACGTTGGTTCAGGTCGGGCATCGACTGGGTGAACCAGCCGTCTATATTTTTCACTTTGTCATAATCAGAACGGTAAGTGTCGGCCTGCGGCATCGTCTGGTAACCGGTCTGTACGAAATTATCCTGGAAGTTGAACCAGTTGTCGGACGGCTTATCGGTAAAGAAGAAATGTTCGCTTCCGCAATGGTTAAAGATCATATCCATTACGATCTTCAATCCTTTATCGTGGGCAGCACTAACCAGTTGGCGAAACTCTTCATTATCACCGAAGCGAGGATCGACTTCATAATAATCAGTAATGGCATACCCGTGATAGGAACCTTCGGTCATATCGTTCTTCAGGATAGGATTCAGCCAGATGGCGGTAACGCCCAGGTCGGAGAAATAATCCAGATGATCGGCTATCCCTTTCAGGTCACCTCCATGGCGGGCATACATATCCGTACGATCCACTTTCGACTCGCGCATTCCGGGAACGACATCATTCTTCGGATCACCGTTGGCGAAACGGTCGGGCATGATCAGGTATAAAACGTCTGAAGCATGGAAACCTTTCCGGACAGACGAATCCTTCTCGCGTTCTTTTATCTGATAAGGAATGATCGTTTGTTCCCCGTTCTTTGTCAGTTGAATGTTAAATTCTTGGGGAGCAGTTTCCGACAGATCCAGATAAAGCAGTAAGTAATTCGGATTTTGTAGCTTCACGATCTCTTTCACGCGAATATCGGAAGCTGTTATCGATACGCTATCGGTCGCGATATCCGTACCGTATAATAGGATTTGCAGTTCGGGATTCTTCATACCCGACCACCAGAAAGCAGGTTCCACTTTCTGTATTTTTACGCCTGACAAAACAGGCAGGCAAAAGCCCAGACATAATACAAAGGTTACAATTATCTTTTTCATGGAATGATTTGTTGGTGAACGATGCAAATGTAGCGGGATGGATTACCGGGAAAACGTATTAGAAAAAAAATCAAAACCTTAAAAACTCCTTTTTACCTGTAATACAACACAATAACACATTTCAATCAGGCAAAAAATCAAAACGCATTAGAAGGTATTTCAAATGTATTTCACTACCTTTGCGCTAGATGAATCAAATCAACAACATGAAAAACACGATATATTCTCTTTTTCTACTCCTTTTGTCGATATTGCCGGCACATGCATCCGGCGATAAGCCGACGATCAAATCCCTGCTCAAAGAGCTGGATCGTACTATCGCAATGAAAGCCGACTTTCACAAACAGCGGGAACACGAGATAGACAGTATCCGGAAACTGGCACATGCCACTCCTTCGCCGGAGGAAAAATACCACCTGTACAGCTCCCTGTACGGAATCTACCTACATTACCAGGCCGACTCGGCACTGCATTATCTGGAAAAAAGGAAAGCACTCCTTCCGTCTCTCCAAAATCCACAGTACGAGAACGATTTATGGATCGCAAGAGCCGAAGTACTGGGAATCATGGGACTTTACAATGAGGTGGCCGCCCAACTGGAACAGGTGCGCCGGGATCAACTGGACAACCAGACCCTGCTTTACTACTATTATACCTGCCGTACTTACTACGGTTGGATAGCAGACTACACCCGTACCGACGAACGGCACAAGTATATCGAGAAAACGAATGCCTACCGCGACTCCATCTTATCCCTCACAACCAACCAGCTCGACCACAGTGTGGTACTGGCCGACAAAATGATCGTAGAGGGACAAGCGGATAAAGCAATCGAACTGATCGATAAAGAATTGGAAGGGTTGGACAATCAGGAGTCACTAGTCTATCTGTTATATAACCTTTCGCAGGCCTATGCCCAGAAAGGCGACACCGAAAAACAAATCTATTACCTGGCACAAACCGCCATAGCCGACCTGAAAACAGCTAAACGTGAATATATCTCCCTGCAAAAACTGGCATTGCTGATGTTTGAAAAGGGAGATATCGAACGAGCCTACAAATACCTGAGTTGTTCGATGGAAGATGCCGTTGCCTGTAATGCCCGTCTCCGTTCGGTAGAAGTAACCGAGTTTTTCCCGATCGTGGATAAAGTGTATAAACTGAAAATAGAGAAAGAGAAACAGATATCGCGCACGTTACTGATCAGTGTGAGCTTTTTATCCTTCTTATTATTGGTAACAATCATCTACCTGTACCGGCAGATGAAGAAACTTTCCCTCATGCGAAAAGCAGTCAGTGCCTCCAATGAGCAATTACAGGAGATCAATAAAGAATTGAGCCAGGCTAGTAAAATAAAAGAAGAGTACATTGCCCTTTACCTGAACCAATGTGTCATCTATCTGGATAAACTGGATACGTATCGTCGTTCTTTAGCGAAACTGGCTATGGCTTCCAAACTGGATGACTTATTCAAAACAATCAAGTCCGAACAATTCATACGCGATGAACGGAAGAATTTCTACAATGAGTTCGATAAATCGTTCCTGAAGCTATTCCCCCATTTCATCAAATCGTTTAACGACCTGATGACGGAGGAAGGAAAACTAAGCCCAAAATCAGGAGAGATATTATCTACGGAACTCCGTATCTTCGCCCTGATCCGCCTGGGAATCAACGATAGCAGCAATATCGCCCATTTTCTGGGTTATTCGCTGGCTACCGTTTATTCGTATCGCAGCAAAGTGAGAAGCAAAGCGCTCGACAAAGAGAAGTTTGAAGAGCTGGTTGCTTTGCTTTAAGTCTGAAGTGATTTAAAATCGATAACCCACCGACAAATTCATTCCCTGCAGGGTAAAGCTGTTTAGGGTATAGGTTGCCAGTTTCTTATTGGCACTGCCGGGTATGAATTCGTAGACATCGACGGTATCGCTACGGTAACCAGCCTGTAACCCCGCTTCAACATAGAAACCCCGCCAGATCGGTTGAAGCCAGCCCACGGAGATCCCGCCGCCATAGAACAAACCGGTACTGTTATCCTCCAGCTCCTCCTTTATACGTACATTAAAACTCCCATACTGCCCGTACACCCCGGCATACAGTCCACGGAAACGACTGTCGCCCCACAACCACCAGCGCGGTTCTACCTCCAGACAGGTCATGCTGAACAGATTATACTGATCCCCTTTATTGTAAGGCATTGCATAGGCAAACGACACCTGCGCCGAGAAACGCTCCATAAAGTACACCTCCGCTGCCACATTCGCTACCGGCGAATACATCGACCCGTCGGGCAACAAACCGGCAAACAACAATGCATTCGTCTTTATCCCCAATCCGACAGTCCCCAGGAGGAAATGGCTGGCTGGTACAGATTTTGAGACAGACTTCGGCGCCGGTTCAGCCACAGTTTTCACCTTCTTCGTTCGGGGTTGCCCTGCTGTAGCCTTCTGCTTGCCGGACGGTTCCATATCTTCTTCGGAAGAACTTGAAACAACCGACTGCCGCTTCGTTACGACCGGATGTTTCTTTACTTCAACAATCACGCGGTTATCCAGATCGGTACGGGCATCGACATCGAGTTCAAACAGGTCGGGATCGTCCAGGCAGCAGCTTCCCGTCAGATACTCCTGCAAAAAGGTGGCCTGTCTCATCGCCAACTCGCGGGCGGCAGGGTCGTAGCGTTTTGAGACACTCTGAAGCGCAGTCAGTGAAACGGTATATTCGCCTGTTGACAGTTGGTGGCTGCAGTCCGACAGCAACGTGATCAGCTCTTCCAGGTTATTGGCCGTTTGCAGCCGTTGGTGATTGATACGTTCCGTTCCTTTGATAAAATGGATAGTGTAGCTCTGTCCGGCAGCTGTAAAGGCCAACAAACAGAGTATAGCCAGCAGTCCGGAGAATCGTGTACGTTGTTTCATTTCCGTATATTATTTGATTGATTGTTGTTTCTTTTCATTGTTTCGCCAGGCTTTTCGCCAGATTGCACGCTCGCTGCAACGATATGGGTTCGGTGGCATCTATTCCGTAGTCGGCCGGACAGGGCAGTTCCAGTTGAATACCAGAGGGAAGAGCATCGAACGATGATGTATCGAGCGACGATAATACCCTTATATTCCGGTCATAGATATAGACCCAAAACACTTCTCTCCCATAATAAAGCCGTGCCAACAAACGTAGGGTCATCCCCGGTCGTGTAATGATAGAGGCCGGAATGACAGTCGCTTTCTTTTTACGCCGGGGCTGCATGACTTTTTTGACAGTCCTTGCAGCGGACGGACGGATAGTTTCCGGACGAGTAGTTTCCGGACTAACTGGAACATGTGCGGGTGGTGGTATAGATTCAGTTTGTAACAGGGATTCCTCCGTGTCCTCCGCATTGTTTGTGTCCTCCGTTTCGTCTGTGGTATCCGCATTGCTCACCTCATCCGATATCTCTTCAGCTACCCAGAAGCAGGTGTCCTCTTCGGCAGGTGGAACAGGCGGGGGATATTGAAAGTCGGTTTCCTCCGGTACAGGCTGTTTCGTTTCCTGATTCCGGCTCGATACCCACAGGAAGCCGGCCAACAGCAAAAGGTTGGCTCCCAGCAGTACACCGCCCCAAAGCTTTATTCTCTGTTGTTCTTTCCGGATATAACTCAGTTCTTTGCTCTCTTTCCGGATGTTCTCCGAATTACGATCTTCTTCCCCCATCATTACGGTATGTTTTGCTATTAATACTATCAAATATCCTCAATCGTCCATACGATATTTCCTCCTGCCTCCGGTGTTGCCTTTATCCATAACGGATCAGTCTGGTATGCTTTTTTTGCTTGCGGATTTACTTTTAGCGTACGCTGTCCCGTAATATCCACCCCGCCGAACGTTTCCGCCGGATATTCGGCATCCAGCACCGGAACCACTCCCGTACGTCGGCTGGTTACTGTCGACAGCTTCCGGCAATTATAAAAGGCCCTCCGACCGATCATCGCCAGTGTTGCAGGCAGGTCGACTTCCCTAAAGCCCGTATCTTCAAAGGCGCTGGCAGCAATAAACGTCACACCCGAAGGAACCTCCAGTTTGTCAACGCTGGTCGACAAACTCGACAGGCTCTCTTTGAACACCTCCACACCGATTTCCGTCAAACGGCAGTTCGACAGGTCCAGTCCCCCCAACGCCGCACACCTCATAAAGGCACGATCGCCCAACTCTCTCAGGAAAACCGGCAGCACCAGCATCCCTGTCAGGTTTTTGCAATTATAGAAAGCCTCCGCACCGATCGTTGTCAGCGACTCCGGTAAATCAAGCGTTCCCGCCAGATTATAACATTCGCTAAAAGCCCCTTCTCCTATCTGCGACAAATTCACCGGTAATGTCAGTTTTGTCAATGTATTGCATGCCCGGAAAGCATCCTTACCGATCGTTCGCAGGCCGGAAGCCCCTACCAGATCCAGATCGTTCGATTCGCTCTCGGTGAATGCACCGGCAAAGGCACGCTCACCGATCGATTGCAGGCTGGAAATAAAAATACCATCCATCTTCAATCCGGAACACCCTTCGAAAGCCCGGTCACCGATAACCTGCAACACACGCGCCCCTGAATACTTGAGTTCTTTCAGGCGGCTACCTGCAAAGGCCGCATTTCCTACCGACAACAACCTTTCGGGTAATGTGATCTTCTGCAATGTACGGTTTCCTTCAAACGCACTCTCCGGCAGATTCACCATAGCGACACCGGCCAGGTTTATCTCTTCGACTGCCAGCTCTTTATTGCGCAACGTATTGATATCATCCGCATTGATCCCTTTCTGCGAAACCAAACGGATAGACTTATACCTATCCATCTTTGAGAAATCAATGAACGAAGCCAGTGTTCCCGGCCTGTTCAGTTCGATATAGGCTCCTTCGGTACCACTCTGGTTGATCCGGATCTCCACCGGCTCCTTATCTTCAGGTGCCAGGTGGATCACGGCGCTACGCTTGGCGGTCGCACTATTATCATCCACCCGGAAATGAAGTTTTCCGCCACTGGAATAAATATCATGTACCCAATTTGAAGGCTCTCCGGCATCATAGTCTATCGTTGCCCGAAAAGCGCCCAAATTCACCGGTACAGTTTCTATGACCACTCCCCCTTCCAGCAAATTATACAGGCGGGGAATAAGCTCCGTGTCCGTTACTTTGGCTGCCGCCTGTGTAACGGTAATGGTCGCTTCGACAGGTACGTCGCTCTGCAAGCGCAGGACGATCACGGCCGTACGCGCTTCCGGCCGGGTATTCTCTTCGACCTTAAACCGCAAAGTGCCACCCAGTTGTACACCGGTCGACCCGGTCAACCAGGGAGTGTCTTTCGGCAACTCCACTTCAAAAGGGCCGCTGGCTACCACCGGGATATCGAATGTCTCGCCTGCTACCGCCGCTTCGTACGACTTTATTTCGGGCAGAAGTACATTCTCCCGTCCCCGCTGTACCAGTGTAAAGGTATCGGTCAACAGGGCACCTGTACTTGAATCGTTTATTACCAGGCGTGCCTTGCGCGGCTCCGTCTTAGTGTTGGGTTGAAGCGTCAACCGGATACGCTCCTCCGTCGGTACCGCCTTGCTACGAGGCGGCATGGTGATCCACGAAGCTTTGTCGAGCAGACGCAACCCGTTCGATGTCGTATTCTTCATCAGGGAGAGTTCGTACCGTGTATCGGTGGCTCCCACCGTGTCGCGACTAATCACGAAATACAAGGCTCCGCGTCCGCCCTGCGTTACCGTTACTTTTGAGGAGAGCGTGCCGCTGCTGACAGTCACCGTCGCGGTACGTGCATCATAGGTCGGATTCTCATCGTAGGCCAGCAGCAGCTTCTCTTCTTTCACCGCCTTCGTGGCGGAAGGTTTCAACCAGGCGGCATCGCTCGCAACCTCATAGTCCGCCTTGTTGGTGGCAAGGGTGAACTCCACAGAGCCTGCCGGCCAGGCCACGACAGCCGAGTTGCGGTCCAGTCCCAGTACATCCTGCTGCGCCTGCGACACTTTGATTGTACTGATTTTATGGCCTACCTGTATATCCACCTGCGCGCTTCGTGCCACCGTCGACGTATTAGCGGCCGCCGTCAATGTCAGTTCGTAGGTGCCTGCTCCGCCACTATCCGGCGAGACAGTCAGCCAGGAACCCGACGAAACAGCCGTCCAGGCATGGCTTGTCGTAACCTTTACCGTCTGCGCTCCGGTGACCTGTGCAAACGACAGGTTTTCCTTTCCCGCTTCAATGCGTGCCGAGTGAGGCAATTCCTCCTGACACCCAGCCAGCAGCAAGGCGATCAGGAGGATCGTTGCTAGTCGTTTTATATGTTTCATTTCCGATTGATTGTTTTGAGAAGGTCTTTACCGGGTTTAAAACCTACCGTTGTGCGCCCGTAAAACATAGCCGGAGCACCGGTCTTGGGGTTACGTACCGGGCGTGCATTTTGTTTACGGGGAGAAAAGCGGCCGAAACCCAAAAATAAAATATCTTCTTCACGTGCCAGGATTTCGGTGGTGAGTGTAAAAAAATCTTTTACGAATTTGTACATTTCAGTTACCGGCCGGTCGGTACGCTTTGCCAGCTCATTAATAAATTCCGTCTTGTTCATAACTTTATATTTTATGCTATTTTTTAATGTTGTTCATCCAGGCTTCGAACTGTTCCCGATAGCTGTTTATTTTTTCGGGTACGATTATTTCTATATATTCGTCTCCAACCAATGCGGTCATCCGGTCAGAAAGCGAGAACAGGCTAGCCGCCGGGAAATAGATATAGACAAACTTCACACCTTCGGAAGTACTGCCCCGTATCACTTCCAGCTCGGGAAAAAGCCAGGTAGCGAAATAAGCTGAGTAGCCAAAAGCCATCAGTCGATCTTCTTTCAGGTATAAAAAAATCCTGTCCGTATTGGTTCGTTCCTTTTCCAGGATGGTATCTATTCGGTTCATATTATTTGTCCTTCTGAGGTTAATAGTCTCTAACGCATCTATATTTATAAGAAGAGGTCTTTGCTGCGGAATCCGATTGCGGTGCAGCGGTTGTGAAATCCAGATACCAAGCCTCAACCGCCGTATTCTCCGTGGCGGTCCAATACGGGCTTGCGCTTAACTGTCCGCTGGAATAAATAACATCGATCCCTGCCTTGAACAACCACATCAGCATCATCTCCCGCTGCGTAGGCAAGCGCCAGCCACTGGGAAACTCGTCTGTCTTATAACTAGCACATCCACTTGTGATTACTGTTCCGTCCTGGCCGAGGTTCCTATTTGCCGATGCATCGATTCCCATGGCCGCTGCCCAGCTTACCTCTCCGTCTGGCCCGTCTACCGGAGCAATGATAAAGCGGAAAGGTACTTTGTCATTTACAGGGATATTCTCTCCGTTGCCTTTGTCATGAGTATGGCGGATGGTAGAGCCGTTTGTACCGTCTGCATTCTTTACCAGTAACTTCATGCCCAGAGGCCAAACGGCACTTTCAGACATACCGTAAGAGTAGAATACGGCGTAATTGCTGCCAGGATTGCCAGGGTTGGTCCCTATCAGCTTCTCTTTTCTTAATTCCTGTCCGAAGGCGGTTGCGGCCGGAAGCAGGCTAAGTATAACTGCTGCTATGAATAATCTATTTATCATATATTCTGCTTTAAGGTTCATATCGATACTTTTATTTTGCGGTGTTTCCGGGGAGTAAATCTTTAACACATCTCAGGTAATACAAACCAGATGGAGATTCTCCCTTACTTCGACCGGTCCATATCTTTGTTGCCCATACATCCGTAGCATCGGTAGAAGATGTCCAGTAAGTTGCATTATGCAATGTTTTGAGTGTGCTCGAACCGGATATGTAGATACCAAGCGACTGGCCGAATGAAGGCGTATACCATTCCAGGTTAGCGGAAGTTACCCCTACTCCGTTCAGGTCGATACATTTTTGTATTGCCGGATAGTCAGCTTTCTTATCAAACAGGTCCGTCGTATTCTTCTTTCCGTCCATAAGGCTATTGGCTGAGGGCATGGATTTACCGTCAGCCAGCCATACTCCATTTCCACTACCTACATCCGATATATAGACTTCGATGCGATTTACGTATCGCCAGGTGACGGTAGTGCGCGTGGCACTAGACGAGTTGCCATACTGGTCATACCCTTGGAGCTTCCCCCCGAAGTAACCGGGGATGAACTTAATAACGCGCGAGTCGTCGTCGTTTTCGCCGGTTATGGTGATGTTGTAGGTGTATGCATAGTTGGGTGAGACGCTGTAATCGTCGGTAAAATTACTTCCCAGATGGATCTGGTAAACCACGGATTTACTGATTGTACCGACAGTAGTCGGTTCGATTCCCATAATCTGCAGATAGGTCGAATTGAAAGGAGCGTTGGTTACCCGCTTCTCCGGGGTTGTAAACGGAACCCCATGATGGAGGTTGACCGGCAGATTCGCGGTGATGGTTGCTGCGTACGATGATGAGGCAGAAAACGATATATCACCCAATGCATACTTGCCATACTCGACAGCATCTCCGGGAAAAGCCGGCGTACGCCCTATCGCATGATAAAAACTCGTCTTAGGGATACTCGCAAACTGGTAGTTCCATACAGAATAACCTTTATCTTGCATCTTATTCCCCAGCTTAAGATTAACTGTCACCTTAGCTGTCGAGCGATAGAGCATAATGTCGGCCTGTGTATTTTCTTTTACAATAATGTCGGTACTTCCGGAAAGGACAGGACGAGGGCTACCACCGGAAGGACTGAACAATGGAAAGTTCGGTTGACTAAAGTTGATTCCCATATTGTTAAAATTCTCCAGGCTGTAACTTCCATCGGTCAGCAAACTATTAAAGGTCTCCAAATCAGCATTTGCTATTACGATAATCCTGTTCTTCTCTCCCGATGATAGAGCCAGCGTAACGGTTTTTACAGAGTTGCCTGAGTAAAAATCAGCCTTAGAGAGTGTGCTCGCAGGCTCCGTCCCATTAAACTGGAACACCCAGAAGTTCATGATTTCGCTCATATCGGCCGCCCGTGTTTCCAGAGTTACCGGTGTTTTCACCAGACTTATCTCCATGCCTTTGCATACCTCCGTAGAGCTAACGGTCTCGCCGCTGGCCTTAGTGCCGGCAGTAAGAGGAGATTGCAGGGGTTGTATGTTGAGCGAGAGGTTGACAGGTACAGGTTTGCCGGACTTGCCGCCGCTCGCGGAAGGCTCATCGGGATAAGTTTCGTCCGTACAGGCACCCAGCAGGACAAGCAGGCTTATTGTATATAGGATATGTTTCATATTTATCATGTTTGTATGAAGGGGTTACTTGGTGGGTTTATTTTTATCGGCGTCTCTTACGCAACGCACGTAAAATGATTCTTGTTTAGAATATGACTTTGGATAATAACTGCCATTTTTTACTACTGCATAAGAAGTCGTAGGACTAGCTTCTGTTGCACTCCAATATTCTTTATCCCCCAGAGTTTCAGCTTGATAATCCATCATAAAGCACTCACCTATTCTGGGCAATCGCCAGTCAGAAAATCCTCCATCTCTGAACTCGACACATGCCTGTTTGGCCAAAAGAGTTCCTGTTTCTTTATCCTTCCACGGGATTTGTGCTCCCCCTGCTGCTAAGTTGCCAGCAATATGTATAGACGGATAGACAGGTTCATTTAATATAACGCTCTTCCATTGTTGATATTTATCATTGTCGGAAGGCTCGGCAACGTACTTCCAATTATTATTTTCTGCCACTTCTCCCAGATAGGTATGGTATATATGATTACCTGCAGTTAACAGATAAAGATTAGTAGCTATGTTGCCAAAACCCAAAACCACCTTGTCACTAGGATTGAAACTCCGCGTCTTATAATTCGCACCCACCGTCCCTTCTCCCAGCTTTGTTTCTTCAATGGTGGCTGTTTGCCAACCGGATAACGAGAGGTTCATGGCCGAGTTATTGTAAACGATGTGATAGGTGTTGTGCATGCCTTTCTGGAAACCATAGAGGCCGTTTTGAGTATCCTGATTCAGATGCGATTGCGATAATGGGAAGGTGAGCACTTTTTCTTCCTCGGGAGTGTCAGCGCCAGCACTTTCGAGGGTCGTTACTTCGATCACGATATCGGAGTTCTTTATATCCGGACTCATAACAGGCGGAACAAGGAAATTGAATACAGCAGCTGAGGCGCCCGGTGCACCTTCCGTATCCAAAGCAATGGGCTGCGAACCCAGATCTATCTTCAGCGGTCCGGAAACGCTATTGACTATCTTACCTGTTTTCAGATTCAGATTTCCCTTATTTATAATCGTACCCTGCCCGGCATAGGCGTTTCCGATGTTTACGGCTTTCACTTTCACCGTGTTGTTCGATGACAATTGCAACAAATTGATCGTCACCCAGCAGAAAGCGTGGGAGAATTTCAAGGAAACAGGACCCATTCCATCGGTTATGTTCTGAGGATCGGTAGGGTATGATAAATAAAGCAGGTCTGTCCAATCCTGAGGGTCCGTGCTGCTCAGGTCGAAGGGGACGGCGGTGGCGGTGGCATCCGCTGTCCACGGATAATAGCCTTTTATGATGATGTTTTCTCCGTTGTTTGCAGCCAGAGAGATGGGGGTCATACCCGTATTATCGGTATGGGTCCACGTTTGTTTGCTGTCGGACACCGTAAGTGTCGACTTCATATTATCACTCGAACCGTCACCCAGGGCAGTTCCATCCTCGCGGGTGACGAACATACCGAATAGATGCAGCTTACCCTCGCTGAAGGCTTGTCCCGACGTAATCGTCGGCTGGGGTGGCTGCCCTGCTTTGGTGGAGGGGTTGTCGGAGATGGAGGCGGAAAAGCGCAGTTCGACTTTTGCCGCACCTTCCCCGCCTGCAGGCAACTCGCCATTGTCGCAGGCGGCGAGGTATATTCCCAGCGAGCATACGCCGATCATGGTGCATAGCCGGGTTGCTTTTTCTCTTATGGTCATATCTGTTTGCATATTTACGGTTGTTAGTTCTGTTTTCTTACTTGACGGACGCATCTTACTTTATAAGACTCCGATTTAGGCACCAGCTTTATTACCCCATCCCGGTTGACAGTATAGACCTGGTCGTCTTTTCCCTCGGAGCCGGTCCAATAAGTTTCGCCTGACTCGCCGAGCGAGGTAAAGCCTTTGGAACTGTTGATCGTTACTTTATTCATCCAGAGGAGCATCAGTTCCGAGAGCCGTGGCAGTCGCCAGTCGGACTGTCCCTGTCCGCGGTAGTCCCAGCAGACTTTTTTGGCATCGAGGATACGATCTTCTTTAGGAGCGTCCGCCCGTGTGCTTCGCCATACAACACCTTCAGATGCGTTGTCGGGGGCAATAATCAGTGTTGGGTAGGGGCCTTCCCTATCGAGCGCATCCTGCACATCCACATAGGTACCGCCGTTAGTCACTCCATTGAAGGTATTGTCACGGGCTTCCCCCATCATGCCGCTATAATTTAGAGGAATATACTTTATATTGCCACCATCCGTTTTAAAATGGTCTTTTTTCTTGAGGATAGTAAACGGTTTGCTAACTCCATTTTCAGACATAAAATCTGCTACTACGGTCCCGTTTATCCCTTGGAAATTCAATCGCACGAACATATCCGGAGCGGGCGAGTCGAGGTCTTCAGTTTTCCAGTCGACAATATCGGCCGTAAAATCCAGTCCGACCGGCCTGCCCTTGTAGGCTGCCTCAGGAGTTGCGTATCCGGACTGGCTTACGTTGGTGATGGAGTAACGGTAGATATGGTTACGCAAGACATCGTGCAAGGGCACATTTGCCGCGTTGTACTTCTCGGTTGTGAAGTCGATGCGGTAGTAGTTAAGTTTACCCAGGTATGTGCCGCCGATGACGAGTGCCATGCGGTTCTCATGGTTTCTATCGTAGACGGTTCCTCCTTTGAGAGTGACTTCGGGGAGGTATATTTCGGCTTTGCAAGAGGTATTGTTTGTTATAGTGTATTCTATGTCAGCACTCTGATCCCCGACCTGCGAAGGGGCGGTGACGGAGGGGATGTCGTTTACATCGTATCCAAGATTGCTTAAAACCGGTATGAGCGTATACTTATTTTGAGGTTTGAATACGTAGATTTTTTGCAAATCGAAATTGACACCCCCTTTGTCCCATTCACCGCTTTCCTCCTTATAAGCTCCTACTCCCACGTCCACCCGGGCTACGGCACGCAGCAGGTTGGCGGAGAGTGGTGACATACCTTCCGTTATTTCCAGTGCTTTGTCGGGGCTGTTACCGGCAAAGCCGAACATCGGTATCCCGTGTTCAGCAAATGCCGGTGCAGCCAACTCCCCACTAGTCAAAGCTGCTTGTACCCCCTCGTATGTCATGCCAATATTTACCAGTGGATAAGGGTTTAGGTTAGCGACCAGGAGCAGCTTCGTATCGGCTGCTCCTGATACGCTTCGACGGAGGCTGAAGCTGAATTGTCCACCGCCACCGCCGCTTACCGGTCTCCCGGTTGCATAGTACTTCAGAAAAAAGGCTCCAGTCTCATCCGCCTGGAACGCAAGTATATATAGGTCATGGATAGAGTTCTCCTGCGTGTCAGTCAACCCTGCTTTGGTGGTGGGGTTTTGCTCGCCTGCGGCGGGGCCTGCCGAGAGGGTGACTGTCATGAGTTCACCCTCTTCGACATCCGGTATTCGCTCATAGTTGCAAGCGCATAAGAAAAGGGCGGCGCACAGGGCGGCAGCCTTTCTTAGTTTCAACAGGTGTGAATGTGTCGTGTGCATATCTTGTTTGTTTTTTATCTGAATGATTCTTCTATATCTTCTATGTCTTACGGGTAAGTTACATCGACGTCGCTCGATATCCAGCCGGGCGGTTTTACCTCTGCGCTGCCGTCGGCATTGAAAGCGATCGTCAGCTTCAGCTCCTGGCCTGTCACGGGGACGAGGGGGCGCCGGGTGCTTGTTTGCGTAAGTTCTTTCAGCAGCATCCCGTTGTGATAGATGCCGACCTTTATCCCTTTGTCATCGGGCGGGGGGAAGACACGGAAAGAGGGGATGATGTATTCTTTGCGGGAGTTGAAGGAGCCTGTAACCCGGTGGATGGCAGAGCCTGCGGTGGTCCCTTCGAAGTCGATGCGGGCGGCTGTGCGGCTCACCTCGACGGTGTAGTTGCCGTCTGTCGTGCCGGTGGCTCTGGACAGTCCGCTGATCGTTATATGTATCGACGCCGTGGCGGGCCGCATTTCCATCGTGAAGGGGGCTCCGCGGGCGATCGTTTTGTTGTCTGTGTCGATGGCTCCCCTGAACAGGTCGGGAGGCGTGTTGAGGTATTGCGTTTCAGCCTTTACGGACGAAAGCGGTGTGAGGGCGAGATATGCTCCGTCGAGCAGGTCGCCTGGTTGCAGCGTCGGAAGCCTGAGGCTTTTGTCGTTGCTGTTACCCCATGCTATGTAGTGTAGGGGCCGGGGGGAAGGATAGTCGAGCGAGATGGTCTCGCCGATCGTGCCGGTGGCACGGTTGATCAGTTGTTGTTGGTCGTCAAATACAAACAGTTCTATCTCGCGGATGGCGTCGCCATCGGCAAGCGAAGTGCCGTGGAAGCTGAGCTTAAACTGCCTTTTGCCGGGCAGGCCATCCCTCCAGCAACCTGCGACCGTAAGGAAGAGCACGGCCAGGAACAGCAGCAACAGGTGTTGCAACCGCCGCGGGGAGGAACCGGGATATGTGTGTTTGTTTTCGTTCATTTTATTCTTTTGTTACTGATAAATATGCATCCTGTCATCCCGGGCCTGACCCGGGATCGCATGCTGCACTGATACACAATGCTTTGGATAAGATGGCGGATCGAGTCCGCCATGACAGGATGATAAGTTTTGAGAACTCTTTTCAGAGGATATTATTCAAACGGTTTTTCTGTAGGTGCCGGATCCCACTCCGCCGGAGTCACCGTAACAGTTACATTCGCTTTGATATTCGGCTCATCCGGTTTATCTTCACCACCACCGGCGTTACCACCGGAAGTTCCCGGACGGAAGTCACCGCTGAATGACAAAGCTACATCGTAGGCTTTTCCTGCTTCGATGATACCCTTATCACCGGGTGCGAAGATTACGTTGAAATTTTTTAATGCATATACATCTTCAGGTATATCATCTCCATTAGCCTCTTTTTCTTTCCATTTAATCTGTACCGCAAGGATTGTCGGATTATCATCCTTGGTAGTAGAAGTCGGTTTATTCTCGAAAACATACCAGTGGGCCAGGTTTTCCACTGGTGTATTATCAACTATAGATGTAATAGCAAGTTTCTCCTCGAAATCTTTAACAATAGGAAGATTACTTGTTCCCCAAGCCTCCTCCCATGTTCCGTTTGCAAACGCCAGATCAGCAGTAGCAGGTAAATAAGTTGGGAAATAGTGAGATTTCGTCTGTACATTCAACAAATAGGCTTTTGTGAATACGAAATCCTTACCATCACCATATTCACCCAGTGCCTTATCTGTTACAGTGATACTTCTTAACGTGATTTTAGCAGCAATGTACTTCAAATCAACAGATGCTTCTGCAGTGAAAGGATCCGTAGGTATTTCACCGGGAGCCATCTGTGAAACACCTCCTATGCCTGACATAAGAAGGTTGCCTTTTTCCTGGAAAGGAACCAATTCTGGCGGCGTTCCGTCCTCGAATACCAGGTCTTGCAGTACAGCTTCAAGTTGAGCTTTGGTACTGACGTTGAGAGTTCCGCCAGTCCCGGTACGATCTTCTCCGATATTTGCAATCACCATTACCTGAGAGGCCGTAGTTCTTGTTTCCACGGTTGCCTTTTTATGTCCCGGATTCTGACCATCATCTGTTAAATCAGGTCCTGTAACAAATGTTCTGGAAACGATCTGGTCCGCACCATTCAGGAAGAATACGGTGATATCGGTGATCGTCTTCTCTTCCGTACCATCCGCTTCCGGAACGCCTGTCGCCTTTGTCATTTCACCGTTTCCAAGGGTGATGTCTACCAGCATCTTATCCCCTTCCTGCGGGCCGCCATGGGGGTCAATAAATTCTTGTCTTGAACAACTCGCTAATGCCGCTATCGCCAGCATCGACAGAAAAACTGTTTTCATTTTCATTTTTACTTTGCTTGATATTAATAATAGTGTAACTTAAAAAATACTCGATTACTTTTGAGTGACTCGCTCACTTCCTATTGAACGGGTCGCTCTCTTTCCTTTGAGCAGGCTGCTCAATTCATTCGATCTCCGGCCTGTCGCCACCACCGGGGGTATCGGGCACCTCGCCTACGACAAAGTTGTCCGGCATCGTTGCCGTGCGGGGCTCTTTCAGCAAAGTAGAACCGTTGCTGGTAAGCTGCGTGCAGAGTGTAACGCCCCAAACAGAGCCGTCGGCAGCCGTAGCAGGCAACACAAAGCCTACCTGCGTAGGGGTATTGGGGTAGAGCTTCGATGCGGGGAAGAAGAATGTTTCGCCGGAATCGCCGTCGGTACGACGGATAGTGACACCGATTTGTTCGCCTTCGCCGCCCACTTTGATATGTTTACCTTTAATGATACAAGTTTGTCCTGCACTAATCGGTACGCCTTCGCCACGGGCTGCGGCTTCGGGATTTTGTGCATCTTGCGCACTCACCACGGTAAATAGCTGCGGACCGCTGACCGATTTCTGTATTTCGACGTCGATTTCGGCATCGGCAAGTGCCTGGCGCATTTCCTGACTCATGGAGTAAGCGATGCCTAGTTTCAGGCGTTTGCGGTCTGGGGCCGACATGAGTTCGCTTTCGAGGAAAACACCCTGGGAGGTGGGGCGGAAATAGCCCAGCAGAGTCGTGATGCTATATCCGGAAGAGAGAAACCAGATCATACGGCGCAGGATCTGATCACCCGTACGGGCTATCTCTTCCACATCTTCCTGGCGGGTGCTGAGGGCAGCTACTTCGCTGGCAAGATCGTGCATATTCAGGCATTTCTGCAACTTGGGTTGCAGGTAACAATCGTTCGTAATATCCTGAGTAAGTGCCAAGTCAAGAGCTTTGAGCGTGAGCTTCGTCTTCTGAGTCGGGTCTTTTGCCATAATTGTCTGTTTTTTAGTTACTGATATATTGTACATATTTTTAGTTTACCAATTAGCCGGGACCCAAAGGATACTAAATTTATATCAGTAGCTCCCTAGTAGAAAAACAGGGATAAAACAGCCGTATTCTTTCCCCTTTTTGCTATCAGGATGGTCTGACGTAAAACGTAACCACGTGTGCCCTAGTGCTTGCAATTCGTATGATAAAATGACTAAGTTCATTAGAAACTATGATATAAATATTAAAAATCAAGGTTTATAAATAATCTTATGTTATTAACCAGTGATAAGTTAGATAGAAAATGGGAAGGTAGGCTATGATTAAAAGTATTCTCTTTTGGTACCCGGTAAGTATGAAAAAATGAACGAATAAAGTCATATAGGTTCATTTGTTCTCGCACACGATGAATTTTAATCGCAGTTTATTATGATAATCAAATAATTTATATATCTTTGCGCAATCTTGACATAGTTTCTAATGTACTACGTCATTTTTTCTCCATAAAAAAGAAAATCAAAGCGTTTCTAATTTGTAATGTTATTGCCGCCCAAGAGTATGGTAGCAAGGAAGTTTTCGTTCCATCAACACCTTTGAACAAGACGGACGGGACGGAAAAAATTGTAGATAAGAGTCTTTAAATAATTCTTTTTAGTTTCTTTGGATTTTGTCGGCAATCCCAGACAGCAACGATCTTTATAATATTCTTTTCTATACGATATATTAATTTATAATGCTTACAGGCAACTAAAGAACGATAATTCTTCGGATTTTCTTTTAATACATCTTCTTCTTTTCCTGCTAATGGGAAAGTTAATAAAGTATCTGCCGTATCAAGAAATTCATTATATACTTTTATTGCAGCCTGTTCATTTTTCTTAGCCAAGAAATCATAGATTGTATCAAGATGCTTGACGGCACGTTTCATCCATCTTAGTTTCATTTGTTGCATAACGGATGCTTTTTGCGCAACTGTTCAGTTGTGTAATACCGATTGTGACGATCATCGTCTTCCGATAATTCGATCTCTTCTTTCAGCTCTTCCACTGTAAAGCGACAAGGTGTATCTATATTCCTCTGCCTTATTTTACGCAAATAAGCAAGTGTTTTCCTCATCAACTCTTCGTTATCCATGATAGAGGCTATTTCTGTCAATATGGATGTTCTTAACTCGATACTTGTCATAATGGTAATTATTTTTGTCAATCACAAAGATAATTATTATTTCCGTTCCCTGCATGTCAAAGAGTCTTGTTTTGGAGACAAAATATCACTACATTTGTCACCCATTATATTAAGGAAGGAAATAAATGATCGATCAACCTACCATAGACCGGATACTTGACGCTGCAAACATTGTGGATGTTGTTTCCGAATTCGTTACCCTGCGCAAACGAGGGATAAACTATGTAGGATTATGTCCTTTTCATACTGATAAAACGCCCTCGTTCTACGTCTCTCCGGCTAAAAATATATGTAAGTGCTTTGCCTGTGGCGAAGGTGGTACGGCCGTTCACTTCATTATGAAGCATGAACAGCTGAACTATTTCGATGCCTTGCGTTATCTGGCCAAGAAATATAACATCGAGATACAGGAACGGGAACTGACCGACAAGGAGAAGCAAAGGAAAAGCGACCGCGAAAGTATGCTGATCGTCAATAGCTGGGCACAGCAATACTTTACCACCCAACTATACGAACATGTAGAAGGGAAAACGGTCGGACTCCGTTACTTTGCCGAACGTGGGTTCCGTGAAGACACCATCCGTAAATTCCAGTTGGGTTACAGTCTCGACAAGCGCGATGCATTATACAAGGAAGCAACCAAAAACGGTTATAAGAAAGAGTTTCTGGAAAAGACCGGTTTGGTTATTGCCTACGACAACGGAGGAGTCAATGACCGTTTTCGCGGCCGTGTGATATTTCCGGTACATACGTTAAGCGGAAAAGTCGTAGCCTTTGGCGGCCGTGTGCTCAAGAAAGACGAGAAAACAGCCAAATATGTCAACTCGCCGGAAAGTGAGATTTACCATAAGAGTAATGAGCTTTACGGTATCTATTTCGCCAAACAGGCGATTGTCAAGGAAGACCGTTGTTTCCTGGTGGAAGGTTATACCGATGTAATCTCGATGCACCAGGCAGGAATAGAGAATGTGGTCGCCTCCTCCGGTACGGCTCTTACACAGGGACAGATACGGCTTATACATCGTTTCACCAGTAATATAACCGTATTGTATGACGGTGATGCGGCCGGTATCAAAGCAGCCCTGCGCGGTATCGACCTGCTGCTGGAAGACGGGATGAATGTGAAAGTGGTTCTCTTGCCGGACGGCGAAGACCCCGACTCGTTTGCCCGTAAACATAATGCCAGCCAGTTTTCCGAATTTATCAAACAGAGCGAAACGGACTTCATCCGTTTCAAAACCCGTTTATTACTGGATGATGCGGGAACCGACCCGATCAAGCGCTCGTCGCTGATCACGGATATTATCCGTACGGTTGCCATCATCCCCGATAATATTGCCCGTTCCATCTATATCCGCGAATGCAGCGCCATGATGGAGATAGACGAACAGGTCTTGCTGAACGAAGTCAATAAAATCCGTTTAAGCAAAGAAGAAAGGCAGAACATGCAGGGACAGGCAACTCCCCCGGTATCCAATACGATGAGTATGATACCGGAATATCCGGACCTGCCCGGTTACCAGCCGGTTGCCGGGGACAGTTTTCTGCCACCGGATGATACCGTGCCATTGCCGGACGATTATATGCCTCCTCCACCCCCACCGGAAGAATATCCGATGGAAGAATCCGGGCCGATGGATGTTCCGCCTCCCGATTTTCCGCCAGCAGAACCGCCACAGACGGTTCAACCGGTACAGCCGGTACAAACAGGCCAGCCGAAACGTTCGCCTTACGAGGTGTACGAACTGACGTTGCTGAAATATATCGTGCGGTATGGCGAACAAATCCTTTTCGATTATGTGGATGAGGAGACAAACGAACATATCGTGATGCGTGTGGCCGAATATATCCGTTACGACCTGGAACGTGACGACCTGACTTTCTATACCCCGATCATTAAAAGCATGCTCGACGAAGCCGCAGACAAATGTAAGACCGAGGGGTTTATTGCCAGCCGTTATTTCCTGGCCCATCCGGACCCGAACGTAAGCCGACTGGCCGCCAACCTGATCAGCGAAAAGTATCAACTGAGCAAGTATCACAGCAAATACCGCGAGTTGGAACAGGAACAGGATAAACTGGACCAGTTAGTCACCCGCGAAATATATGCGATGAAAGATGCCTATATCCTCCGGCAGATAAAGGAGACACAACTGGGTATCAAAGAGGCGCACGCACTAGGAAATGAAGATAAGGTGTTTGAGCTGATGAAGCAACTCACACGCCTGAATGAAATAAAAAACGTATTGAGTAAGGAATTGGGAGAACGTATCGTATTAAAAATGTAACAACTTATAGCCTATGAACTTTTTGGAAACGGAAGATGTGGTTAAACAATATGCCAATCATCTAGCCCTGAACAAAGTCAGCATACAGGTGCCCGAAGGGAAAATATTCGGGTTACTCGGACCGAACGGTGCCGGAAAAACCACGCTGATTCGTATCATCAACCGCATCACCGCCCCCGACAGCGGCACCGTCCGTTTCAACGGACGCGAATCGAGACCGGAGGATATTTACCAGATCGGTTATCTCCCGGAAGAACGGGGATTGTATAAAAAGATGAAAGTAGGCGAACAGGCCATCTATCTCGCCCAACTTAAAGGACTGTCTTATTCCGAAGCCCGGACCCGTCTGACCCGCTGGTTTGAAAAGTTCGATATCATGCCCTGGTGGAATAAGAAACTGGAAGAGTTATCGAAAGGGATGCAACAGAAAGTGCAGTTTATCATTACCGTTATCCATGAACCGTCATTGCTTATCTTCGACGAACCGTTCAGCGGTTTCGATCCGGTGAATGCGGAAAGACTGAAACAGGAAATCCTGGAACTGAAAGAGAAAGGACATACGATTATTTTCTCTACCCACAATATGGCTTCGGTGGAAGAGATATGCGATAACATAGCCCTGATCAACAAATCGCAAATGGTATTATCAGGAAATGTGGCAGAAGTCAGAAACCGTTTCCGGAACAATACATTTACATTACGTATCTCATCCGATAGTGTCCTTTCAAACGTTCCGTCGGATACTTTCACGCTGCTTTCCGAAAAAGAACAAAGCGGAATACGCGAACTGCAAATCCATAAAGCCGATGGGATCAGTAATTCCACTTTACTGTCTACTCTGTCCGAGCAGGTCGAAATCCTGTCGTTTGCAGAGGAACTTCCTTCCATGAATGATATATTTATTAACACCGTATCGGGCACAAACACCACACTGGCATGAATAAAATAGGACTTATTATCAAAAGAGAATATCTGCGCCGGGTAAGCAAAAAGTCGTTTATCCTGCTTACGCTTCTGACACCGTTTTTGTTTGCTGCACTGGTATTCGTACCGTTATGGTTGTCGACAATCAAAGGGGATGAAGTACGTAACGTTGCCATCATCGATACGACCGGGAAATACGCCTCGTTGTTCGAGAATAACGAGAGTTTTCATTTCATCCACAGCGATAAAACGTTAGACGAATACCGCCAGGGGGGAGACAAGGAAGTATTCGCCTTCCTGAGTATCACAGACGATTTGCTGAACAATCCTAAAGCAGCAACCCTATACTCGGAAAAACAGGTACCGGCCGAACTGAGCCGTTTGGTCAACCAGACACTCAGCAAGCAGTTGGAAAGCGAAAAACTCGCCTCTTTCAATATTCCTAACCTGAAAGAGATCATCCGGGAAAGTAAAATAAATTTCAATGTACAGACCATAAAATGGAGTGAAGACGGAAAAGAAAGTGCTTCATCGGCAACCGTCGCTTCGGTCATCGGAATGGTGTTCACGTTCATTATCTATATGTTTATTATGATGTATGGTGCAATGGTGATGCAGGGGGTTATGGAAGAAAAGACCAACCGTATCATTGAGGTGATGATCTCGTCCGTTCGTCCGTTCGACCTGATGATGGGGAAAATTATCGGTATCGGTTTTGTAGGTCTTACACAAGTATTCCTATGGGGTATTATCACGACCATACTGGTCAGTGTAGGAGGTTTTATGTTCTCCGGTGGAGTCGATGTGGCATCCCTGCAAGCTGGGCCTCAAATGGGGATGATGGATGCAAATGCTTTAGCCTCTTCTTCCGGGAATGAAATCATGGGAATCATCAATTCAATCAATATTGCAGAAATCGGTATCTCTTTTATTATCTATTTCATTGGAGGTTATATGTTGTATGCATCCATATTTGCGGCTATCGGCTCGGCGGTAGACAGCCAGGAAGATACCCAGCAGTTTATGGCTCCGGTCACGATCTTTATGATCTTTGCATTATATGCCGGAATTTACAGCATGGAGAATCCGGACGGACCACTGGCATTCTGGTGTTCGATGGTTCCGTTCACTTCACCGATCGTCATGATGGTACGTATTCCTTTTGAAATTCCTTTATGGGAAAAGTTATTATCGGTCTCTTTATTGTATGCTTCCGCCATCGGCATAGTCTGGCTATCCGCCAAAATATACCGGGTAGGTATCCTGATGTACGGTAAAAAACCGAGCATCAAGGAAATGGTGAAATGGATTAAATATAAATAAAATATTAATTATAGAAATAATTGAGCTATCCCGTTCCCGTGCTTGACACGGGATCGCAAAGGC